>Ga0272446_1001708_pt1 | contig 31374 bp, 26 predicted proteins | sample YNPCB0061_FD_194587 | JGI IMG/M metagenome (GOLD analysis project Ga0272446, IMG submission 194587) | Hot spring microbial mat communities from Yellowstone National Park, WY, United States - YNP-CB-006-1 | ecosystem: Environmental > Aquatic > Thermal springs > Hot (42-90C) > Sediment | place...
AAAACACGCGCATCGGCGATGGGTGCAAAATCACGCTCGCTGTTATTTGCGCGAATGTGAAAATCGGTGACGAAGTCAAAATTGATGAGCAAGTGTTTATTGCCGATAAATGCACGGTCGGCAACGGCGCGTCGATTCGCTCCAACATTAAAATCTGGCCCGAGAAGGATATTGAAGCCGGGGCGATTCTTACACAAAGCCTGATTTGGGAATCGCGTTGGACACGCGAACTCTTTGCAGGCGCGCGTATCACGGGCTTAGCCAACATTGAAATCAACCCGGAATTTGCGGCAAAACTCGGTGCGGCTTACGGCACAATTCTTCCCGAAGGCTCGAGCGTAACGGTCAGCCGTGATGTCGACAAAGTCTCGCGAATGATTAACCGCGCCCTGATTTCTGGCTTACTTTCCGCTGGCATCAATGTCAATGACCTGCAAGCCACTCCGATTCCGATTGCGCGCCATCGCCTTAAAAACGGCACGGAAATGGGCGGCGTGCATGTGCGCAAATCGCCTTTTGACAAACGTTTGTGCGACCTCATCTTTTTTGACAAAGGCGGACAAGACCTCTCCGTCGCAAAATCCAAAAGCGTTGAGCGCACGTTCTTCGGTGAAGATTATCGCAGAGCCAATTACGAACACGTCGGCAACCTCAACTTCCCAGAGCGCACGCTTGAAAGTTACACCGATGCCTTTCTCAACAACATCGATTTCGATGCGATTCGCAAAGCGCGGCTCCGCGTGGCGATTGATTACTCCAATGGCGCGGCGGCAACACTCTTTCCAAGCATCATTGGCAGTTTGGGGCTCGACATCATCTCGCTCAATGCTTACCTCGATTCTTCACGATTCACGCGAAGCGCGGAGGAATTTTTTGAAGCCGCCGACAAACTTTCGGGCGTGGTTCTGCAACTTGGTTACGACATCGGCTTTATGCTCGACGGCGGCGCAGAGCGCATTTTCGTCGTCGATGAGCGCGGCAAATTTTTAGAGCATCAACGCTTGCTGACGCTTGTTACCTTGCTTTATCTTGAAACTAACCCTGACACGAAGAAAATCGCCGTTCCCATCACGGCATCTCAACAAATTGAGGACATTTGCCGCGAGCGCAATGTGAGCGTCGTTCGCACAGGCGATAACCATTTAGACTTGATGCGCGTGGTACTTTCCGACCCTGAAATTGCTTTCGTCGGCGGCACAAAGGGCGGATTTATTTTCCCGAAGTTTCTCTTCGCCGTCGATGCGATGTTTTCAGCCGTGAAAATCATGGAACTGATTGCTAAATCGAAAACGCGTATTGCTGAACTGGACGCTCGCTATCCTGAACGATATTTCCTTGTGAAGCGCAATGTGGCTTGTCCGCGTGACTTGAAGGGCAAAATGATGCGCAAAATTATGGAAGACACCGCTGGCAACTACCGCATTTTGATTGATGGGGTGAAAATCATTTACGACAACGAAACCTCGCTCTTGCTTCTGCCCGACCGCGAGCGCGATATTTTCCACATCAACGCCGAATCGCGCTCCAAGAGCCGCGCCACGCGCCTTGTCTCCGAATATGAAAAAAAATTGACGGAATGGATTAGGGAATAAATTGCGGGAAACCGTGCGTGTGGCGCGATTGCGCCCTTTGAAACCCAAGCGTGTTTCGTAACTTCATTTCAATTCAATTTCATCGGCAATGCGCCTTGTCTCTTCATCTCTTTTGATTCTGCTTTTTTCGAGCGTTTCACTCTTTTCTCAACCGCGTTTGGAGCCGCGCTCGACTGCAGTTCAGCCGAAATCGCCTTTTCTTGGTGCGGCATTGTCGCTTTTGCTTCCGGGACTGGGCGAAGTCTACGGCGGCAATTTTGAATCGGGACGATACTTTCTGGGCGCAGAAGTTGCCTTGCTTTTGGGCATTGGCACGCAATACATTCGCGGTTCAAGTTTTGAATCTGATTACAAAGTCTTCGCACGCACCAACGCAGGCGTTTCAGGCGATAAAGACGAGCAATTTTGGCGCGATATTTCTTCATTCAACAGCATCGATGAGTTCAACGCGGAACGGCTCCGCAATCGCGACTTCGGCGGACTCTACAACCCGCAAACGCACTTCTGGCAATGGCAAAGCGACGCCGACCGCCGACAATTCCGCGACTTACGCATTCAAAGCGACAAAGCCTACCAATCCATTTACTACCTCTTTGCCGCTATGGGCATCAATCGCGTGCTTAGTATGATTAACGCCGTGCGCGGCATCAACACCTTCAACGAAGTAAACGGCTTTTCCAAAGACGATGAGATGGAAACCTCGCTTTATTTTCTCCCTGAACATCGCACGGTTTCTCCGATTCCTGACGGCATACGCGCCGAGTTTCGCCTCTCATTTTAGGCGAAATTTGCTCAAAATCGGCAATTCACTCACAAAAGTTGACTCGGTTGCGCAAAAAATCGCTTAACATTTTGGAAATGTTGCCTCCCTTGTGCTATCTTTGCACCCGTCAAGCGCAATGCTACGCGCATCGCCAATAAAAATCGGCACGAACACTGAAAATGCGTCTATTTTCCAGTCAGCAAAGTAGCGCATCGGCTCTCCAGTCAGCAGAGCCTCAAAAGAACGGCTGTATCAAATTTCTAAAATCAATTTTGCATCAATAGGCTTCAAAACTTCATACAAACGACTGGTTAAAACGATTAACCCTCTTGGGCTTAGTGTGTGAATGCAAGTCGTCTGCATACTTTTTACCTGATGCGGAATGTTTCAAAATTGTTGTTCTTTGGTTGCACGAAAACATAACATCAAACTTGTAACACCACTACAACCAAAATTATACCTATGCAGAATGCTAAAGCAAAAACGATTTTAATTGGCGACGACGATTTTCAGTATGTGAATTGGCTTCGCGCAACGCTTGAAAAAGAAGGATACAGCGTTGTTTGGGCACAGAACGCCTCTGAGGTGATGTCCAAAATCAGCACGAAACCGACTGCGGTTATTGTCGATTTCATGCGCGGACAACCCATAGGACTCGAACTCTGCCGCGAACTCCGCAATCTCCCTGAATTCAAACATCTTCCCATCATTATGCTCACGCGCAAACGCGCCGATTCCGATGAAGCGGCAGGTTTAGAAGTCGGGGCTGATGACTATATCCACAAATCCGTGAGCAACCGCGTGCTTTCGGCTCGCCTTCGCAATGTCTTGAAGCGCAACATCGCCACAGAACCCGATACCACCGAAGAGAATGCGCTCGAAATTAAACTCGGCGACCTTGTCGTGAATCGCCAAATGCACACCGTTCTCTTGAAAGGCAAAGAGATTTTCTTGCCACGCAAAGAGTTTGAACTCTTGTGGCTTCTTGTTGCGAACAAAGGCAAGGTTTTCTCGCGTGAAATTTTGCTTCGCCGCGTTTGGGGCGAAAGCGTGTATGTAACCGACCGCACCGTTGATGTTCATATCTGCAAAATTCGTCAACGCTTGGGCGAGTTCGGACAAGAACATCTTGAAACCATTAAAGGCGTTGGCTATCGCATTAAAGCCTAACGCATTTTTCTTTTCCTTCGCAAAAAGGGAGCGGCTGGTTATCTTCACCTCTCGAAAACGGCGCGAATCTTCACCGATTCCCGTCGTTTTTGCTTTTAATTCAACCCAAACTTGAATGTCGCTACGCATTAAAAAACTCTCGGAAAACGATTTCGAAGCCTTTTTCTCGCTCATCGTTGCACTTGCCGATTATGAACATCTCCCGCCGCCCGACCTCGCCGCCAAAGCCCGCTTGAAGCGCGATGCCTTTTCAGAACGCCCAAAGTTTGAAGCCTATCTCGCCTTTTTGAACGAACAGCCCGTCGGCTATGCGATTATCTTTGAGACCTATTCAAGTTTTCTGGCTAAACCGACCTTGTATTTGGAAGATTTATTCGTTTTGCCGTCAGCCCGCAAACAAAAGGTAGGATTTGGGTTATTCAAATTTTTAATTGCGCTTGCCGTTGAACGCGGGTGCGGACGAATGGAATGGCAAGTCTTGAATTGGAATCAGTTAGCGATTGATTTTTACGAGAAACTCGGTGCCGTTCACCAAAAAGAATGGCTTTCCTATCGCTTGACCGAAACGCAGTTACAGACCTTGCACGAGCAGTTTAGTGCGTGAGGAATGACATCTGTGTTTTAAGTTGGAACACTGATGAGACGGATTCAACTGATTTCCACCGATTTTTTCCCTGTAAAAAAAGAGCGCGTTGGAACTCGCTCCTACAATCCGTGCCTATCCGTGTTCTCTTTTTGGGAACACTGATAAAACCGATTCAATGGATTCTCACCGATTTTTTCCCTGTAAAAAAAAGAGCCAGTTTGGAACCCGACCCTACAATCTGTGCCTATCTGCACCATCCGTTCAATCCGTGTTCTCTTCATCAACACAAAAGGGCGAGTGGTGAACTCGCCCCTACCTGAAAATGCTGACCGAGCGTTCCTCAAATTAGTGCATGAAGAGCAGTTCGAGGTAGTTTGGCATTGGATAGAGTGATTTATCCAAGTACCCTTCCAGCTCGTCAGCGACTTTGCGCACAGCGGTCATGGCGGGCATGAGCGTTTCGGCGCAATACTTTGCGTGTCCTTCAACGCCGCCTTTTGCCTCGTGCAATCCTTCAATCAACTTTTCAAGCGATTCAGTTTTGGTGATAAGTTCGCCGATTCCATTCGCAAAGGCTTCAAGTTGCTTGGCTTGCTTGGCTTTTGTCGATGAGGAAAGTTTAATGCTCTTTGAGGCTTGAAGCAATTTGGAATAGGATTCCGCAAGTTCGCTTTGGTAGCGCACGGCGGCGGGCAGAATCATGGTGCGAATCATCATTGCCAATGTTTTGGCTTCGATATCAATCGCTTTGACATAACGCTCTAATCGCACGTTATAGCGCGATTCAATTTCTTCTTCGGTCAGCACGCCATATTTGATGAAGGTTTCGCGGACGGATTTTTCCTTCCATGCTTTCATGGCTTCGGGCAAGTTTTTGTTGTTGGGCAGTCCGCGCTTTTTGGCTTCTTTGTGCCACGCCTCGCTGTATCCATCGCCTTCGAAGCGAATAGGCTTTGTGGCTTTGATTTCTTTGCGAAGCACGGCGAAGACAGCGGCTTGCAGGTCTTTACCTGATTTCATTTCGACTTCAATGGCTTCGCGCATTTCATCAATGGCTTCTGCCATGATGGTGTTCAGCACCATGTTTGGAATGGCAATCGGCATAGAGGACGGCACGGCGCGGAACTCGAACTTATTGCCGGTGAAAGCAAAGGGCGAGGTGCGGTTGCGGTCTGTGTTGTCTTTGTTGAGCGTCGGGATATGTGAGATGTCTAAATCAATAAACTGCTTTTCGCTGACTTTTTTGATGTCGCCGGTTTCAATCGTGTCCAAGATGTCGCTGAGCTGTTGTCCTAAGAAGACGGAGATAATTGCGGGCGGGGCTTCGTTTGCACCGAGACGGTGGTCGTTGCCCGGATTGGCGATGGCGGCACGAAGCACGGCGGCACGCTTATGCACGGCTTTCAGCGTGGCAACGAGAAAGACAAGGAAACTCAAATTGGATTCGGGTGTTTCGCCGGGGTCGAGCAAGTTTCCGCCAACATCTGCGCCCATTGACCAGTTGTTGTGCTTTCCACTTCCGTTGATGCCGGCAAACGGCTTTTCGTGAATGAGCAGTGCAAGTCCTTTGCGTTCAGCGACGCGGCGGAGCATTTCCATCACGAGCAAGTTGTGGTCGGCGGCGAGCGGTGTTTCTTCGTGAATCGGGGCGATTTCATATTGATGCGGTGCGACTTCATTGTGGCGCGTTTTCGCAGGCACACCGAGCAAGTAGAGTTCTTGTTCCAATTCTTGCATAAACTCCATCACTCTATCAGGAATTGAGCCGAAGTAATGGTCTTCGAGCTGTTGATTGCGCGGCGGGAGCGCGCCTAAGAGCGTTCTGCCTGTCATAATGAGGTCGGGGCGTTTTTCGTAGAGATTGCGGTCAATCAAGAAGTATTCTTGTTCTGCGCCGAGATAGGTGGTTACGCGCGTGGCTTTTGTATTGCCGAGCAAATGCAACATCGCAACTGCCGATTTTGAAAGGGCACGTGCCGAGCGCAAGAGCGGGGTTTTTTCGTCCAACGCTTCGCCGTGATAGGAGATAAAGACCGATGGAATACAGAGCGTTGTGCCTTCTGACCCTTTCATCAAAAAGGCGGGCGTGCTGGGGTCCCAAGCTGTGTAGCCGCGTGCTTCAAAGGTTGAGCGCATTCCGCCCGAAGGGAAACTCGATGCGTCAGGTTCGCCTTGACTGAGCTGCGAGCCAGAAAATTTCTCAATTAAGTTTCCTTCCTTATCAAAGGCAATGAAGGCATCGTGCTTTTCGGCGGTTGCGCCTGTCATCGGTTGAAACCAGTGGCAGTAGTGGGTTGCGCCGTTTTCTATCGCCCATTCTTTCATGGCTTGTGCAACGGTTTCGGCGAGGCTATCATCTAAATCGTGTCCTTCTTTCAGCGTTTTCATGAGTGAATCATACACTTCTTTCGGAAGTCGTTCCTTCATCACGGCTTGATTGAAGGTGTGTTTGCCGAACATCGCGGCGTTTTCAGAGAGTTTGTGGTTTGCCATTTTGGTTGAATTAACTGCGTTTATTGAAGTTGAAGATGGTTTGTTGATGCACTGAAAAAAAATCAAGGTTAGTGATGCTCTTTGCCGTTCTCAATGATTTTCAAGGCTTTGAGCGAGTTGATGCGATTGGTTTTTTTATGCTCGCTCAACACGACACTTGTCGATGTGCCTGTAACGCCTTGCCACGATTGAATCTTTGCAAGCAGGGCTTCAAGCGCGGAAGTGTTCGGCACAAGCACTTTGAGAAGATGCGACCCATCACCCGTGATAGAATAACACTCTAAAATTTCATCTTCTTTCTGAACATGAGAGACAAACGTGGCATAATACTTTGAAGACTCCATCGTTACGCGAATGAAGGCTTTGATGTCGTAGCCGATTTTCTTCTCATCAATCAACACCGTGTAACCTTTGATAATGCCGCGATTTTGCAATTTTTCTAATCGTTCACTGACGGAAGGAATCGAGAGACCAACGGCTTCGGCAAGTTCGTTGCGACGCATTCTGCCGCGCTCGCTCAAAAGTTCAAGAAGTTTTAGGTCGGTTTTATCAAGATGCCATGACATTGACTTGCTGAAATCGTTGAATTTTAAAAAGGCTTTATGAAAAAATGCGTTGAGTTGAATATGATTTTATCAGCCTAACAAAATTAGGAAAAACTTGTTCTCAACCAAAAAGTTTAAGCCAAATCTCGATTACTTGCTATTTTTTTCAATATCACATAGCCGTTATCGGATTTCAGGATTGCTTCGCCCGATGCTTCCGCTTCCTTTTTGAGCGACTTCAATTCATCTTCCATTTTTTTGATATGGGGCGGATAATCGTAGGTCTTGCGATAGTTTATCGTGAAAACATAGTCTTCAAAAACAACTTGCGATTCCCTTGTTTCATCTTGCATATCTCTGATGACAAAAAAGAGATTGCTTTTAAGCGATTCAATTTCCGCTTCGAGTTGCTTTGCTTTTTCTTTGAGCTCAATGTATCGGCGAAGCAGTGCTTCTCGGTCTTGTTCGTGTTCCATTAGGTTGCTTGTTTGAGAGGTTGTTGGAGATTACAAAAGTTGTATGCCGCCCACGCGCCCGAAGGTTCAATCGTAAAAAAGGGAAACGCCTTTCTTGCTGATTCTAATTCTTCGAGAAATGGCTTGCGCTTTTGGGAATCAATTAAAAACGCGCCGTTCAAAATCATCTCGTCTTCGCGCTCGGTAACGGCTTTTGGCAGAACGGGATTGAGTTTTGTTTGAACCGAGAGTTTGCGCAAGCGTTCAATGAGCAAATCCAATGCTTCTTGAATCGATGCCGTCATGTTTCCAGCCACAAGCGACTCTCGCCGCTTTTTGAGCAAATACGCTTTTCCCGCCGATGCCGTTTTCAACGCCTCATCAATCTCTTGGATTTCTTTACTCCCCGCAAGAAACGCTTGCAACTGTTCCGAGCCGATGTAGACTTTCACACCCCACTCCTCTTTGCCTTTCAAATTTTCCAACAAGTTCTTTAACGCATTTTGTTGTGCTTGTAAAAATTCTTGTAAGGAAGTTTGCGAATGGAAAATCGTTGGAAATCGGAACGGCACGATGGTAGTTTGCGCACGCATGGCTTCCATTACGCTCTCGTGATGACGCACGACCGATTCCACCCACGCCAATCGCGAGAGATTTTTCTTCAAATTTTCTTCGCCGAACTCTGCTTCGGAAACAGCGGAAACAATCGCCGCAAGCCCTTCAACCCTGATTTCATCGACATTTTCAGGGAGCGACTTTTCGCCCAATTCCGCTACGCAGTAAAGGTAAGTGAGCATGGTTGTTGTATTTTGGTTCTCGGTTTGGCTTTTCGCACAAAACCGTATTTTCCATTCACCTTTCAATTTAACGCTATCCAACGATGAGATTTCTCGTGTTGCTTTTTGTTCTCTTTTTCATCTCGTTTTCTTCTGCCCTTGCACAACAACGCTCGCAAACGCTCAAATCACCCAACGGCAAACTCACGCTCACCTTCTCGCTTACTGAACAAGGCGAGCCACGCTATGAACTTTCTTTCGCCAACAAAACCGTGATTAAGCAAAGCGCGCTCGGCATTAAACTCAAAGACCTTCCGCACTTTGAACGCGGCTTCCGAATTGCCGACGCAAAAACGCGCACGATTGATGAAACTTGGTCGCCCGTGCTTGGCGAAGAAAAATCAATTCGCAACCACTGCAACGAACTTTTTTTGACGCTTGAACAGCCTGCGGAAAAACGCCGAACCTTGAACTTGCGCTTTCGGCTCTTCAACGACGGGCTTGGCTTCCGATACGAATTTCCTGCACAACCAGAACTCAAATACTTCACGCTTGTTGATGAACTGACCGAGTTTAATCTCACGAGCGACCACACCGCGTTTTGGATTCCGGGCGATTACGATTCCAACGAATATCCTTACCACACCACGCGCCTGAGCGAAGTCGATGCGTTTGAAGGCAAGAAAGCAAGTGAAATCGGAACGCGCTCGCTTATTGCGCCTAACGCCGTACAAACGCCGCTGATGCTCAAAACTGCCGATGGGCTTTACATCAATCTCTTCGAAGCCGCACTGGTTGATTATCCCGCACTCAATCTCATCATCAATCAATCCACGTTTTCACTTTCGGCACACCTTGTTCCCGATGCGTTTGGCAATAAAGCCTATCTGCAAACGCCGTGCAAAAGCCCATGGCGCACGATAATCGTGAGCGAAACCGCCGCCGGGATTCTGCAATCTCGAATCACGCTCAACCTCAATGAGCCTTCAAAACTCAAAGATGTAAGTTGGATTAAGCCGATGAAATATGTCGGAATTTGGTGGGAAATGCACGTCGGAAAATCGACTTGGAACTACGCCGATGTCGATAACGTCAAACTCAAAGAGACCGACTGGAAAGCCTTGCGCCCCAATGGCAGACACGGCGCAACCACAAAGCGCGCAAAAGAATACATCGACTTCGCCGCAAAACACGGCTTCGATGGTGTTTTGATTGAAGGCTGGAACATCGGTTGGGAAGATTGGTTCGGCAAGATGAAAGAAGAAGTCTTCGATTTCGTAACGCCGTATCCTGACTTCAACATCGAGGAAGTGGCGCGTTATGCAAAGTCAAAAGGCGTAAAACTGATTATGCACCACGAAACCAGCGCGTCGGTTTCAAACTACGAGCGGCGCATGGACGAAGCGTTTCGCTTGATGAAAAAATACGACTACCCTGCGGTCAAAACGGGCTATGTCGGAAACATTCTGCCACGCGGCGAACATCACGACGGGCAATGGATGGTCAATCACTATGTCCGCGTTGCCGAAAAAGCCGCCGAGTATCAACTCATGGTTAATGCGCACGAGCCTGTCAGACCCACAGGCTTGGGACGCACCTATCCGAATTGGCTCGCGTGCGAAGCCGCACGTGGCAACGAGTTCAATGCGTGGAGCAAAGGCAATCCGCCTGAACATGAAACCATCTTGCCTTTCACGCGCCTTTTGGGCGGCGGCATGGATTACACGCCCGGCATTTTTGAAATTAAAATGTCCCACTACAATCCCAACAAAACCGAGCAAGTCCACACCACGCTTGCCAAACAACTCGCGCTTTATGTAACGCTTTACAGCCCGCTTCAAATGGCGGCAGATTTGCCCGAAAATTATGAGCGATATTTAGATGCGTTTCAGTTCATCAAAGATGTGGCACTGGATTGGGACGAGACGAAAATTTTGGAAGCCGAAATCGGCGACTACCTCACCATTGCACGCAAAGCCAAAGGCAAGGAAACATGGTTTATTGGCGGCATTACTGATGAGAATGCGCGCACCTCAATCATCACATTAGATTTCTTAAATCGGAACTTGCAATATGAAGCCACGATTTACAGCGATGCGCCCGACGCACATTGGGAGCGGAATCCAAAAGCGTATCAAATCAAAACGCAACTTGTTCGACATGGCGATACGCTTGACATTCAGTTAGCACCGGGCGGCGGTTATGCAATTTGTCTCAAGCCTTTATCACGATAAATGCTTCTGCCAATCTTGTGCAAATGGTTCAAAATTTTCATCTTTTGATGTTTCCGCGTTTATGTGAAAACTTTTATTTTCACTAATTCTTCAACCCAAAAAACAAGAATCGAGGAAGTTTATGTCAGTGATTGCAGGCACGCCTGATGTTACCATTATTGGCGCAGGTCCGACAGGACTTTACGCCGCATTTTACGCGGGACTTCGTTCTATGCAAGTGCGCATTGTCGACAGCCTTTCCGAGATTGGCGGACAGCTCACCGCGCTCTACCCAAAGAAAAATATCTACGATGTTGCAGGCTATCCTGCGGTGCTTGCTGAAGATTTGGTCAAAAGTCTTTATGAGCAATGCAAGCAATACAACCCCGAAATTTTTACCGACACGAAAATCGAGAAACTTGAACGCGAAGGTGAGCTTCTCAAACTCACGTCTGCCGATGGGCGTGTGATGTATTCCAAAACGGTGTTGATTGCGGCTGGTGTTGGCGCATTTACGCCACGCAAACTCGAGCGTGAAGGATTGGACGTTTGGGAAGGCAAAGGACTTTACTACTTTGTCAAAGACCCGACCATTTTTTACGGCAAGAAATTGCTCGTCGTCGGTGGCGGCGACAGCGCAATGGACTGGGCAATGGCACTCGGCGATAAATCGCAAATGCTCTTGATTCATCGACGTGATAAGTTCGTTGCGCACGAGGATAGCGTCAAAAAGGTGCGTGCGATGGGCGTTCCGATTCGAACCTTTTGGGAACTGAAATCGATTCACGGCGAGAACGGCGTTGTCAAAAGTGCCGTTATCTTTAACAACAAAACCAAAGAAGAAGAAACGATTGAAGTTGATGCCGTGCTTTGCAATCTTGGCTTCATCACCAATCTCGGCTCTATCAAAGATTGGGGCTTGGAAATTGAAGGCAACGGAATCAAAGTCAATCACGCGATGGAAACCAACCTCAAAGGCGTTTATGCCGCAGGTGATATTGCTTCACACGCCGCAAAATTAAAACTTATTGCCACAGGCTTTGGCGAAGCGGCGATTGCCGTTAATCACGCAAAAACGGTCATTGACCCGCACGCCTCGTTCTTTCCGGGACACAGTAGCAACAAAGACGAGAAAAAGGAAGAAAAAAGCCATGCAACCGCGTAACTTTTACTAACTTCTCAACATCGTAAATTTGACCGTCGCCTCTCGCCAAACAACAAAATGCAGAACATTGAACAAGTTTGATTTGAATTTCGAGAACGAAATTAACTATCGGAGTATGAATAAGACTGATACAAAACCTTTGGCGGATATTCTCATTGTCGACGACCAAGAAATTATCTTGAAGTTGCTTGAAGAAACCTTGCGAAGTGAGGGATACGCGGTTCGCGTCGCCTACAACGGCTTAGATGCACTCGACGAAGTGCAGAAACAAAAGCCTGACCTCATCATCACTGATATGCTGATGCCGAAAATGAACGGCAATGATATGGTCGCGAAGCTCAAAGAATCTGCCGATACGCGCCTTCTGCCCGTCATTATGCTCACAGGGCTGTTTGATTTTGAGAACAAAGTCCGTGCGCTTGAAATCGGTGTCGATGACTTTCTCGGCAAGCCGTTCAACCGCATTGAACTGATTACCAAAGTTCGCGCGCTCCTCAAAACAAAGACCTACATCGACCAACTCGAGAACGCCGAAACCGTTATCTTCTCGCTCGCACTCGCCATTGAAGGCAGAGACCCCTACACCAACGGACATTGCCATCGGCTCTCGGATTATGGCACGAAACTCGCTCGCAAAATCGGGCTTTCGGAATTTGAAATCGATGCCGTGCGCAAAGGCGGCGTGATTCATGACATCGGCAAAATCGCCGTTCCTGACGGCATTCTCTTGAAGCCGGGAAAATTAACCCCCGAAGAATACGACATCATGAAAATCCACCCCGAAGCAGGCGAAAACATCTGCAAGCCGCTCAAATCACTTGCGCCCGTTCTGCCGATTATTCGCGGACACCAAGAGCGTTGGGACGGCACCGGCTATCCTGACAAACTTGCTGGTACCGCGATTCCTATCACTGCCCGCGTGATTGCTATCGTCGATTTCTATGACGCGCTCATGACGGTGCGCCCCTACAAACGTGCGCTTGACGTTAAACAAGCCTTAGAGATTATGAGCAGAGAAACCCAAGAACATAAGTGGGACCCAAACCTCATGCGAGTCTTCCAAGAAATGATTATCAACGAAGAACTTGACAAATCCGTCAGCGAAATTCAAGTTCTCAACTACGAATACCAATAAGCAAAGGAGCAACTGAAACCCGAATGAAATGGAATGTTCTTACCCGCGCCGACCTCGACGGCATCGTTTGCGCAGTCATTCTCAAAAACACCGAAGACATTGATAAAATCCGATTCGCTGAACCTAAATTTGTTCAAGACGGCGAAGTGGAAGTTTCCTCAAACGACATTATCACAAACCTTCCTTACGACAAGCGATGCGGCATGTGGTTCGACCATCACATCGCGAATATCAAGCCCAAAGAGTTCAAAGGCTCATTTAAAATTGCGCCCTCTGCCGCGCGTGTCGTCTATGATTATTATCTCCCCAATTTTCCTTCATTAACCAAGTACGATGAATTGATGCGTGCCACCGATAAAATCGATGCCGCTGAACTCACTTACAATGAAGTGCTTGAACCCGAAGGCTACTTGCTCCTTTCTATGACGATTGACGGCAAGTTCCACGAAGATGAACCATATTGGCAACACCTTGTCAATCTGCTCAAAGACACGACGCTCACTGAAACCATGAACGACCCAATGGTTAAAGAAAAAGTCGCTAAGTTCAAAGAACAAGATTTTCTTTTCCGACAAGCCGTTCAAGATTGCTCGCGTGTAGAAAAAAACGTACTCATCACTGACCTTCGTAAATACGGCGACCTTCCTAACGGCAATCGCTATTATGTTTATGCTTTTCAAGCCGCTACAAATCTTTCGATGCGCATCACCAACGACCGTGAGCGTCCTGGCTATGTTTCCATCGGCGTTGGCTATAACATCTTCAACAAAACGGCAAACATCAACATCGGCGAACTGATGAAGAAATACGGCGGCGGCGGACACAAAACCGTCGGTAGCACCAAAGTCAAAGCCGAAGACGCCGACCGTGTTGTCAAAGAAATGCTCGGCTACTTAACGCGCTAATATGCCTTCCCGCACCTTTACACATACGGTTCGCGTCATTTACGCGCACACCGACCAAATGAGCGTCGTTTATTACGGACGATATTTTGAGTTTATCGAAGCCGCTCGAAACGAACTCTTGCGCGAGTGTGGCTTTACTTACAAAGAACTTGAATCGCTTGGCATCATGCTCCCCGTTGTCTCGGCGCACTTGGATTACTTCGCCCCCGCTCGCTATGATGATGAAATCGAAATTCACACGCACATCGAGAAACTCGAAAACGTGCGCGTAACGATTGCTTATACGGCATTTGAAAAATCTTCCCGCCAAAAACTCTTTTCTGGTTACACGATTCACGCCTTTGTGAATAAAAACGGCAAACCTTCTCGCCCGCCCAAAGCCTTTTTGGAGAAAGTCGCCTAATCGCTTTTAGACTTTTTTTTCGCTTCAAAATTTTTGAGATAAAGCGGCGAGGCGGTGGTAAGGTCGGCAACTTCCCCGCGTTTCAACTTTTCTTCGGCAATCGGTAAGAGCGATTCTGCTGTGAAAAAATGCGCCTCAATCACTTCCGACGCTTCAAAGAGCGATGCCCACCGCGACAGATTCCGTCCGACAACAGCACTCTGCTCGAATAACTTCACTTTGTAGTTTAACTGATCGAGTGTCAAGTAATCGTATTCAATCGGCGTTTCGCGTGAAGCGATTCCTACATAAAATTCATCGGCTTTTGAATACGACACGGTAAAGAGCGTTTTTGCTTCGCTTCGCGTGAAGGTTGCATGCGCAAGGGCTTCAAAGGTTGGAATCATGACAAGCGGAAGGTCGTGCGCGAAACAAAGCCCTTTTGCAGTCGCAATGCCGATGCGCAAGGCGGTAAATGAGCCGGGTCCTGATGAAAGCGCGACGGCGTTCAGATTGCTTGGCTTGATTTGCAGGTCTTGCAAGGTTTCCGCGATGAGCGCAACAATTTGTTCGCCGCTTTTTTGCCACTGCGCCCCACACTTTACAACCGTGCGATGCGCGTTTGTCGATGCCACCGTGAGCGGAAACTCGGTGCAGTCAATCGCCAGTAGGTTCATCGTAGCGGAAAATTTTGTTCAAAGGTAATCAGTCGCTCTGTGTCGGTTGCGCGTTTTAACTCAATGCGCTTGGCTGTTTTAGGCACGAGGTCGGGAAATTTATCTGCCCACTCAATCATGGAAATGCCATTGCCGTAGAGGTATTCTTCAAAGCCGATGTTGTAGAGTTCTTCGGGCGAAGTGAGCCGATACCAATCGAAGTGATGAAGGCTGAACTGCTCGCCGCTGCGTGAGCCGTCGTAAATGTTGAGGATTGTAAAAGTAGGACTTGTCAGTTGTTCCGAGCAGTTAAAGACATCGGCAATGCCGCGCGTGAATTCGGTTTTGCCTGCGCCAAGTCCGCCAATTAAGGCAACGCAGTCACCGTGTTTCAAGGAGCAAGCAAATTGCCGTGCCAGTTCGCGCGTCTCTTCGCTTGATTTGGTTAAAACTTGTTTCATTTTTTTTCAATGCGAATCGCTGTGGCGGTAAAGATGAGCGAATCGCCGCTGATGGTTTGTGTAAAGTTGGCGAGTGCGTTTGCGCCACACTCCAATGCCATTGATTTGAGTTGCATCATCGCATAAAACCGCTTGTAGCCTGTGTTTTCAAGCGAATCGCGTGAAGCAACATCGGAAAGCCGAAGGTCTTTGATAATGTCTGCGTTCAGAGGAAGGCTATCGAGCATCGCAATGCCTGCGGGCGTGAAGAACGGTCGCGGTGTGTTTTGGCGTGCGGCAAGATGTCGTGGGCATTGGCAGTTAAGAGCATCAGGCACTCCTGACGGTAGAAGTTTATGTTGCACGACGGTGTCGCGCGTTGGCTCATCAAAGAGCGGAATTTCTTGCGCCTGTGCGGAAAATGCCAAACAAAGCAGTATTGCGATGCAAAAGATTCGTTGAGTCACAGTCCAAACATGATTATTTCCAACAAGTTCATTCACTTAAAATCCGCCTGGCGTTGGCGTTCCAGCTTGATGCTGAATCACATCTTTATCTTTTGCGTCCGTTTCTTTGACTTGCGAGGCTTCAATCTCATAGACGCTCACCACGAAGCCGTCGATTTTCGTTTCTTGAATCTTGAATGTCCCTGTTACGCGAATCGGTGAATAAACATACGGCGTTGATTTTCCTTTCTGCATTTTGACCATCACAGTTTCGTTGGGTTCAGGCGGCACGGAATAACAGCACCCAAAGAACGGCATTTGCACGAGCATAAATTCGGTTACATCTAACGCTTCCGACATTGGAATCATGTAGCCTGCAATGTTGACTTCCTTGCCTTGCAGGGCTTTGAGCTTTTCAGGAATTGGGTTATTGGCTTTTCGGCTGAATCGATATTCGCGCAAGTCGTTAAAGGTGATGCGCGTTCCACCGGTGCCGAGAGAAGCCGCTTGAACAAACATCGTTGGCTCATCGTGTTGCTTTGGTGATTGGCGATGCTCGGCTCTTAATTTTTTCAATGCCGATGCAAAGGCTTCTTTTTCCTGATATTGCGCCGAGATGATGATGTTGATGACAATCAGCCCGATAATGATTCCAAAACTGGATACAAGTTTTCGCTTCATTGGTTTGTGTGTTTCTTGGTTCAAATCAAAGTTACGAATGTTTTATCGTGTTCAAATCAACAACGATTTCACCGCTGTTCGTTTTTGCCTAAATTACAGTTCTTCATTTCACTTCGCCATAAGCCATTACGCATGAAATTGCTCATCGGTTGTTTCCTCTTCTCGTTGCTCTCGCTCGATGCGCGCTCGCAAGTTAATACCGAAGCGTTGATGCGCGGCACGGCGATTGGCTTCGGCACGCAGCTTGGCACGAATTTCGGATTCAACTCAGGCAACTCAACTTTTTTTCGTTGGCAACTCGATGCTCGCTCGGATTATCGCACCGAAACTTTCTACACCTTCCTTGTTGGAAATTTGGAGCGTGGCACAGCAAACAACGAGATATTTCTCTTTCGCGGTTTTGTGCATTACCGCGCCATCTGGCAACGCGATACGCTCTTTCAACCTGAATTTTTCGCCCAACGCGAGTTTAACGAGTTTATCTTGCTCAAAGACCGTATTCTCTTTGGTTCAGGCGTGCGACTCAATTTGCTTTATCTGCAACCGACCGACACCGTCATGGCGTTCAAGCTCACGCTCGGCATCGGCGCAATGTGGGAAAATGAACGCTTCACCGAACTCAATCCTGAAACCAAACTTTTGCGCTCGACTAACTATCTTGCATTCCTGTGGCGACTCTTGCCACGCACTTCACTGCAACTTATCGGCTATTATCAGTTCGATGTTCGGCGTTATTCAGACTATCGCTTGCTTTTGGACGGATTGCTCACGATTAGCATTACCGATAAACTTGCGGCAACCGTAACGATGATTTACCGCTACGACAATGAGCCTGTTCAGAATGTCGCACGCTTTGACCTCGACCTTCGCAACGGTTTTACTTATTCCTTTTAATCAACTTCACTCGAATCATGACCACCAAAAAACGCACAACCCGCACAACGCCTAAACTCAAAACAAACACCAACGGCAAATCCAAAACATCTACACTCGACGCGATTGCAAACGGAACAGCACGCGCCGTGATTGATAAAGTCGTTCCCGAAATTGATGGCGGCTTGTTCCCAATTAAGCGTGTCGTTGGCGAAAGCGTTACCGTCGAAGCCGATGTCTTCGCTGATGGGCATGACACGATTGCCGTTACGCTTCGCTATCGCAACAAAGGCGAAAAGAATTGGAACGAAGTGCCGATGGAATTTTTAGGCAACGACCGTTGGCGTGGCACGTTTGTTACTTCTCTTGTTGGAGAAATGGAATATGCTGTCGCCGCTCGCGTGGAGCATTTTCTTTCGTGGCAAAGTGGCTTCAAGAAGCGCGTCGAGTCGGGGCAATCGGCGGAATCGCTGAAAGTGGAAATCTTGATTGGCGCAGAACTTTTGAACGAACTTGCTGAACGTGCGTCGTCCGAAGATGCGAAGAAAATCAAGGCAGTCGCGACATCGCTCAAGAAGCGTGCAGGCACGCCTGAATCCATTACTGATGTGCTCTCCGAAACGCTCGCTGAACTGTCGCAAAAGTATCCCGATGAATCGCTCACGACTCAAAGCACCATTTATCGCGTAACCGTTGACCCGCCGAAAGCCGGCTTCTCCACTTGGGTTGAAATTTTCCCACGCTCATGGAGCGAAACGCCTTACAAACACGGCACATTCAAAGATTGCATGCGGCTCTTGCCCGACTTTGCCGATATGGGCTTCGATGTGCTTTACCTTCCTCCGATTCACCCGATTGGCATTACAAACCGCAAAGGCAAGAACAACAACACGGTCGCGCAACCCGATGATGTCGGAAGCCCTTGGGCAATCGGCGCAAAAGAAGGCGGACACAAAGCCATTCACCCTGAACTTGGCACACTCGCAGAGTTCCAACAACTTGTCAAACAAGCAAAATCGTTTGGGATTGATGTTGCGCTCGATATTGCCTTTCAATGTTCGCCCGACCACCCCTACGTCAAAGCGCACCCCGAATGGTTCAAGTGGCGACCCGACGGCACAGTGCAATACGCTGAAAACCCGCCGAAGAAATACGAAGATGTCTTGCCGTTCAATTTTGAAACTGAAGATTGGAAAAACTTGTGGCTTGAACTCAAATCCGTTTTCGAGTTTTGGATAGCGCAAGGGGTCAGGATTTTCCGCGTCGATAATCCGCACACAAAGCCGTTTGCCTTTTGGGAGTGGTGTATTTCGGAACTTAAACGCGATTACCCCGAAACGATATTCCTTTCCGAAGCCTTCACGCGCCCGAAAGTGATGTATCGCTTAGCGAAACTGGGCTTCACCCATTCCTACACCTACTTCACTTGGCGCAACAGCAAACGCCAACTTCAAACTTATTTGACCGAGCTCACCACCACCGAGGTCAAGGAATTTTTCCGACCGAACTTTTGGGCAAACACACCCGACATTTTATCGGAAGAATTTTTGCATCACGCGCCGCCGTCTGCCTTTATGCTTCGCTACGCGCTTGCCGCAACGCTTTCTTCCAACATCGGCATTTACGAACCTGCATTTAGCCTTTGCCTGAACACGCCACTAATGAAAGGCAAGGAAGAATATCTTGATTCGGAGAAGTATGAAATCAAGGCGTGGGATTTATCGCAGTTCAACATTCGCCCGTTCATTAAGCGATTGAATCACATTCGCAAGGAAAATCCCGCGCTTCAACAAACAAACAACCTTGTTTTTACAGAAGTTGAAATTGCGCCGAAAGTGGAGAGCGAATATTTGATTGCGTATTTGAAATCGTGCGAGCGCAATTATGTTCTGACGGTGGTCAATCATCACCCGACGCGCGCCGAAGAAGGCTGGGTGCGTGTGCCGCTTGAACGCATGGGCATTGAAGAAGGCGAGCCATATCGCGTGCGCGAACTCATCACGAACACGGAATTTGTTTGGAACAAGGCGTGGAATTTCATTCGGCTAAATCCGACTGAACTCGTCGCCGCCATTTTTAGAATCGAGCCTCAATAAGCGGATTTCGGAGTTGCGATTTCGGAATGATTGAGAACACTGATGTAACGGATTAGACAGATTCTCACGGATTTTTATGGTTGGTTTCAATATCCGCGTTTATCGGTTTAATCTGTTTCATCTGTGTTCTCTCCTACTTTGCAGCAGGTTACGAAAACTTAATCTTCTCGATTTTTTCTAACGCTTATATTGTATTTCAAATTCTTTCAAACACACTATCAAAACACGATGAAGAAACTTCTTTTGCTCTTGTTCTGCGCATCTTTCTCCCTTTCACTTTTCGCTCAAAGCGTGGTTGTCAATAAGTTCTACAATCAAGGCACAACGGTACCCGGCGCAGCGGGCGATGTCGTTGAACTGCTCGTCATTCAAAACAACCTTGATATGCGCGGCATGATTGTCAAGGATTTCACTGCAAACATGGCAAATGATGGCGGCGGGAAGTTCACTTTCACGAACATCACACTTTGGAGCAGTGTCCCGTCAGGCACGCTCATCATTTTGCGCAACGATAGTACGGCGGCGGATATTGACCCATCGGATTTTGTGCTTGATGTCGGACTTCGCAACACGACTTATTTCACAGGCGACAATCCGACAGGCTTTGATATTGCTACAACGGAAATGGTGATGATTAAAGCGGCAGGAAGCGGCACAGCAGGAGTGAACGGCAGTATTCACGCGCTTGCGTCAGGCACGGCGGGCGCGCAGTTCACGGCAACCGCTCCGCCAAAACTGATTGCTTCACAAACCACAGGCGCGCAACGTTTTGCCGCCGCCAATAACTCGACACAATCGCTGGCGGATTTCAACGGCACTGATGCCACAGGCAACTTGCAAGGGCTAACCTTTGGTCAAGGCAATAATCCGAACAACACGGCGTTCATCAATTCAATTCGTAATGCCAATCCAAATGCCTCGCTTCAAGTTGTGATTGATGGCGTTCCGATTCCGAAGGACAGCAGTTTTTCGTTTCCAACGGTTACAGTCAACACAACTTTAAATCGCAATCTTGTCGTTAGAAATACAGGTCAAGCCCCGTTGATTATTGAATCCTTGTTGTTAAATCCGACAGGCGCGTTCTCGATTCAGGGGTTGCCGTCATTTCCCGATACGCTCTTGCAGAGCGAGCAATTCACCGTGCAACTTTCTTTCTCGCCGTCCGACACAGGGCTTTTCACAAGCGGATTACTCATCGATACTAACGACCCACAAAACGACCCATACACTGCCACGATTCGCGGACGGTCGCAAGGCGCAGGCAATTTGATTTCGATTGCGGCGGCGCGGGCGTTGCCACTGGGTTCGGTTGTTACGGTTGGCGGGCGCATTACGGTTGCTAATCAATTCGGCGGACCAGCGTATTTCCAAGATGCAACGGGCGGCATGGCGGCATTCATTCCTGCGCTTCACGCCCAAGCCCAACTCGGCGACTCCGTCGTGATTACAGGCGCGACCACAGAGTTTCAGCCTACACAAAATCAACCGGGCACAGGCTTGTTTCAAATTTCCGAAGTCAACAACATCACACCGACATTTCAAATTATTCCGGGCGGACAAGTTCTCGTTCAGCCGCGTGTGGTTACAAACTCGCAAATCACCGAAGCCCTTGAAGGCACGCTCGTCATTGTTGAAGATGCGACCATTCGCCAACTTAGTAGCACGGCTACGCCCTTCGCATTTCAAGGCAATACAAACTATCGCTTCACTGATGCCACTGGCGAAATTCAACTCCGCATTGATAATGATGTAACCTCGCTCATTGGAGCAACCGCTCCGGTCAATCCTGTTACGGTTACAGGCGTGGTGAGCGAGTTCAGAGGCACGCGACAAATTCTCCCTCGCTTCGCGCAAGATATTCCCGGCGTTTCAACCTTCGTGATTCCTTACGAAAACATTCCGAGAAGTCTCACCTTTGAAGCGGTTACTTGGAATACCGAGTGGTTCGGCAGTCCAACCAATGGACCGCAAGACCGTGACTTGCAACTGCGCAACGCCGCACGTGTGATTCGCACGATTGATGCCGATGTGTATGCGCTCCAAGAAATCAGCGACAACACCTATTTCAGAGGCTTGCTCGATACGCTCGGCGCAGGGTGGAAAGGATTTGTTGCGCCGATTGTTCAAACTCAACGCACCGCCTACATCTACAAAACCTCAACGATTGATAGCGTCTCGGCAGGCTTCACCTTCACAACGGGCGACTGGGCAAATGGACGATGGCCCTACGAGTTTGTTTTTGATGCCACGATAAACTCGATTACCAAGCGTATTCACATGGTCAACATTCACGGCAAAGCGACGCAGGATAATCCCTTGAATGATTACAATCGTCGCGTTGCCGATTCACAACAACTTAAAGCTTGGTCAGATGCCAATCGCCCAACGCAAAACCTTATCATTCTCGGCGATTACAACGATGATGTCGATGTCTCAACCGTCAATAATCTTCCTTCGCCTTACGCGAACTTTGTGAATGATTCGCTCAACTATAAGGTCGTTACCAAATCGCTTAGTCTGCGCCGATTGCAATCGCAAACATCAGGCGAAATGATTGACCACATTATGATTTCCAATGAACTCTACGCCGTTCACATGGACAGCACCGAGCGCGTTGAAAATCCGTCATACATTGGCAGTTATCTTTCAACCACTTCCGACCACTACCCTGTTTGGACACGCTTCGACTTCACGCGACTTTCTTCAACGGAGCGCGGAAAAACTGCACCGACGGCGTTTGCTCTCGAGCAGAATTATCCCAATCCGTTTAATCCAACGACGACCATCAGTTACGCGCTCGCCTCGCCGAGTGAAGTCAAATTAGAAGTCTTTGATGTCTTGGGCAGAACGGTTGCGACGCTTGTCAATTCGCGCCAAGCCGCAGGCACATACAGCGTTAACTTCAACGCGAGCCGACTTTCAAGCGGCATCTATTTCTACCGACTGCAAGCAGGGGCATTTGTTGCGACAAAGAAGATGCTGTTGGTGAAGTGAAAAGTGAGTTGAAAATTAAAAGTTAAGAGTTAAAAGTTGTTTGGCGCGTGCCGAAAGTATTTCACTCTCAATTTTTAACTATCAACTCTCAATTTTTTGTGTTGTGTCGCTTAAAGGAAAGGCATATTGATTACTTGATTTTCGTTTCAAAGGCGAGTGCGAGGCTCGCCTTTACTTTTCACCTTGCGGCTTAATCTGATGAATCAATCTTGATGAATCATTTGAAATTCAGGAATTGGAACTTCAAACGGCTCTCCGTGAATGAGGAAAATGTTTTTCTCGTTGAAGTAGCCTTCGGGTTCAGATTCATAAGTGAATGTGCCGTAGTAGAACCCGCTTGCACTGCCGTAACGCGAGAGCATGACCATATAACTTCGATAGGTAAATTTTTCACCCGGTTTCAGGATTGGAAACTCGCCGACAACGCCTTCACCTTCGACAATTCTATCTTTCATATCACCATCTTTGATTATCCACTTGCGCGAGTGAATTTGAATCGTATAGGGCGAAGGATTATGAATCGAAATGGTGTAGGCATAACCATATTTGTAGGGTGGCTCGATATGCTCAGGCGCGATTTCCACAAGTCTATCAATCTCGACGTGGCAAATGTCAGTCATTTGATTTTTTTTGAAGTGATTAAGTTAGAGACGCTGAATATATTTCAGCCTTTCAGTAAATTTCAACACCAAGTCAAAACACCGTTCTTGAATGAAAATTGCGATTGTTACCGATTCTTCTTGCGATTTACCCCAAGACCTTCTTTATCAATACAATATCCGCGAAGTGCCGTTCAAGGTTGTCATTGACAACACGGTTCACTACGATAATCGCATTGACTTTGACCGAGAGAGTTTTTACAACGAGATACTCAAAAGCCGCCGCTCAATCAAAATTGAAGAGCCGAGTGTTGATGATTTCATTCAGGTCTACAAAAAACTTGCCACCAGTTACGATGCCGTGATTTCCATTCATCAATCGGCGCAGTTCAGCAACACGATTAAAAACGCACGGGCGGCGGCGGTTCAAGGTGCAGAAACGTATCGCAAACTTCGCGCTCAAAAAAACATTTCAACCCAACTTCAAATTCGCGTGCTTAATTCAAAAAGCACGTCCATCGGTTTGGGACTGCTTGTGCTTCGCGCCGCCGAACTGCTTTACGATGAAATCAATTTCACTAAATTCGCCAATGAATTGGAGGCACTTGCCGATAAAATTTTTTTCTATCTCGTTCCTTCCGATGTGTCCTACTTGCGCAATGCAAAGGAGATAACCAAAGTCTCAATGCTTGAAACGAGCGTTGCATCAGCGTTAGACCAAAAACTGATTCTTACCTTCAACAAAAGTGATGTTGTTAAGCAAGATAAATTCAAAGGATTCGACGCGGCTTTGAAGGAGATGCAAACACTTGCTTTGAAGCGGTTACAAGAAGCACAGTCTTTTGACAAGGTCGGGATTGTTTTTGCAGGACAAATCGATGAGATGGAAACACTTACGCCGCTCACTTCATTTCGTTTGGAACTTGCTTCGAGCGGACTTGGCTCATTGGTTTCACAAATGTCGCCCGCGGTTGGGTTTTACGCTGGACCGAAAGCCGTTGGCGTTGCCATCATCAATGGCGACATCAGCGTCATGCAACTTATCGGGCGATAACTATCGCCTAATCCAAATCGCTGGTCAGAATCATTCGCAATACGCGCCCGTTGTTCGTGTCGGAAATGTAGAGATATGGTCGCAAGAAGCAGACGCCACGAGGGTTATTGAGTTGGTCGGGATTTCTTTCATCTAATCCGAATTGACTAAACGACACAATGACATTGCGACGGTCTTCGGCATTTGGCGGCGGCGGCACGCCCTCCACACCTTGCGACGTGAATTGATAAAATTTGTTCTGCTCCGAATCCACAATAAAAATAAAGTTGCCCGCAACGCTAATATCGGCGGGGCGCGAGAAGCGATTCGGCTCGCCAATGAAGCGCGTGCCTAACGCCGTGTTTTGACTGAGAAGCGACTCATCAGGCGCGAACACATCGCCCGCCGAAGACTGCACAAAGCGAATCCGATGCACTTTAAGCGGCTGCGTCGGCACAACAGTCGTAAAAAGAAAGTCAAACGAATTATTCACATCAGGCGACTGCGGCGGCACAGCAAGCGTGGTGAGGCTCGAGACCGAATCCGCAAAACCATAGCCATTCCCATTGACACGCAACGGCACTGCACCCGGCTCACGAAGCGCAGGGTTCGGACTATTCACATCAAAGCCGCGCGGAAAGAGCAATATCGCATTGCTTGAAACGGCGGGATTGTCGGAGCGAATCGCACCCGTGCGCGAAACAATAAACGAGTTGTCAAAAAACGTCGCAATGCCAGTGTAGCGCACATTCGCATTGGCTTGCGCAATCGAAGGCGTAGGGTGGCGATAGACACTTTGTGGCACCACATCGCTCAAATTTCTGCGGCGCGGAATCCCGCCAGCGGTATCCACCAAGTTCAATCGCCAAATCACGGCTTGTTCCACGAGCGTGCCGCCTAAACGAATCGTATCTACTGCCGTGACCAAGAGTTGCATATTGCGCGTTTGTGCAATCGCCATTGGCTTGCGAATCGGACGCGAAATGCTAATCACTTCGCCCGACGCATCAAGATTCACAATTCGATTTTCGCCCTCTTCAATGACATAAAACGTGCCGTCGTAGCCTGCAATGATGTCGGTCGGTTGATTGAAGGTATTTCGTGCCGACGCCGCCCAAGGAAGCGGAATGTAACGCACCGGCACTGGGTCGTTAACCGCAGTCGTCGGAAACTGATTCAAATTCAATTTCTCGCCGCAACTCATTGTGAGAAGTGAGAGCAAGACGGTGCAAATGATATTTCGTCTCTTATTCATCATCGTTTTGAAAATAGTCCTTACAAGTTGAATCCGCCGAGCGAAAGCGTCAAGCGGTGTGTTGCGCCCAGCGTTTTGAAATTGACAAATGCGTAATCAAATCGCAAGGTTGCAAAGCCGATGTTGTATCGTAAGCCTGCGCCTAAATCGGGGAAGGTTTGTTCTTCGCGTCCAGTGTTGTAGCCGGTTCTCAAAAAGAGCAGTTCACGCCACGCATATTCCAACGCCAACGAAACGGTTTCCACATTATCGTTAGGGTGATTGAGTTGCGTAAAGACGGTTAATTTCTGCGTTGCTGTTGAAATTGGTTCAATCGAGGCGGCAAGTCGGAAAAAGGTGGGCGGGTCGATGTTGTCGAATGATTCACGAATTTCAGTGCCGTTCAGCGAGGGGCTGACAACTTCCGCTCTCCCCTTTGTGCTTGCACTTCCGCCGAAGTGTTGAAAGACGGCGGCAAGCCGCATACCTGCAAACGGAATTTTGTAACACACACCAGCATCAATGAGATAAGTTCGGAATTGAAGCGAGGCAATGGTTTGCTGAACAAAACTCGCCGTTACGCCAAAACTGAACTGCGTTGTGAGCCGTCGTGCAATCGAGAGCGAAGCCGAAATATCGCCGTAAGCAAAAGTCTCGCCTGTGCCGTCGGGATTGAGTTCAGTGGTTACCGGCATATTCGGCGTATTGAGCGCGATGAATCCAACGCCGACTGCCCAATCATTTGTCGGCTTGTAGACCATGCTCGCTGATGAATGTGCGAGTTCGGCAAACCAAGGCGAGTAGGAGAACGAGAGGCTATTACGCTCGACTTCAACCGCTGTGGCGGGATTGATAAACATTGCCGATGCGTCGGAAGCCGTTGTGATGTTCGCGCCTGCCAGTGCCGCTTGCTCCGCGCTGATAGGAATTTTGAGAAACTGCAAACCTGAAATGCCCGTGCGCTGTCCGCCCAAATTCGGAAATAGTGATTGTGCCTTCGCTCCGAGCGACATCACCACAAGCAAAAAGAAAAGTAGAAATCGCGTCATAATCGAGTATTGTGAAATTTCTTGTTGGACTTTGTCAGTCCGTTCCTGCATCGAACTGCGATTGCGATTAAAAATCAACGGCTACCCCAAACAGCACTTGTCTTGGCGGTAAGTATCGTGCAGGGTCAAACGGTGGCGGCGAAACACCTCCCAGCCCAAGTGCATTCGGATAGAGCGGGTCTTGACGATTTGCAGGCAACGGGTCGCCAAACTCATACGCACGTCCCGTTACAGGATTGATAATCGTGGCGTTTTTGTTGTTCAGCAAGTTGCGCACTTGTAGCGTGAGTTTGCCGTTCATCAAGCCAAAGGCAAAATTTTTCTCTACGCTTAAATCAATCCAAAACCAAGGGGTTCCAAGTTCGCTGAATCGGCGTTCTAAATCGGCGGTGTAGCGGAGTCGACCGTTTGGAAAGAAAATCGGCTCGCCACGCGAATCGCGTTCAACCACGGCGGGCGTGTAGCGTAAGCCCGACGAATACTGCGCCTGAACTAAAATCTTGAAATCATTGAGCCACGACAAGCCGAACAAACCGATAGGCTCTTTGTATTGATAGAGAACAGAACCTTTGACATCAATCGGTCTATCCCACGCAAGGAAAAACTCTTCATCGAATCGGTCGTTGCCTTGAATGATTTGAGCGCGTGTTTCTTCGGCAGAGTTGCTTTTGCCTGTGGCGATTTGATAGGCGAATGAACCGCGTGCTTCAATCTGCTTGCCAATGCGCTTGATGTAGGAAATTTCAAGTCCGCGCGTGCGTGCGTAATCTTGGTTGAAGAAGGTCGAGCGTGGCGAGGTGCTTCCTGTTCTCGGGTCAGTATAACGAATCGTGCGGCTGACGATGAAATCAAATCTATCGTTGTAGAACGCCGTTAAAATCAACACATCATTTGAGGTGAGTTGATTGCGAAGACCGATTTCGTAAGAGACCGTCGTTTCAGGCAAGAGTGCGGGATTGCCTAACACAGAATTGGCGGAGTTATCCAAAAAGCGCGTGTCCAATCCGCTATACACCCAACGCGGGTGCGGCAAGCGCGAGGAATGCACATAGTTCAGATACAGCATTTGGTTATCCGTTACAGGAAACGAGATATTCACTTTCGGAAGCAAGCGCAGTTGATACCGCCGACCAAAGAAACTGCCGGTTTGATTGTTGTATGCTTCGCGGAACGCATCAATCACAGGGGCTTCGGGATTCTTGACCGCATCATCAGCAAACTTGCCCGGAAACCAATACTGCAAGCGCACACCAAGCGTTGCAATCAAGCCTTTGTAACGAATTTTATCGCTCACAAAAAACGCGCCTTGTGCAGGATTGACTTGCCAAATATCAAACGCGCTTCCCAATCGGCGCGACGGCTCACCGGGCAAGACGGGCGCGCCAACCCACGGGCGAAGAATATCAATCCATTGATACTCCGAAAACTTTGTCTCCACGCCGAAGAGAAAGTTGTGAACTTCATCATCGGTTTTGTAATCGACTTGCAAATTAAGGGTGTAATCTTCGACATAATGGTCGTGCCAAAGCGGTGCAATGCCAGTGTTGATGAAGCCATCAGGCGCGATAGAATACAAGACGGAATCAGGCTGACTGAGCGGCGGCAAGAGCAAGTATTCAGGGTTGCGAATAATGCTTCGCGGGTCTAAATCTTCGGTGATGAAATCCGGTCGCCATGCGCGTCCATTCGCATCGGCGCGAAGATTGACGAAGAGACGATTCAGCTGCAATCGAACTGATGCGTTTTTGTTAAAGAGATGCGACCACTGAATTGATGCCAAATGCGTCAGGTGCGAGTATGTATTGGCGTTGTCGGGATTGAGCAGAAACGCATATTGATAGCCGGGCGCAAGTTGAATATCGTTGCCCGTGATTTGAAGCATCTGCGTGTTTTGATTGATATTCAGCGAGCCGGTGTAAAGAAAGGTGAATTTATCCGTGTTGGTCGCTTTCCAAGTCAGTTTGAACATACCCGACCAGCGATTGTCGTTGAATGGCGTGAAGAAATCGCTTGCGATGCTTGAGCGCAATTTGCGTGCGGGGTTTTGCATGAACTCATCGGAAAACTGCACATTGAGCGAGGTAAAGAAAAAGAGTTTATCGCGAAGGATTGGACCTGAAAAGGCGAAGTCGTAAAAGGTGCTATTCCAACCGAGACCGGGCAAGTCGAGGTTGTTTGGGCGAATGGGATTTTTGTAATTGCTGAATCCGAAGTTATCGCGTCGATGTGAAAATGAGCCGTGCCAATCGTTTGTGCCTTCTTTGGTTTTGAGTGCAATGACACCGGCGGGCGATTCGCCGTATTCCGCGCCTGCTCCGCCTGTGGTAATTTCAACTTCTTCCAACGCTTTCGCGCTCAAATCCACGCCGAAGCCTGTGCCTGCAAGCGGGTCTGTGGCAGAAACGCCGTCGATGTAAGTGCCGGTCTCGTAACTTCTTCCGCCGCGAATGAAGACACCGAAGGGCGTTTGCGTTACGCCCACTTGTGACGCAACCACTTCCTTAATATCGCGCGCCGCCGTCGTCTCCAACACATCTTTTGAAATCACACTTGACGTGCTCGCTTGCTCAATGTCGATGAGCGGACGCTCGCCAATCACCACGACTTCTTCCGACTGCACACTGGCTTCTTTCATCTTAAAGTTATGCACCGCCGTCTCGCCCGATTTTACTCTGACACCTGTTTTTTGAATTGGTGTGTAGCCAACAAGCGATATTTCAATCGTGTATTCGCCCGGATTAACATTCTGAATTTTGTAAGTGCCATCGGGCTTGACCGTTGAACCGTAATAAGTGCCTTTTAAGCGAACCGTTGCGCCAATGAGTTCTTCGCCTGTTTTTTCATCAACCACAGTTCCCGTGATGGTCGCTTTCTCTTGCGCTTGGGCAAGGCATGCGCCAAAAAACAGGGCAATAAGGACGGCGTAGAGTTGCTTCATATCGTTTCTGTAAGTTCTCTTGTTGGATTACTGTCCAAATTCTTTGTCAAAGACGGCATCGTAAAATCGCCGAAGTGCCGTTGTATCGGTAACGGTTGGCGCATCGGCACGCACAATCACGCGATACATTGGCACGGAGCAAAAGACCACTCTGCCCCGCTCTTGTCCGGCTTGCCGATAAATGCGCCGTGAGACCGTATAGCGCGACGCTGAATCAAGTTGATTTTGAGCAATCATCGGAAATGAAAGCGGAAGGCTGTAAAGCGGCACAATGTCGGTCGGATTTTCAACGCTGAACTGCAAGGTGTGCGCGCTTGTCGTGTATGTGCCTGCGCGGAAATTGCCGTTGTAGGAAAGAGTTGGAAAGGTCGTATCCGCTACATCGCGCACAAAAGTTACGAACTGCGGATTCGGCGTTTGAAACTGCGCTTGTGGCACAACCCTCGCCGAACTTGCCGATGAAAACGACAGCGAGAGCGCGTCTCTATCGCTCGACGTGCCAATCGTCATCAACACATCAACCCCTGCATTCAGCACATCGGGCAAGGCAAGTTGCCCCGCAAGAAACGAAGGATTGTTGTCGGTATACCAAAACACCACTTCGTAAAGGCGCAAGAGTTTTTTGAGCACATCAGGGCTTGAATGTTGAATGGCTTGTCGGCGCAATCGCTCCAAAGTTGCCGCGCCTAACGGATTCGGTGAGATAATCGGGACTTTGAGCGGAATGACTTCAAAGCGTGCAGGAGTAACATAGCGTCCGCCACGAATTTGGCTGAATACTTCGGGTAAGACTCTTTCAGCCGTGAGCGGCGCGCCACTTGAATTAAACGCATCAAACGGGTCTCTATCGGCTGGCGCGAAATCATCAACCACAACGAGCGGCGAACTTGAAAGCACTCTCGGCACCCAAACTGAATCCGCACTCGGAACTCGAATGATATTACTACTTGCGCCCGGCGCATCAATCGCACGTGCATACAGCACATTCGGTGCGTTCATTCGGTAATCAGGCAAGCGCGACGATAACGGCGTATTGTTTGAACCGACATACACTTTCGCTTCGGTTACGCCTGCGCTCTTCGGTGATGCGCTCTCTAAAATCACGGTCAAATCTTGCGAGAAAATCGGAATCTCAACCGTCTTGCTGGTTGGGAAGGTTGAGTCGTTCAAACACAGTTGAATCCCACGAAGCGTGTTGAGTCCGTCTCTATCGCTGGCTCTAAACTCAAATTGTGTTACAGGAAGCGAGGTATCAGGCACAAGCGTTAAAAATCGTCGTGCCAGTTCTGGCGGTGAATTGCGCACGGGGAATGTGACGCGGGCAGGCGTTTCATCGATACTGCCAATGTCGACAAACGGCTCGCCCTCATCATAGCGTCCATTGCGATTAACATCTGTAAATGGCTCTCGTCCGAAATTGATAGTGCCACGAATGAGTGCGGTGTCGTAGCGTCCGTTGCCGTTGTCCAAGCGCACGGCGGCAATAAATAGTGTGAAGGTGGTGTCGATTGAAAAGAAGGTCAGTCGGAAGGTGCTGTCTTGCCGCGTCGTGAATGCCGAAGAGGTATCCGTTCCCCAGCGGGTTGAATCGAAAGTGAGCATAAATCCGCCCACAAATCCATCGCGCACTGTGCCTGACCAGTTCAGCGTTACCGTGCCTTGCAAATCCACAAAAATACGTTCTGTAATCACGCTGGTTTCGGGCGTTGAGAACGTGTTCGGCTTGTTGATGGGATTTTCTTCGCACGCCAAAAACACAACGGACAGAAAAATTAACAGTCCTACTTTTGCCATGTGATTTCGGCTCGTGATGTTTCGGCGATAGGTGTTCATTCGCTTTACCAAAATTGAATTGACTGACTTCGACACACGGCGTTTGCACAAGCACTTGGTTCAGTGAGAGCCGCCCCCTCCTTAGAGCGACTCCCACGAACACAAGCTTAATGATTAACGAGTAATGAGTAGTGAGTAATGTTGTCTTTTGGGTTCATCGGTTCGTTAGAAATGACAATGCAGTCGTGTCATTCTTCACTACTCATTTCTCACTACTCATTTTTCATTACTTGACGAGGAGCATTTTTTTCGTTTGCATAAACGAGCCTGCCTTTAAGCGATAGAAATAAACGCCGCTTGAAAGGGTCGAGGCGTTGAACGG
>Ga0272446_1001709_pt1 | contig 31374 bp, 27 predicted proteins | sample YNPCB0061_FD_194587 | JGI IMG/M metagenome (GOLD analysis project Ga0272446, IMG submission 194587) | Hot spring microbial mat communities from Yellowstone National Park, WY, United States - YNP-CB-006-1 | ecosystem: Environmental > Aquatic > Thermal springs > Hot (42-90C) > Sediment | place...
CTCCGGCGCTCGCGGCCGCTGATGATTTCGACGCGTTCGATGGGCTTCGACATAGGCGTACGCCTAGGCTTGCGCCTAGGCCCTCCGGGCTACGCCGAGTGTCCGGTCGAATTGGGGGCCAATCCACGATGAGGTTCTGTCCCATGCGCTGGGCGGCGCTCTCGTAGGAGACGACCATCGGGATCTGGAAGCGCCATGCGTAGCGACCGTTGATGACGCCCTGCTGGGACAGGACGGGCGCGCCCGTCGGCACGGCGGTGGCGACATACATGTTCTCGCGCACGATTCTGAGCAGCCCGCTCTCGATGACCGCCCGCTCGAACTCGGCCCAGCCTTCGGGGCTGAAGTCGGCCCGCGCGGCGGCGAATTCCTGCCGGTAGTTGGCGAAGGAGAAGGTCAGGGCCCGCGCGACGGCATTGGCCACCCAGGCGGAGATGACCGGCAGGCTCTCCACCGGGCGATCGAGGGGGACGATGTCGCGGATGCGCCCCTCCGCATCGGCCAGGAAGTAGCGGTTCTGCGGCTGGCGCAGACCGAGGGCGACATTGCCCGCCACGCTGAGGCAGAGCAGGCCGCTCAGGACGAGGACGAGCCGCATCAGGAAGTGATGCCGCTCGCGGACATAGGCGTTGCGGGCCAGGACGGCCGCGACCGCCTCCTCGTGCACGCGCCCGACGAGCGCGGGCGCGGCGGCGGCTTCCTCGTCGATGCGGGCATCGCCGCCCATGCGCTCCCGTCCCCCTCCGCCCCCGTCATGTCCGCTCCCGCCCGTCCCGCCGGGCGGGGACCGCCACGCTGCGATCCTAGCGTTCGGTCCAGGGGAGACGTCGCGGTGACGAGTCGGCGCCCCGGCGCCGCGACGGGCCGAGCCCTTCCCATCCGGCGGGACGGCGAGGACCGGGTCGGCCCATGCGGTCCACTCCCGCGTTCGCGGCCAGCGGCCGCTCACGTCATGCCCTTGCTAGGATTCCATGCGGACTCCCCTTCCCTTTCCCGGGGCGCATTCGGATGGATGATCGCAAGCCTTGGCTCGTGCCGGAGACCATCATCCTCATCAATGCCTGGAGCCGGGCCGAGAGCATCTACGCGCTTGCGCGCATGCTCGGCCGCACGCGCAGTTCAGTGATGGTCCACGCGGCTCGGCTGCAGCTGCCCCCGCGCTGCCATCCTGCCCGCAATCCGCCCTCCCTCCCCTGGACCGAACGGGACGAGACGCTTCTCACCTCGGCCTGCCGGAAGGCGCTCGCCGGCGATCCGCCCGAGCTCGACATCGTCGCCTTGGCCGCCTCGCTCGGCCGCAGCATCGACAGCCTCGTTCGCCGCATCGAGCGGCAATGGGGCGAGCGCATCCTCGACCGCATCCCTCTCGAGACGCTCAGGCCGAAGTCGGGCATCGACGCGCCTCCCGGCGACGGCCCTCTCGAAGGCCCGTCGGCGGCCTTCGACCGGACCCCCTTCCGTCGCGACCAGAGCAAGGGCGCCGGCCAGCGCCGGTGCCTCTCCTGCGGCCGTCCGTTCTGGAGCCGGGGCGCCCACAACCGCATCTGCGCCTTCTGCAGGAATCGCTCAGGTCTCGCCGCGGGCGGTGCTCCGTGACCCGGTGCGCGGCAAGCCCCGCCGATGTGTCGGCGGCCAACCGTCAGACGCAAGCCCGGTTCGAGTGCGTGGAATGTGGGTTCGAGGACAACGCCGATGTGGTCGGCGCGATCAATATCCTTTCTCGCGGGATGCAACTGTTGCGAGACGAAGGGCGGGACACGACCGACGCTTCGGTCGGGATGCTGGCAGGCGGTCTGCCCGCATCAGCCCGGATGGCCTGTGGATCGAACCGCGTGGGCGGTCGCAAGCAGGAACCCACCGAGACGACTACGCATGGAGCCATCTATGCGTAGCGTGGTAGGAATCTCCGGCCTTCAGGCCGGGGAGGATGTCAAGGAGGGGACGATCCGAACACCTTTCCCTCGCGGTTGAAGCGCGTCGGTGGGACGGTGGCGAAACGGGCCTGAAATGGGCCTGCCGCGCACCGGGTCAGCGCGCGCTCCCCTCGCGGCGGGTCGCATGCCTCAGGAAGACCCCCATGTCGACGGCCCCCTCGACCGTGTGAAGCGCGCCATCGTCCCCGACATAGGCGAGCCAAGGCGTGCCGCGGATTCCGGCTTCGCGCGCGAAGTCGAGATTGACCCGCAGCAGCTGCCGCGCAACCAGGTCCTGGCGACTGCCCGCGGGCGGCGGCGGGGCGACCGGCGCGGGCGTGCTCCCCTCCCCGGCCAGCCAGACACGCCCGGGTTCGGGCCTCGCCATGATGCTGATCGCGCGCGCCTCGCTCCCCGGCAACGCGGCGACGAGAATGATGCGGACGGCGATTTCCCCGGCTTCGACGCGAGGCTTGAGCTGCGCCCAGACGGCATGGCAATGCGGGCATTGCGGATCGGCCACCATGTAGACGACGGGAACGTCGGCGCGGCCGATCGAAAACCACGCCGTCGCCGCCGCGGCCCGCATCAGTGCTTCCCGCCGCTCCGGCTCGGCGCCCGCGGCCCGTGTCGGACCCGTCGGCGTCGGACCGGCGGAGGGGCCGGCGCCCTCCCGGCGCTCGGGGACGGGCGCCAGGGCCCGTTCGAACCCGCCCTCCAGAGCCCTCTGCGCGTCGGCCACCAGCCGGTCGCGCTCCTGGATCCGGCGCCGCTCGGCTTCGATGCGCCCGCGCATCGTCGCCAGTTGCGCCGCCGTGACATTCGTCCCGCCGAGGCCGAACATCAGCCCCGCAACGATGTGCCGCCCATCAGGCGTGAGGTAGAAGGTCTGCATCCGCCCCCCGGGCGCCTCGCCCAGCCATGCGGCGAGGCCGCCCTCCTCGCCGAGCGGCGTCAACGCCACCCCCTGCGCCTCGAGCCAGTCGAGGATCGGCGGCCGCGTCGGCGCGCCCTCCGCAAGACCCGGCGCGGGCGCAGGCAGCGGCGGCTCCGCCTGCTCACGGATTGCCTCCGCAGGCGCGCGACCCGGCGGCGGAGCCGGCGGGGCCTCGCGGGCCTCGCGGCCGACCTCGCCATTGGCGGGCGCGCCGGCGCCGAAGGCGGGCGCCGGCGCGGTGAAAGACACGGCGCAAGCGAGCAGCGTCACCATGGCGGCGATACGAGACCCGACCGAACCCATGCTCCGCACCTCCCGGGACTGGCTGACGACGGGCCAAGCCTAGCAATCCGTCCGCCCCTTCCGGCGGCGAAGGGCTTGCGGGGCTTCGCGCATCGCCTCGTTGACGCCGCCCGGGCGCCGCGTCAGGGATCGCGCATGGCCGCGTCGCTCCCTCTCCCCGACATCCCAGCCCAGCAAGGGCCCCGAGAGCGGGAGGGGCCGGCGGACGGTTTCGGGGACGCCGCGGGCGGCTTCGCGCGCTTCCGCGGCGAGGAGGACGCGACCTGGCCGACGCCGCCGGCCATGTCCGCCGACGACTTCGACCGCCTGCTCCGCCATGCCGCCGTCCTCAGGGCCTCCGACATCTCCTTCCAGCCCGGGCAGCCGGCCTGGGCGGAGATCGCCGGCTGCTGGACGAGGCTGACCCGGCGCGCCCTGCGCTGGCCGGAAATCGAGTGCCTCGCCCGCTGCATCTACGGCGACAACATCATGGCCATCCTCAATGCCGGGCGGGACGCCGACCCCTCCTACGAGATCCGCGACCCTTCCGGGCCGGGACGGCTGCGCTTCCGGGTGAACATGACCGCGGGCCGCCTGCCGGGCGGGCTCGGCGTCCAGATCACCCTGCGCACGCTCCCCGCGCTTCCGCCCCCAATCGCCGCCCTCGACGTCGAGGAGGAGATCCTCCGCCACTTCCGCCCCGCGCGGGGACTGAACCTCGTCTGCGGCCCCACCGGCTCGGGCAAGTCCACGCTCCTCGCGGCCCTGGTCCGCTGGCGCTGCGAGAAGAAGGGGGCCAATGAGAAAGTGATCGAATACTCCCGACCCATCGAATATGTCTATGACGGCCTCGACTTCCCCGATTCCTTCATCTGGCAGACCGAGGTCGGAACCCATCTGAGGGCGGAATCCGGCGCCTCCGAGACCTCTGTCTGGAGCTGGTGCGTCCGCAACGCCCTGCGTCGCAAGCCCTCGATCATCCTGGTCGGCGAAGCCCGCGACCGGGCGACCATCGAAGCCGCCACCGAGGCGGCGCTGACCGGTCACCTCGTGCTCACCACCCTGCACACCGTCGGCGTCCCCGAAACCGTCCGCCGACTCCTCCTGCCCTTTCCCGCGGAAGAACGGGAGACGATGGCGATCGACCTCCTCCAGGTGCTCAACCTTATCGTCACCCAGCTGCTGGTGCGCGACCGCACGGGCGGACGAACGCCCATCCGCGAGTTCCTGGTGGTGACGCCCGAACTTCGCCATCTCCTCGAGGCGCGCCCGCTCGCGGACTGGCCGCGCCTGCTGCGCGAGACGCTCTCGACCGGGCGCGCCCCTGGCCGTTCCCTCGCCGCATCGGCCCGCCTGCTGGCCCGGCAGGGACGCATCGACGACGAGACGGCCGCCTACATAGCCGCCCGCGAGACCCGCGAACAGGCGAGAATCGACGACGGCCCGACCGGCTGACGGCGTGGCGGCGTAGCCACCCGGCGCGCCCTCAGTTCCGCGCCGGCGAGGCGATCAGCCGGAAGCCCCCGATGGCGGTCCGCGGGATGGGCGGCGGGGAGGGCAGAAGACGCAATCCGGACCGCTGCACCTCGACCCGGGCGTCCGGATAGACGGAAAGGACCTCGGGCAGCACCTGGCGAAGCTTGTAGGCGAGCTTGTGCGGCGTCGTCTCCGACCCGAGCTGACCATGCAGGGCCTGCCAGCGCAGCAGCACCGGCTCGCGCAGCCGCTGCAGCCGATAGGCGAAGAGCGTGTAGAGATCGAGACCGAGGGCGTTCTGCTTCAGGTAGGCGATCGCCTCGCGATGCAGCGGCACGGCATGCTCCTTGAGATGCTCGTGGAACTCCCTGGTCAGTTCGACGGTGGCGCTCCAGCCACCCTCGCCCTTCTCGTCGGCGGCCTGCCACAGCGACAGTCCCGAGACGAGACGCTGATCCTTGATGATGGTCTCGGTCCCCCGTCCTCCCTCGGCGGCGCGCGCCCCCGCGCCCGACCATTGCAGCGTGAATTCGCAGCGCGCGATGCGCAGCGACTGTTCGCGGATGGCGCCGATCGTGCCGCGCGGTCCGCCCGTCACCGGCAGACCGAGTGAGCGGATCCAGGCCGACATCGATCGGCCGAGACGGACGACACGACTCCTGACGCCCTCGGTCTGCAGGAAGATCATGATGAGGCGGGCGCGAGTACCATAGGGGACCCCGACGCGGACCGCCCTTCCCTCGTCATTGATGATGACGCCGGGGCTGATCACGAGATGGAAGCGACCGGAACGGCGCTGCCAGACGAGGTCGTCGCTGCACGGGCGCGCATGCGGCAGGCAGGTCTGGCACAGACCCGAGTGGCTGAAGGCGAGATCCTCCTCGGTCATCTCGCCCATGACCGCCTGCGCCGCGTCGATGCGGGCAAGCTCCCGCCGACGGATGCCCGCATCGGGATTGGCCATCGCGATGCGGCGCAGCTGCTCCGCCCCGAAAAGGCTCAGCTGGGCCGCGAAACTCTCGTGAGCCATCGTGGACCTCCGACGCCCTTGTCGCCGCCCCGCTCCGAGTCTGTCACGATGATTCCGGGATGGCTCCGAAGCGTGGGCCCTCGCGATATCCCGCTTTCAGCGCGGCCGGCCCGCCCCGCCCGGCGCGGACCGCGCGCCAAAGTACGGCGAGGCGCGAACACGACGCGGTCCACGTCGAAAGCGTGATGCCGCGCGCCGCGTTCCGCGCTGCCCCCGGGACGATGAAATCGGGACCATCGCGCTGGGTTCGGGAAGGCGGGCGGGCTTCTCCACGCTGAAGGCGGGACCCTTCCTATAGGAGATCTGAATCTTCGCTCTCCTATAGGTCACCGCCCGGACGCGAGGCATCGCGCCGCGCCGCTCCTTCCATCAGGACGGCGCTCGACCACCTTCGACCCCACCTGCGACTTGCAATGAGGCAGGAACGACTTCTAGACTCTGCTCTCATCATCGCCATTCGCCATCGTTCAGCGAAAGACGAATCATGAATCCCATCCTTCGCTTCGAGAAGGAAGCGACAGGCCCCGCTCCCGAAGAGGACCGCATCATCCCGATCATGCGCACCGACGGGCTGCGCGCGGAGTGCCCCGAAGCGAGGCGCGGATGGCCGATCCCTCCCTGCCCGCCGCAAGCGCGGCGGGAGGCACGGGCCGACCGCATGATCGGAGGGGCATGGGAGGAAAGACGCGCCCGCCGTGGCGGCCGGCGCCGGCGGTTCCTCGCATCGACGACATGCCTCGCCTTCCTCCCGGCCCTCCTCGGCGGCTGCGCGCCGACCGGAACCGCCGACACCGCGGCCGCTTCCGTCCGTCACCCGCGGATCGACATCCGTGACGAGGCCTTCCCCACCGACCTCGTCCAAGTCGCCGCCCGCCCCGGGCCGCCGGGCGCCGCCAGGGAGCCGCGAACCTCAAGCACTCCCGCGACGGGGGTCGCGGACCCGCGGAGCGACGTCCCGCGCGCGAACCGCGACATCATCGACCGGCGCACCCTCGCCCTTCTCGACGCGCTGCTGACGCCGGCCCCCCTGCCACCGCTCTTCGTCCCATCCCCTTCCCTCCCGCCGACGCCGACGGAGTCATCGCCCCTCCTCCGCCTCCTTCAGGAATGAAAGCGCTACCCCATCACCTGGAGCATCGCCATGACCGCCATCCCGTCCATCTTCAACGGGCCTTCCCGCCACAGCCCGAGCCGCCCCGCCCCGCTCCTCGAGCCCGAGCCGGGCGAGCGCGGCGGGCGTTCGAGGCCCGCGACAATCCGCCTCGGCGAGTCCCCTGTCCTCGCGGATATGCGGCGCATCCCCTGCCTGAGCGCCGAGGAACAGGAACGGCTCCTCCGGGCCTTCCGCAGCGCGCGGCGCGACATCGACTGGATCCTCGCCATCGCGCCGCCCGCTCGGCGCATCATCGCCGAGATCCGCGCGATCGTCGCCGCGGACCACAAGGAAGTCCTGCGCTACAGCTCCTTCTTCCATCTCCCGAAGACGCCCCGGAAGCCGGAGGGACACCATTCCCCGCGGGCACGCTACCTCGCCCTGATGGACCGCTACCTCGAACTCGCCCGCGATCTCGAACCGACCTCCATCCATGGCAGGATCGACGCCATCGCGGAGGCCTTCCGCGCCCTTGACGTCGCGCCGGAGGTCCGGGACCGCATGGCCCGCGAGCTGCACGCGGCCCACAAGGCCAAGCCGGACCCACATCTTCGCTCCCTGGCCATCATGCTGAGCGTGGCGCGCGCGGAGAGCGAAGCGCGGCTCGCCCTCATCGAACGCCACAATCTCCGCCTCGTCGCCGCGGTCGCGCGCAGGATGACGAAGCCAGGCGCCGGACTCGATTTTTCCGATCTCCTCGGCGAAGGGGTGTTCGGCCTCCGCCGCGCCGCGGAGAAGTTCGATCCCGAGCTCGGCCACCGCTTCTCGACCTACGCCGTCTGGTGGATCCGACAGGCGATCGGCCGCGCCATGCAGGAACGCTCGCACCTCATCCGCCGCCCCGCCCACGCGCGCGCGGACGCGGAGCACGGACACGCGAAGGCGCCCATCCTCGTCCCCATCGACGAGCCGATCGCGGGCACGGACGATCTTCCCCTCGCGGAAACGCTGCCGACGGACGACGCCTCGCCCGAAGAGACCGCGCTGCGGGACCAGATCCGAAGGAAACTGACGACCTCCCTCACCAAGCTCGAAGCACTCGAACGCCTCGTCATCGCCGAGCGACTGCGCTCGGCCAGCGGCGAGCTGCCGGTGGAATCGCTCAGCCGGAGACTCGGCCTTCAGCCCGCGAAGCTGCGCCGCATCGAACGCAAGGCCCTCGGAAAGCTCGCTTCATGTCCAGAGCTGCGCAGCCTCCACGCGGCCGGCCCGGGCTGAGGATCGAGGCCGTCGATGCCGCCGGCCCGGAGCTCCACCTCGACCCCTGGCTGCGCACACCCTGGACGGCAGCGGAGGAGGAGCGCCTCCCCGGCGGACCAAGGAGGGCAGGGCGGGCTTCGGAGACGACGCTCCTCGCCTCGCTGGCGCGGGCGGAGAGGGCCCTCGGTGAGTTCTGGGGCCGGATGCGTCGCGCCTGCCCCGGCCTCGCGGAAGCGACGGCGTGGCGCCTCGCTCTCGGCGAAGCCGCGGCCCTCCTCCGCCTCTTCGGCTCGTCGCTTCGGCCTCGCGACCTCGCCCTGCTCGTCCAGGCCCACTCCTCCAAGCCCATGGAGATGGCCAACGGGGCGCCGTGGCATCCCCCCACCCCCCGGGCCCACGCTGAAATCGGGATCTTCCTCGCCCTCCGCCTGGTTCGGCCGCACGCCCCCGATTGGCCGTCACCGGCCATCAACCCCGGGCGAGCGACGGCGGAGGCGGGGTCGCGGGCCACCCCCTTCCCGGCCACGCTGAATCCGGGACAAGACACCCCGCCCGATCCCACGCTCCTCACCCTCCATGCGGCCTTCGCCCGCCGCTTGGCCTCGCGTCGCGAGGCTCCGTCCGACCCCCTCTCCGCCGCTCGCCTCGTCCTGGCGCTGTCCAGGACAGCGATCCCCAGGGACCGATCGCGCCTCGTCCTGCCATGGGTGAGCGCGCTCGCTTCGACCGCCGTCGGCGGCGAGGCGCTGTTCAACCTCTTCCGCGACACCCCGCGAGCGCGCCTCGACTGGCTCGACGCCGTCGGCGGCGGCGCGCGCGCGGGGCTCGCCACGCTCGCCACCCTCGAGCGCTGGCACGAGCTCGCCTTATCGACGATCGGCCTCCACGCGACGGCGCAGACCCGTCTCGCCCTCGCGGCGCTTCTCCGCGACGGGGCGCATTCCGCGCCGTCGCTTGCCCGCGCAAGCGGAATAACGCGGCAAGGCGCGCTCGCGCTCCTCAAGAGGCTGCGCGTGATGGGATTCATCACCGAAGCAGCGAGGTCCGGGCGCCAGCGCAGCTGGTGCTGCGTTCTCGACTGAGGGCCTCATCCGGCCGAGGATCGGTGTGGGCTCCGTCGCCGACGGCGCCTCGCGCTTGGCCCCCCCGATTACCGCGGCCTCGGCGCGGCCTCGGGCTCGGCCGCGTGAACGATCAGGGCGGCCTCGCGCGCCGCCTCGATGTCGCACCCGGCATGAAGGCGCCCCGTCGCCGTCTCCTGCACGCAGAACCGCGCCCCCACGATGCGCCCGCCGCCATCGCGGACCGCCATCACAGTCCACATCATCGGCATGCCGGCGACATCCTCGAGCGGCCCCTGGCGGCGGAAATCCCAGCCCAGGCCACGCTCCTCCGCATATGCCGCAAGCGCCAGGCGATGCCGATTGAAGAGCCGCGCCTCCTCGAGCGTGCGCGCGAAAGGCGTGCCCGCCTCGACCAGCCCATACGCCGCCGCGAGCCGGCGCGCCATCGCCCGCGGCTCCACGCCGCGCTCCGCGCAGCCGAGGAGGAAGTCCCAGGCGAGGCCCGATTCGGCGCGCAGCTCCGCGAGCCTCACACCGTGGCGCTCGCGCAGTTCCCGATCATACCGCCCGAGCGCCATCACGACCGCATCCCTGTCGATCTCCTTCGCTCGCTCCATGATGCCACCCATCCCGCGCTCGACCGGTCGGGAGCATTCCGCCCCTCGACGAAAATACGCGGCGACGATCGCCTGCTCCCCGCCCTCGCTCCGACGCCCCTGCCCGGCGCGGGCCGGCGGCGGACTTGTCGCGAACGGCACCATGCCCTACGCGCCGACCCATGACCCGCATCCTCGCCCCCGCCCCCGTCGCAGCGTCCGTCACCGCCGGCCTCGGCACCCGCGGGGCGCGCGGACGACTGGCGGCTCGGCTCCTCGCCTCCTGGCCCGCGGCCCCCGGGCGCCCCTCGCCCAAGGTCCATCTCGATCTGCCGCGACGCGCCGTCGCGCCCCCCGCGCTTCTCGTCCTGCCCGCCCGGCGCTTCCTCTCGGCCCGGCTGCGCCGCCGCCACGCCGGAGCGATGCCGGTTCTGGCCGACGCGCCGCCCCCCGACCCCTGGCCCCGGCCTTCCTTCGGGCGCCGCAGCCTCGGGCCGACGGTCAGCCACCCCCTCCGCGTGCTCGCCTCCGATCGGTGGCAGGAGGCTGTGGCCCTTGCCTCCCGTCGGTTGGGACAGCCCATCCTGGCATGCGCGGCTTTCGACCCCGGCGAGCCGTCCGCCCCCTGCCTCGCCCTGGTCGAGCCCGACCGCCCCGATGTCTCGCTCCTCGCCCTCACCGCCGGCATCCCGCTGCTCTGGCCCGAGGAGCTGCTTCTCTTCGGGGAGGCCGGACTGATCGCCTGGACGGCCCGCGAAGAGGCCGGCGACCGGCGTCGGACGCATGCCGCGCAGCTCGCCGCCATGATCGTCGCCCTGCTCGAGGAGCCGGCATGGCGAGACCGTGTCGCCCTCGCCCAGTGGGACGCCCTGCTCGCCGCGCATGACGCAACCGCGCAGAGGCGGCTCGTCGACCGACTGGCCCGAGCGGGCGGCGGCGAGGCCGTCGCCCCCGTTGCGGAGGTGACGGAACGTCCTCGCATCGTCATCGAAGGCTCGATCGGGTCGTCCTTCAGCCTCGCCATCGTCAATCGCCGCCTCGGCCTCGCCCTGGACGCCCTCGGCGCGGAGGTCGAACTCCGCTCCAGCGAGGGCGAGGTCGGCGACTTCGACGAGACCAAGCCCCTCGCGGCTCTCGAAGAGCGCGCCCAGGCGCTCTACCGCCCGCCCTCCGCGCCTATGCCCGCGCCCTGGCGGTCCGCGACCCTGCGGCTGATGTACCCGCCGCGGGCGGACGACTTCGCCCCCACCGCGGCGCGGGTCTTCTCGTGCTACGCCTGGGAGGAGACCGAATTCCCGCGCGCCTGGGCGGAGGAGATGAACCGCCACCTCTCGCTCGCAACCGCGATGTCGGAGCATGTCGCGCAGGCGCTGCGGGCCGCGGGATACCGCGGTCCGCTCGTCACGGTGGGCTGCGGCGTCGACCATCTGCCCGAACCGGACGAGCGCGACCTGAGCGAGGCGCGACGACTGCTCGCGGGTCTCCCGAACCGGTTCACCTTCCTCCACGTCTCCGCGGGCATCCGCCGCAAGGGCGTCGACGTGCTGCTCGAGGTCTGGCGGCGCCTCGCGGCCCGCGACGATTGGCACGCCAACCTGGTCCTGAAGCTCAGCCCCCACGCCGAAGCGGCGATCGGGGAGGCCATCGCGACGCATGGCCTCGCCCGGCATCCGCGCTCCCCCGTCAGACGCCTTGACGATGATCTGACGCCCGGCGTCATGGCCGCGCTCTACCGGCTCGCCGACGCCATCGTCCAGCCGAGCCGATGCGAAGGGCTCGGTCTGCCCATGGCCGAAGGGCTCCTCGCCGGCAAGGCCGTGATCGCCACCTCCTGGTCGGCGCATGCCCGGTTCTGCACCGAAGCGACCTCCTGGCCGATCGCCTGCCGGCTCGAGCCGGCCCGCTCCCACCTGAGCGGCTGGCTGAGCGCTTGGGCGGAGCCGGATCCGGCCGATCTCGAACGGCGCATGCTCGAGGTCCGGCAGGCGCCGCCCGAGGAGATCGCCCGGCGCGCCCAGGCCGGCCAATCCATCCTGCGCCGGCGTCACGGCTGGCGCGGCGTGGCCGAACGGACCCTTTCCGCCCTCCGCATGGCGCGCAGCCCCGAAGCCGCCGTGGCCGCCCTGCGCCTGCCGAAGCTCGGCCTCGTCTCGACCTGGAACAGCCGCTGCGGCATAGCCGACTACGCCGCCAAGCAGGTCGCGGCCTTTCCGGCCGGACGCCTGGCCGTGGCGGCCAACATCACCGATGATCGCCTCGGCCCCGATGGGCCCAACGTCTTCCGCTGCTGGCGCCCCCCCGCCGAGGGCGCGGCCGCGACGATCGCTTCGGCGCTGGCGGACTGCGATGCCATCTGCGTGCACTTCACCTACGGGCTCATGACCCCGAACGCCCTCGGCGAGGTGCTCTCGACGGCGCAGCGGCGCGGCCAGGTGACCCTCGCCGTCCTGCACAGCACGGCCGATCGGCGGACGCCCTCCGGCGTCCTCTCCCTGGCCTCGATCGCCGACACCCTGGACGCCTGCGACATGGTCCTCGTCCATGCGATCGCGGATCTCGAGCGTCTGCGCGGGTTCGGCGTCCGTTCGGCGGCGATGCCCTTCCCCCACGGCTTCCCGCCGCCTCCGCCGGGGGACGCCGCCCTGCCACCCAAGATCGCGCGCTTCCTGGCCGAGCACGAGCCGGTCGTCGCGAGTTTCGGCTATCTGCGCTCCCACAAGGGCGTCGCCGACCTCATCGCCTCCTTCCCGAGGCTGCGCGAGGGCCTGCGGGACCTGGGCCCGGCGCGGCCCGGACTGCTGCTGCTCAACGCGCTCTACCCGTCGCCGGACAGCGGCGAGGAGCTCGCCCGCTGCGAGGCTCTCCTCGCCGCGAACGCCGCCGCGGAGGACATCCTCCTGGTACGCGAGCACCTGCCGGAGCCGATCGCCCTGGCCGCGCTCGCCAGGGCAACCCTCCTCGCCTTCCCCTATCGCGAATCGCTCGAGTCGAGCAGCGCCTCCATCCGCTTTGGACTGGCCTCCCGTCGCCCGGTCGTGGCGACGGACATCCCGATCTTCGCCGATGTCGCGCCCTTCTTCCTCGGCCTCGGCCCCGGCGGAATGCCGCCGGCCGCCCTCGCGGAGCGGCTCCTGCCGCCGCTGATCGAGGCCTGGCGGGCATGCCAGGGCGGCCCGGCGGGAGGGGCGGAGGAGGAGAGCGCGTCGCTCGCCGCCACGCTGCGGCGGCAGCACGCGGTCGTCTCGGATCATGCCTGGCCCAGGGTGGCGGAGCGGTTTCACGACATGCTCCGGGGCCTCGTCCTCGATCGCCGCCTGGGCGTCGGACGCGCCGCCGCGAAGGAGGAGGGAGAGCATGGGTGAGAGAGGTTCCGCGGACTGGCAGGCGGCCGCCTTCGCCCGCGTCGAGGAGGAGGCGCGGGCCATGCTGCGGATGGGTGGCGACGGCGGCGGTCCGCCGCCGGCGCGGCTCTCCTTCGCGGTCCGCCTCAAGGCGCGCGTGGCGCGACGGCTCGAGCGGCTGCCCTGGCTGCGCGCCCCCCTGGCCTGGCTCTGGGCGCTGGCGAGAGCCCGCGCGACCCGCATTCTCGCGCACCAGACGCGCATCCTCGCGCTGCAGACCCAGGCCGGGCTGGCGGCGATCGAACCCCGCCTCGCCCTGATGGCGGAGCGCCTCGAACAGGGCCTTGCCCGTCAGCGCGACGAGCTGGCGGCGCTCGGGGAGCGTCTCCTGCTGCTGCAGGGCGGCCTTGACGAACAGCGCCGCGCCTGGACCGCCGAGGCCGCGGCACGGGAGGCCGAGGGCCGCCGCCTCCGCGCGGCCATCCGGCACCTCGCCCATCCCGCCCTGCCGGTGGCGGCCGCGACATCTCTCCCCGCTCCGACCCCTTCGGTCCTCTCGCGCCTCTGGGACGCCGAGCTTCTCGCCATGACGGACGAGACACGCGGCAGCGAGGACGAGATCAGGCGGCGCGTGTCTGTCCACCTGCCCGTGCTGCGACGCCACGGCGCCGGCCTGCCGGACCGCCCAATCCTCGATCTCGGTTGCGGTCGCGGGGAATGGCTCGAAGTCCTCGCGAGCGCCGGCCTGCGAGGCGAGGGTGTCGAGACATCGCCGGCGGCGGTCGCCCGCTGCCGGGAGAAGGGCCTGCGGGTCCATGAAGAGGACGCGCTCGCCCTCCTCGGCCGACTTCCCGACGCCTCGCTCGGGGGCATCACGCTCCTTCACGTGATCGAGCACCTCGACCTCGCCCAGCACGCACGCCTCTTCGACGAGGCGTTGCGCACGCTCAAGCCCGGCGGCGTCCTGCTGATGGAGACGCCGAATGGCGAGAACTTCTCCGTCTCGGGCCGCAGCTTCTGGTTCGACCCGACCCATCGCGTGCTGCACACGCCGGCCAGTCTGCTCCGCTGGTTTCGCGCCGCCGGCTTCGAGCAGATCGCCTTCGCGCGGCTGCATCCATATCCGGCCGCGTCGCGGTTCCCGGAGGACGCGATCGGCTCGCGGCTGAACGAGTGGTTCTTGGGCGAGCAGGACTTCGCGGTCTGGGGCGTCCGTCCCGAGGGCGCCACGGGCGAGGCGGAACCCGATCGCATCGCGCAGTGACGCGGGCGGCGTCCAGACGCCCGAGGTCGCCGGCGGAGCGCGCCGGGCGACCCACGTCGAAGGCATGGTCGGCCGCGTCTTTCAGGCCGCGGGCGTCGCCCTCCCGCCACACTCGCGCCACATCGATCAGTCCGCCCTCGCGAGATGGGCGACAAGGCGATAGCCGATACCATCGCGGAGCGCCCGCTCGTGGAAGTGTCGGGCGGCCGCGTCGGCATCCTCATGCCTGAGTGAGGCGCCCAGGGCGCCGAACTCGGCGGCCAGGCCCGAGGCCGCCGGGCGCTGTTCGGGCGCGAGGCTGAAGAGCGGCACGACGAGCATCGCTCCGCCGCAGCCATCGCGCCAATGATCGACGGAGATCTGCGACAACCCGAAGAGCGGCCGCCTCTTCGCCGCCTCCGCATCTTCGATGCCCGCCGCGCGCGCGCAGGCCATGGCCCCGGCGAGCATGCGGAAAGCCTCGACCGTCGCCGCGGGCGTCTCCGCCTGGAGGCGCATCTGGTCGCTGCGAAGGACCGAGAAGCGGGCGCCATCCGTCACGGCCTGGACGAACGCCGCGCCGATGGCGACGGCGGAGCAGAAGGCGATCGCGAGCCGGCGCGTCAGCCCCTCGGGGACGCGCGGCGCGTCCGCCGGGGCACCCGCGCTCCCCGCCGACGCCGCCGCAGGCGCGGCGGCGGGATGAAAAGGAATGCGAGACATGAACGACATGACCATCCTCTCCGGAAATCAACAGAAAATCCCTGGAAGGGAGTTCCCTCCCATGTCGTCGGGAACGACATGAGCATAGCAATTTTGCGGAGAGCCAAGCGCAGCGGAACCGACGGTTTGCGCTTTTCTCCATGAAGAATTTCAGAACCGAGAATCGGGACGCCGCGTGACCCGCCCCGCGTCGGTGGCCCGGGTCGACTCCGCGGTCACACACGAAGTGAAGCGCAGGGAGAATGTCGCGCCCTGGATGGAATTCCCTTGAACGTCCTGACGCGACATGGAATGAAGCGTTCAAAATCAAAGATCGGGCTTGGCCGAAATGGCCGAACCCGAAGTCTTCCCCTGAAGCAAAGTTCGCGCCTCGGCCCCTCCCCCGGCGGCCGAGACGCCCCTTTGCGGGGCGCTTCGCTCATCGCGTCGCCACGCCTCCGCCCCAGCGCAGAACTCACCCAGCACGTCGTCGAGTCGGCCGCCCAGACCCTCCCGCCCAGCCAGCCCGCACACCACGAGATCGACGCCCGCGACCGGACCGAGCAGCTTCCGCGCCAGCAGCGAAACGACCAGGCGATCGTCCATCAGCACCGTCCCGGTCATCGCATCGAGCAGCGTCTTGAGAAGGTTATCGACATCCCCCGTCCGACGCGACGTCGTCGACCGCACCTCGCCGGCGGAGAACACCATCCGGACCGCCATCGCCACCGGACCCGCGAAGGGCACGCATCCCTGCCGTCGCATCTCCGCCGCGAGGAGATGCCGCAACGTCTCCTCGCAGCGCCTCGTCCGCGTCGGCGTGACGCAGCGCGGCCCCGTCCCGTCCGCCGCCCCCACGAAGAGCGGACGCCCCTTCGCCGCCAGCCCGACCGCGAGCGACGCCCGGAAAATCCTCCCTCCACCATCGGAAATGGCCGCCGCCTCCCCCGACGCTCGGGGCATCGCGAGGGACGCCCCCGGCCGCCGGGCCGGGCAAGCGAGGAAGGCCCGCGCGAGCGCCGCCGCGCCACGGCCCCGCAGCCTCACCCCGGCCACGGCCTCACCGCCGCCTCCCGCGACCGGGGCTCATCGGCCAACCGCGCTTCGTGCCGGGCCGCCCCGGCATCGCCGATGGCGGGCGAGGGCGGCCGCTCCTCCGCGGCCCCCACCCCGGCCAACACCTCCTCGACGCTCCGCGCAGGGAGAACCGGCTCCCCCGCCTCCGACACGATGGCGGCGCCAGCGACCGGCATGTCCTCCGGCAGGACGACCCCCGTCCCCAGCGCCGCGTGGCGAGCTGCCAGCACCGACAGATCGAGAACCCATCGCCGGATCCCATCAAAGCCCGCCCGTTCCGCCCGCAGAGCCGCCTCGCGATGGGCGAGCGTCACTTCATCGCAGCGCAACAGCATCATCCGGCGCCGGCGGACATGCGCCCTCGCCTTCTCCGCCAGTCCGCCATCGGCCGCCCCGAGGAGGGTTTCGAACCCCCCTCCCCCGAAGGCGAGATCGCAATCGCGGCAGATGAGCAGCATCTCGACGATCGTCGCCACGCCGGCATGCCCGTCGAGCCGATGCGCCATCCACAGCGGGCGGAGCGCGAGCGGCCCCTCCGGGCCGCGTCCGGCGGCCATCCGCAGCCGGTCCCACACCAGTCCGCCGTGGGAGCCGCAGAGGACGCAGCGCCAGCCTTGCGCCTCGCCGAGTTCGGCGAGCAGGGGCCGCGACTGCGACGGCGCCAGCCGGAACTCATGCCCCCCGAAGGATGGCGGCGCAAAAGTGAAGTCGAGCTCCGGCGGCGCTCGGCGATAGGCCCGCGGCAGGTATTCCTCGAACCGCTCGTAGTCGTCGAACCCCACCCAGAGGCGGGACATGACGTGATCCACCGTGGAATCGTCGATGCGCGCTCCCGCCCGCGCGAGCCTCGCCTCCCAGGCGCGGGGCACCGGAAGGTAGATGCGGTGCGAGGCCACCAGGCGCGCCGTCCCTCGCACCTGGCCGATCGCGGTCTCCACGTAGCGCCCCGTCGTCCGATCGAAGACCAGGGCCGGCTCGATCGTCCCGCTTTCAGCGTGGCGGGTCCGCCCCGCCCCCGCCTCGCCCTCGCGCCGTTGCCGCTCGAGGTGCAGCAGCGAGGCCGCCGCCCATTCGCCGAGGATGTCGCTGAGCTCCTCGGCCAGCGCATGGACGTCCCGGCGCACCGTTTCCGACTTCCGCGCCGCCTCGAAGCGGAGCATGAAGCGCCGGCTCCGCAGCGGCGCGGGATCCGGCACGCAGTAGTCGCGCTGCGAGAGCAGGATGAGCATCTCATAGAGAAGATGCGCCTTGACGAGGGCGCGGCGGCGCCCGTCCTCGGCGCGCCGCATCGCGTCCATCCGCCCCTTGAGGGCGCCCAGCTCCCGCGCCAGGCCGGCCGCCTGTCGGCGCAGCCGGGAACCAAGGAGCGGCAGCCAGCCCCACCCGTCGGCGCGCCGCCGCCGTCGCGCATGCTCCCGGCGCAGTTCCGCAGCCCGTTCGGCCAATTCCTCCCGGCCCCGTCCGTCCCTTTCGAGGGCAGCTTCGAGCTCGTCGATCTCCGCCGCCATGTGCCGACAGATGTCGGCCATGATCCAGTCGAACGGCCTCGCCGCCCCGGGAGGCGGCGCGTTCATCGCGACCGCGGCCGCGTCAGGGGAGCCACGCCGACAGGCGCCGCCGGCCCGTCAGGCCGCTCCCCGTCCCTCGGCAGCAGGCGGATCTCGAGCCGTTCGGGCCAGCGCTCCCCAGGCAGCCATCCCCATCCCTCGTCGCGGACCACGGAGAGGCTCCCACGCCATCCGCGCGCGTTCCAACAGCGCACCTCGAGCTCGCCGCCACGCAGGGGAAGGACCAGGTGTTCGCCAGAATGGCCGGCCTGCACCTCGAAATGCCCGTTGCCGGCGACGCACCAGGCCGGGGTGTGGGCGGGAACGACATGAACCCCGACCATCTGCACATCCCACCCGTCGCGTCGCCACGGCGCCTCGGTCTCCCAGCCGGCATCGCCGGCGCAGCCGACCAGGGCAAGCCCCAGGATCGGCAGGATGCGGCCAAGTCGCATGCGCCCCCCTTCACTCCGTGCGGCCGAACGGCCAGAATCCCACCCTCTCGCGTCGGCGGGCGCCCTCCTCCACTGGGCGGCGTTCCGAGCGCAGCGGCTTGACCTCGTCGCGCGGCCTCTGGCGCGGCTCGCGCGGCCTCTCCAGGCCCTGGCGCAGCTCCTGGTCGATGATCGCCGACTGCTGGGCGATGTGCGTCCCGAGCTGATGCACCTTGCCGCTGCGCACCAGCTGACGCACCGGATCGCCCAGGTTGGAGGGGTCCGCCTGCAGGATCTGGACATCCGGCCGGCCGCCGACCAGCGCCTGGTGCACCACCGCGCAGAGGCCGTCGCCGAGCAGCGACCAGGCGGTATCGCCGAGTTCGCTGCGCGCGATCTGGTGCAGCGCCGACAGCGTCTCCTCGATGGAGCCGCCATGCACCGTGCACAGGGCGAGATGCCCCGAGGTGGCCGCGCGCAGCAGATGGCGGGCGGCGGCCGGCGTGCGCACCTCCCCGAGGAAGATGTACCGCGGCGCCCAGCGCAGGGCCGTCTTGATCGCCTCCGCCCACCCCGCTTCCGATTTGACCTCGACCTGGAAACAGTGGCCGCCCTCCCCGACCCGGCCCAGCATCTGGTATTCGACCGGATCCTCGATGGTCACGGCGACGCGGCCATAGCAGCGCAGCCACTCCATCAGGCAGGACGAGGCGGTGGTGGTCTTGCCCGCGCGCGTCGAGCCGCCGATGACGACGAGGCCGGTCCGCCGCCCCCAGCCGCGGAAGATCTGCCGCAGCTCGCGCGCGAAGCCGAGCGTCTCGAGCGGCGGCGGGTGCAGCGGAAAGCGCCGCAGCGCGACCCATTCCCCCGACCCGAAGATCCTCTGCCGGCTTCCCCGCAGCCGCATCGCGCTCAGGGAAAGCGAGAAATCCTGCCCCTGGATGTCGCGGATGATCGCCCGCAGGCCGCCAACCTCCTCGGCGAGATCCTCGGGCACCTCGAGCACCCCCGCATCGGACTGCAGCGACGGCAGGTAGAAGGCCGTCGCCTCCGGCCCCGCCTCGACGTCGAGCCGCAGGTAGAGATCGGTGAAGTCGAGCCCGGCCAGCGTTCGCATGCCCCACCTCAGTACTCGGCCCGCGTCCCGGGAAGCGGCGGCAGCCGCTCGCGCGCCACAGGCCCTCCGGGCGCCGGATCGTCTCCCCCGGGGCTCGCTCGCGGCGCCGGGCCGGCCCCGGGGGCACCGGCCACCGCGAGCCGCTCCCCCCGCCGCCGCGGCGGCGCGGCCGCCCCCCGCCCATACCGCCATGCCAGCGTCCCATCGGCGGGATCGATGCGCGTCCCCGCCCCCGGCGCGACCGCGCGATCGAGCATGTCGACCGCCGCCTCCGCGGCAATGGGCTCCTCCCCGCCATCCAGGAAGACCATGCGCGGCACGAGCGGCGGCTCCCCTTCCTCGCGGAACCCGCGCCCCATCGCGCCGGCGAGCTCCCGCGCCGCCTCTTCGGCCGGTCCCGCCCAACCGAAGACGACCGGCGTCCCCTCCGCCGAGCCGTCCGCCGAGGCGGAGGCGCGCGCGGGGGGCAGACCGCCAGGGTCCGCGAGCGCCGCCCGCCAGCGATGCGCCCGGCGCAGCGCCGCGTCGAGCCGGGTCTCGGCGAAGAAGCCCGCGCGCTCCGCCGCCCGCGCCGCCTCCGGCCGCCCCGCGTCGCCGGCGCAGCCGCCCGGCGCCAGCGCAAGGAGAGGCGCAAGCAAAAGCGCAATGCGACCCGCGATGGTCCGATCCGACATGACGACGCGCTCCTTGCCGCAAGCATACCAGGCCGGCCGCCCGCATCGGCGACGCCGAGGTCCTATAATTCGCCCATGCAGCTCATCGCCCCCGCCTCGCACCCTCCGCGCCGACGCCCGCCAGCCCTCGGGCTGCTCGCCGGGCTCGCGGGGCTCGCCCTGACCGCCTGCGCCACCCCCGAGGCCGCACCAGAGCCGACCTCCCCCGCCCGCCCGGCCGCCCTCATCGGCGCAACCCCGGGACGCATGCCGCTCGAGGAGCCCGAGCTGCCCTCGCTGCGCGAGATGCAGGAGCTCGATCGCCCCTCGGGCCGGCCCACGGGCGGCGATGGCGACCGGCTGCGCGAGGCGGCGCTGCGCGAGGCGGCGCTGTCCTACGGCGCCCGCGGCGGCCTCGCCTGGGGATGCCGCGAGATCAACCGCAGGCTCATGGCGCGCGCCTCCGAACTCAGCCGCAACTTCGATTTCCACGCCCTCCTCATCCGCGACGGCCGCGGCGCGACCTTGCTGCCGCCGGTCGTCTCCGAAGCCCGGCGGACCCTGGAGGAGGCCGAGGATGGGCGGGTCCTGCGCGCGGCCGAGGCCACCTACGAGATCGTCGCCCCCGCCCGATTCTCTCCCACCGCGCCGCTCTGGCACGCCTATCTCCTGCGGGAATGCCACGCTCCCGAACCGCCGCCGCCCGAACTCCTGCCGCGCGACGAGGCCGAGCGCCGCGCCTGGCGCGATGCCGTCGCCGAAGGATGGGCCGCCGGCGAGCGCCAGGCGGAGGACATCCTGCGCGACGACCTGCGCCGCCTCGAACGCGACTTCCAGGGCATGCTCCGCTACGCCGCCCTCGTCCGCTCCCGACACATGGCTCCCCCGCAGGTCGCCGTCGCCAGCCACGGCGTCACCGGCTCGGCCTCGGCCATCCGCGTCGGCGACCGCACCTTCCGCATCACCGGAGACGCCGCGCTGCGCCGCGAGCCGGCCCTATGGCGCAGGCTGCCATCGACCATGCCCGAGGACCGACCGACATCGCCATGATTCCCAACGAGACGCGAATGGGCGGCATCGCGGCCGCGATGCCCGATCGGGAAGCGTATCGAACGGCCCCTCCGCGCTCGGCGAGCGAGATTCCCTTCGCCCCGCCCGCCACCATCGCCGAGGCGCGCGGTCGAATCGCAGTGCTCGACTACGACATCGCCGACATCGTCCGGCAATTCCGCCTGCGGGCGGCGCGCGAAGGCCGCCTCGATCCCCTCTGGGCGGCGCGCGCGAACCGCGCCCGCGCGCTCAAGGAACTCGAACGCGAACGGCTCTCCATCTGGCTCGAGGAGCGGCGCGAACGCCCCGCCGCCGCGCTCCTCGCCGTCCTTGCCGAACTCGGCCCGCTGCGCTTCGGGGAGCGACCCTGGGCGGAACTCATGGCCGCGGCCAGGGCGAAACTGCTTGCCTCGACCCCGCGCCCGGCCGGCGCCGAGGCCCGGCCCGCCTCCGCCGTCGCCGATCACGGGCAGGCCGATGAAAGGTGAGAGGAACGCCGCGGCGGCACGGACCGCCGACACCGAGCGCGCCTATCTCGACCGCGCCCGCCGGCTGCTCGCGGCCTGGCGCGGCGCGGGCGGCGGCGAGGACGACCCGGCGGGCTTCGCCGCGTGGCTCGCCTCGCGAGCGGCGGACCTGCGCGCCTCCTCCTTCCGCCAATACCGGGCCGCCGCGATCTTCGCCATGCCACGGCTCTTCGGCGACAGGCCGGAGACATGGCGGGCGGTGGCCACGCTCGCCCGGCCGCGACCGCCCCGCCGCCGGCATCTCCCGCCGCGCAGCTCGGCCCTCAAGCTGCGCCACCTGCCCCGGGAGGACTGGCTGGCCCTCGAGACTCACCTCCGGCGCAGGGCGGTCGCGGAAGGCCGGGCGGGCGGCGTCGTGCCGGCGGGGCTGCTCCTCGCCTGGTGCCGGGCCACGCTGATCACGGGACTCCGCCCCTGCGAATGGGAGGGCGCCATCTGCGAGACCGGCCTCGACCCGCCCCGTCTCGTCGTGCGCAACGCCAAGCGCACCCACGGACGCGCGCATGGTCCAACGCGCACCCTCCTCCTCCCGGGGGCCGACCGCGCGACACTCGCGGAACTCGACCTGGTCTGCCGCACTGCCCGGCGCTGGGCGGCGGCAGGCAGGGGCGAGACCCTGCGCAGACGCCTCGCCTGCCGCCTGCGCCGGGAGGCTCGCCGCGTGCTCGGGGAGGGACGCCGGCTGCCGAGCCTCTATACCCTCCGCCATCAGGCCATCGCCAACTGGAAGGACGTCCACGACGGGATCGAGGTCGCGGCCTTGGCAGGCCACGCCGTGACCAGGACGGCGGGCCGCCACTATGCCGGGCGCCGGCGCGCCTGGCGCCGGCCGGCGCCGCCACCGGTCCGGCCCTCGGCCGCCGATCTCGCCGCCGTCAGAGGCCCCAAGCCGGCGGCGAGGCCGCCGGCAGGCACGTCCGCCACGGCGCCCTGAGATGCCATCGCCGCGCGACGTGCTCCGCGGGGCCTGGGCCGCGGCGCTCCGGCAGCCCCTCGAGACCTTCATCTCGCTCGAGACGGGGCACGGGCAGGTCTTCGTGGCGAACGACGGCTCCCTCGCCACCGTCATCAAGATCGACGGCATGCGGCAGATCATCGACGACGCCGCCCTCGGCGAGCTCGCCACCACCCTCTGCACCCGCCTTTCCGCCTATTTCGCGCGCCCCGGCCACGCCCTGCAGGTGTGGTTCATGCGCGATCCCGACATGTCCGAGGCGGTGGTCGACGCGCTGCTGCACCCGGCCATCGTGGTGGCTCGCCGCCTCGGCCTCGATCTCGAGGATCTCCTCGAGGAACGCCGGCGGCTCCTGCCCGACCTCATCGTGCAGGAGGGGTTCTTCTGCGTCCTCTGGACGCGCCCCTCCATCCTGACGGAGCTCGAACGCAAGCGGGCCATCGAGGAGGCCAAGGCGCCGCCGCTCTGGCCCGCGGCCCGCGACAGCCAGTTCCTGTTCGGCGCGGCGCGCCGCCTCTCCGTCCGGCACGAGGCCATGGTGGCCAACTTCCTCGTCGACATGCGCGACGCCGGATTGCGCGTCGCCGCGCTCGACATCGCCGACGCGATGTTCGCGATGCGCGCAAGCCTGCACCCCGATCTCTGGGTGGCGGCCTGGGAGCCCTTCATGCCCGGGACGGCGGCCAACGGCTACGGCATCGGACGCCGGCGCGTGCCCTGGCCGCGCGAACCACGCCCTGGCGACATGGCTCACCTCCTCTGGCCGCGCATCACGGACCAGCTGCTCTGCCGCGACGCGCGCGTGATCAACCAGGACCTCGTGCGGCTCGGCGAACATGTCTTCGGCGCCGTCGACATGACCGTCGGCCCGCAGGAACTCCTGCCCTTCCGGATGCTGCTCCGCCGCATCATCGAGATGCGGGAATTCCCCTGGCGGGTGAGCTTCCTCATCGAGGGCAATGGCATGCGCGGCCTCGGCGCCAAGTCCTTCCTCGCCGCCATCACCGCCTTCTCGAATTCGGAGAACCGCCAAATCCGTGAGGCCATCAAGCTCCTCAAGGAACACACCCTCGCCGGAGGGGTCGTGGTCAGGCTGCGGGTCTCCTTCTGCACCTGGGGGCCGGCGGACCGGCCGCAGCTCGTCGAGGAACGGGTCTCGCGGCTGCAGCGTTCGGTGGAATCCTGGGGCTACTGCCAAGCCTCCTCAGCCAGCGGCGACCCCGTGGCCGCGGTCATGTCCTCGGCGCTCGGGCTGGACGCGGCGAGCACCGCGGTCGCCGGCGCCGCGCCGCTCGAGGACGCCCTCTTCCTGCTGCCATGGGACCGCGACGCCTCCCCCTTCACGGGCGGCGGCGTCCTGTTCCGCACCCCGGACGGACGCGCCTGGCCCTACGCGCCTGGCTCGAACCTCGCCGACGCCGCCATCGACATCGTCTACGCCCCGCCGGGCAAGGGCAAGTCGGTCTGGCTGAACACCGTCTCCCTGGCCTTCTGCTTGTCCTCGCAGGCGACATCGGGGGTCGGCGGCGCGCAACTCCCGCGCCTGGCCATCATCGACATCGGCCCCTCCTCCTCAGGCCTCATCTCGCTGCTGCGGGAGGCCCTCCCCCCGGACCGCCGGCACGAGGTCGACCACCGCAAACTGCGCATGACCCGCGAACACGCAATCAACCCCTTCGACACGCAGCTCGGGGCGCGCGGTCCGCTCCCGCTCGATCGCGCCTTCCTGATCAACTTCCTCACCCTGCTGGGCGCCGATCCCAACCACGGCACGGCCCCGGCCGGCCTCGCAGAACTCGTCGGCATCCTCGTCGACGAGGCCTATGCCCGCTTCAGCGACATCGGGCGCGCGAGCCGCCCACGCCCCTACAGCGAGGGCGAGGACCCCCTGGTGGACGAAGCGCTCAGGGAACACCGGCTCGTCCCTCCGCGGGAGGCCGACTGGTGGTGGATCACCGACCGGCTGTTCGAGAGGGGCGACGCGCACCGCGCGGCCATGGCGCAGCGCCACGCCGTCCCCCGCCTCGAGGACCTCTCCGCCATCGCGAGCTCGACGAAGGTCACCGATCTCTTCGGGGCGACCCCGACCGACAACGGCGAAGGGCTCATCCCCTTCTTCCAGAGAATGGTGGCCTCCGCGCTGCGCGAATACCCCGTCCTCAGCCTGCCCACCCGGCTCGATCTCGGGGAGGCGCGGGTGATCGCGCTCGACCTCGACGAGGTGGCGCCGCGCGGCGGGGGACCGGCGGCGAAACAGACGGCGTTGATGTACATGCTCGCACGTCGCGCCCTCGCCCGCGACTACTACCTGACGAGCGAGGATGCGCAGGCGATGCCGGCACCCTATCGCGAATGGCATCGCCTGCGCATCCAACGTCTGCGCGAAACCCCGAAGCGCATCGTCATGGACGAATTCCACCGCACCGAAGGCATTCCCATGATCCGCGAGCAGGTGCGCATCGACATGCGCGAGGGGCGGAAATGGGGGGTGCATGTCGCGCTCGCCTCGCAGCTGCTCACGGATTTCGACAAGGACATGCTGTCCCTGGCCACGGGCTTCTGGATCATGGGAACGGCCAACGAACGGGATCGCGAACAGGCGGCGGAGACCTTCGGCCTGTCCCCGGCCGCGCGGCAGGCGCTCGCGGAGCTGACGGGGCCGCGGAAGGGGGGGGCGCCGTTCCTGGCCCTGCTTCAGCTCAAGGACGGCCGGCACGAGCACCTCCTGTTCAACAGCCTCGGCCCGGTCGAGCTCTGGGCCTTCTCGACCACGCCCGAGGACGTGGCCTTGCGGAACCGGCTCTACGAGGCGCTCGGCCCCGTCGAGGCGAGGCGCCGGCTGGCGAAACGTTTCCCCGCCGGGACGGCGCGCGACCACATCGAGCGCCTGCAGGCGCGCATGGTCGCGCAGGGCATGGGGTCCATGGTCGAAGCCTCGGAAGGCGTGGTGGCGAGGCTCGCCGAGGAGATGATCGAAGCGGAGACTTCGGGCCAGGCCCCGATCACGGCCGGCAGGTGATGGCGAAGCTCGCCGAATGGGCGTGGAGTCGGCGCGCTGGCGCAGTGCCGCCGCCCGCGGAGCCGGTCAAGGCTGCGCCAGGATGGCTCACCTCGGGCCAGCGCCTCCAGCGTCCTCCGCCCTGCGCCCCACGCCGCTGCTCCTGCCTCCATCAGCGCGCGCCGATGGTCAGACGCGCCCCTTCGAAGGCGTCCTCGCTCTCGCCGAGTTCCTCGACCAGGAAGCTCCGCAGCCGCGCCGCATCAAGGCGGCCGGGCTTGAGCGCAGGCAGCGCATCACGCACCCGGCGCAGCGCATCGCACGCTCCTTCGGGCGAGGATTCGGCGAGGGCCAGCTCGGCCTCGATCATCTCCCGCAACTCCAGAACCCGTCGCGCCGCCGCCGCCGGCTCCGCGAATTCCGGCAGCCGGAACGCCTCCTCGCCGGGTCCCTCTCCGCCCTGCAGCCAAGGCCGCGCCCTCTCGAGCGCGGCTTCCGCGTCGAAGGTCCTCGCGAGCGTCAGCCGCAACTCCCCGGCCTTGTCGCCGTCGGGGACGCGCGCCGAGCGCAGGCCAAGCCGCCGCATCTCCGCTACCAGCCGGGTCCGCAGGTCGCGCTCATCCGAGGCGATGCGGGCCTTCACACGCTCGATCCGCCACAGGGACCGGGCCATGTCGACCAGTTCCGGGCTCGGCGCCTGCGCCTTGCCGCCCGTTCCGGGCGTTGCCTGAAGGTTCGCTCCCGACGGCGTCGGAACCCGGCCACGCATCACGAAGTCGTTCCAGAGCGCCTCGCCCCCGACGCTGATCGCCCGCCGCAGCTCCGGCGAAGCGCCGACCTCGTGGAAGAGGACGGGCGCCCTAGCGAAGTACCGGTAGTCGAGCAGGGCCACGCCGAGGCCACCCACCCGGACGCCGAGGCCCTCAGCGAGCAGCGCGTAGTGGTTCAGCTGCGCGGCATAGGCCGGCGCCGGGCGCTCCCTCTGGCGCTCGAGCGAGGCTTCGGACGGAGCCTTGAAGTCGATGATCCAGATCTCGCCGTCGATGTCGTAGACGGCGTCGATCGAGGCCCGCAGCCACGGCATCCCGGGATGGGCGTGGGCGTCGAGCAGCGCCTTCAGATCATCCCGGTGCCGCCAGGTCCGCTCGGCGAGCATGTTCTCCTCGAAGAGGCCGCGGATGACCGGTTCCAGGGCGAGGCCGCGCGCGGCGTCCACGCCCGGCGGCTCGGGGGCCATCATGAGCAGCTTCTGCCGCACGAGGCGTTCGGGCGAACCCCAGCGTGGACCCTCCTCCTCCGCTTCCCAACCGCCCCAGGCGGCGAGGATGTGCGCCTCGGACCCTCCGAAGCCACCCGCCCGCGCGACATGCCACGCGGCCCGTTCGGCGTCGGCCGCCAGCACCCGGTCGAGCCAGTCCCGGCGGCGGTCGTCCGGGATCACGGCGGCCTGCGGCAGGCCGGCGATGCGCGCGAGAAGCGCTTCGCGGCCGGCGGGGATGCGGGGATCCTCCGGGTCCGGGAGCGCCGACATGGCGCTTGGCATCGTCATCGGCGCAGCCCCTCCTCGACGGTCGACAGCAGCAGGGCGAGGTTCAGGTTCATCAGTTCCATCTGGCGGTACTGTTCGTAGCCGAGCACCGCCAGGAAGGCGGCGATCTGGGCGGTGCTGCGCGGGGCCATCTCCGGATTGGTGTCGATCTGCGCCAGCCATTCCGGATCGTGGAACCACTGATGGGCGCGCAGTTCGAGCACGGCGAGCGCGCTCACGCCGTTCGCGACGTCCACCGCGGACAGCTGTCCCCTCAGGCGGGCGGCGGTCGCCTGGGCCCATTGGCGGAGTTCGGGGCTTTCGATCGGCTGGCGCCGCGCCGCCATGTCGGCGAGCACGAGGGCCGCCCCCGACTGCCGCGCGGCCGCGGTCTGCATGCGCGCGAGGGTCTCGACCGCATCGGCCCGTCCCGCGATGTCGAGCGGCACGGGGCCGACCGGGCGCCCGAGCGCCGCCGCCCCGAACAGCGCCGAGGCGCGCGCTTCGGCGGGAGGGAGCGCCGCGTGGGCGAACAGCGAATGCGCGCTCAATGCCGGGCTCACGGCCTCCTCCCGCGCCGCGCTCGCGCACACCCCCGCTGCGACGAGGTCGCGTGTGCCGTGGGTCGCGCAGATCTCCTCGATGCGCTGGATGAGGCCCGCCATGGCGCTTTCGGAGCTGCGGGTGCGCGGCGTCGCCCCCATCAGATGGTCCATGATGTCGTCGACGCGCCGTTCCCGCGCGGCCGCGACGATGCGTGCCGCCGGGGTGGAGGCCCCGACGCCGGTGATGATGTTGCAGGCCATGCCGCTTGGGCTCGAGCGGCGGGCGGCCTCGAAACGGGCGTCGCTGATCCGCCTCTCGACCTCGCGCGCATCCTGCGTGGCGAAGAGGTTCTCGAGGCCGCGCATCTCGCGCTGGCTCTCCTCGAGGCGCTGGCCCGAATGCTGGCGCAGCGCCTCGATGACGTCGTTGAGCTTGGCCACGAGGGTGCGTTCGAGCTCGTCGATGCGCTGCGAGATGGTCCGGATGACCCCGTCGCGCACCACCGTCTGGGCGTGGTTGTAGTCGTAGGCGACGCAGCATGCCCCAACCGATGGCCGCGACGGGGCCGACAGGCCGAGCAGGACGAGGCCGGCGACAGCGGCGAAGCGTGGCATTTCCCTCATCGCGCGAAGAGCCCCCGCCGCTCGCCTTGGCCTGACGCGGCACCGGAGCCGCCGGTCCCGAAGAAGTCGAAGTTCGCTCCGCCCATCGTTCCGGCATCGAACCTCAGCCCGGGCGCCCCGCCGACGGACATCCCCGCGCCGAAGGGGACGGAGACCCCGGCGATGTCGAAGCTTCTGAAGAAGCTCCGGTTCAGCGGCGCCACCGCCCGGGCGTAGAGCTGTTCGATCTGACGGCAGACCTGCCCCTCGAGGGCGGAGAGGATCGCCCCGATGTTCGGCGGCGCGAAGATGATGTTGATCCCGCCAAGCAGCCGATCGAAGCACGACAGGGCGCGGAAGCCCGAAGTGCCGAAGATCTCGCCCGGCGATGAGGGCAGGGACAGGCCGAGCCCGCGCAGCAGGTCGCCCCCGGCCGCCACGAGCGGCGAGCGCCCCTCCGCGGTCCGGTAGCCGACTTCGGGATGGCCGGCCATGGCGGTGACCGCGTCGACGCGCGCCGTCGCCGCCTGTTCCAGCATCCGCCGCACCTGCGGATCGCAATACTGGCCGCCGCCGGCGCCCCCCGGGGCCGCGACCTGGACCGCCTCGCCGGGCGCGACGGGCGTGTTGCCCTCGGCGATGTCCGAGCCGTCGCAGGGGGCGGCCTGGTTCATGCGATAGAGCGCATGGGCGACGTTGCCCGGGCTGGTCATCGCCTCGCCGCGCAACATGCGCGAGCAGTCGCCGGGCCCGAGATAGCCCATGCAGGTGAGGAGGGAGGATTCGTTGATGGCGACCTGCCGTCCTCCGATGTCGACGGTCCGGCCGACGAAGTCGCGCACGAGGCCGCTGTTTCCGGCCTGCTGCCACAGCTGCGCGAAGTAGAGGCGGCCGTAGTAATCCTGGACGGCGGGATTGTTCCTCAGGTCCTGCAGGGTGCGGATGCCGAAGGGGTTGTCGTTGAAGGACACGTTGGTCCAGTCGCGGCCGCCGTAATGGGCGGCCGTCACCTCGGAAGTGCGGCTGATCAGTCCGACATCGGCGAAGGCCGCCTGGGTCATCTGCCAGCGGCCGATCGCCGTCGAGGCCCCGTTCGCCGCCAGCGGGTTGTCCCCGCTCTCCACCGCCACCCAGTTGCCGGCGAAGGTGCAGTTCGCCCTTGCCGGCGACGCCGCGGCGAGGAGGGCGGCCAGCGCGAGGCTCGTGCGTCGCAGCACGCCGACGCCCCCGCCCCGGTTGTCGATGCGCGCCCCCTCTCCCATGGCCGAGCCTCGTCCGCTGTCAGGGCCGGGGGAGCGGCGCCGGCATGTCCGTCGGGAAGGTCGTCTCCCGCAGGACCAGGCGATTCCCGGTCAGGGCGAAGAGCGACACGCCCTCCGGCCCGCCGGCGGCGATCAGCGGCGCGCCGTCGGGCCAGCGTCCGATCGCGATGGCGCCTTCCTCGGCCATGAGCCGGGCGACGGTCCGCGGTCTTTCGTCCGCGGTGAGCACGAGCACCGGGCAGCCGACACGGCCGCAAACCCCGCCGACCGAGGTCTGGGCGATCCAATGGCTGGCGGGCCCGGTCAGATCGACCCTGGCGGCGAAGCTCCGGGCGGCGATCTCCCGCAGGTCGGGACTGGCGCCGACGTCCTCGCGGATGGCGCGGGCGAGTTCGCGCGCCACCGGCGGGGGCGCGCCGGCGCGCAGTTCCGGCACGACGCCGAAACTGTCGAGGCGGGCGATGTAGCGACCATTCGGCGCCGCCTCCCAGACTTCCCGCCCGTTCACGCGCAGCCGCAGGAAGGCGGGCGTTCCCTCGCCCATGCGTCCCGTTTCCAGGTCGTTCGAGCGCCGCTCGAAGATGGGCTGCCAGGAACGCCCGGTAAGGCGCAGCAGCGAGGTCGGGCATCCCGAAGCGTCGCAGAGACGGGGATGGGCCAGCCTTACCGCGAGTTCGGCCCGTCCATCGCCGTCCGCATCGAGGCGCGCCACCTCGATGCGGGCATCGCCGGCGCGCGCGAGGAGGGTGCGGTGGACTTGGCGAATGATCGCCGTCTCCTCCGCGAGGGGGGGGCGGAAGGCGAGCGGGCGCCAGTCCTGCCCGGCGGGGCCGGGCTGAGCCAGGGCGCCGCCCGCGCCGCCGGCCAGCAGGCCGAGGCCGAGGGCGGCGGCCAAGGCGGTCGCGGGACGTCGCTCCGAAGCATTCATGCGTGGCCCTCCTTCGTCATGGGCAGGACCTCCGGCGCGAGGGCGGCGAAGGCGAACAGGGCGGCGAGCGCCGCATGCCCGGAGGCCTGCGCGCATTCGGTCTCGACGGCGCGCCAGGCGGGGCGGAGGTCGTCGGCGGCGAGGGCTTGCTCGATCGCGCGCAGCGCGGCCGCGGTCGTGGCGGACGACCTTGCGGCCGGGGCCGTCTCGAGCTCGGCGAGGAGGCGGAGGCGGTCGGCGAGGAGCTGGCGGAGGAGTTCCCGGGCGCTGGCATCCCGGGTCTGGTCCTTGGCCGCCGGCCACGTCTTGCCGCCCGTTCCGGGCGTTGCCTGAAGGCTCGGCATCGCCCGCGGGGGCGCGCCGTCCGCGGCCGTGGCGTCGCTCCTGTCCTCGAACTCCCTCATGCCGTTCCTCTCCGCTCGGGGCGGAGTGTAGCATTCCGGCGGAGTGGCGGGGGGGCGTCGATGGCGTCGTGGCGGGACACCTACAAGCCGGCGCGGTTCTTCATGCTGGATGCGCGGCTTGCCTATGTGCTGCTGCCGGCGCTGCTGCACATCCGCTGGTGGACCCTGGCGGCGCTGGTGATCGTCGCGGGCGTGATGTTCCACGTCGAGCGCCGGCGGGGTCTGCACCTTGAGGCCGCCTTCCGCTTCCTGCGCAGGTCGCTCGCGGGGCCTCTCCGGCCGGCGCGGAATCCCGTGCGGCGGCGGGGGCTCGCCGACTACGGTTGAGGCGGGAGGCACCCGGTCCCGCGGCTTTGGTATCCTCGTGTTGAATGCGGCCTTTGTCGATCAGTTGGGCGGCCAGCCGGCGTCATGATGCAGGATGAAGGGAGAACGAGGAGAGAAAGTCATGCTTGATCCTTCCGACCGTGATGCTTTGATCGAACTCTACATCGGCTATTTCAACCGCGCGCCGGAGCGGAGCGGCCTCGAATACTGGGCGGCGGTGCTGGACCAGCGTCTGGCGGCGGGACAAGGCTGGCAGTCCGCGTTGACGGAGATCGCCGACACCTTCCACAAGGCGGCCATCGAGTACGGGATCTTCCCTCGCGACCAGGGCAGCGAGGACTTCATCCGCACCGTCTACCACAATGTCCTCGGGCGCGACGAGGTCGACGCCGCCGGCCTGTCCTATTGGAAGGGCCAGCTCGACTCGGGCGCGACCTCGCGCGGACGCTTCGTCCTCGACGTGCTGTACAGCGCCAAGGTCT
>Ga0272446_1001710_pt1 | contig 31355 bp, 23 predicted proteins | sample YNPCB0061_FD_194587 | JGI IMG/M metagenome (GOLD analysis project Ga0272446, IMG submission 194587) | Hot spring microbial mat communities from Yellowstone National Park, WY, United States - YNP-CB-006-1 | ecosystem: Environmental > Aquatic > Thermal springs > Hot (42-90C) > Sediment | place...
CCCAGCAACCCCCGCGGGGGGAAGCCTGATCGGGTTCGACCTGACGACCGACCAGCGGCCGCACCTGGTCATCCTTCCAATCCACAGGAATAAGCCGCAGGCACCGACGCCTGACCAAGGTCGAGGACACCCTAGCGGCAGGCGGCCGCGCCCTTCTGTTTCCAGGCGATCGACAGGATGCCTCCGCGCTGCGGCGCCCGATCATCGCGGCCGGACGCTCGGAGACGCGCCCGCCAGTGGCAAACGCCCTGGCGGGCCTCCGGCTGACCAAGCCTGGCCCGGGATCCTGGGCGCTGCAGGTGGCCGAGGGCCGCGTGGCCCTCGCGGAGATCGCACCCAGCGCCATGGCCAACGGATGGATCTGGGGTCATAGGATTAACCTGGCCCTACCCCAAAGGGCGATGGGGCCAGGGAGCGCCTGCGGCGCAGGTTCACGGCAACTTCGGACCGATGGAGTCGGTGCCGGGCGGTCCCCATTCCCAGCGGGCATCGCCCCAGCCCAGCCGCTCCATCAGGGCCCGCCACTCAGCGTCCGGCGCAGCCTGGATGCGCAAGGGGCGGCCCGTGACGGGGTGATCGAAGCTCAGCCAAAGGGCGTGCAGCAGCAACCGCCCGCAGCCGAAGCGCTCGCGAAAGAGGCGGTTGTGGCGCCCCTCCCCGTGGGTCGTATCGCCCACGATGGGGTGGAAGACGTGGTGGAAATGGCGGCGGATCTGGTGAGGACGCCCCGTCTGCGGCGCGACGGCGACCAGGCTGTAACGGCTGGTCGCATGCCTGCCGACCGGATAGGGCAGCTCCACCCGCGCGAGGACCCGGTAGGCGGTCAGCGCGGGCCGCAACGGACGCTCCGGGGCGTCGCGCAGCGGATAATCGATGACCCCAGCCGGGGCCTGGGGTGTACCCAGGTCGCCGCGCACCACTGCCAGGTAGCCCTTGGCGACACGACGCGACTCGAACAGGAGCGAGAGCCGGCATCCCGCCTCCGGCGTCAGACCGAAGACCACCACGCCCGACGTGGGCCGGTCCAACCGATGCACGGCGTAGACCCGCCGCCCCAGGGCATCCCGCAGGCGTTGCAGCAAGGCGTCGCCCTCCCCGGCGGCCAGCCGGGTGCGGTGGACCAGGAGCCCCGGCGGCTTCGCCACGGCCACCAGGTGGTCGTCCTGGTAGAGGATAGGGACCTCTTGCTGGGCCGCGATTGGGTGTCCATGGGCGGTATGCCGGGGCTCAGCGCTGCCGGCCTTCCCATGTCCCTCACCGACCGCTAAGGTATCGGGGCCCTGAACGCTCGCGGTCCCCGGCGTGAAACTGCGCAACCTGATCCTCCTCATCCTGTTGGTCTTCGCCCTCACGCCCCTGCTGCTGGCGGTGATGATCAATCTGCCCTTGGTGCTGGACCGCACGGCCCTCTTCTATCAGAAGGCGTACCTGCAGAACCTGCGGGCCGACTTCCGCGACCTCGACCAACACCTGGCGAGCCGCAATGAGATGATCCGCCTGCTCGCCAAGCTGCCCGAGCCGGGGTTGATCCTGGGCAACGAGGACGATGAGGACAAGACGGACCTGGCGCGCGCCCGCTACACGGGCTGGATCAACCAGATCCTGGGCGACCAGCGCGACATCATACAGATCCTCTTCCTAGGGCCGGACGGAGGAGAGCGCTTCTGGCTCACCCGGGATCCTCAGACCGACCAATGGTCGCCCAGCACCAGCCCACCCCAGCCGCTCAGCCCAAAGTTCGTCGAGGCCGGCCTGCGCCTGCAGCCGGGGGCCGTTCTGGTCAGCCGCATCCGGCTCGATACCGAGGCCGGCAACAGCGACCCGCGCAGGCTGATGACCCTCAGCCTGATCAGCGTGATCGGCGGCGAGGCGGGCAGCACCGCCTCCACACAGCACGCGCCCAGGCCAGGCCCCGGCGCTGCCGGCACCGCACCCAACGCCCTGGGGGCCGTGGCCATGACCATCGACGTGGGCGGCCTAGCCCAGTTCTACCGCGACACCCTCTGGGTCAACGCAAACGGCAGCTACTTGCGCCCCGGCCGGGCGGTGGGCGGCGAGCCCCAGGCCTTCCGCGACTTCCCGGGCCTGGCGGAGATCTTTGCCGAGGGCAAGCTGGCGTTGTGGAAGGGTGCACGTGGGGAGGAGATGCTCTGGGTGCCCATGTTCCTCACCGAGGAGGAAGTCCCCCTGTGGGTCGGGCGCCCTGTGGACCAGTCACCCATCGCCAACTTCCGCAATGCCCTGATCGCTCGCGTCCTGAGCATCGTGCTGCTGCTGACGGTCACGGTCGTGCTCCTGGCACGCTGGAGCGCAAAGCAGGTCGAGCGCTTCGGCCAGGAGCTGAGCGGCGGCATCGGCCGAGTGCTCCGTGAGGGGCGCGCGATCCGTTTCGGCTGGAAAGGGCCGCGGGAGGTCCGCGAGCTCGCGGAGAACCTGACGGCCCTCTCCGAGACCCATGCGGAATTCCTCCACTCGGCCCGCAAGCACACCCAGGAGCTCGAGCAGTCGAACCGCTACAAGTCCGAGTTCCTGGCCAATGTCAGCCACGAGCTGCGCACACCGCTCAACTCGATCCTTCTGCTGTCGAAGATGCTCGCCGACGACCAGGCCGGGCTCAACGCCCAGCACCGCCGCCAGGCCCAGGTCATCAACGAGGCGGCGCGGGACCTGCGCGCCATGATCGACAACATCCTCGACATCTCGCGGATCGAGGCGGGTCAGATCGCGGTGAGCCTGGAATGGATCGAGTTGAGACCCATGCTCGAGGAGCTGATCGGCCTGCTGGGCCCCCTGTTCGCGGACAAGGGCCTGAGCCTGCGCCTCGAGGTCGCGCCCGGCGCACCGCATCGGATCTACAGCGATCGGGAGAAGCTGCGGCAGATCGTCAAGAATTTTCTGGCGAACGCCGTCAAGTTCACCGATCAGGGCGGCGTCACCCTTTCGCTCCTCGCCAGTGGCGCCGACGACGGGAGGGTCGGCATCGCGGTCTCCGACACCGGGATCGGCATCCCCAAGGACAAGCAGGGCATCATCTTCGAAGCCTTTCAACAGGCCGATGGATCCACCCGCCGCCGCTACGGCGGCACGGGGCTTGGGCTGTCCATCAGCCGCGAGCTGGCCACGCTCCTGGGCGGAAGCATCGAGGTTGCGAGCGAGGAGGGACGCGGCTCGCGATTCACCCTCTGGCTGCCGGTGGAGCTCGACCCGAGCCACCTTGACGCCGACCGGGTGATCCACGAGCGGGCCCTGACCCTGGGCCCAGGGGGTGTCCCCGCCCCCGCACCCGAGCCGCAGGAGGCCAGCGAGGGTCACCCCATAGCTCCTGTGGAGGATTCCGCGCCCTGTTTCCCAGGGCAGTGGGCCCTGCTGGTCGAGCGCGACGTCCAATCCCTGGTGGCCACGACGGCCATGCTCGATGAGCTCGGGGTACGGGTGCGCACGGCTGTCGACCTCACAGAGGCGCTGGAAACCCTCCAGGAGGAGGCCCCCTGCGGGGTGGTCCTCCTGGCAACCTCGGTGCCGGCGGGGAATACCTGTGATACGATCCGCACCCTTGGGGGAGATCCACGCTACCGCAAGGTCCCGATCGTGGTCATGGGGACCCGCTCGGAGCAGGCCGAGATCGCCCGCTGCGCAGGCCTGGCCCCGCTTCCTTTCCTGAGCAAGCCTGTGGCCCGGGCGGAGCTAGAGGCCCTGTTGCAGACCCTTCTGGAGGCAAGGTCCGGGGAGCGAATGCGGACTATGGCATGAATCGCTATCGCGGCTTCACAGTTCTGATCGTCGATGATCATGCGCACAACCTCTTCACCCTGCGCAGCCTGATCGAGCGGCACATGGACGTCGCGGTCCTGGAGGCAGACTCCGGGCAGGCGGCCATCGACATCACGCTCAGCCGGTCGGACATCGACCTCATCATCCTCGACGTCCAGATGCCGGGGATGGACGGGTTCCAGACCGCCTCACTGCTCAAGCTGCGCAAACGCACCCGCGACATCCCCATCATCTTCCTCACGGCCGCCTTCAAGTCCGAGGAATTCCAGCAGCGGGGCTACGCGGTCGGGGCCGTAGACTACCTGCTCAAGCCCATCGACGATCACCTGCTCATCAACAAGATCAGCACCTACTTCCGCCTGATCGAGAAGGAGCGCGCCCTCAACGTCGTCTTGGAGCAGCGGGTCGCCGAGCGGACCGCGGAGCTCGAGAAGGCCAGGCAGTACCTGGCCAACATCATCAACTATATGGGCGAGGCGCTGTTGGTCCTCTCGCCCAAGGGCGAGATCAAGAGCGTCAACCCCAAGGCCCTGCGCATGCTCGGTTACCAGGAGCAGGACCTGATCGGGATGTCCATCGGCGACGTCTTCGAGGAAGAGGGCGACGAGCAGGCTGGGGCCTTCATGGGCACTTGGCTGGAGGCCCTGATCCGCACCGGGGCATTGAGCAAGATCGAGGCCCGCTTCATCGCCCGCGACGGGCGCAGGGTCCCCATCCTGTTCTCCCGTACCGCCGTCAAGGATGCCGCGGGAGCCATCACCGACATCATTTGCATCGCCAAGGATATGACTGGCTACGTGCGCGCCGACGAGGTGCAGCCCTCCCCGCCCGAACCAGACCCAAGCAGGCAAGACCCAAGGCAAGAGCTATGACCGAACCATCCCAGCCCCCCATCCCCGCCGAGGAGGACACGGCCCTCACCGCGAATGCGCTCAAGGCCATGGCCCACCCGCTGCGCTGGAAGATCCTGTGCGCTCTGGGCGAAAGCGAGCTCTCGGTGGGCGAGATCGTGGACCGCACTGGGACCTCCCAGAGCAACATCTCCCAGCACCTGGAGCAGCTGCGCAACAAGAACATCGTCGTCGCGCGCAAGGAGGCCAACCGCATCTATTACCGCATTCGCAACAACCAGCTGCTGGACCTGATCGGGATCATGCGCGACGTCCTCTGTCCGGCCAATCTGGACGACCGTTACCCCCGCTGAACCAGGGCTCGCCGCCGAGCGGCGAGATCGGCCCTCGCGCAGCCGCCACCCCAGGCGACGCCGCCAAGACCCCTGCAGCCGCCGTGCTGCGACACTATGCCACAGGGCCGTCGGACAACATCCCCGTCAAGGGAAGCGTCTGAAAAATCGTGCCTTTCTGCCTGAATGCCTAACGCTTCGAGCGCTTTCCCGGTGCCCCCGCATTGGTTGTCCTCGGCGAGGTTGGGTATAAACAGCAGCGCCAAGCCTCACCGCATGAACCGGAAATCCGTGCGGACGCGGCGATCGGGCGGCTCGCTCGCGGCTTGGCTCCGTGACGCCCGCAACGAATCAGAGGGGACAGATCATGTGCCACACACACGACCATGGGCGCCGCGAGGCCCTGAAGCGGCTGGGTGCTCTCGGCCTAGCCGGGATCAGCGCTGGCGTCAGCGCGGCGGCCGGCGCCTCGCAGCCGGGCGCGATCGGGGCCCTGATCCCTGGAAAGGGCTGGATCCCTGCGGGCGATACCGCCTGCGCTGGAGACGGCACTCCACTCCAGTTCATGCCCAGGACGCCCCCCGATGCTGACCCGCTGCAGAACGAGCTGACGAAGTATCCCAAGTGCCCCTATTGCGGCATGGACCGCACCGAATGGCACCACAGCCGCCACCTGGTGCAGTACGACGACGACCTGGTGGACGGGACCTGCTCCATCCACTGCCTGGCGCTCAGCCTCGCGCTCAACCTCGATCGCGGACCCAAGGCCATCTATGCGGCGGACTTCGGCTCGGCGGAGCCCGTCAAGCCGATGATCCCGGCGGACAAGGCCGTGTACCTCATCGGCAGCAGCCTCAAGGGGGCCATGACCACCAACAGCAAGGTAGCCTTCGCCGATGAGGCCGCCGCCAAGACCGCCGAAGCGGCCAATGGCGGGACCCGCGGCGGCTTCGATGAGGCCCTGCGTCAGACCTATCTCGACATGGCCAAGGACACCATCATGATCCGCAAGAACCGGGCGGAGCGTCGCAACCGGATGATGCAGAAGGGCTGAGCGCAAACCTCCAGTCAGGCCGGGCCGGGCACCCCCATGCGGCCCGGCTTGTCCCTCCCACCGAGATCCCACCCGAGGGGCCAACGGGGGTCCTGCAGCAGCGTGGCAGGGCCACAGACAGGGTGCGACACTATGCCGCAGCCTGGGGCTCATAAATAAATAACATTTTTATACAATAAGTTAAGACATTTTCATTCGACAATGTCTTAATTTCCAGGGGCAGGCTACGAGGCCGGCGGCTGGTTGCCCAGCGTCGGCTTCGCTATAAGTGCAGTCGCCAGCCGCCAAGAGACCAGCCGCGCGCATCAGGGCTGACGGGACGGCCTGGCAGAGGTGGATTGGTTTCCTGCGGAGGAAGAGTCGATATGTCGAGCGATGTGATTGCATCGAAAGGGGTACCCACCAGTGCCCTGCTGGTCGGTACCGGTCTCGCCCTTGCCTCACTGATTCTTGTGCCCGCCCTGGCGGTACGCGTTGGCCTGGATGCCAGCATCGCCGGGGCCCTGCGTATCGCCCTGATGAAGGCATCTCACCGCTACGGGAGCCGCTCCGACGGCTCCGGCGAGTCCGGCGCCGTTCAGGTGAGCTGCCATTAAGCAGCGCCAGCCGCGGGCGGCCCGACCGACAGCCACCCCAGGGTCGCGGGCTTGGGCGCAGGCCGTCGCGGCCTCCCTTTCCGCATGGCGCTGAGGGTCTTGTCGCGGGGAGGACGCGTCCTGCTGGCCGGGTGCGTCCTGCTCATCGCGTTCCTCGGGACCTTCGTCCACGCGAGGATCGCCTCGGACCGAGCCGGTCCATCCGAGGCCGAGAATCGTGCCCTGGTCGCTCGGCTCTCCCTGACGGACCTGGCCTTGTTCACCGAGGCGCGGTATACACGGCACCGCTCCCAGGCGGACCTGCACGCCGCATTTCAGGACCACCCGGGCGCCCTTGAGCATTTCCCCACCGGCTCCCTGGCCGGTCCACCCGTCTTTCGAGCCGCGCATGCCGACCCATCCCTGGATCCAGAGGCAGCAGTACCTCATTGATTTCACGGTCGGGGCCCTGGCCAGACGCAAGGGGCGCAACCTGGCGCTGCTCGCTGTCTACGGCTTGATCGTGTTCGTCCTCGCCTCCGTGCTCCTGCTCAGCCAGGCGCTGCGCCACGAGGCGGCCGTGCTCCTGTCTTCCGCCCCAGAGGTGACGGTGCAGAAGATGGTCGCCGGCCGCCACGACCTCGTGCCCGGCACCTACCTCGATCGGCTCGTGCGGCTGCGCGGCGTAGCCGAGGGGCGAGGACGCCTCTGGGGCTACTACTACGACCCTGTGGTCGCGGCCAACTACACCCTCCTGGTGCCCGCGCAGGACCAGCCGCCCCCGGGCAAGGTGCGCATCGGTGCGACCCTGGCCGAGACCCGGGGTTTGGCGGTGGGCGACGTGCTGTCGCTGCGCAGCCATGAGGGCCACCCCTTCGCGTTCACGGTCGAGGCCGTGCTGCCCTTCGAGTCGGCCCTGCTCACGGCCGACCTGATGCTGGTGAGCGAGGCGGACTTTCGGGCCTTCTTCGGTGTACCTGCCGGCTCGTACACGGATCTGGTGCTGACCGTGCGCAACCCGCGCGAGGTCGCAAAGGTCGCCGAGAAGGTACTGCGCGCCCTACCCGATACCAGGCCCATCGTCCGGGACGACATCCAGCGGACCTACGCAGCCCTGTTCGACTGGCGGGAGGGCATGGTCATGGTGCTGCTGTCCGGGGCCGTCCTGGCGTTTATCATCTTCGCCTGGGACAAGGCGTCCGGCCTGTCCGCCGAGGAGCGCCGGGAGATCGGCGTGCTCAAGGCGATCGGCTGGGAGACGTCGGACATCATGGCCATGAAGCTCTGGGAAGGGCTGCTGGTATCGGTGTTCGCCTTCCTGCTGGGCTACCTGGCCGCCTATCTGCATGTCTTCGGCTTCGGGGCCTCGCTGTTCGAGCCGGTGTTGAAGGGCTGGTCGGTGCTCTACCCGCGGTTCGACCTGAGCCCCAGGATCGACGGCTTTCAGGTCTTCACCCTCTTCTTCTTGACCGTCTTTCCCTATGCGCTGGCGACCGTCGTCCCCGTGTGGCGGGCCGCCATCGCGGACCCGGATGCGGTGATGCGACAATGATAGGGTTGCCGCGCCCCACAAGGAGGCCCGCCCAAGGTCTTCAGCAGAGGTTCAGACGGCCATGATCGAGCTGGTCGATGTGCGCAAGGCCTTCAACCAGGGGCAGCACAACGAGCTGTGGGCCGTGCGCGGCATCACCCTCAACCTGGACGGGAGCCGTGCCGCGGTGCTGCGCGGTCCGAGCGGCTCTGGCAAGACCACCTTGCTCACCCTGATCGGCTGCCTCGCCCGACCGACCTCCGGGCGGGTACGCCTCCAGGGCCGGGATGTCTCTGGCATGACCGAGCGCTTCTTGACCGGGCTGCGGCGCCAGACCTTCGGTTTTGTCTTCCAGCAGTTCAACCTGGTCCGGGGGCTCACGGTGGAGGAGAACGTGATGCTGCCCGCCTACCCACTGGGGACCCCGCGGCCCGAGCTGCGGCGCCGCGTGGGCGCCCTGCTGGAGGCCCTCGACCTGGCCTCCCACGCCCAGGCGCGCGCGGAATGGCTTTCCGGCGGCCAGGCACAACGGGCGGCCATCGCCCGCGCCCTGGTGAACGATCCGGCGGTGGTGCTGGCCGACGAGCCGACCGCCAACCTGGACACGGAGCTCTCGCGGCGTTTCCTGGACATCGTGCGGGACCTGAAGGGCCAAGGGAAGACGCTCATCATGACCAGCCACGACCCCCTGCTCTGCCAGGCCGCGGAGGTCGATCGGGTGATCGACATGCGCGACGGGCACCTGGCCTGACCATGGTGGTCAACCCTGCCATCGTGGCCCTGGCCATCGCCGCCCTGGTGAGCACCCTGCTGCTCGCCTACTCGGCGGGCTTCGGCTGGCACCTGGTGCGCCACTGGGACCTCACCAGCGGCAGCGCCCTGCAAGTGCGCCTGGAGCGGCAGACCTATCTGACCTCGACCCTGGTCGCCCTGGTGTTCGTCACCGAGGCCACATCCCTGCTGCTGTTCGTCTACAACGCCGACCGCATCGCCCCCCTGTTCGTGGGCGCCATGTGTGCCGTGGGGACCCTCAACACCTCCCCCTTCGGCTTCCCCACCCTGATGGTGAAGATCCTGGTGTTCTTCTCGGCCTCCACCTGGCTCATCCTCCATCACCTCGATACCCGCGGCTACGATTACCCCCTGACTCGGTTGAAATATGGCCTGCTGTTCGCCATCGCGCCGCTGGTCGCCGCCGAGACCTATCTGCAGCTGCGCTTCTTCCTCGCCTTGGACACGGACGTCATCACCTCCTGCTGCGGCAGCCTGTTCGGGGCCAACCGCGAGGCGTTGGCCTCGGAGCTCGCCGGCCTCGCTCCTGGCCCCGCGATGGCGCTGTTCTACGGGGTCCTGACCCTGACCCTAGCGGTCGGCCTGGCGGCCCGCCGCTGGCCTGCCGCGGGCTTCGCCTATGCGCTGCTGTCCGCCGTGTCGTTCGTGGTATCCCTGGCGGCCGTCGTCTCCTTCGTATCCCTGTACGTCTATGAGCATCCGCACCACCACTGTCCGTTCTGTCTGCTGAAGTCCGAGTACGGCTACCAGGGCTATCTGATCTACGGGCCCTTGTTCCTAGCCACGGCGCTGGGCATCGGCAGCGGTGTGGTGCGACTCTTCGCGCGGGTGCCCAGCCTGCGTCCCCTGGTGCCGCCCCTGGCCCGCAGACTGACCAATGTGTCACTGGGCCTGTTCTTTTTTCTCGTCCTTTGGGTGTGTATCCTCACGGCCAAGTCTGCCCTGGTGTTGCTGGGCAACGAGGGAGGCTGAGTGATGGTCTGCGTTGGGGTCGCCGCGTGACAGACCGTGTGCAGCGAGGGCTGGCGCTGGCATTGCTCCCGGTGCTGCTCGGATGGCTCTCGGGCTGCGGGCCTCAGGCCACCCAGCCGCAGGCCGGGAGCGAGGCCCCAGCCTTTTCCGTCGAACGCCTCGATGGCAGTCAGTCACGCTTCCCGCAGGACTATCGCGGGCGGGTCGTCGCCCTGCGCTTCTGGGCCGACTGGTGCCCCTTCTGCAAGGACGAGATGCAGGCCATCGAGGCGGTCTACCAGCGTCAGCGGGACTCGGGGCTCGTGGTGCTGGCCATGAACGTCGGGCAATCGCCGCAGGTCGCCGAGCGCTTTGCACGCGGCCTGGGGCTGTCCTACGAGGTCGCCCTGGACGAGGACGCCGAGGTCTCGAGGCGCTATGGCGTGGCCGGCCTGCCGCTCACCTATTTCATCGACCGCGAGGGTAAGGTCCGCAACAAGATCCTGGGTGAAGCGAGCCCCGAGTCGTTCGAGCACATCTCTGACGCGCTGCTGAGGGAGCCCGCGCCGTGACCGAGGAACGCCGACCGGGGGAGCCGCAGCCCTGCGACCTGTGCGGCTTGCCCATCGAAGGGGCGCCCTGGATCCTGGACACGCCGACACGGCAGTATTCCTTCTGCTGCGACGGCTGCCTGGGGATCTTCCAGATCCTTCACGACAGCGACGTGCATGCGGCCGCCGCGCCTGGCCCGAGGCCCTGAGCCAAAGTCAGCCAGGCGTCTGAGCCAGCCAAGAACCCCCACCCCAGAGGACCCCTCCCATGGCACATGACCACTCCCAACACGCCGCAGGCATGCACGGCGGACAAGGCCTCGGCCCCCATCTGGCAACGGGGGCCATGATCGTCGCCGCCAGCGCGCCCGGACGCAGCGCCCTTGGGCGCCTGCTGGCCCACCCCCTGGTGATGTTTGCCCTGGGCGCCACCGCCGGGTACTTCGCCTACAAGTACCGCAAGGAGATCGTTGACGCCGCCATGCGGGCCTCGGAGATGGGCAAGGACTATGTGCTCAATACGCGCGAGACCCTAGAGGACCTGATGGAGGAGGCCAAGGAGCGCGCCGAGGGCGGTCCGGCAGGGCCGGGGCCAGTCTGACGCCCAGGCGCTATTGCGAGTGCGCACGCCCGGCCCTTTGGTGACCCCCATGACCGCCAACGACAGTCTCCTGCGGCAGGTGGTCCTGCGCCATCGCGCCCAGGGCTACCTGCGCTTCGATCTCCCCGAGGGGCTGTGCGGCGGCGCCGCCCAGGCCGCAATCCAAGCCCCCCTGGAAGCCCTGGATGGCGTGTATCGGGTGACCTTCCACCCCGCCTATGACAAGCTGTCCATCCGCTTTCACCCCGCCGCCTGCGACCTCCAGCGCATCGTCATGGCCCTGGCCCAGGGCCTAGCCCGGGTGGAGGCCGAGGGGCTCAGGCCCGGGTGCGCGCACTGCGTGGCACGCCAGGCCGGGGCGGCACCGCCGTCCGGCCTCAAGGCGAAGCTCCTCGACCTGGCCCCCGTGCGCTGGGCGAGGGGGAAGCTGCAGGAGCTGCGCGAGACCACCGAGGCCCTGCAGCGGCTGTCGCTCACCCGGTTCAAGAAGGTCCCCGCAGTCCTCCAGGACCCTGGCCGCAGCTTCCATGAGTTCATGACCGACGTGCTGGTCTTGTACCTGATCCGCGTCCATTGGGATCGCATCACCCAGCAGTGGCTGCGGGCGCCGCTGCGCTTCCGCTACGAGTGGCTGGCCGTGTTCTACCTCACCTATCTCATGGTTCGGGCGCGTCAGCGCCGGCGCTGAGACCATGGACTCGGCCACGGGCGAGGCGTTGCCCGGCCTGCAGGGCCGGCACTTTCGTGTGCTCCACGCCCTGCGCCGGCGTGTGCGGGTCAAGACCCCGGTGATCCTGGGGGATCGGGAGCGTGCCTACCTGCTCGAGATCCTGCTCACCAAGCATCCGAGCATCGCCCGGGTCCGGGCCGTCCCGGAGATCGGCTCGGTGGCCGTTCACTACGACCCGTCCCGCATGCAGGGGGCGACGGTCCTCGCGCTGTTGGATCGGGTCCTGGGCAACCTGGCCCCGCGGCCGGGGATCCTGCCAAGTGGCGCGCGTGCGCCGACACCCCCGGCCGCCGTGGATACCGCCTGTGCAGCGGGGGTCTGCCCTTCAACGCCACGGCGCGCCGCCCATCTGGCCATTGAGGGCATGACCTGCGCCTCTTGCGCCTTGCTGATCCAAATGGACCTGGAGCGCGACCCGCGGGTATCGGACGCCTCGGTCAGCTTCGGCTCGGGCTCCGCCGTGGTCCATGGGCACCTGTCCGAGGAGGAGATCGCGCTGCGGGTCGCGCGCCTGGGCTACCGGGCGCGCCCGATGGACAGCCTCAGCCAGCGTCAGTTACTCATCGCCGCCGAGCGGGCGCGGGTGCGCCAGGCGGGACAGCGCGCACTGTTGGCCGGCTTGCTGAGCCTTCCTGTGCTGACCCTCGGCATGGCCATGCATCGCTCCCGCCTGCTGCGGCTGCTGGAGTGGGCACTCGCCACCCCCGTCGTGTTCTGGGCGGGGTGGCCCTTCTTCGAGAAGGCGTGGCGGCTCGCCCGCCAGCGCGCCTCGAACATGGATACGCTGATCGCCCTCGGGGCCGGATCGGCCTATGCCTACAGCGTGACGACCCTTTGGTGGCGCAGCCGGCATGTCTATTTCGAAGCGGCGGCGGGCATCGTCAGCTTCGTGCTGCTCGGCCGGTATCTCGAGGAGCGGGCCAAGGGCAAGGCCAGCGAGGCCATCCGCCGCCTGGTGGAGCTCCAACCCCAGAAGGCAACGCTGCTGGACGACTCCGGCGAGCGCCTGGTCGAGGTCGATGCCCTGCGCATCGGCGACCTGCTGCTGGTGCGGCCCGGCGAGCGTATCGCCACCGACGCACTGGTGGTGAGCGGCACCTCGGACGTCGACGAGTCCCTGGTCACGGGAGAGGCCATGCCGGCCACCAAGGCGCCGGGCGATCGGGTGATCGGCGGCTGTCTGAACGGCCTCGGCCTGCTGCGGGTCCGGGTCACGGCGGTGGGCACCGATACGGTCCTCGCCGGGATCGTCCGCATGGTGGACGAGGCCCAGGCGGGCAAGCTGCCGGTCCAGAGGCTGGTCGACCAGGTCTCCGGGGTCTTCGTGCCAGGGGTGATGGCGATCGCGGGGCTCACCCTGCTGGCCTGGCTCGCGCGCGGGGCGCGTCTCACCAGCGCCCTGTCCAATGCCATCGCCGTCCTGCTCATTGCCTGCCCCTGCTCCCTGGGCCTGGCGACCCCGGTGGCCATCATGGTCGCCACGGGGCGGGCGGCACGTCAGGGTATCTATGTCCGCAACGGCCAGGCGCTGGAGCTCGCGGCGCGCCTCGATGTCCTGGTCTTCGACAAGACCGGCACGCTGACCGAGGGGCGACCCCGCGTCACCGAGCTGATCAATCTGTCCCGATGGCCGGACAGCCTCCTGTGGCAGCGCGCCCTGGCCGTCGAGTCGGGCTCCGAGCACTTCCTGGGCCGGGCCATCGCCGCCGAGGCGCGTGAGCTGGGGCTCGCCGCTCACCAGGCCGAGGGTTTCCAGGCCTCTCCAGGGCGGGGGGTCGAGGCCAGGGTCGGGGCGCAGCGCGTGCTGCTGGGCAACCGCGCGCATCTCGCGGAGCACGGCGTGCACACCGCCCGCCTCGACGGACACGCGGAGCGCCTCGCCGCCCAGGGAAAGACCCCCGTCTATCTCGCCCTCGACGGCGCCGCGGTCGGGCTCTTCGGCGTGGCGGACCGGCCTCGGCCGGGGGCCAGGGCGGCCGTGGAGCGGCTGCATGCACTCGGGGTGCGCACCCTGCTCGTGACCGGCGACGTCCAGGCGGCCGCCAACCAGGTCGCCGCGGAGGTTGGCATCGGCGAGGTGATCGCCGGGGCCAGACCCGAGGACAAGCTGGCGGTCATCGAGCGGCTCAGGGACCAGGGCCTGCGGGTGGGGATGATCGGCGACGGCGTGAACGATGCCCCTGCCCTGGCGGCGGCCGATGTGGGCATCGCCATCGGCGGCGGCACGGACGTGGCGATGGAGGTGGCCGACCTGACCATCGCCAACGGCGACATCGGGCGCGTCGCACAGACCATTGCCCTGTCGCGGCGCACCATGTCGGTGGTCCACCAGAACCTGTTCTGGGCCTTCGGCTACAACGCCTTGGCGATACCGGTCGCGGCCAGGGGGGGCCTGAGCCCCATGCTCGCCTCGGCGGCCATGGCCATGAGCTCGGTCTGCGTGGTGAGCAATTCCCTGCGGCTCAACCGGGGCGGGCTCTGAGGACCGGGCCTTGGGCGAGGGACTCGACTATTCCCTGGCCTTCGTGAGCGGCATCCTGGGCAGCGGGCACTGCATCGGGATGTGCGGTGCCTTGGTCTCCGGCTTCTTCATCAAGGCATCCCAGGACGGGGCGTCGGCCCTGTCCTATGTCGCCTACCACGGGGCCCGCATCGGCGTGTATACCCTGATCGGCATCATCGCCGCCTTGGCGGGTGTCGCCCTGGTCTCGACCGGTCTGCTCGGGAAGTTGCAGGGCGTGCTGCAGATCGTCGCCGGCCTCCTGGTGATCCTCCTCGGACTGGAGGTGATGGGCGTGCTGCGAACCCGGCTCGCGGTGGGTTTCGCGCCCATACGCTGGCTGCGCCAGGGCTTCGCCCAGGCCGCCAAGGGGGGACGCATCAGGGGCGCCGCCCTGGGGGGCCTGGTCAATGGGATGATGCCCTGCGCCCTGACCCTGGCCATGGCGGTCAAGGCCACGACGGCAGGGACGCCCGTGGAGGGTGGCTTGCTGATGCTCGCCTTCGGCCTGGGGACCCTGCCCGCCATGCTCTTCGTCACCCTGGTCTTCGGGCGCCTCGGGGCCAAGGTGCGCGGGCAGCTCCTCAAGGCGGCAGCCGCCCTGGTCATCGTCATGGGCCTGAGCACCCTCTACCAGGGCGTCAGCTATTTCAACGTCATGCGCAAGCTGGCCAATTGGTGAGACGCCAGCCGTCGCAGCCCGTGATCCCAGTCGGCGAAGGAGGAGAACCGAGCATGGCCCTCGACAAGCAGAACAGGCCCCAGGGGCAGCCATCCAGAACCGACGGCCAGGACCGCGGCTTGGGCACCCTCCTGGACCGGAAGACCCAGCGTCGGCTGGCCAAGGCCGGGGTGCTCGCAGCCCTCGGGGTCCTGGTATGGACCGGCATGCAGCGCCCAAGGCGCCGCTACATGCCGCTGCACACCTGGACGGGCATGGCCCTCATCGGCCTGACCCTCTGGCATTGGAGCCTGTACCTTCCCCGACCGGAGAAGCGCTCACCCGCCCAAGGGCCGGCGTCCAAGTCCGGGGCCCGCGCCGTCCCCCCAGCGCAGACCACCGGGGACTGAGCGACCATGCCCCGGCGCCGGCGCACGCAAGCCCATCGGCACAGGCGGGCCGCTGGGGTCGCCACCCTGGTCCTGGGTCTGGTTCTGGGTCTGAGCCTGCCGCATGGGGCCGAGGCGCTGGACGTCCCCGCGCCCAAGCCGGCAGACGTCTGCCCCGTGTGCGGCATGTTCGTCACCAAGTACCCGGAGTGGCTCGCCACGGCGGTCTTTCGCGACGGCTTCGTCGCCCACTTCGACGGCGTAAAGGACCTCTTCAAGTACCTGTTCGACCTCGCCAAGTACGCCCCCGGCCGCAGCCGCGACGACATCGCCGTGCTCGCCGTGACCGAATACTACGGCTTGACCCGCATCGACCCGCGGGAGGCCTGGTTCGTGGTGGGCTCGGACGTCCTGGGTCCCATGGGCCACGAGCTGGTGCCGCTGGCAAGCGCGGCGGACGCCCAGGAGTTCGTCAGCGATCATCAGGGCCGGGAGATCCTGCGCTTCCCCGACGTGACCCCGGAGCTGCTGCAAGCCCTGGACAGCGGATCTCCGAGCCGCCGCTAAGCGGCATCCGGCCCAGCCCTGCCCGCGGGGGTCAATGCCGGACCGGCCGCTTGCCGAGCTTGCGCTGCAGGGTGCGCCGATGCATCCCAAGCGACCGGGCAGCGGCCGAGATGTTGCCGTCGCATTCGGCGAGCACCTTTTGGATGTGCTCCCATTCCAGCCGGCTCACCGACAGCGGCTGCTCGGCCACCGCCACCTCCGGGTTGCCCTCGTCCTGGTGGAGCGCGTCCAGGATCTGGCCGGCATCGGTCGGCTTGGTGAGGTATTGGATGGCACCCAGCTTGATCGCCTCGACCGCGGTGGCGATGCTGGCGTAGCCGGTCAGCATGACGATTCGCACCTGGGGATTGAGGGCACGCAGCCGCTCGATCAGCGAGAGACCCGAAGGCCCCGGCATGCGCAGGTCCAGGGTCACGTAGCGCGGCGGCCTGGCCGCGGCGCGGCGCGCCGCCTCGTGCACGTCATGCGCAACCTCGACCTCCATGCCCCGGCGCTCCAGGGACCGGCGCAGGACGTCGCAGAAGACCAGGTCATCATCGACCAGCAGCAGGTGCGATGGCCCGCCCGTCATGCGGCCTCCCAGGGTGCATCTCTGGCCAGCAAGGGAAGGAGCGGGAGCGTGATGCGCGCCCGCACGCCCGAGGGCTGCCGCGGACCGAGCTCCACCTGACCGCCGAGGCGCTCCAGCACGGTGCGGGCGAGGAACAGACCAAGCCCCATCCCGCCGCGGTCGGTCTTACCCGAGACCAGCGGCTCACCGAGACGGTCCCGGACCGCATCGGCCAAGCCCTCGCCGTGGTCCTGGACCTCGATGTCAAGGCGCTGCGGATCCCAGGTGGCCGCCACCTCGACCAGTTGCGGTGAGGCATCGGCGGCGTTGTTCAGGATGTTGTGGATGGCCTGGGTCAGGCCGCGGTCGGCAACAATCCGCGGTGCCGGGCTGCTCCCGCTGCAGCGGACATCGATCCGCGCCCCGGGCCGCAGCGAGCGCCAATCGGCCAGCAGCTCGGCCAGGTAGGCGTCCAGGGCCACGACCCGGCCCTCGTCCGCCCGAACCTCCCCCGCGCTCACCGCCATCCGCGAGAGGATCCCCTTGCAGCGCTCCACCTGGGACCTTAGGACCCGCAGACGATCGGCCAGATCCGGGTCATCGCCATATTCGTCGGCCAGGTCTGCCGAGATCACGGCCATGGTCGACAGCGGGGTGCCCAGCTCATGGGCGGTGCCGGCGGCGAGCGTCCCCAGGGCAAGCCACTGCTCGTTGCGCAGGGCCTCCTCCCTGGCCTTGGCGAGGGCGCGATCATGGTCGCGCAGGGTCATGCCGATCCGGGCGACGAACAGGGCGACCAGCAGGGCACTCAGCAGGAAGCCGTACCACATGCCCCAGACGTGCAGCTCGAACGCGCCGGCGCCGTGGTGCTCCATGCCGAAGGGCCTGTGGAAGAACATCAGCAGCGTGTAACAGCCGGCCGCCGTGGCCGCCACCGACCAGCTCAGGGCCGGGCGCAGGGTCGCGGTGGCGACGGTCACCGGAAGCAGCAGCAGCGAGACTAGCGGATTGCTGGAGCCACCCGTCAGGTACAGGGCCGCCGTCAGGCTGAGGAGATCGACGCCGGTCTCGGCCAGGATCGACCACTCGCCCACCCGGGAGCGCCTCGGCAGCCGTCCCAGGGCGACGAGGGTGTAGAGGAGCAGGGCGAGACCGAGCCCTGAGAGCGGCAGGACCGGCAGGGCGAAGTGCAGGTCGCGCGCGGCGATGGCATAGGCCAGTGCCTGGCCGGCCAAGGCGACCACCCGCAGGTGGAGCAGGTGGCGGAGGTAGGTGCGGTGAAGCGAAGGCGGCACACGCGGTCGCATCATCTGTCCCTGGTCGGCGGATGGTGTGAGGGATGGCAGGGAACCCGGACCGCGCCCAACCTGTCAAGCCCCCCGAACCAGGCTGAACCATAAGCCAGAACGGCGCCCAGGCACAATCACGAACCGGGCCCCTTGCACGACGCGCGCGAGCCGCCCTCGCTGGACGGTAGCCGCGAGGCCCAAACCAGGTCGCTGGGCCGCATCAGGGGCACGCCGCGCCTGCGCAGCGACGCGACCTGGCCAGGGGTCGGCCAACTGTCGTAGCTCCCGCCGCCGGGCTGCGGACGGCCCGACCCCAGGCGCGGCGCATCGACCAGCCGCGATACGAGCAGCCGCCCACCCAGGGCGAAGAGACGCGCCGTGGTCCGCAGCACGCTCTCGCCGACGGGGACCGCGAGGCCTTGCTGGGCGAGGATCCCGCCTGCATCCAGCTCGGTCTCCATGTGATGAACCGTGACGCCAAGATCCGACAGGCCGCGCAGCCGGGCGAAAAAGACCGGATCGACGCCCTTGAGGTCCGGGAGGAGCGAGGGGTGGACATTCAGCGCGACAATCCCTGGCCGCCCAAGCAGGCTAGGTCCGATACGCTGATTGAAGTAGGCACAGACCAACACATCCGGCCCTGCGCCGTCGACGAAGGCCAGACCCCGCGGGTCATTGATGTCGCGCGTGGCCAGGGTGGGAATGCCGTGCCGGCGCGCCAGCCTGCCCAGGCCACAGCGGGACAGGGCCTCGGTCCAGCCGGTTGCCAGCCACAGATAGAGGGTATAGGCAAGCCCACTGCGCCGACACTGGTGCCAGGCCCCGCGCAGCAGGCCGTAACGGGCGCTCAGGACACGGGTGGAGCGCACAACGGCCACCACCTGGGCATCTCGGCAGGCCAGGAGCTCCCGCAGGACCAACCCCGAGAAGATCCCCGCGCAGCCGCAGAACAGGACTCGCACAGGCACAGGTCCTGGTTGGATCGCCCGCTGGTTCGCCTGCCGGCTCACCCCTTGGCTCAAAGGCGCCGCAGTGCCTCGGCCAGGGCCTCGACCGCTGCTTGGACCTGGTCTTTGCTGTGCTCGCAGCTCAAAAAGAACCGCAGCCGCGCGGCACGTTCCGTCACCGCCGGGTAGAGGATCGGCTGCACGTTGATCCCGCGTTGGAACAGGGCCTCGGCCAGGAGGCCCGCCTTGATGGAGCTCCCCGTGATGGCCGGAACGATGGCCAGTCCTTGGCTGAGCCCCACGTCGACGCCCCGCTCCCTGGCCAGATGAAGGAAGAGCTGGGCCCGCTCGCGCAGGTGCGCGACGCGCTGGGGCTCGGACCTGAGGATGCCGAGGGAGGCGAGTGCGGCGGCCGCCATGGCGGGCGCAAGGCCCACGCTATAGACGAACCCAGCGGCGGTGCACTTGACCAGCTCGATCAGAGACCCTTCTCCGGCGATGTAACCTCCGCAGCTCGCCAGGGCCTTGCTGAGCGTACCCATCCAGATATCGACCTCCTGGCCGTCCAGCCCGAAGTGCTCCGCGATCCCCCGGCCGCCGGCCCCCAGGACGCCCAGGGCATGGGCCTCGTCCACCATCAGGAGTGCCTTGTGCCGGCGCTTGACCTCGACGAACCGCGGCAGATCCGGCAGGTCCCCGTCCATGCTGTACACGCCTTCCAGCACGATGAGCACCCGTTGGAAGTCACGGCGGGTCTCAGTGAGCCGAGCGTCCAGGGCCCTCCAGTCGTTGTGGGGAAAGGCCAGACGCCGCGCCCCCGACAGGGCGGCCCCCTGCAACACACTGTTGTGAATCAGCGCGTCATGCAGGACCAGGTCGCCCGGCCCGCACAGGGCGGCGATGGTGCTCACATTGGTCGCATGGCCGCTGACGAAGGCGACACAGTCATCGACCCCGTAGAGCCGCGCCAGATCCTGCTCCAGGGCACGGTGGATGGGCCGCTCTCCGGAGACGAGGCGGCTCGCGGAGACCGAGGTCCCGTAGCGGTCGATGGCCTGCTTGGCAGCGGCGTTGACCTGGGGGTGTCCGGACAGCCCGAGGTAGTTGTAGCTCGAGAAATTGAGGAAGGGGCGGCCGCCGATGAGCGTGGTGCTGCCAGCCCGCCCATCGTGGGTCTTGAAGTAGGGGTTGGGGATACCCAGGGCGGTGGCGCCCTCATGGATGACGCGCAGCTGACGGTAGGCGGGATGCTCATCGAAGCGGCACAGGGCATCCAACCCCGCCCTGGCGTCGGCGGGCAGACCTGGCGCCTGGCCGTCAAGGTCAGGTGCGTCCTCTCGATCGCGCCCGACCCGGCGCGCCCGCCGCTCCAGCGCATGCTGGATCAAGCGGTCCTTGATCTGGCCGCTGATGCCCCTTGAGCCCTTGCGGGACCCAGACATCATCCACCACCCCGGGTCACCGGCGCGGCGCTCGTGCCAGACGCCAAGCGCTCCGACAGGGCCTCGATCAGCTCGGGCTCCAAGACCTCACCGTGCTGAGCAGCGACCTGCGCCACCGTGCGGGCGTGGTCCGCGGCCCCAGATGCATCAGCCCGTGCCGGCACGGCCGGTCGTAGCTCATGGACGATGCGCTCGGCCAGGCGGGCAAGGGTCGGCCCCTCGCTCAGGGCCACCAGGGGCAGGGCGATCCCCAGACGGGCGTCCAGGGCGGTGATCAGCTCAGCCCCCATCAGAGAATCCATGCCCATCTCGTAGACCGAGCGGTCGCTATCAAGCTGATCGGCCGACAAACGCAGGATGGCCCCCAGTTCCTGCTTGAGGATGTCGATCACGGCGGCCGCGAGGGCATCAGCCTCCAGGCCATCCAGGCGGTCCCGCAAGTCATCCGCCCCCTCCCCCGCTGGCGCCGCCTCAGGACCCAGGGCCGCGAGCGCCGAGAACTTTGGCGCCCGAGCCGTGGGCAGGAAGCGCTCTAAGGCGCCCCAGGCCAGATCGAGCGCCGCCACATTGGAGGCATCGCGGACCAGGAGCCCCTCGAGGATGGCAAGCACCTGGTCGGCGCTCAGGGCCTGGCCGCCAAGGCGCGTCACCAACGCCTCCTTGACCTCCGCATGGCGGGCCAGGTAGCCAAGGTCGCCAATGGGGCCCCAAGCAACGCAGGTGGCGGGCAGGGCGCGGCTGCGCCGATCGACCGCCAGACCCTCCAGGGTCATGTTGGCGGCCACATAGGCACCCTGTCCGGGATTACCAAACAAGGTCGTCGCCGAAGAGTACAGAACGAAGAAGTCCAGGGACATCCCCCGGGTGAGCGCATCCAGGTGCAGGGCCCCGAGGACCTTTGGCGCCAGGACCCGATGCAGCTGGGCCTGGGTTAGGTTGCCGAGCATGGCGTCGTCAATGACCATGGCAGCATGGACGACGCCGCGCAAGGGCGGCAGCTCCGCCTCGACCCGCGAGAGGACGTCGGCCAGGGCGGCACGGTCGGTCACGTCGCAGGCCGGGGCCCAGACCCGAGCGCCCGCGGCGCGCAGCCCCGCCAGGACGTCCTGAGGCGCGCCCTCCCCTCCCTCGCCCCGCCGGCTGAGCAGGACCAGGGCGCGGGCACCCTTCGCGGCGAGCCATTGGGCGGTGCGTAGCCCAAGGCCCGAAAGTCCCCCGGTGACCAGATAGGTGGCATCCTCCCGCAGCCGCAATGCTGGGCCCGTTCCGGTGCACGCAGCCTGCGGGGCGAAGTCCTGCTCAAAGGTGACGACCACCTTGCCGACCTGCCGTGAGTGCTGCATGTAACGGAAGGCGTCGACCACCTCAGCCGCATCGAACGCCCGGTGCGGGAGGGGCTTGAGGACATTCCCCGCGAACAGCGCCATGACCTCCAGCAGGACCCGGCGCGCCAGGGCAGGCTTTTGAATCAGCAACTGATCTGCATCGATACCGAAGTAGGCGATGTTGTTCCGCAGCGGCCTCAGACCAATGCGGGTGTTCTCGAAAAAGTCGCGTTTGCCGAGCTCCAGAAAACGCCCGAAGGGCCGCAGCACCCTCAGGTTACGGTTGATGGCCTCCCCGGCCAAGGAGTTCAGCACCACGTCCACGCCGCAGCCATCGGTCAGGGCCAGGATATCGTCCGCAAAGGCGAGCGAGCGCGAGTCCAGGACGTGATCGGCCCCGAGCATCCTGACGATGTCGCGCTTCTCGGGTGTGCCGGCCGTGGCGAAGATCTCGGCCCCCAGGTGCCTCGCGATCTGCAGGGCCGCGAGGCCCACGCCACCGGCCGCCCCGTGGATCAGGATGCGCTCCCCCTCAGTCAGATGGGCGAGCTCCTTGATCGCGTAATAGGCCGTGAAGAAGGCCGTCGAGATGGTCGCTCCTGCGGCAAAGGACCACCCCTCGGGCTTGGGCACCACGGCACTCGCGCGGGTGACCACGCGATCGGCGAAGGCCGCCGGGGCGAAGGCAATGACCTCCTCGCCCACACGGGTCTCGCTCACACCGGCACCCACGGCCGTCACGACCCCGGCAAGCTCCATGCCGAGGGTCGGCCCGGAAAAGCCGCCCTCCAGCGCCTCATCTGGGAGCAGGCCCATGGCATACATGACATCCCGAAAGTTCAGGCCCGCGGCTCGCACGGCAATCTCGACCTCGCCGTCGCCCAGTGGGGGAGGATCGTCACGGCGCCACATCAGGTTCTTCAGCGGACCCGGGGCGGAGAAGTCAAGGTAGGTGCGACGGCCGGGGCAGGGTTCCAGCCTTGGTTGCGCCACGGGTTCCGTCATTGGAGCGGGGTGGTTCTGCCCGAGGACGCGGGCGCGGGTGGCGAAGCGGCCGCGCGACGCCAAGATCACTTCATCCTCGGCATCCGGCTCCAACAACTCGTCGGCCAACAGGCCAGCGGCCTCCCGCGGCTCGACGGCTTCGGCCAGGTCGACCCAGCGCAGATGAAGCTCGGGGAATTCGTTCATGCTGACCCGGGCCAGGGCCCACATGGGCGCATCTGCGGCGGCTCCAAGGGGACCCAGCTCCTCGCGCAAGGCGGCGGGAAGCAGGCCGGCCCCTGCCCTGGCCGTCACCACCCAATAGTCGGGAGCCGCCCCCGCCATGCGGCAGCCTTGGAGCGAGGCGAGCATGGCCGCCGCCCGCCGCTCCTGGCGCTCCAGGGTCCGGTAAGCGTCGGCGCCATCAGGGCGGGGGTCAAGCCCGATCAGGTTGACGACCGCCCCCGGCCCGCCGGGACCTGCGCGCAGATGGTCGAAGAAGCGCGCCCAGTGCGTGGCGTCGTCGAGCTTCAGGGCCATCCCAGCCGACCCGCTATCCCAAGCGGGTTCCAGATCGGCCATGGCCTCGCCGATGCGCACCACGGGCTCTCCCCGCGCCCGCAGGACCGCCGCGAGCTGCTCAGCGAGCGCAGCGGCGTAGGGAGAGGCATCGGCCACCAGACACCAAGGCCGCGGGGTCTCGCGGCCCAGCGGTCCCCGATCCCCCATGACCCCTGGCCGCCCCACTGCGCGGGCCAGGATCAAGTAGTGGCTGCCGGGGCCCTGTGGCGTGTCCAAGACAACGGCAGTATCGGTGAGCCCATGCCGGGCGAGGGGGCCCCTCCAGCCGTCGGGAAGGCGCGGGCGTGACCGCGTCGGGGCGTCTGTTCCGTTGGACCACCAGCCAGGGTCGAGCCCGAAGCACAGGTCCCGGACCCGTGTCGGGTAAGGCTCGACCGTCACCAGGATGCCGTCCTGGGCGATGATCGCCTGGACCTGGCCCAGCAGGCGGTCCGGATCTCCGCCCGTGAGGCCGCTGCCAAGGACCACGAGGTCGAACCGGCCGCCCAGTCCTGCCGGACCCTGCGCTACGGCCGCCGGGTCGATCACGCAGACCTGGATGCCCGGGTTGGCGCGTAGCAGACCCGTCAGTCCGGCGCAGCGCTCCCGTGTCGGGGCCGCCACCACGAGGTCGCAGGACCCGGCATCGAGCGATGCCACCAGGCTCTTGGCCTCCGGGGCCGCGCCGAGCAGCTCGAGCACCCTCGGCCGGCGCCCGACACCCAGCCGAGCCCCGATGGCACGCGCGAGATCCCCAAGCACCGCCGTGAGGCGAGGGGCGAGGCCCGGCTCGCCGCCAAAGGGACCGATCGCGGCGGCGTCGAGGTCGTGGGGAACGACCTCCTCCGGCGCCATCCGCCCGCTCAGGACATCCAGGAGCCGCAAGCCCGCTCTCCCGGCCAACCCGATCAGACCGGCGTGGTCGGGGTAGTCGCCCATCAGGCTGGTCCAGATATCCCGCGCCTCGGGCAGGGTGGCATCGTCGCGCCAGGTCCAGCGGCGGCCGACCCGCTCCAGCAGCTCGTCCTCGGTCAGGATCTGGAGCAAGTGCAGCAAGAGGGGCTCGCAGCACGCCGCCACTGTCCCGGCGCTCAGCCAGTCGGCGGGATCGATCCCGGCTCCCTGTGGATCCAATGCGAGCAGGGCCTGGCGGGCAAAGGCCGCACACAGGACATCGAGCAGGGGCTCCACCTCGCCCAGATACCGGTCGCGGCAAGCGATGCGTGCCGGCTCGTGCAGCCGCTCGACCGCCAAGGCGGCGAGATCGCCGACTGGGATCATGACCGAGCGCTCGGTATCGCGCAGGCGCGGTCGCGGGATGGCGGTCATCTCGATCTGGCGCACGAGCTCGGCGGCCGGCCGCCGGAGCGGCAGCGCGCGGAACCGGGTCTGCTCTGCCAGGGCCACCGGCTGGCCGTCCCTGTCGTAGAGGGCAAAGTCCACCAGCACAGAGCGTCTGCCGGCGCGGCGCAGCCTCGCCCGCACCCATTCGACCCGGCTGCCGGCGCGGATCAGACGCAGCCGCTCCACACGGATCGGCACATAGGCTGGCGGTGAGGCATCCATCCCTCTGCCGGCCAAGAGGTCGGCCAGGACTTGAAAGGCACCGTCGAGATAGGCTGGGTGCAGACGCGCTTCAGCAACATCCGTGGCCACCGCCGCTGGGGTGGCCAGGATAGCCACCGCTTCCTCCGGCGCCACCCACACCCCTTGCACGGACCGGAAGGCCGGTCCGTAGTCCAGGCCCAGCGCGGCGGTGCGCCGATAATGGAGCTCGGCCGGTGCGTCCGGCGGCGTTGCCGGGACCGCGGGTGCCGACCCCAGCGGCAGCGACCCGGCGGCCAGGGTCAGCCTTCCTGCCACGTGGACCAGCCAGGGGTCGTCGCTCAACCTGACGCGGCTGCGGATGAGGAAACCGCCGTCGCGCGGGTCGATCTGGAATCGCACCGTCCTGGACCGGTTGTCCTCCAGGAGCAGAGGGGCCGCGATCTCCAGACCCTCCACATCGCAGCCATGATCCGGCTGCCAAAGGGCGGCAGCGGCGAGCGCCATCTCCACATAGGCGGCCGCCGGAAAGACCACCGCGCCACCCACCTTGTGGTCGGCAAGATGGGGGTAAAGGCTGGTGTCGAGGTGGTTCTCCCAGTGCAACGGGGTCTCTCTCAGCCGGTACCCGAGCAGGGGATGCTCCTTCACGCGCGCGATGAGGCCGCATTGCTCGCTGGTGCTGGCCCGCCAAAACCGCTCGCGCTGCCACGGATAGGTGGGCAGATCAACGAAGCGCCCGCGGCGGGGAAATAGCCGCGACCACTCGAAGGGGACGCCGCTTAGGAGGAGTTGATGAAAGACCCGGTCGATCTGGGCCAGGTCCGACTGGTCAGGTGTCAGGGTCGGCAGGACCTCAGCCTCAACACCGCGGTCCTTGATGGCCTCCTTGAGGTAACCACGGAGGATTGGGCTTGGCCCAATCTCCAGGTAGGCGCTGAATCCAGCCTCGAGCAATCCCTCGACGGCGGCGCGAAACTGCACGGGCTCGCGGACATTGCGCCACCAATAGCCGGCATCCAAGGAGGCCCCCCCCACCACGGACCCGCTGACCGTGGAATAGAAGGGGACCATCCCCTCGCCGGGGACCAGACCCGCAAGGTCGGCAAGCAAACCGTCGCGGATCGGCTCCATGGCCGGGCCGTGGAAGGCATAGTCCAGGGCCAGGCGCCGGAACCGCACGCCACGGGCCGACAACGCGGCCTCGCAGGTCGCCAGGGCCTCGGCGGGACCGGCCAGGGTGACCGAGCGGGCACTGTTGATGCCCGCAACGTGAAGGGTGGCGGCCAGACCCGCGGCTTCGAGGAGATGGCGCACATCCACCTCGGAAAGGGCCACGGCCGTCATCTCGCCGCTCCCGCGGGTGTGGCCCTGGTGACGGCTGCGCTCGCGGATGACCTGGACGGCCTGGGACAGGCTCAGGGCCCCGCAGGCCCAGGCGGCAGCCACCTCGCCGACACTGTGGCCGACGACCGCCGCGGGGACCATCCCGCGATCCGCCAGCATGCGCGTCAGCCCCACCTGAACGGCAAACAGGAGCGGCTGGGCCACCTCGGTTGCGGCGAGACGCTCGGCACTGCGCGGATCACCTTCCGGGGCACTCAGCTCGGCGAGAATCGAAAAGCCCCCGGCGGGGGAAAACAAGGCGTCGACGGCCTCCACTGCCGTGCGGAAGGACGCATCCTGCTGCAGCAGGGCTCGTCCCATGCCCACCCACTGCGAGCCGTTGCCAGCGAATACAAAGACAGGCCCCTGGGGACGAGCAAGCAACCGCCCTGTGACCAGGCCGGGCGGGGTGGCGCCTTCGGCGAAGCGCTCCAAGACCTCGGCCATGGCCTCACGGCCGTCGGCATAGGCGGCCAGCCGGTAGGGCATGACCTCACGCCGCATGGCCAGGGCCGCGGCAATGTCATACAGATCCTGATCCGAGCGCGCCCGAAGCTGCTCGGCCAGGGCGCGCGCCAAGGCGGTAAGGGCTGGTGCGCTGCGGGCTGAGAGCAGGAGCGGCGGCGGTTGCGCCGGGCGTGGGTCGTCCGTGGCACCGCCCGAGGGCTCGCCAGCAGGCGACGCCTCCTGCCCGACACGCGGCGCCTCGACACTCCCCAGGACCACATGGGCGTTGGCGCCGCCAAAGCCAAAGGAGTTGACGCCGATCACCAAACGACGGCTGGCATCTAAGGGCGTGGCAGCGACGACCGGGCGCAGGTTCCATGCCTCGAAGTCGATCGCCGGGTTGGGCGTTTCCAGGTGGATGGTCGGGGGAATGGTCCGATGCTCCAGGCACAGCAGTGCCTTGACCAAACCGGCCATCCCTGCGGCCACCTCGAGGTGACCGATATTGCTCTTCACCGAGCCGATGAGCAGCGGCCGGTCTGCGGGGCGGTGTCGGCCCAGGGCATCACCCAGGGCCTGGGCCTCGATGGGGTCCCCGACGGCAGTCCCGGTGCCATGGGCTTCCACGTAGTCGAGGTCCTCCGGGGCAACCCCGCAACGGGCGTAAATGCCGCTTAGGAGCTGCGCCTGAGCCATGGGGCTGGGCACGGTCAGACCCTGGGTGCGCCCGTCGCTGTTCAGTGCGGAGCCCAGCACCACGGCCAGGATACGGTCGCCCTGGGCGAGGGCATCCCGCAGCCTCTTTACGAGCACCAAGGCCCCGCCCTCCGAGCGGACATAGCCATCGCCCTGGGCATCGAAAGGCGCGCACCGGCCGCGGCGGGACATCATCGAGGCCTTGGAGAAGCCGATGAAGCCGAAGGGGTGCAGGTGCAGGCCGATACCGCCCACCAGGGCAGCGCTCGACTCACCGGCGAGGATCGACAGGCACGCCTGGTGAAAAGCGACCAGCGACGATGAGCAGGCGGTATCGACCGCCATACTGGGACCGCGCAGGTCAAAGACATAGGACAGTCGGTTCGCCGCGATGCTCGCGGTGTTGCCCGTCATCGTCGTGGCGTCGATGGCCGCCAGATCATCGGCCAGCCGGTAGGCGTAATCGGTGGCGGAGACACCGACAAACACGCCGCAACGGCTGCCTTGCAACTGCGAGGGCGGTATCCCAGCGTCCTCGAAGGTTTCCCAGGCGAGCTCCAGCAACAGGCGCTGCTGGGGGTCCATCTCCAGCGCCTCCCGAGGAGAGATGCCGAAAAAGGCCGCATCGAAGCCCGCCAGGTCACCGAGCGAGCCTGCGGCGAAGGTGTAGGAGGTCCCCGGCTCTGACTTGAGGGGGTGCAGGAGGGCGTCCTGGGCCCAGCGGTCTGGCGCCACCCGAGTCACCAGGTCGCGCCGACCCATCAAGGCCTGCCAGAGTGCCTTGCGGGAGCTCGCGCCGGGAAACCGGAACGCGCAGCCGACAATGGCAAGGTCATTCGAGTCGGTTCGGTTCATGAGGCAAGACAAGCAGCCGCAACTGGAGAGCCGCCAGGGCTCGCTGGGGAACGCCTTACCTTGCGGCAAAGACGCCGAGGAAGATGCGCGCCACCCAAACCAGACACCCCGATCGGAGCTGGCTTCGGCATGGGACTAGACCGCAATCCAAGTCGAGCAGTGCTGGCCAGTCGGTCGTCCGCCTGCCCCGCCCAATGCAGAGGGTGGCATCTTCTCCGGCCTGCGGACGAACAGGCGCTGGCCACGAACGAACCGTCAGGCCAGGAGGGCCCCAGGGCGGTCATGACCGCCTGGCGAGCGGCCTCGGGAGACCCAGAAGGCAAACGCAGAATGGCGCACGCGCTTCGAGAAAGCGTAACACAGCGGCTCACACTTCAGCCACGGGCGCCGCACGGTCGGCCTGGACGACACGCAGCGCGCAGGCTGGGCTTCCCCCAAGCACCGGCCGACATTCCCATCGCGAGCCCTGTGGCGGTGGGCCTGTAGCGGCAAATGGCGATGTCGTGTAACCTTCGCGGCGCTGGCCCATGGGGGCCATCCTCCGAATCCCGATCGCCATCCACTCCGGATCGAGGCGAGGCTCGGCGCGGCGATGCGCCGAGCCGCCGACCTCCCCCGGGGCGGGCGGGTCCACAATATCCCTGACCGTTTCGGTAACGAACATGTCATCGCGACCATCTCGGGTCTCCGTCTCCCATGCTCCGGGCCCGGGAGCCTTAGGCATCGTGCGGCGTGCCGCTCCGCCGACGAGCGTGGTTCATGTGGGGATCGGTAACGGTGCCTCAGCCTCTCGGATCTGGGGCGAGTCAGGTGGCGGCCCAGAGGTCGCGCACCTGCTGATGGTCGAGGCAGACCCCAGGTGGATCCATGAGCTCTCCGCGGTGGCGGCAGAGCGACCCGGCTGGGGCGTGCGCTGCGCCCTGCTCGGCGACGAGGACCGCCCAGACGCCCGTTACCACGTCATGTCCAATCCGGCGGCCAGCGGACCTACCGATGTCGAGGGGCTAAGGGCTCTATGGCCGAATCTGCGCTGCGTCGCAACCCGGACCATGTCGGAGCACCGGCTTGAGAGCCTTCTGGATGCCGCGGGTCCAGGTGCCTTCCCCGCGCCGAACTGGATCGTCGTCGATTGCCTCACGGCCGTTCCCATCCTGCGGGGCATGGGCCGGTACTTGAACAAGCTGGATGTGGTCTGGGCCCAGGTCGTCCGGGATACGACAACCCTGAATTTGCCTGAAAGCTCGCTGCAGGCCCTGACGGAGCTCCTCCTGCCCTTCGGATTCCGCTTGGTGGAGGTGGTGGAGGCTGTCAATCCCGTGCTAGGGGAGGCGATCTATCTGCGCGATTGGCGCGCCTGGCTGGAGCCACACCTGCAATGGGTGGAAGACGAGAAGCGCCAGTGGGAGCAACGCTGCGAGGCGCAGGCGCGGCTCGCAGCCGACTGTCGCCGCCAAGCCGAGACCCTCCGGGAGGCCCGCGATGCGGAGGCTGAGCGCGCTACCCAGCTGGAGGAGACCCTGGGGCGTCAGCAGGCCGAGCTGAGCCAGCTTCGGGACAGGCTCGAGGAGCAACGGCGCGCCGCCGCCGAGCTCGACGCTCAATTGAGCCTCTTGGCGCCCCTGTCGGCACCGGGGACTCATGGGTCGCCGTCCAAGCGGATGGACGAGCGGCGCCGCTACGCCCTGACACAGTCCCCGATGGCACTGGGTATCGAGATCGAAGGTGAGGCTGCCGAGTGGCAGCTCCGTCAACGCAGGATGGACGAGGAGCTGATCAGAGCAGAGGCACAAATCGACCTGCTCAAAGACATCCTATTGGGTGGGACCAGGCGGTGAAGCGCGCCAAACGCCAGCGCCGCAAGACCAGGCCTGGACGCCCAGGTCCCGACGCAACCCCCAGGGTCCGGCCGGCCGGCGCCCCATCCGACGGGGTCGTGACGCTTCGCGAGCATCCTGAACCACAGGACGACGCCCTGCTTGAACGCTCGCTCACCCAGTGGCAGTTTGGCGACTGGGACAGTCTGGCCCGGCTCTCCCTGGATGCCCTGCACGACCACCCGGACCGCGGCAAGCTGGCGCTGTTGGCCGCCGCCGCGCATTTTCATTACCAGAACGCTGAGGCCGTGCGCGAGCTCGTGGACAAGGCTCGGGCCTGGGGCTGCAGCAACAGTGTGATTAGCCGCGTCCTCTTGGCGGGCGTGCACAATAGCTTGGGGCGGGCGGCGGCGGCCCGCGGCGACGAAGGGCGCGCCGCCGGCCACTTCGAGGCCTGCATTGCAACCGGGACGCCGACCGCCGACGCGCGCCTGCTCGCCAGAGCCCGTCTCGCCCTGCAGATCGAGCAGCTCGATCTGACGGGGACTGCGACCCCCAGGCCCTGTCTGCCGAGACCTCCAGGGTGATCCTGCCGGCCGGCACGGTCCCGGCCAATGCCGCCCGCCCTTGCGCGACGCCATCCCGTGATCACCGGTTTTGGGCAACACTTGGGGAGACCTGGCAGACCGGCGTAGGTCCTGTCCGGGGCATCCCCATCAGACCCCGGTCGCCAGCGGCCCTGTTCATCACGGGGGGCTTACCGTGCACCATCACAGATCGTGCATCCGGCACGCCACCCGCCGGGCACCAGATTCGACACCCGCGGCATGCCAGGGCAGAGCCACCCTCGCCTCCGGCACGGCCCAGGGGCAACGGCGTCGACCGTGCAAATCATCGGCACCGTGGCCGGAACCAGCCGGCAACGGCACCCCGGCACCGGCTCATGGCGATTGATCCTAAGGAAAGCGCTGATTGAGTGCGCTTCCCGTGCGGGCCAGGGATGGCCCGCCCGTTTCGCGGGCCTTAAGCCCTTGAGAAGGGAGCCTCCCGCGCCGCGCCCATCGCGGGACGCGAGCGGATCAAATGCCAGGAGGGCATTTGATCCGCATCTCCCAAAGATTCGTCAGTTGGCCGCCAATCAACGCCCATTTGCGCAACCGACTCAATTGCATCCGTCGTTCGTGCAGTCACCTGCAAGGCGCGTCGCGCCTGGCCGTACGCATCGGATGATGCGCGTTTATTTGCGGCTGCTTTTTCCAGGTTGATGAGACCCGCTGAGCTTGGGAGTCACCCTGTCGATGCTGGCTTAGCTCACGCAGCCGTCTCAGGCTCTTGACGATATTGTAGATGATCTGGTACTTTTAATTACTTAACTCATTTGGCTGTGGCTCGCATCGTTGGCTTGCGGAGCATCGATCGCCTGTCAAACGCGGCGTTGCAGCCGGGCCCGCCATGCAAGGCGACCTCCACCCGCAACCTCGATCGATCGGTCCATCGGGACAGCGCCTTAAGGAATGGCAAGCCCCTGCGGAGTAGCCCGAGCAGTCCGGACCCATGACACTCCTTCGCGATCTCCATCAAGCCCTAGCAGAAAATGCCATCGAACGGGCGCAGGCCATCGGGCGACAGATCCTTGCGGTCCAGCCTCCCTACCCGCG
>Ga0272446_1001711_pt1 | contig 31349 bp, 30 predicted proteins | sample YNPCB0061_FD_194587 | JGI IMG/M metagenome (GOLD analysis project Ga0272446, IMG submission 194587) | Hot spring microbial mat communities from Yellowstone National Park, WY, United States - YNP-CB-006-1 | ecosystem: Environmental > Aquatic > Thermal springs > Hot (42-90C) > Sediment | place...
GGTGGGGGTGGCGGTGTGGGGATAGAGGGTCAGTTGCTCGGAAGTCAGAGTGGGGTATTCGAAGGGGGTGGGTGTGATGGTGGGGGTGGGGGTCCCATTGGGGAAGAATCGGTAGGCTTCTCGAATCGCCTGCTCCACTTCTTCATCGGAGACGGTGATTCCGCGTTTTTCCGCCTCCTGACGGATGAGCGCTTCGTCAATCATCTGGTCAATGACCAGCTGCCCGAGCGCTTCGGGGGATTGGAAGTAATAGTTGATCTGCTGAAGTTGCTGGCTCATGTCCATGCCGAAGCTCTGCTGGTAGAACTGGTATTGCTGATAGATGTTGAGGAGGTTCACGCGCTGCAGTTGAACGCGCTCTTGAAATTGTTTGACGGTGATTTTTTCACCGTTGACCTCGACGGCAGGTTTTTGCAACTGCAGGTAGTTGGTGTCGAGGAAACCGTAGCCGATCAAGCCGAGGACAATGACAATCATGCTGATGGCGACGGTGCGCACAATGGCGACCTGTTTGCGTTCGCGTTCGAGGCGGGCGATGTGCTTTTTGGTGATGATTTTGGGTTTCTTTTCCTGATTGGACATAATAACTGCTCCAGAAAATGAAATGCGGGGCATGAAGCCCCACGCCTTTTGAGGGGCGTTTCATACCCCGCGTGTTGCTGTGATGGGGTTAGCGCATTTCTTCGGCGTGTTTGCCGGTGAAGGGAAGCAAGGCAATATGGCGGGCTTGTTTGATTGCGTTAGCCACCGCGCGCTGATGTTTGGCGCAGGTGCCGGTTTGCCGCCGCGGGCGTATGGAGCCTTCTTCTGAGATGTATTTTCTGAGTAAATCAACTTTTTTGTAGTCAATTGTCAGGGTTTTGTCGGCGCAGAACTGGCAAAATTTGGGCTTTGCGAAATAACGCGCGCCGCCCTGTGATTGCTGCTGTGCGTCGGGGATTTTTTTGTCGTCAGTCATTTCTTACTCCGATTGAAGTCTGAAAAGTGTCCGAAAGTTTTTCTCTGCGAGGCAATGCGCTGCCTGTGTTGTGGTTTTCAGGCACTTTCTAAAAAGGAAATTCTTCTTCGTCGCTGGTTTCGGTCGCATTTTCAGGTGCAATGGCGTCGGCGTTATTGTTGTGGTCGCGGCGATCGCCAAGCATCATCATTTCGCTGGCAACCACCTCGACGCTGGTATGCTTGACGCCTTCTTTATCGTCCCAGCGGCGGGTTTGCAGGCGTCCTTCTACATAAACCTGCTGCCCCTTGGCGAGGTATTGTTTGCAAATTTCTGCCAGGTTGCCCCAGGCAACCACGTTGAACCATTCGGTCTCGTTGTGGCGTTCGCCATCTGCCGAATTCCAGGAGCGGCTGACTGCCACAGTGAAGGTCGTTACTGGTTTGCCCGAAGGCGTGTAGCGCATTTCGGGGTCTTTTCCCAGGTGACCAATGATCTGGACTTTGTTCAATCCTCGGCTCATTTTTAAACTCCTTGATAACGCCAGACCGTTCAACGATTTGGCAGGGGTGCTACACGAGCGTCAGCATGTGGCGAAGCACAGACTCGAGGTAGCGGATGTTCCGCTCCAAGCCGCTGGTAGCTTTGGGATCGAGGCTGATGTTCATGAGAACATACTGACCTTCGATCTGCTTGCGGATGGGATAGGCAAGTCTGCGGCGACCCCAGACTTCGGTCTTATCCACACTGCCGCCTGCTTCACTTATCCAACCCTGGACTTTTTCCAGAACGCTTTTAAATGCGTTCTCGTCCAGTTCGGGCTGGAAGATGCAGATCAGTTCATATTTGCGCATGAGGGGCTTCCTCCTTTCCTTGGGATTGCTCCCGTTCAGATCGTGGACCTGCCGGGAGCGGAAAGGCACGTTGGGAGACGTACCAGTTTGAGCGGACGCAAGTTTATCATAGTTCTAAAATTCAGGGAGGGCTTATTAAGCGGTCGCCGGTGATTGCCCACCTCTCCGACCGCAGGGCGAAAGCCAAAACTGTTTCGTTCAGGTTCGTATGCCGGAGCGGAACACTGACGCTGAAAACGCATCCTGTCCATTGAGCCTGATTCCCGCCTTATCCCCGCGCGGGTATAAACCTTACAGGACGGTGCATACGGATAAAGTTGTGTCCCCGCCTTATCCCCGCGCGGGGATAAACCCCCGCGCTATACACACCAACCCCGCTAAAGCGGGTTGGGCGACCTGCCAGGCGGCTTATGGTTTTTAACAAAATAATCTCGTAACGTTGCGCAGGGTGCGTTCTCTAACGCGCCTGTTGATGTTAGACGCCTTCGGCAGCGCCAGCTATGCGGTTATGGTACTTATTTGTTAATTTTCATCAGCCGTCTTCGCAGATATAGCCCGACGGTTTACGCTTGTCCGCGCAAGTCAGAGACTTGCGCTACGTAACGGCGCGATATTCGTTCAGGAATGACCCAACCCAGATTGACTATGTGCTGTAAGGTTTGTAACACCGAAAAAAGACGATTGAATAGCGGGGTATAATCATTTTAGAGCAGGCGATTTCAGGCAATTGAATGAATTTGAAATACCGTATCAAAGCCGAAATCGAACGCCAGCGTGTCGCAATGATCTTGCAGGATAGGAATTTCCATGTTTGACTTACCCAACGAAGAAATCCTCCCGCTCTCGAAGGAGCACGTCTTCTACACCTGGTCGGCGCAGGCGAAGGTCAACCCTATCGCTGTCCAGCGCGCAAAAGGCGTGTATTTTTGGGACATTCACGACAAAAAGTATCTCGATTTCAACTCGATGACCATGTGCGTCAACATCGGTCACGGTGACGAACGCATCATCCGCGCCATGCAGGAACAGGCGGCGGAACTTCCATACGCCGCGCCGGGCATGACCACCAGAATCCGCGCGCTGGCAAGCAAAACTGTTGCGGATGTCACCCCGCAGCGCGCTCTGACCAAAATCTTGTTCACGCTCGGCGGAGCGGATGCCAACGAGAACGCCATCAAACTCGCGCGCGGGTACACGGGGCGTCACAAAATTCTCGCGCGCTACCGCTCCTACCACGGCGCGACGGCTGGCGCCATGGCAGCCACCGGTGACCCGCGCCGCGTCGTCTGGGAGCCGAACCTGATGACCGGCGTCGTCCACTTTCTTGACCCGTACCGCTATCGCTCCACTTTCCACCGCACCACCCCCGACATTTCCGAAGAAGAATTTGCGCGCGATTACGTCAATCACCTCGAAGAAATCATCCAATACGAAGGACCTCACACCATCGCGGCGATTTTGATGGAGTCGGTGACCGGCACGAACGGCATCATCATCCCGCCCGAAGGTTACATGCAGGGAGTCCGCGCGTTGTGCGACAAGTATGGCATCGTCATGATTGCCGATGAAGTGATGAGCGGCTTCGGTCGCACCGGCAAGTGGTTCGCCGTCGAACACTGGAACGTTGTGCCGGACATCATGACCATGGCAAAGGGGCTCACATCGGCGTATGCGCCGCTTGGGGCGGTGGCAATGAAGCCGGAGATTGCGGCTGCGTTCAATGACACTCCCTTCGAAAGCGGGCTGACCTACACCTCTCACCCGGTCTCGCTGGCGGCGGCAGTGGCGAACATCCAGGCTATGAGGGAGGATAAAGTCGTCGAGCACGCAGCAGGCATGGGTCCAGTGTTGAAGCGGATGTTGTCCGACTTGGGTGAGGCGCATCCCTCTGTTGGCGATGTCCGCTCGATTGGGTTGTTTGGCATCATCGAACTGGTCAAAGACCGTAAGACCAGAGAGCCGATGACGCCCTGGAACGGTTCATCGCCCGAAATGACCGCCTTGCGAAAGTATTGCCTGGATCATGGCTTGTTCCTGTACACACACTGGCATACCGTGCTGATCATCCCACCGCTCATCATCACCGAAGAGCAGCTGCAGGAGGGGTTTGCGGTGCTCGACAAGGCGCTGGAAATTACGGATAAGGCAGTGAATGGAAAATAAACCCAAGCCAGACGCCGACTTGCTGACGCCCCTCCTTCTTGGGGTGTTGTCCATTTTGGGCATTGGGGTGATTTTTTTCTCCGTTCGCGCTTCCTCGATGCGCCAGGCAGAGATTACGCCCAGCGCCACCCCCTTCCGCTTCCTCTACCTGGGGACGGAGCCCGGTCTTTCCACGCTCACGCCTCAACCGACGCCCACTTTTATCGTCATCGAAGAATCGCCCGCTCCGATAAAACCCTCTGTGGAGCCGCCCTTCGGCACACCTGTTCCGGGCTTACCACAGCCAACGGTTTCAGGGGATAGCCCCCCGCCTTTCCCAACCCAGCCCGCCGGGCAGCCCAACACCCCCACATTTACGCCTACCATCCCTTCAGTGCTGGCGAAGTACGATGATACCTATTTCGGTATTCTCTATGACGGTCAATGGACCAGCCAGACCAACGTGAGCGGCGCCTATCAAAACACCCTGCATATTTCCTTTACCATCGAAAATTACGCCTTGTTCACGTTCGTGGGGCAACAGGTGATTCTGACTTATCAGGCAGGACCCAGTTTGGGGACGATTCGCATTGACCTCGACGGTATCGAGTTCCAGGTCAGCCAGTCTAGCCCGCAGACCCAACTGGTAGATTGGGCTTCCCCCATCCTCATCCTGGGGACGCACGACCTTATTATCGAGCATTTGAGCGGCGGCTCGGTCAATATCGACTCGATTACCATCCCCGACATTCGCACCGCTACTCCCACTCCATAAGGCGCTGAATGTCTGCGGTGGCGAAGTAGGCGCGGTAGGCGGCGGTTTCTTCCAGGATGCCCTTCACGGCGATGAACAACTCCTTTTGGAGATACTGATTCGTCTCGCCATTTCCTCTGGACAGAAGCAGCGCATCTTCCTCCCCCGAAACTGTCACATGACCCCCAGCCGCCAGCCACTCCAGGCCGATTCGCACGGCGCTCTCGCGCGCCGCCATAGCGGCGGCAAGTTCCTGCAAGTTGACTTTTCCCTGCCGCTGATTCAACACATACTTGCACAGCCCTGCCAGGTAGGTGAGAAATTCATCCGTTTTTTGCGGCGGGGGCGAAACTCCGAAGACATAGACGATTTTGGGCTGCACAATTTCGAGCGCGCGGCGCAGGTCGGCGGGGGAGGCGGGGGTGGTGTAGATGGAAAACTCCTGCGCCGGACGCAGTTCGAAGCGCGGTACGCCGGCGCCTCTGTCGGGTCCTTCTGCCCAAATCAGGGTGGAAGGCTGAAGGTTCAGCAGGGAAGGCTGCGCGCGCATATCTCGAATATCAAGTTTCGCCGGGCGGATTTCCAGCGGCTTTTCTTCCACAAGCCGTAATTCCTCGAACTGTAAGGTGACTTGCTTTGCGCCGCGAAATGTGGAGGCGCGCAGGGAGTAGGCAATGTCGAAGGTGCTGCCGCCGTCGGGCAATTCTTCACCTGCGCCGCCCCACCACAAGACGCTTTGCACATTCCCGTTTTGGTCTTCTACCGTAAGACGCAGGTGTTCTTTGCCTTTCCCAATCTCCGCAACCGATTTGATCTTCACGCCGCGCGTGGCAAGCGTCAGCGGCGGGTTGCCGGCTCCGAAGGGCGCGAGCAGTTCGAGACTGTCGGCGAGGGAAAGGTTGATTTGGTCGAGTCCCAGCCAGGCGTCAATTTGAAGCGAGGGTTCTTCGCGGACGATTTCGCCCAGTTGTCTTTCGATGGCTTTTCCAAGTCCCTTGCGGAAGGCGGGCAGGTTTTCTTTGAGGAGGGAAAGTCCCGCTGCCATGGGGTGACCGCCAAAACCGAGGAGCAGGTCTTTTTGGGAGGCGATGGCTTCGGTGATGTGCAGTCCTTCTACCGAACGGGCGGAGCCGCGCAGGATGCCGTCTTCGCCTTCGGTGAGAAGCAGGGCAGGTTTGTGATACCGTTCGACCAGGCGGTTCGCCACGATGCCAACCACTCCGCCCGGCCAGTTGGGGTGGGCAAGGACAATGACAGGTTCGCTTAGCAGGCTGGGGTTTTCACGCAATTGGGCTTCTGCCGCTGCGGTGACCTGACTGGTGAGCAGCCGGCGCTGTGCATTCAGCCCCTCGATTTGGGCAGCCAGGACGCGGGCGCGGGAAGCGTTATCGGTAATGAGTAGTTCAACGGCGGGATTGGCGTCGCTCAGTCTGCCGAGGGCGTTCAGGCGCGGGGCAAAGGTAAAGCCGATGGTCTCTTCGGTGAGCGTCTCGAGCGATGCGCCCGCCAGTTCTGCCATGACCTGCAAGCCGAGGCGGTTCGTGGTACGCAGGGCTTGAATCCCTTTTTGGGCGAGGGAGCGGGTTTCGCCGCGCAATAGCGCCACATCGGCAATCAACCCCAGTGCAACCAGGTCTAAAAGGGAGTTGCTAATCGCTACTTGCTGATCGCTCAAGGCTAACAGCGCTTCGGCCAGTTTATACGCCACACCTACGCCCGCCAGGTTCTTGAGCGGATGGTCTTCGGGCAGTAACTTCGGGTTGACGACGGCTTTGGCGTTGGGGAGCGTTTCGCCGAGGTCGTGGTGGTCAGTGATCACCACATCCACGCCGCGCGAGTTGCAGTAGTCAACGGCTTCGTGGGCGGTGATGCCCGTGTCGCAGGTGAGCAGGAGTTTGACTCCGCCGTCGAGGATGGGTTGCAGCGACTCGATGTGAACGCCGTGACTCTCTTTGCCGCGAATCGGGATGTAGTACACAACATCTGCTCCCAACGCTTGCAGGGTCTGGACGAGCAGGGCAGTGGAGGTCTGCCCGTCCACGTCGAAATCGCCCCACACACAGATACGGTCTCCGTTGCGGATAGCCAGATTGAGGGGTTCGACGGCTTTTTCGATTTCGGGAAACGGCGTCGAGGGGTTTTTTTCAGGATGGAGAAACGCTTCCGCTTCTTCGGGACGGCTGATCCCGCGTCGGAGGAGAGTCTGCGCGATGAGGGGATGCAGGTTGAGAGAGGCGAGAGGCGAGGCGTCTATGGGAGGAGGGTCGAGCCAGCGGGTCATGCATCCAAGTATCAGGTGTCAAGTATCAGGTGTCAAGTATCAGGTGTCAAGTATCAGGGGTCAGGTGTCAGGTTTCAAGTGTCAAGTGTCAGGTGTCAGGTATCAAGTGTCAAGTGTCAGGTGTCAAGTGTCAGGTGTCAGGTGTCAGGTGTCAGGTGTCAAGTGTCAGGTGTCAGGTGTCAGGGGTCAAGTGTCAGGTGTCAGGTATATAGACTCAGTACTTCACCTGGCTACCTGACACTTTTCAAAATCGTGAGTCCTTCGCCTGGTCTTGCCGCCATCGCCAGCGGATAAATCCGCCGGCTACGCCTACAAAGTCGGCTAAAACCGACTGCCAGCCCGCTTCAGCGGGCTTTGTGGGTATCAGCCCGACAATTTATCGTCGGGCGGTGGGGCGGAAAATAAAACTGTGTCCCGAAGGTTTGTTTCGAGCGATTTGGGCGCCTGGCGACAACCTTCGGGATGTTTTTACAGCGGTTCGAACCGCGCCGTGAAGTGACGCAACAGTTCGGGGGCGTAGGTGAAGCGGTAGCCGCGCACTTCCTTGGCGCGGGCTTTGATTTTTGCGGCGCACTCGGCGACGTAGTCCAGGTGGCTTTGGGTGTAGGTGCGACGCGGGATTGCCAGCCGGACGAGTTCCAGTTTGGGGTAAATCATTTCGCTGCTGTCGGGGTCGGGGTGGGCGAACATGACCGAGCCGACTTCCACGCCGCGGATACCGCCTTCGCGGTAGAGTTCGACGGTCAGCGCCTGACCGGGGAATTCGCTCTGCGGGATGTGCGGCAGGACGGCGCGGGCGTCAATATAGACAGCGTGTCCGCCTGCCGGCTGGATGGTGGGGATGCCTGCTTCGTTGAGGCAGGCATTCAGGTAGGCTGTTTGTGCGATGCGGTAGGCGAGATAGGATTCGTCCAAGCCTTCATAGAGTCCAACTGCCATTGCGTCGAGGTCGCGACCTGCGAGTCCGCCGTAGGTGGGGAAGCCTTCGCGCAGGATCAATTCGTTCTTGATGTTTTGGAACAGCGTCTCGTCGTTGACGCATAACAAACCGCCAATGTTGACGATGGCATCCTTTTTCGCGGACATGGTCATGCCGTCGGCGAGGGAGAACATTTCGCGGGCGATTTCTTTGACGGAGCGATGCCCATAGCCGGGTTCCCGCTGCTGGATGAAGTAGCAGTTTTCAGCGTAGCGCGCCGCGTCAATGAAGAACGGGATTCCTGCCTCGTGGTAGACATCCGCCACTTGTTTGAGGTTCGCCATCGAAACGGGCTGTCCGCCTCCCGCGTTGTTGGTGACGGTGATCATCCCGAACGGAATTTTCTCACGCCCATATTTTGCGATGAAGGTTTTGAGTTTGGCGATGTCCATATTCCCCTTGAAGGGATGCGGATTCGCGGGGTCGGCGGCTTCGTCAATGACCAGGTTCGCGGGGCGCCCGCCGCGGGCGCGGATGTTGGCGTCGGTGGTGTCGAAGTGCATGTTGCTTGGGACGTATTGACCGGGCTTGACCCGGCAGGCAGCCAGGATGTTTTCGGCAGCGCGTCCCTGGTGTGTGGGAACGAAGTACTTGAAGCCGAAGATATCATCTACAGCGGCTTTGAGACGGTGATATGAGCGCGCGCCCGCGTAGGATTCGTCGCCGCGCATGAGCGCCGCCCACTGCTCCTGACTCATAGCGCCGGTGCCGGAGTCGGTCAGCAGGTCAATGAAGATGTCTTCGGCTTTGATGGAGAAGAGGTTGTAGCCCGCCTCTTTCAGCGCGGCTTCCCTTGCTTCGCGTGAGATGAGGCGGATGGGTTCGGTCATTTTGATGCGGAATGGTTCGGGGGAGTAGGTAGGCATGGTTTTTCCCTTTCCATGACATTCTACAACAAATCGCCGTTGGGGAGGGGTATAATCCAGCCATGTAATCATCCCCAGCCAAAGGACAGACGTGTGACAAAACTCTTCTTTGCCACTGATATTCACGGTTCGGATATTTGCTGGAGTAAGTTTTTGAATGCGGGGAAGTTTTACGGCGTGGATGTTCTCATCCTCGGCGGCGATATGACGGGCAAGGCGGTTGTGCCGTTTATCCATCAGGGCGGAAAACAGTATAAGGTTACCCTGCTCGAGCAGGACTTTCACATCACGAACGAAGACGAACTTGCGGATATGGTCAAGCGCGTGCGAAGCCGCGGCTATTATCCGTACCTCACCAACCCGGATGAAATTGCAGAACTGGAGCAAGATCCCGACCGCGTGCACAAAATCTTTTTGCAGGAAGTCTTGAAGGTTGTTCAGCAGTGGATGGAGTTGGCGGACAAAAAATTTGATGGGACGGGCATGAAGGTCTATTGCTGCCCCGGCAACGACGACATGGACGAGGTGGACGAGATCGTTCGGGCTTCCCGGAATGTGATTCTCGCCGAGGGGCAGGTAATTCCCCTGGATGGAACCCACGAAATGATTGCTTCGGGCTGGTCCAATCGCACGCCGTGGGATACGCACCGCGAGGAGGACGAGGATCAATTGTCGGCGCGGTACGAAGCGATGATCGCGCGTCTCAAAGACCCGCGTAACGCTGTCTTCAACATTCACGTGCCGCCGTACAAATCCGGCCTGGATGAAGCGCCCGAATTGGACAAGGATTTACGCCCCGTGCTGGCGGGGCAGGCGCTCAAACCCGTCGGCTCGACCGCCGTCCGCAAAGCCATCGAAGAGACCCAACCCCTGCTCAGCCTGCACGGACACATCCACGAGGGGCGCGGGGCAACGCGCATCGGCAAGACGCTGTGCATCAACCCCGGTTCCATGTACGAGCAGGGAACTCTGCTTGGAGCGATTGTCGTTTTGGGAAACCGCAAGGTTGAAAATTACGTGTTGACATCAGGTTAACTTTTTTGGGCGTTCCGTGTTACAGCATGTAGCACGTTGAAAACCAATCCATCTCAAGGAGGAGCGTTCTCATGAGCAACCTGTTTGTCCGTAAGGCGACCGGCCTGGTGCGATCGTGGTCGGTCTTCGACGCGTTTGTGTACGCGTTCTTTTCGATCAACCTCATCACGTTGGGCTTGTACAGTTTCAGCCAGATGTATTACTTCGAAGGCGGCATGATCAACGCGCTGATCGTCAGCGCTGTGTTCATCTTCTTCGAAGTCATCGTGTACGCCGGGTTGATTGCAGTCATGCCGCGCTCAGGGGGCGATTACGTCTGGCAAAGCCGCATCCTCGGCGGCGCCGTGGGGTTCATTCTGGCGGTCACGGGCTGGTGGTTTATTCTGTGGTTGTGGGTGCCGCTCTACGGTGACATGTTCCGCCACATTGTGCTGGTTCCCATTCTGGGCATTCTTGGCGCAAAAGATATCGCCCTGTGGTTTGCCGGCACCGATCATGGCGCCTTCCTTGCTTCCCTCATCACCCTTGCCATCGTGAGCGTCTTCATTGCGCTGGGCATGAAAACCTACGCCAAAATCCAAAAATACTCCTTCTACGGCGGCATCCTTGGATTATTCCTCGTCATCCTCCTTCTGCTGAGCGGCTCTCCCGCCGAATTCAAGGCAGGGCTCGACGCCAACGCAACTGCCCTGTTTGGCGCGCAGCCGGGGGTGTACGATGCAACCGCTGCCTTGGGGGCAGAAGCGGGTGCCGTTACACCGCTCGCTGGCGGCGGTTTGAGTCTGGCGGTCTTCCTTGTTCTTCCCTACATGGTCTTCTTCAACCTGTGGCCCAACTGGGGCGCTACCCTCTACGGTGAAGTGCGCGGCGCGACCGATTTCAAACGCAACGTGGCTGGCATGGGATGGGCGCTCGGAATCACCACCCTGCTGGCAGTAATTCTGCTCTATGCCATCAGCCGCACCATCGGCTGGGACTTCTACGTCCAGGCTGGCGCGGCGTGGTGGAATTATGTCTGGGGCTATACGGATGTGCCGCCTGCCCTGCCCGTCTGGCCCTACCCCGCCCTCTTCGCCGCATTCCTGACCTCCAACCGCCTCCTCCAACTCCTCGTGGTCGTCCTCATGAGTCTGTGGTGGTTTGGCTGGAGCGGAACCGTCTTCCTCTCCTCCACACGCGTCATCTTTGCCGCCGCCTTCGACCGCCTGCTGCCCGAAAAAGTCGCGGAGGTCGATGAGCGCACCGGCACACCGATCTATGCCCTGCTCCTGATGGTCATTCCATCTGTGCTGGTTGCCTTCCTTTTCTCCTACAACATCGCCAACTTCCAGACCCTCACGCTTTGCTCCACCCTCGTCATCGCCGTCACCTACCTCGGCACCACCATCTCCGCCATCCTCCTGCCCTACGTCAAACCGGACCTCTACAAAGCCTCCCCCATCGCCCAGTACAACATCTTCGGCATACCGCTCATCACCGTTGCAGGCGTCATCTTTGGCGGCTTCCTCGTCTTCCTGCTCTACGAATGGATCCTTGACCCCAACGGCTTGTACGGCATTGGAATTTCCAACACCAGTTCCGTCATCTACATGCTCTCCATGTACGTCCTTGCCGCCATCATCTACTTTGGATTCAAATCTGCCCGCAAACGCCAGGGCATTGACATGGACAAAGTCCAGGCGGAAATCCCCGTTGAATAACCCGGCTGCCCAACCCTTCTCCCTCACCCTGGGGGAGAAGGGTTATAATTTTTTTATGCAAACTCTGGAAGAACTCTTCCGCGAGATGAAACATCTTGTGGAAGCCGCTGGCGAACAACAGCTCCACCTGCGCGCCTTTGGCGGGCTTGCCGTCCTTGCCCACAGCCAGACAAACCCAAAACTCTTTCAGCGCGAAGCCCCCGACCTCGACTTCCTCGCCCCCAAAACCGACCGCCAAAAACTCGAACCTTTCTTCCGCCAAATGGGCTACTCGCCCGACAAACACTTCAACCTCTTGAACGGCATGCGCCGTCAAATCTACTACTACGACCCCTCCCCCAGCCTGCACGTGGACATCCTTATCGGCGACTTCGAAATGTGCCACAAACTCCCTCTCGACGGGCGCCTCGAACTCGACCCTCTCACCATCCCCCTTGCAGACCTGCTGCTCACCAAAGCGCAAGTCGTCCAACTCAACCACAAAGACGCCCTCGATATCCTCTCCCTGCTCCTCAACAACGAAGTCGGCGACGAAGGGCAGGGGCAAATTGGGCTGACGCGCATCGCCTCCCTCTGCGCTCAAGACTGGGGGCTTTACAAAACCGTCACCCTCAACATCCAGCGCATCGAAGAACTGCTTTCCGGCAGCCAACTTCCCCTCACCCTCGACGAACAACGCCTGCTTCTCCAACGCCTCTCCCAAATCAAAACCGCCATCGAAGAAACCCCCAAAACCCTGGCATGGCAAATGCGCGCCAAAGTAGGCACACGCGTCCGCTGGTACATCGAAGTAGAAGAGGTACATCAGTGAACCGCAAACAGCGCATCCTGCTGGGACTTTTGATTCTCGCCCTCTCCCTCGCACTGCTGATTTGGGGATTCATGCCCCTCGAGCGCGTCACCCGCACACAACCGATTTCCCCCGCCGACATGCAACTCCCGACGCCCTCTTCGCTTCTCTCCCCGCTGACGGCTGTTTCATGACCCCTCAGCCTTTCCCTCCCCGTCACATTTTCCGTCTCCTCGCGGCATGGGCAGGGCTGACCCTTGCCATCCTCGCTTGCGGGTTTGGCGCGGGCGCTCCGCCAGCAGAAGCCCCCCTGCCCACTCAAGCCGCCGTTGCTCCCGCTCCGACAAGCGAAGGAATCATCCCTTCGACCGGCGGAGCAGAAGAACCGACCGCCTTGCCTGCCATCCCCGAACGCCGCCGGGTGACTCTGGAATTCCCGGCAAAAATCCGCGCCGGCGACTCAGACATCATTCGCCTGACGCTGGAAGTGGATGACCTCGGCAACGTCACCCCCACCGCGCAATTCGAGGGGAACGTGGTGACCGGCGAGGTCATCGAAATCCCCAACCTGTACGAGACGCATCGTGTGATAGCCGAGGCTCGCTTCGATGTTGCCGGCCTGGAAGTCTCCCCGCCCGACCTCATCAGCCAGACACTCTCGCCGGGGCAGTCACTCAACTTCTATTGGAGTGTCCGCCCGCAGGAACCGGGCATCTATCGCGGCACGGTGTGGTTGTATTTGAGGTTTGTGGAAAAAGTCAGCGGAGAAGAAAGCCGAAGAGCAGTATCCGTTCAACCCGTCGAGATTGAGGCGGTGAATGTTTTGGGGCTGCCCGCCAATCTCGTGCGGACGGCCGGTGGCGTTGGGTCGCTCGTGGGTGCCGTCATCGGCTTCCCGTTTTTCGAAGATATTCTCAAGTTTCTCTTTGGGCTGCTGCGAAAAAAAACAAAAATATGACGAAAATCACCCTAACAATTGACATGCGTTCGGCATAGGGTGATTGTTCTTTATGGTACAATTTCGAGCATTCTTAGCCTTTTGGTTGGAGAAACTATGAATCCGTGGATATTTGTTGGCTTGTTCTTCGTTGTCGGTTTGTTGATCCCGGTGGGCGCCATTGGAATCGCATGGCTGCTGGGACCAAAGAAACCCAACCCCATCAAACAAACCGCCTATGAATGCGGTATCGAAACAGTGGGTGATAGTTGGGTGCAGTTCAAGGCGCAGTATTATATTTTTGCGCTGGTGTTTTTGGTTTTTGATGTGGAAACAGTTTTCCTGTTCCCGTGGGCGGTGAAACTTGGCGCACTGGGGCTGTTTGCCGTCATTGAAGGGATCATCTTCATCCTCATTCTCGTTGCGGGCCTGGTTTATACCTGGCGCAAGGGAATGCTGGAATGGGCGTAGATGGTTATGTAAATCAGGAGAAGGCTGAATTGGTTCGTCCGTTCAGCCTTTTCTTTGTGTAATAGGAGCGTCTCATGAGTATTTGGAATGACCCCCTCAAAGTTGCCGCAAAATGGCTGTTGGGTGTTTTTACTGGCTGGGGAATGCCGGAATTTGCCGCAAACCTTTTGGTTGGCTTCCTCGGTGTGTTGATCTTGATCAGTATTTTGATGGTGCTGGATATTGGTCTGGTGTGGGTAGAACGCAAGGTGGTGGCGCGTTTTCAGGACCGCATCGGTCCCAACCGGCTGGGTCCATTTGGCTTGATCCAGCCGTTTGCTGACATCATCAAGTTGATGGTCAAAGAAGATACCACTCCCGCCGGTGCAGACAAGGTCGTCTATAACCTTGCGCCGATGCTTTCCATGCTGTCGGTGTTGATTTTGTGGGCAGTGGTGCCGCTGGCGCCCACCATTTTGGGCGTGGACCTGAACATCGGCGTGCTGTACATCATCGCTGCCGGTTCCATCGGCACGCTGTCTATCATCATGGCGGGCTGGTCGTCGAACAACAAATTCGCGCTGATTGGCGCCTTCCGTCAGGTGGCGGTGATGATTTCGTTCGAGGTGCCCATGCTGGCGACTATGCTCATCCCGACCATTCTGGCAGGCTCGATGGGAACATCCGCCATCATCGAACGGCAGGAAATCTGGTACTTCCTTCTTTCGCCGCTGGGTGCGTTGATCTTTCTCGTTGCGGCAATTGCCGAATTGGGGCGCGCTCCCTTCGACCTGGCAGAAGGCGAATCGGAACTGGTTTCGGGTTACAACATCGAATACTCCGGCATGAAGTTCGGCATGTTCTATGCTGGCGAACTTTTGCACGCCTTCACCTTTGGCGGCTTTTGGGCAATCCTCTTCTTCGGCGGTTACCGCTTCTTTGGGTTGGAACAGGTCAGCCCCTTCCTTGCCATTGCTGTCATCCTTTTCAAAGCCTTCATCGGATACTGGCTCATCATGTGGGTACGCTACACCCTGCTCCGCATCCGCATTGACCATATGCTGGCGTTCAACTGGAAGTTCCTGACCCCGCTTGCCTTCACCCTGATCATAGTGACTGCGCTGATGAATGCGCTTCTGGCTGGAACTCCAGCCTGGTTCTATGTTACGGGCATGTTCCTCTCGAATGTCCTTGTTGCGTGGGTTGCGCTTGAAATTGCGCGCTCCTATAGCCGCAGGGAGCGGGAAAGAGTGGAAGGGCGGAAGGTTGTGGAGGTTGGACATTAAAGTGGTAAATGGTAATTGGTAATTCCCATTTACCACTTACCAATGACCACTTACCAAGAGGTTTTCTATGACTGGTGAGCAAATTGTTTTTCTTGTCGTTGCCTTCGTCACGCTTGGCTCAGGTTTTATGGTGGTGACGACTCGCAACCTTGTCCATGCCGCGTTGTGGCTGGTGGCGGCTTTGTTTGGTGTGGCGGTGACGTACGTCACCTTGAACGCCAATTTCCTGGCAGTGGTGCAGGTGGTCGTTTACATCGGCGCGATTGCCATCCTGTTCATTTTTGCCGTGATGCTGACCCGCAAAGACTTGCGCGACCAGGGTCCACAAATGAATAAAAACTGGTGGTTCGGCGCAATCCTGGCGGCGCTGACCTTCGGCGGGCTGTACTTCCTGCTTCAGGGTTGGGAAGGCATGACGAAAACAGCGACCAGTTACCCCGTCAGTTTTGACGCGATTTCGGAACTGGGCAGTGTGCTGGTCTCGCCCAGCGGCTACGTCCTGCCGTTCGAAGTAGCGTCTGTTCTTCTGGTGGCGGCGCTGGTGGGGGCGGTATATGTCGCATTCAATCCCCGCGACACCCGCAAATAGGAGGCGCAGACTATGGTTCCACTTTCCTGGTATCTCGTTTTTGCCGCAGCGCTTTTCAGTATCGGCATGTTTGGCGTGTTGTCGCGGCGCAACGCTGTCGCCATCCTGTTGGGCATCGAGTTGATGTTGAACTCCGTGAATATCAACCTTGCTGCCTTCTGGCGCTACGGTGACGTCCGCCTGATGGCGGGGCAGGTGTTTGCAATCATCGTTTTTGCGGTTGCCGCGGCAGAAGTGGCTGTGGGGCTGGCTTTAGTGATCTCTGTCTATCGCAGTCGCAATACGGTGATCGCTGATGAAATTGATTTGATGAAGTGGTAGGGACATTTATGGAAACAACAACATTGATCTGGCTGATCCCGCTCCCTCCCGTGCTGGCGTTTTTCTTGATCGTGCTGTTCACGAACAAGAGCAAGGCGCTCAGCCACACGATTGGCGTCGGCGCGGCGGCGCTCTCGTTTATCGGGAGTATGGTGGTTTTTGTCCGCGCGCTTGGGGTGGAGCATTTGGGCGAGCATCCCTTTGAATCTGCCATCAACTGGCTGCCGACGGGTGACACCTGGTTCCGCATCGGCGTGCTGATTGACCCGCTCGGCGCGGCAGTGCTGTTCTTTGTCGCCATCACGATCTTCATGATTTTCCTCTACAGCATCGGCTATCACAACTACGGACAGCCCGCCGGTGACCATGACGTGAAAGGTCTGCCGCCTCACGGCGCGACCATCGAAGAACACGGGCACAAACACGTCGTCCCCTCAGTGGAGCCGATGTACTCGCGCTTCTTTGCCTTCCTTGGCTTGTTTGCTTTCGGCATGTACACGCTGGTGGTTTCCGACAACCTGCTCACGCTGTTTGTAGGCTGGGAGATCATGGGCTTATGCTCCTACCTGCTCATCGGCTTCTGGTACGGCAAACCCTCGGCACGGGATGCGGCGGTCAAAGCCTTCATGACCACCCGCATCGGCGACGTGTTCATGCTCTTGGGCATCGCCTTCCTCTACTCCGCCACCGGCACCCTGACCTTCCGTGAAATCTTCACCGAAGAGACTCTGCACCGTCTCGCCTCGACCCCTGCCTGGTTTGGCATGACGGCTTCCGGGCTCATCGCCCTCCTGCTCTTCATCGGCACGGTAGGGAAATCGGCGCAGTGGCCCCTGCACGTCTGGCTTCCAGACGCGATGGAAGGTCCCACCCCGGTCAGCGCCATGATCCATGCCGCCACCATGGTTTCTGCCGGCGTCTATGCCGTCCTCCGCATGTTCCCGCTTCTCACGGCAGATTACGGTGAACACGGCTTAACTGTCACCATGTCCATCGTGGCGTTCATCGGCGCATTCACCGCGCTCTTCGCCGCCACCATCGCCGTCGCACAAAACGACATCAAGCGCGTCCTCGCCTACTCGACCATCTCACAACTTGGCTACATGATTGCAGCCCTTGGCATTGGCGCCTACGTCGCCGCCGCCTTCCACCTCATCACCCATGCCTTCTTCAAAGCGCTGCTCTTCCTCGGCTCCGGCTCCGTCATTCACGGCATGGAACACGGCGTCTTACACACGGGCAACCACCACGTAGACCCGCAGGACATGTACAACATGGGCGGTCTTCGCAAGAAAATGCCCATCACCTTCTGGACCTTCCTCATCGGCGGCTTTGCCCTCTCCGGCTTCCCGCTCGTCACGGCTGGCTTCTGGTCGAAGGACGAAATCCTCGCCGACGCTTTCGGTCACGGTCACTGGGCGGTCTTCATCACCCTGGCAATCGCCGCCTTCCTGACCGCCTTCTACACCATGCGCCAGATCACCCTGACCTTCCTCGGCGAACCGCGCACAGAAGAAGCCAGACATGCCCAGGAGACTCCCTGGACGATGACCACCCCCCTCATCGTCCTCTCGTTCTTTGCTGTGACCTATGGCTGGGTCGGCATCCCCGAGCATTTCCCACTCCTCGGCGGACTCGTGCCGAACTGGTTCCATGAATTTGTCGGTCACACCCTGCCAGAGGTCCGTGAAGCGCCCGAATTCAACTGGATTCCGCTGCTGACATCGCTGGTCGTTGCCCTCGGTGGTCTGGCATTGGGATATTTCACCTACCGTAACGTCAAATCCGTCAGCGAGGACAAATTCCAGATTCCCCTTCTCAAAAACAAATACTACTTCGATGAAGCGTATAACTTCCTGTTCGTCAAACCTGCCTATTGGTTTGCCGAGAACGTCGTTTACAAATTCCTCGATAAACGCGTAATTGACGGCATCCTGCACGCCTTTGGTCCCTCCACACAGGGATTTGGCTCAGCGCTGCGCAATTACGTTGACCTGCCCATCATCAATCGCCTGATCGGCGACGGCTCAGCGAATGCCACCTACTGGTTTGGCGGCAAACTGCGCGTCATCCAAACCGGACGTATCCAGCAATATCTCATGCTTGCACTGGTGACGTTTATCGTCATTGGCGCGGCATTGTTCTTCTTCGTGCTGGCTTAAGGAGTACATGATGAATTTCATCTCTACTCATCTTCTTTCGACCATTCTGTTCTTTCCCGCCATTGCGGCACTGGTGATGCTCTTCCTGCCAAAAGAAGAGACGAAACTTCACAAGTGGTATGCCCTGGTTGCCAGCCTTGTTCCCTTTGGGCTGTCGCTGGTGGTCTGGTTCAACTTCGATCCCTCGCAGCCGGGCTACCAGTTTGAAGAAATACACACCTGGTACGCAGCCATCGGTTCCTCCCTGCACCTTGGCGTGGACGGTCTCTCGCTCTCGATGGTCCTGCTGACCACGCTCCTCACCCCGATTGCCATCCTCGCCTCCTTCAGCATCAATGACCGTACCAAAGCATACATGATCCTGTTCCTCTTCCTGGAAACAGGCATGCTGGGCGTGTTCATGGCTCTCGACCTGCTGATCTTCTTTGTATTCTGGGAGGTCGGTCTCGTCCCGATGTACTTCCTCATCAACCAGTGGGGGAGCGCCAACCGCAACTATGCCTCGCTCAAATTCATGATCTACACTATGGGCGGTTCGCTGGGGCTTTTGCTTGCCGTTCAATTACTGGGCGTGCTATTCAAAACCTACGACCTGCAGGTCATTACCGCACAATGGTCTGCATATACAGCCCCCATTGGCGGTATCCCTGCCGCTACGTTCAAGGCGATTGCCTTCTGGGCGTTCGTCATCGCCTTTGCGGTCAAAGTCCCGCTCTGGCCCTTCCACACATGGTTGCCTGATGCGCACACCGAAGCGCCGACCGCCGGCTCGATGATCCTGGCGGGCGTCCTGCTCAAACTGGGCGCGTATGGTTTCCTGCGGCTGATCCTGCCGCTCTACCCGGCAGAAGCAAAATACTTCGCGGGTGCGCTGGCATTCCTTGCTGTTGCCGCAATCGTCTTCGGCGCCTTTGGCTCCTACGCCCAAACAGACTTCAAGCGCCTGGTGGCGTACTCGTCGGTCAACCATATGGGGTTCGTAGTGCTTGGGATCGCGGCAGCCGCTTTCGCTGCCGGGACGGCTGATGCGCGCATCGCCCTCAATGGCGCCATCCTCCAGATGTTCAATCACGGCTTATCGGCGGCGGGCATGTTTTTCCTGGTCGGCGTCATCTACGAACGGACACACACCCGCAACCTCGAAGAGTTTGGCGGCCTGTTCCCGCTCGTGCCGGTGTATGGCGGCATCCTGATTTTCACCAGCATGGCTTCGCTTGGTTTGCCCGGACTCAACGGCTTTATCTCCGAGTTCCTGGTGGTGCGAGGCTCCTTCGGCGTTGGTGTCAATTCCGTGCCTGTGATGGCAATTTACACAGCAGTTGCTATGCTGGGATTGCTCTTTACTGGTGCATATATTTTGAAAGGTATCAAGAAAGTTCTGCATGGTCCCATGAATGAACATTGGGCGCACGGCGAACACAAATTGACCGAGATTAACGCGCGCGAAATCATCGTCATGGTTCCGCTCATGGTGTTGATCTTGTGGATCGGTCTGTATCCCGCATGGATACTGAACGTGATCAACAAAGCCGTGGTCATGCTTTTCTAAGAGGTGGATGATGAATTTTCCTGTACTCAGCGTCATCACGTTCACACCGATCGTTGCGGCATTGATCATCCTCATGATGCCGTCTCATCGGAGAAATGAAACGCGGGCTGTTGCCCTGGCATCGGCAACTTTTGCCCTGCTTCTCTCGATTTGGGTGTACTTCTCCTACGATCAAACAGCAGGAGGGTATCAGTTTATCGAGAAATACAACTGGCTCCCCGCGCTGGGCATCAGCCTGCACTTCGGCGTGGATGGTATGAGCACTCCGCTCGTCCTGTTGACCGGCGTGGTCATGTTCACAGGTGTGCTTATCTCCTGGGGCGATGAAGACCCGCATGTCAAGGCTGGCATTCAGGACCGCCCGCGCGAATTCTTTGCCTTCCTTTTCCTGCTGGCGGGCGGCGTGTTCGGCGTCTTCGTTTCACTCGACCTGTTCATGCTGTTCTTCTTCTACGAAATCGCGGTCTTCCCCATGTACCTGCTCATTGCCATCTGGGGCTGGGTGGTGACCCGCGAATACGCTGCCATGAAACTCACCCTGTACCTGTTCGTTGGCTCGGTGGTTTCGCTGGCTGGCGCTCTTGTCATGTACTGGACGCAATACCAGAACACCGGTGTGCTTTCTTTTGACATGCTCGCCATGGAAAACGCAGGTTTCTCGCAGGCATTTCAAATTGCCTGGTTCCTGCCGGTCTTCCTTGGCTTTGCCGTGCTGGGCGGCATCTGGCCCTTCCACAACTGGTCGCCGGATGGTCACGTTGCCGCGCCAACCGCCGTCTCCATGTTCCATGCAGGCGTGCTGATGAAACTGGGCGCATTCGCCGCCTTGCGAGTGGGTATCATGCTCCTGCCTGAAGGCGCCAAATACTGGTCCTGGCTCATCATGGCTTTTGCGGGAATTGCCGTCGTTTACGGTGCTTACATCGCCTTCGTCCAGACCGACATGAAATATATGATCGGCTTCTCGTCCGTCTCGCACATGGGACTTGTCATGCTCGGTCTCTCGACCCTCAACCAGAACGGGCTGACCGGCGCCGGTGTACAAATGTTTTCACACGGCGTGATGACGGCTCTCTTCTTTGCTGTCACCGGCATGATCTACGACCGCGCGCATACCCGCATGATTCCCGAACTGGGCGGCATGATGAAAATTATGCCCTTCGCGGGCGTTGGCTTCATTATCGGCGGTCTGGTTTCGATGGGCATGCCCGGCTTTTCGGGGTTTGTGGCTGAATTTCCCATCTTTATGGGCGTCTGGCAGTCGCGCTGGCTGGTAGCGGTCATTGCCAGCATCTCCATTGTTATCACAGCAGCCTACATCATGATCAACATCCGCAAAGTTTTCTTCGCTGAACTGCCCGAAAAATTGCAGGGGCACGTGGGCGACATCACCGTGCTGGACAAAATCGCCATCGTGACACTTTGCATCCTGATGATCGGTCTTGGTTTGTTCCCGGGCTTGATGGTTCCCATGGTGCAGACCGGCGTTGAAAACATTCTCCGCCTGTTGGGAGGCGCATAATGCTCACATCCACAACTTTCCTATCCATCCTCCCCGAGGTACTCATCCTCGTACTTGCCATCCTCATCCTTGTTGTCGAACCATTCTGGAAGGCGGAACAACGCCGCAATACCGGGTGGCTCACGGCTGGCGGTTTGCTTGCTGCCATGGCGTTCAGTTTGCTCTTCGGTCAGCCGGGCGAACCGACCGCCACTTTTGGCGGCATGATCCGCTTCGACTGGCTGGGTTTCTTCTTCAAACTACTGTTCATGTTTGCAGGGGCGGCGACGGCTCTGCTCTTCATGGATAACGAAAAGATCGGTCACCGCGGAGAAGCGTATCTTCTGCTCCTCGCCTCGCTTCTTGGCATGGACCTGATGGCTGCCTCTGCCGATCTGGTCATGCTCTACCTTGCGATTGAGACTACCTCCATACCGTTATATGTTCTCTCCGGTTTCATGCTGACCGACAAAAAATCTACCGAGGCGGGTTTCAAGTACCTGCTTTTTGGCGCGCTGTCATCGGCGTTCATGCTCTATGGCTTCAGCCTGGTCTTTGGCTTTGCAGGGACGACCAACCTGTATCAGCTGGTTGGAATGTTCAAAGCGGGCAGCCTGTCCCTTGTCGCTGTTTTTGGCGTGCTGGCATTGATACTGGTAGGGCTTGGCTTCAAGGTCTCGATTGTGCCGTTCCACTTTTGGGCGCCGGATGTGTACGAAGGCGCGCCGACACCGGTCTCGGGGTTCCTGTCTACGGCTTCCAAGGCGGCGGGCTTTGCCGTTTTGGTGCGCCTCTTCTTCGTTGCCTTTCCTGAATTTTCCGCCACATGGACACTGTCCCTTGCCATTCTGGCTGCCATTACTATGACGCTCGGTAACCTGCTTACGCTTCAGCAGACCAATATCAAACGGCTGCTGGCGTATTCCTCGGTGGCTCATGCAGGTTACGCCATGATCGGCGTGGTGGCTTTCACAAAATTGGGCGTGACCAGTGTAATCTTTTACCTGGCAGCATATATTCTGACGAATCTGCTCGCCTTCGGTGTTGTCATGGCATTCAGCCGGGTGACCGGAGTGGACGAAATTCAGGATTTCGCTGGAATGAGCCGCCGCAATCCCTGGCTGGCATTGATGATGCTTGCCGCTTTCCTGTCGCTGGCGGGCATGCCCCCGTTCGGCGGTTTCGTGGCAAAGGTGTTTGTTTTTGCCGCTGGCGTGCAGGCGGGGTTTGTCTGGCTGGTCTTTGTGGGCATTATCAATTCGATTATCGGCGTGTACTACTATTTGAACGTGATGAAGTATGTGTATCTGTACCGCATGCCGAACGAAGATGAAGAAAACCATCCCATAATGTTGACACGCCCCTATGCAATCACGCTGGCTGTGCTGGCGATTGGCGTGATCTTGATCGGCACGGTCTTTGCTCCGTGGTTTGGCTGGTCGGATGCTGCAGCGTTGACGCTCTTCTAGCAACAGAGGCAGGCTGAAGGTCCAAAAAGAAGCGATGGAAAGTCATCCAGATTATTGTTTGACACACCTTCAGCCCCTCGTTTATAATCGTGCAACATGACACAATCTGAACAAAAAGGCAGAAGCATTCTGACGAACGTGTTAATCGTCATGATTGGGCAGGTAGGCTGCCTGACCTTGATTGTTATCCTGATTTCGGTGCTTCTGGGCTTGTGGCTTGATGGTATGTTTGGTACAAAGCCGGTGATTACGCTGGCTTTGTTGTTTGCGGGAATCCCCGTGTCGGTGCTTGTGATGCTCAGTGTAGCGCGTAAGACGCTGGCGCGGTTGAAAGAGAACGTCGAAAAAGAATCTCATACTTCTTTATAAGGAGGCGGACTTTGGAACATCAAAAACGCAGACCCTGGCGCAGATGGGTGGTGTTGGTGCTTCTCATCGTTGGTTTTGTCTTGGGCGGAGTGTATAAGCCCGTTCAGCCCGAGATTTTGGTTGCGCCGGAAAAACTCATGGAAGAACCGCTTGTCGAGAACTTCCTTGGAACCGGTCCCTTGTATCTTGTCAACACCCTTCCCACGCTGGCGATTACTATCGTTTTAATTCTGCTGGTGGTGTTCTTTACCAATCGGTCACTGAAGCAGAGCCAGCGCACCGATCTGGTGCCGCGCGGTATCGGCAACCTGATGGAGGCTTTCTTTGAGCTGCTCTACAATCTGACGGAAGGATCAGCGGGACCCAAATATGCCCGCATGATCTTTCCCTGGTTTGCCACCATCATGTTCTATGTGCTGTTTGCGAACCTCCTCAAGTTGATTCCCGGTTTTGAATCCATTGGTGTGCTTCACCACGCCCATGGTGAGGGGCATGCCAGAGAGTTGTTGTTTGGGAACTGGTATCTGTTCACCGCTGAGGAAGGGGAATATATCCTTGCTCCGTTCCTGCGCGGTATTTCCGTGGACTTGAACTTTACCTTTGCCCTTGCTTTGATCTCGGTTGTCATGATCCAGGTGGTGGGGTTCCGCGCTCAGGGGATTGGATACCTGAGCAAGTTTTTCAACACCCGCCGCATGTTCAAGGTGCCGTTTTTCGGCGCAATGGACTTTCTGGTCGGCTTGCTTGAGTTGATCTCGGAACTCTCGAAGATCCTCTCGTTTGCCTTCCGTTTGTTTGGTAACATGTTTGCAGGCATTGTGCTGGTCGCCATCGTGGCGGGGCTTTTGGGCAGGTTTTCGATCCTGCCTGCGATGGTTATGTTATTTGAATTGTTCGTGGGCGTCATTCAGGCATTTGTGTTCGGTATGTTGACGATGGTCTTTATGGCGCAAGCCACCCAGGGCCACGGCGAAGAGCACGCAGAAGCTCACTAAAAGGCGCATTCTCAAATGCGTCGGTCACATCAAAAAAACAACAAAGGATAAACCTAAGGAGGCTTTACATGGAAGGAAACATTTTAGATGCAATGCGCTACGTCGGCGCGGGACTGGCAATGATTGGGGCGGCGGGCGCAGGGGTGGGAATTGGTTTGAGCGTACAGGGTGCTCTTACCGGTATGGCTCGTAACCCCGATACCTACGGTAATCTGCTGACCAACATGATTCTGGGTATCGCGTTTTCCGAAGCGATCGCGATCTACTGTCTGGTCATTGCGTTCCTCATGCTCTTCAAAGTTGTGTAAGCGGATAGGAGCAACAGATGGAAGCACTTGGTATCAATCTTGGTCTGCTCATCGTTCAGATCATTGCGTTCACCATCGTTTTTCTGACATTGAACGCCTGGGTGTACAAACCCATGCTGGACATGATGGAGACCCGCAAACAGAAAATCGCGCAAGGTCTCGAAGACGCCCGTGTGGCTGCCGAAGCCCGCGCCAATGCTGAAAAGGAAGCGGCAAAGATTATTGCCGATGCCCAGGCGGAAGCCAGCAAAATCGTTCGTGATGCCACCGAGCGCGCCGAAGCGGCTGGCAAAGATGTGAAAGCCGCCGCCGAAGCAGAAGCCGCCAAAGCACGCGAAGCCGCCCTCGCCGAAGTCGAACTTGAACGCGCCCGCATTCTTGGAGATTTGCGCGGACAGATTGCATCACTGGCAATTGCCGCCGCCAACAAACTGGTCGGCAAAGCGCTCGACGAAAAGAAACAACGCGCACTGCTCGACGAGTTCTTCTCTGGCGTAAAAGCCGGCAAGGTGGTTGTGGTCGAAGGTGAATTCCAGGGCGAAACTGCCGAAGTCACCAGCGCCCTGCCGCTCACTGCCGAAGAGCAGGAAGCCGTCAAAAAGAACTTCCGCGCTAAGGATGTCACCTTCAAAGTCAACCCTGCCATCCTCGGCGGTTTGGTCGTCAAAATTGGCGACAAAGTGCTCGATGGTTCAGTGGCGGGCAAACTCGAAGGTCTGCGCCACACTTTGAAATAAGCCAGACTTCGGAAGACTCAAAGTCTTCCGAAGTCTTTTTATCGGGTTTTGGTAAAATTGCCAAAACCCTTTTTTGTTTAACCATGTCCCATTCAAAATCCCTCAAACATCTTTTCACAGAATTACCGCCTCCCTTTTACCTGCCGGATGTCCCCGATGTGACCATCCAAGGCATTGCCATTGACAGCCGTGCAGTAAAGCCCGGGCAACTTTTTGTAGCGCTGACCGGCGGAACAACGGACGGTCACAACTACATCCAAAAAGCGATTGAAAACGGCGCCGCCGCTGTGGTGGGGGAAAAAGACCTGACGGGCTTCCCGCTGCCATACCTTCGACTCAAAAACACGCGTCAGGCTTTGACCTGGCTGGCTGCTGCGTTTTACAACTGGCCCGCCCGCCATCTGACAGTGACCGGCGTCACCGGCACCGACGGCAAAACCACCACCACCAACCTGATTTACCGCATCCTTCTGGCGGCGGGCATCAAGGCAGGCATGATCTCCACCGTCAATGCAGTGATTGGGAACGAAGTCCTGGACACTGGTTTCCACGTCACCACCCCGGATGCCCACGACGTTCAACGTTACCTGGCAAAGATGGTAGAAACCGGTCTGACACATGTTGTCCTTGAGACTACCTCGCATGGTTGGTCTCAGTACCGTGTGGATGCCTGTGAATTCGATGTCGGCGTTGTCACCAACATCACCCATGAACACATGAACGAACATGGCAATTTCGAAAATTACCGCGCTGCCAAAGCCAGGCTGTTTTCCAGTTTGGAGATTACCCTGCCCAAGCCACAGGGAAATCCGCGGCTGGGCGTCATCAACCGCGACGATCCCAAGTCGTTCGATTTCCTCAATGATTTCATCAGGGTAAACAAAGTGAACTACGGGTTAAACGAAGAGGCGGATGTGCGGGCGGCGGATATTTCGTACAATCCGTCGGGCATTCGTTTTTCGGCGCAGAGCAAGGATTTTCGAGTGCCTGTGACCAGTAAACTGGTCGGCGCTTACAATGTTTCGAACTGCTTAGCGGCATTGACGGCGGCGGTCTATGGGCTGGGGGTGGACCCTGAAACGGCGGCGCGCGGAATCGCCTCGCTGGAGGGAATTCCAGGGCGGATGGAGCGCATTGACCTGGGGCAGGACTTTACCGCCATTGTCGATTTTGCCCACACGCCCAACGCCCTCAAAGTGACGCTCGAAACCGCCCGCCAGATGACAAAAGGACGGGTGATTTGTCTTTTCGGCTCTGCGGGATTACGCGATAAGGAAAAACGCCGCATGATGGCTGAGACCTCCGCCGAACTGGCTGATTTGACCGTGTTGACCGCTGAAGACCCTCGCACGGAGTCGCTGGAGGGAATTCTCGAGGAGATGGCGGCAGGCGCGAGGTCCAGGGGAGGAAGCGAAGGGAAAACGTTCTGGCGAGTGGCAGATCGCGGCGAAGCCATCCGTTTTGCGTTGCGGCTGGCGCGTCCTGGGGATATCGTCCTGGCGTGTGGGAAGGGGCATGAGCAATCCATGTGTTTTGGTCAGACTGAGTATCTCTGGGATGACCGCACGGCGATGCGCGCCGCGCTGGCAGAACTTTTGGGCGTGGAGGGACCGCCCATGCCTTACCTGCCTTCGAGCGATACCCCAGAAGAAGTGTGGTTGAAGGGCTGATGGCGGAAGTATTTGGAGAAATAACATGACAAACTGGGTGATGCCAGTTACTTTGACCGGTACCTATGTGCGGCTCGAGCCGATGAGTGAGGCGCATATCCCTGCGCTGGCAGAGATTGGCGTGGGACAGTCGTTTTGGGATTTTATGTTGTATGGCAGGATGGACACTGAGGCGGATATGGCGAACTGGGTGCGCGATATCCTTTCGCGCGCCGAAAAAGGGACCGATTTGCCGTTTGTTGCTGTTCATCTCGCTTCGGGACGGGTGGCGGGTGCGACCCGCTATTTGAACATCACGCCGGAACACCTTGGGCTGGAAATCGGCGGGACGTGGTACGGGGTAGAGTTCCAGCGGACAGTAGTCAATACGGAGTGTAAGTATCTGTTGTTGAAGCATGCCTTCGAAACGCTGGGATGTATCCGCGTGCAGTTGAAGACCGATTTGCGCAACGAGCGCTCGCAGCGTGCCATCGAGCGGATTGGCGCGGTGAAGGAAGGCGTTTTACGGAATCATATGATTTTGCCGGATGGCAGGATACGGCATTCGGTGTTTTACAGCATTATTGATTCGGAGTGGGAAGGGGTGAAGAAGAGGCTGGAGGGGATGTTGGGTTATTAAAAAAGAGCCTGTCGGGTGGGCAGGCTCTTTTGTGAGTATCAGGCTGAGGGGTGAGTCTGAGGCGCGGTGCGGGCGGCGGTGAGGCGGCTGAGGAGGAAAAGCCCAAAGGTGCTGGTCAGGCCGATGAGCAGTCCTCCAATCCAGATGGCGCGGGGAGAGATGGCGTCATTGAGAAAGCCGCCGATGAGGGGTGCGAGGGTGCGGGAAAGCCCCCAGCCGAGCCAGTGAACGCTCATGTAGCGTCCGCGCAGGTCGGCGGGGGAGCTATCTGCCACGTATTTGCTGGCAGTGGGGACGAGGGTGAGTTCGCCGAAGGTGAGGATGACCATGCTCAGCCAGAAGCCCCAGAAACTGCTCATGAGCGCAACACTGCCCGCGCCAAGGGCATAGATGAGCATGCCGACGGTCAGAACGCGAAGCGCGGGGCGCTTGCGGGTGAGAAGGGTGACGAAGTATTGAATGAAGACGCACATGAGGGCGTTGGTGGTGGGGATCCAGCCATACAGGTTTTCGGGGATGCCGAAGTTGGTCTTGGCGTAAACGGGCATGAGAATCCAAAGCAGGGAGGGGGCAATCAGCCCAAGGCTGATGAGCGCCACGAAGACGAGGAAGGGTTTATCCTGTAAGACAAGACGAAACCCGCCTGTGTGCGGCGTTTTGTGGGTGGTCTGGCGGGCAGAGGGGGTGAGGGTTTCATGTGCCAGGAAGAAGAGCAGGACGCTGTAGATGAGAAAGCCGCTGCTGGCGCCGAGGAAGGCGAGGTTGTAGGATGTGGCGGCAAGGAATCCGCCTGCTGCAGGACCGATGGCGAAAGCGGCGTTGTTGGCGATGCGGTTGATGGTGTAGGCGTCGGTGCGTTTTTCGGAGGGGATCATGTCGGCGAGCATCGCGTCAGCCCCGACCTGGTACATGGGGTTCGACAACCCGATCATGATCATCAACCCGACGAAGTGCAGGTAGGTTTGGGCGTGCATCATGAGGAAGTAGGCGATACCTGTCATGGAGAGGCTGAAGACCATGACGCCTTTGCGCCCGATTCGGTCGGCGAGGGCGCCGGCAAGGAGAGAGGATGCCAGCCCTGTGCCGGCGTTGATGGAAATCAGGGTGGCGACGGTGCTGAGAGGGAGATTCAGTTTGCCGCTGGCGTAGATGAGCATGAAGGGCCAGATCATGCTTCCGCCGGCGGTTGAGATGATTACGCCGGCAATCATGAGCCAGTATTGACGCGGATATTGTTGAAAGAGATTTTTGAGCGATTGGATGAGTTTCATGGAGGGTATTTGCGTAAAAAAGCGGACGGAAACCGCCCGCTTTTTGGAGTTTTTATGATGGGATGAGAAGCGTTCAGAAAACGGATAGGACAGATGTGACGGCTATGGTGGTGAGGCACATTGTAATCAGGGCAAAGATGGTGGTGGCAATGCCGCTTGTTCTGGAACGAATCCAGCCGGTCATTCCGATAGCGGCGAGGAAGACGTAGACTGCGGCGAGCAAAACCAGAAAGGCAATGGTGCCGGCTATGTCCAATTCCGAGATGATGCGGTTTTGTTCGGCGGTGGCGGCGAAGGTCAGGACGAAGACGATGAGCGAGTAGAGGAACATCACCGTTGAGGCGGAAAAAGCCAGGATGGTGGCTGTGGTGATTTTTCCTTCGGGGTTGGTGGAAAGCAGTTGGATGACGGCAGAAATTGCAAAGCCAGCCAGCACACCAGCAAGGGTTGCCAGCGCTCCTGCTTCAGCCAGATAGTTTTCTACGGTCATGGGGGGCTCCTCAAGGGGAAGTTATCAGAATGTTCGTCAGTACTTGCCCGATTATACCCGCCGCTGGAGAGAGGGGAGTACAATTATGACAGGTAAAGACGATTAGAGAAACGGAGTGCGGTATGTTCAGGCGTCTGAGCACCTTATCCTCGGTACAACAAAGTTTTCAGGAGGTTCGTGCGCATGTGGCGGTGTTGACGGGAAACCTGGCGCGGGTCAATGCGGCGGAAAGCGCGGAGGTTGTCCGTGAGATGAGCCGGGTGACACAGTCACTGATGGAACTTGAGCAAGCGGTTGTGGATCAGTTGCGGGCGGGGGAGAATCAACTTGCAGCGTTGATGAAGGTGGGGCGAGCGATCAACTCCTCGTTGGGGAAGAAGCGCGTATTGGCGGAGGTGATGGATCGCTTGATTGAGTTGATGCACGCCGAGCGGGGGTTTCTGATGTTGAAGCGTCCAAATGGTGAATTGGCGGTGGAGGTGGCACGCGGCATAGACCGGGTGAATCTGGATGAGGAGGTCTTTAAGGTGAGCCGCACCATTGTGGAACGTGTGGCGGCGACGGGGGAAACGATTTTGACGACCAATGCGCAGGACGATCCGCGTTTCGAGAATCAATTGAGTGTGGCGGCATTTCGGCTGCGTTCCATTTTGTGTGCGCCGTTGAAAATCAAGGATGAGTTGATTGGGGTGATTTATGTGGATAACCGCGCCCGTTCGGGTATCTTTCAGGTGCAGGATCAGAATCTCATCACTGCATTTGCCGACCAGGCAGCGGTGGCGATAGATAACGCGCAACTGCTCGAAGATTTGCAGCAGAAGAATCGCGAGTTAGAGGAGGCGTATCAGGCAACGTTGGAAGGCTGGGTGAGCGCGTTGGATATGCGTGATAAGGAGACGGAGGGTCATACCCAGCGCGTCACAATCCTGACGCAGAGGCTTGCGCGCTTTATGGGGGTGAGCGGCGAGGCGCTTGTTCACATTACGCGGGGAGCGCTGCTGCATGACATTGGCAAGATGGCTATTCCAGACAGCATTCTGTTGAAAGCGGGCGCTTTGACGCAGGATGAAAGGGAGTTGATCAAACAGCACCCGAAATTTGCCTACGATATGCTCAAACGAATCGAGTTTTTACGACCGGCAATTGATATTCCGTACTGTCATCATGAAAGATGGGATGGCACGGGTTATCCGCGCGGGTTGAAGGGAGAGGAGATTCCCTTTGCGGCGCGGATTTTCCCGGTGGTAGATGTGTGGGATGCGTTGACTTCGGACCGCCCATACCGTAAGGGTGTGCCGCCGGAGGAGGTCAGGGAACGCATCCGCGCGGAGGCAGGGGGACATTTCGATCCGCAGGTGGTGGATGCGTTCCTGGCGATGGGTGATTATTCGGTTTGAGTTTGGTTTTTCCTTGAGGTTGCTGCTCTGGAATTGGGCGGGGCATTGTTTCGCTGCAGCGAGTTCGGTTCATTGCCTCAGCAGTTCATCGTATTTTCGGCGCACTTCACGGATGTCGTCCCACATTTGGGCTTTGGGCGAGCCGGGTTCGCGTGATGGGTTGCGCAGCAGGTAGGAGGGATGGTAAATCGGCATGACCCAGCGACCGTGTAGTTGTGTCCACTGTCCGCGCAGCGAGGTGATGCCGGTCTTCCCTAAAATAGATTGGCATGCTACGTTGCCGGTCAACAGCATGATGAGGGGGTTTACCAGGCGGATGATTTCGTTGACGTAGGGGCGGTAGTATTTGATTTCTTCATCGGTTGGTTTGCGGAATGCCTTGCCGTCATCGCCGGGCGGCATGCGGAAGACGGAATTGGTGATGAATACGTCCTTTTCTGGGTCAAAATTTACCGATTCCAGGATTTTATCTAGCAATTGCCCTGCCCGCCCGACGAACGGTTTGCCCTTGATGTTTTCTTCGGGTCCTGGCGCTTCGCCGATGATCATCAATCTGGCGTGGGGGTTGCCGCGGCTGATGACCACCCTTGTGCCGGCGTTTGCCAATGGGTCATCTTTCATCTGCATCATTTCGGCGAAGAGCTCTTCCAGGGATGTGTGATGGGGAGTAGGTGGGGTGAAGAGATCGAATTGAGACATGCCCTGTTCCTTTTGGTTTTGGCGGTGTATAGGGGGTGTTGATGGGATTGGCGGTTTCTACCGCCTGATTTGCGTGTTGCGCAAAGAGCGCATGTTCTGCACGGTTTTGTGATCTACCGATTATAAACTTAACCGCTGTACTGACAGATGATTTGCCTCTTGCATTCGAGCGCAATAGTGCAAGGTTCATTT
>Ga0272446_1001712_pt1 | contig 31331 bp, 29 predicted proteins | sample YNPCB0061_FD_194587 | JGI IMG/M metagenome (GOLD analysis project Ga0272446, IMG submission 194587) | Hot spring microbial mat communities from Yellowstone National Park, WY, United States - YNP-CB-006-1 | ecosystem: Environmental > Aquatic > Thermal springs > Hot (42-90C) > Sediment | place...
CCGGCGAACGCGGCCGAGGGCACGATCCGCAAGCTGTTCGCCGAGAGCATCGAGGCCAACAGCGTGCACGGCTCCGACAGCGCGGAGACCGCCGCCACCGAGATCGCCTACTTCTTCGCCGGCTGCGAGATCGTCGGCTGACGCCGGCGCGGGGCGGCCCCGCGCGCTCCGTCAGAGGAGAAAAGTCGTCAGAGCAGGACGATCGCAAGCAGCACAAGCACGCCGGCGACAACGGCGACCGCATAGGTCGCCGCCGTCGTGAAGCGGCCGAGCATGGCCTCGCGCTCCTTGATGAGCGCTGCCTCCTCGGCGTTCTCGCCTGCCGTCACCGCGCCGGTCCCGCTCTGCGCCATCGCCCCAACCCTGTCGTTCCGCTTCCCCGCCCCTTCTCGTCGGGCCCCTTCTAGTCGACCGCCGGCGGCAGCGGCAAGGGGTTGGCGAGCAGCGCGTACGGGTCGGCGGGAACCCCGTCCTCGCCCCGCGCCACGGCCGCGACCGCCGCCGGGTAGAGGCGGTGTTCGGCGGCGAGCACGCGGGCGGCGAGGCTCGCCTCCGTATCGCCCGGCAGCACGGGCACGGCGGCCTGGGCGATGATCGGCCCCTCGTCCATCGCCTCCGTCACGTGGTGGACGGTGCAGCCATGCAGCCTGACCCCGGCCGCAAGCGCGCGGGCATGCGTATCGAGCCCGGGGAAGGCGGGCAGGAGCGAGGGGTGGATGTTGATCATCCGCCCCGCCCAGGCGGAGACGAGGAAGGGGGTGAGGAGCCGCATGTAGCCGGCGAGGCAGACGAGGGAGATGCCGGCCGCGCGCAGGGCGGAATCGATCGCCCGCTCATGCGCCTCGCGGTTGCTGCCGAAGTCGCGGTGGGGGATGGCGAACGCCGGGATCTGCGCCGCTTGCGCCACAGCGAGCCCGGGCGCTCCCTCGACATTGGCGACCACGAGAGCGATCCGCGCCGGGTAGCCCGGGCGGGCCGCCGCCTCGATCAGGGCGCGGAGATTGCTGCCGCGGCCGCTGATCAGCACTGCGACGGGAACCCGCTGCATGGGCGGGAGTGTCAGCCGAACCAGCCTTCGGGCGGGTCGATGGCCACGGCGGCCTCGCCAGCGCCCGGCGCGATCCGGCCGATCGCCACGACGCGCTCGCCCTCGCGCGCAAGCAGCGCCGCCGCTGCCTCGGCCTGCTCCGCACCGACCACGACGGCCATGCCGATGCCGCAGTTGAAGACGCGCAGCATCTCCGCGGCCGGCACCTCGCCCGCGCGCGCGAGCCAGCCGAACACGGGCGGCGGCGTCCAGGCCCGGGCATCGAGCGCGGCGATCGTCCCGGGCGGCAGGACGCGCGGCAGGTTGCCGACGATGCCGCCACCGGTGATATGCGCCGCCGCCTTGACCAGCCCGGCGCGATGCGCGGCGAGCAGCGGCTTGACGTAGATCCGCGTCGGCGCGAGCAGGGCTTCGCCGAGGCTCTGGCCGGGGGCGAAGGGAGCGGGCGCCGCCCAGCCGAGCCGGGCGGCGGCGACGATCCGGCGCACGAGCGCGTATCCGTTCGAATGCACGCCCGAGGAGGCGAGGCCGAGCACAACGTCGCCCGCGCCGATCTCGGGCCTTGGCAGGAGCGCGCCGCGCTCTGCCGCGCCCACCGCGAAGCCCGCGAGGTCATAGTCGCCGGCGGCGTAGAGGCCGGGCATCTCCGCCGTCTCGCCGCCAACGAGGGCGCAGCCGGCCTGCCGGCAGCCCTCGGCGATGCCGCCGATCACCGTCGCCGCCTGGTCGACCGAGAGGCTGCCGGTGGCGAAGTAGTCGAGGAAGAACAGCGGCTCTGCGCCCTGCACCACGAGGTCGTTGACGCACATCGCGACGAGGTCGATGCCGACAGTCGCATGCCGAGCGGTGTCGATCGCGAGCTTGAGCTTGGTGCCCACCCCGTCGGTCGTGGCGACGAGGATCGGGTCCCTGAACCCGGCCGCCTTCGGGTCGAACAGGGCGCCGAAGCCGCCCAAGCCCCCGATCGTTCCGGGTCGGGCGGTGGCGCGGGCGAGCGGCGCGATGCGGTGGACGAGCGCCTCCCCGGCCGCGATGTCGACGCCGGCGTCGCGGTAGGTCAGGCTGGCGATGGCGGCCTCCGATCGGCTAAGGGGTCGCCTCCGGCTGGGCGCTGAGGGCCTGCCGGCAAGCGGGGGGTGGCGCGTGACAATAGAGGCGTGGCGCGGAGAAATCAGCCGACGTTCGGAGCGGGGATCGCGGTGCCGGTTCGGGCGCCGGCGCGCGCTCGGCCTCGCGCTCGCCGTCCTGCCGCTGGGGAGCGTCGCGCTTGGCCAGGGCGCCGGCGGGTCGGGCTTCCGCGTCTCCGGTGTCGCTGCCGAGGCGGCGGCAGAGACGGCGGCGGCGGCGCGCGAGCGGGCGATCGCGCAGGGGCTGCGCACCGCCTGGGCCATGCTTCTCGCCCGCGAGGCACCGGCCGATGCCGCGCGGCTTTCCGCTGTCACCCAGGAGGAACTCGATCGGCTGGTCGAGAGCTTCGAGGTGGAGGGGGAGCGCGTCGGCGCCACACGCTACGCCGCGACGCTTGCGGTGAACTTCCGGCCGGAGGCGGTGCGCGCCCTGCTCGCCCGTTCCCCCTCGGCTGCGCCGGCGGGGCGCGTCGAGGTTGTGGCACCGCTGTCGGGGATCGCCGACTGGGTGGAGCTCCGCCGCCGGCTCGGCAATGCTCCGGCGGTCGGCGGCGTCGAGGTCCTGGCGTTGTCGCGTTCTGAGGCGCGGCTCGCGCTCATGCTCCCCGGCGGTGCGGCCGGCGCCGCAGCGCTCGGCCAGGCCGGGCTCTCCCTGCGCGAGGGCCCGGCCGGGCTGACGCTCAGGCTCGCGCCGGGGCCGTGAGCGCCGCGGTCGCTCCGTGATCACGGTCCCCAACGCCATCACGCTTGCCCGGCTCTGCGCTGTGCCGGCGGCGGTGTGGCTGATCCTCAAGCACGAGATGGTGCTCGCCTTCTGGCTGTTCGTCGCCGCCGGCGTCTCGGACGCGGTGGACGGCTACATCGCCAAGCGCTTCGGCGCGCAGACCGATGTCGGCGCCGTGCTAGACCCGGTGGCGGACAAGGCGCTGCTCGTCTCCGTCTATGTCACGCTCGGGCTCACGGGGCACCTGCCGGATTGGCTGGTCATCCTCGTCGTGTTCCGCGACATCTTCATCGTCGGCGGCGTGCTCGTTCTCTACGTGCTCGGCTCGCCGCCCGAGATCAGGCCGCTGCCGGTCTCGAAGGTGAACACGGCGCTGCAGATCGCGCTCGCGGCGCTGGTGCTCCTGCACCTCGCCTATGGCGTGCCGGGGCCGATGGTGGTCGATGCCCTGGTCTGGGGGGTCGCCGCCTCGACCCTCGCCTCGGGCGCTGCCTACGTGCTGCGCTGGGTGCGCGGCGGCGGGGCGGGGCCATGAGCGTGCGCGAGCCGCCCGCGCCGCCAGACCGGGAGGCCGCCGAGCGGCTGCGCCGGCAGCGGCTGATCGCGCTCGGGGTCGGGCTCGCTCTGCTGCTGCTCGCGCTGCATGTCTTCGCCGGGATCCTCCTGCCCTTCGTGGTCGCTGCGCTGATCGCCTATCTGCTCGACCCGGTGGCGGCGCGGCTTGCCGCGCTCGGCATGCCGCGCGGGCTCGCCGCGTTCCTGCTCGTGACCGGCGTGTTCGCTCTGTTCGTGTTGTTCCTGCTTCTGTTCTACCCGCTCGTGCTCGCCCAGCTCACCATCCTGATCGCGCGCATCCCCGAATACATCGCCGCGATCAGGGCGCTGATCACCGAGACGCTGCTCTGGCTTGCCGACACGCTCGGGCCCGAGGTGGTGGACCGGCGGCTGCGCGAGCTCGCGGTCGGCCAGGCGGCGGGGATGCTCGGGTGGATCGCGGGCGCGCTGGCCTCGCTGATCGGCGGCGGAGCGCGGCTCTTCAACGTGCTCGCGCTTGCCGTCGTCACCCCCGTGGTGGCCTTCTACCTCCTGCGCGACTGGCCGCGCATGATCGCCACGATCGACAGCTGGATCCCCCGCCGCTACCTCGCCACGACGCGGCTGCTCGCGGCCGAGATCGACCGGATCCTCTCGGCCTGGGTGCGCGGCCAGGCGATCGTCTGCCTGCTGTTCGGCGCCTTCTATGCGATCGCGCTGACGCTCGCAGGGCTCGAACTCGGGCTGATCGTCGGGCTGACGGCGGGGATCATCAGCTTCATCCCCTATGTCGGCACGCTGACCGGGTTCGTGATCGGGGTGGGCATGGCGGCGGTGCAGTTCCCGACCTGGCATGACGTTGCCGTGGTGGCGGCGATCTTCGTCATCGGCCAGACGGTGGAGGGCTACATCATCTATCCCCGGCTGCTCGGAGACAGGGTGGAGCTGCACGCCGTGTGGGTGATCTTCGCTCTGTTCGCTGGCGGCGCCGCCTTTGGGTTCCTGGGCGTGCTGCTCGCCGTGCCGGCGGCGGCGGCGATCGGGGTGGTGGCGCGGTTTTGGCTGCGCCGCTACCTCGCGAGTCCGCTTTTCCTCGACCGGGGCGGGTAGCGCGATGGCGCCGGCGCAGCTGCCGCTGCCGTTCCTGCCCGGGCGGTCCTTCGCCGCAGCCGATCTCGTGCCCGGCGCGGCGAACGCGGAGGCGCGCGCGTGGCTCTCCCGCTGGCCGGACTGGCCATCGGGACGGCTCGCGCTCTGGGGCCCGGCCGGTTCGGGCAAGAGCCATCTCGCGGCCATCTGGCGCATGCGGAGCGGCGCGCGGGCGCTGTCCGGCCCCGCGCTTGCCGCGCTCGCCGCGGACGCGGTGTTCGAGGCGATCTCGCCCGGCGGCGCGACTCTGGTCGAGGACGCCGACCAGGCACCCCAGGGCCGCGCCCTGCTCCACCTCCTCAACGCCGCCGCCGAGTCGGGCGGAACGGTGCTTCTCACAGCGCGCACGCCGCCCCAGTGCTGGGCGGCGCTCTGGCGCTCCGCCCTGCCCGACCTTGCCTCGCGGCTTGCCGCCACCCAGGGGGCTGCGATCACCGCCCCTGACGAGGCGCTTGTGAGGGCCGTGCTCGCCAAGCATCTCGCCGACCGGCAGGTGATGATCCGCCCCGACCTGCTCTCCTGGCTCGCGCTCCGCCTGCCACGGGATTTCGCGACCGTCGCGGCGCTCGCCGAGGCGCTCGATCAGGCCGCGCTCGCCGCCAAAGCGGCGATCACCCGCCCAGTCGCTGCCGCAGCACTCGCCAGAGCCCTCGCCGCGACCGGCCATGACCCGGGCGGCGACCCGGCGCGCGATGACACTTCCGTTGAGACGGACGCTCCGCCCTCGCCGCCCTGTGCCCCTCCGGGCTAGGGTCGCGCCGGGTAGGGCGACGCGGGAGATGCGGGATGGAGCGCGTTCGCGAGGTGGCAAGGCTGACGGAGGGGGGCGAAGGCGAGGACGCGGCCGGCACCCGCCCCGACGCGATGGAAAGCCCCGAGCGCTTCATCAACCGCGAGCTCTCCTGGCTGGCCTTCAACACCCGCGTCCTGGAGGAGGCCGACAACCCCCGCCACCCGCTGCTCGAACGGGTGCGGTTCGTCTCGATCTCCGCCTCCAACCTCGACGAGTTCTACTCCGTCCGCGTCGCCGGCCTGGTCGGCCAGGCGGCCGCCGGGGTGGTTAAGGCAAGCCCCGACGGGCTCTCGCCGACGCAGCAGCTCGCCGCCATCCATGACCGCGCCGAGGCGCTGATCGAGGAGCAGCAGCGTGTCTGGCGCAGCCTCTGCAGCCAGCTCCGCGCCGCCGGGCTCTCGGTCGTCGCCCCCGAGGAGCTCGGGGCGGAGGACCGCGCCTGGCTCGATCAGTGGTTCATGGACCGCGCCTTCCCCGTTCTCACCCCGCTCGCGATCGACCCTGCCCACCCCTTCCCCTTCATCCCCTCGCTCGGCCTCGTCATGGTGCTCAGGCTGACCCATGCCGATGACGGAACGGCGATGCGCGCTCTCCTGCCCATCCCCTCCCAAGTGGAGCGCTTCATCCGCCTGCCCGAGGCGGCGTCGGGGCCGAAGCAGATCCGCTTTCTGTTGCTCGAGGAGGCGCTCGGCCTCTTCCTCGACCGCCTCTTCCCCGGCTACAGGATCGTCGACAAGGGCTATTTCCGCCTGATCCGAGACAGCGACGTCGAGTTCGAGGAGGAGGCGGAGGACCTCGTCCGCTCCTACGAGACGGCGCTGAAGCGCCGCCGCCGCGGCAAGGTGATCCGGCTCACCGTCAACGCCGCGATGCCGCCCGAACTGCTCGACTTCGTCACCTCAGAGCTCGACGCGCCGCGGGCCGAGGTGTTCCTCGTCGACGGCATCCTCGGCGTCGCCGACCTCAAGCAGATCATCGTCGACGACCGGCCCGACCTTCTCTTCACCCCCCACACGGCGCGCTTCCCCGAACGGATCCGCGATTTCGGCGGCGACTGCTTCGCCGCCATACGCCACAAGGACATCGTCGTCCACCACCCCTATGAAAGCTTCGACGTGGTGGTGCAGTTCCTCCGCCAGGCGGCGCGCGACCCGGCGGTGGTCGCGATCAAGCAGACGCTCTACCGCACGAGCCGCGACAGCCCGATCGTGCGCGCTCTCATCGAGGCGGCGGAGAACGGCAAGATCGTCACCGCCATGGTCGAGCTGAAGGCGCGGTTCGACGAGGAGCTGAACATCCGCTGGGCGCGCGAGATGGAGGCGGCCGGGGTGCAGGTCGTCTACGGCTTCGTCGAGCTCAAGACGCACGCCAAGCTCTCGCTCGTGGTCCGCCGCGAGGGCCAGGCGCTGCGGTCCTACGCCCATGTCGGCACGGGCAACTACCACCCCTACACAGCGCGCGTTTACACAGACCTCTCCTTCTTCACCTGCGACCCGGCGCTGACGCGCGACGCCGCGCGGCTGTTCAACTTCATGACCGGCTATGCCGAGCCCTCGCGGATGGAGGCGATGGCGTTTGCGCCGCTGACCATACGCACGCGCCTCGGCGAGTTGATCGACCGCGAGATCGGCTTCGCCAAGGCGGGCAAGCCCGCGACGATCTGGCTCAAGATGAACAGCCTCGTCGACGAGGCGCTGATCGACCATCTCTATCGCGCCTCGCGGGCTGGGGTGGCGATCGCGATCGTCTGCCGCGGAATCTGCTGCCTCCGCCCTGGCGTTCCCGGGCTTTCCGAGACGATCCGTGTCAAGTCGATCGTCGGGCGCTTCCTCGAACATGCGCGTATCTTCGCCTTCGGCAACGGCCACCCCATGCCCTCGCGCGAGGCCTCGGTGTTCATCTCTTCGGCCGACTGGATGGCACGCAACATGGACTGGCGCGTCGAGGTGATGGCGCCGATCGCGAACCCGACCGTGCACGCCCAGATCCTCGACCAAATCATGGTGGTGAACCTCAAGGACGAAGCGCAGTCCTGGACGCTCGGGCCGGACGGGGTCTATACGCGCGTTCGCGCCGGCGACGGCGCCTTCTCGGCGCATGAGTACTTCATGACCAACCCCTCGCTTTCGGGCCGCGGCAGCGCCCTGCACGGCCCCGCGGCGGTCGCGCCGGTGCCGGTGCGCGAGCGGCAGGACCGTGTTGCGCAGGACTGAGGACGCCCGCGCGACGATGCCGGAGACCGCCGCTCGACGCTGCGGCGTGGTCGATCTCGGCTCGAACTCCGTCCGCCTCGTCGTGTTCGAGGGGCTTTCGCGCAACCCCGTCGCGATCTTCAACGAGAAGGCCATCCTCGGCCTTGGCCGCGGCCTGCAGACCACGGGGCGGCTCAACGAGGACGCGATGGCGCACTCGATCCTCGTGCTCGAGCGCTACCTCGCCGTTGCCCGCTCGATGGGGGCAGACCCGCTCGAAGTGCTCGCCACCGCTGCGGTGCGCGATGCCGCCAACGGCGAGGGCTATGTCGCGATGCTGCGGCGTCGCTTCCCCGGCCTCGCCATCCGCGTCCTCTCCGGCCATGAGGAAGCACTGCTCTCGGCCGAGGGCGTTCTCTCCGGCATCCCCGACGCCGATGGCATCCTCGGCGACCTCGGCGGGGGAAGCCTCGAACTCGCCCATCTGCGCGCCGGCACGGTGGCCGCAGCGGCGACGCTCCCGCTCGGCGTGATCCGGCTCGCCGAGCGGGCCGAGGGGGACGTGGTGCGGGCGCGCGCCATCGCCGAGGAGATTCTCGCCGCCGTGCCCTGGCTGCGCGAAGGCGCAGGGCGCGACCTCTATCTCGTCGGCGGGGCCTGGCGCGCTCTTGCGCGTATCCATATCGGCCAGACCGGCTATCCGCTCGCGATCGTGCATCACTACACCCTGCCCAGGGAGGAGGCGCGCGACCTGACAAGCGTCGTGACGAACCTCTCGCGGCGCACGCTCGAGCGAATCCCGGGCCTCTCGCGCCGGCGGGTGGACGGGCTTCCCTTCGCCGCCGTCGTGCTGCGCCGGCTTCTACGGATCACCGGCGCGCGGCGCGTTGTGTTCAGCGCCAACGGCATGCGCGAGGGCTGGCTCGCTGGGCGGATCCCGGCATCGGTGCGCGCCGAGGACCCGCTGCTTGCCGCCGGCCGCGAGCTGAACGCGCGCTTCGGCCGCAGCGACACCCTGCCGCCCGCGCTCGTCGCCTGGACGGCGCCGCTCTTTCCCGGCGAGACCCGCGGCGAGCAGCGGCTGCGCGAGGCGGCCTGTTGGGTCTCCGACATCGGCGCTCACGAGCACCCCGACTACAAGGCCGAGCAGGCCTTCCTGCGCATGCTGCGCCAGCCCGGAATCGGGCTCGACCACCATGCCCGCGCCTTCCTCGCGCTTGCGGTGGCGATGCGCCACGAGGCGGAGCCGGACGAGCCGTGGCTCGCGCCAGCGCGCGTTCTGCTCGATGTCGGGACCGCGCAGCGGGCCGAGCTCGTCGGCGCGGCGCTCAGGCTCGCCTACACGCTCTCCGGCGGCACGGCGGCGCTGCTCGGGCGCACGGGGCTCCGGCGCGAGCATGCGCGGCTTGTGCTTCGCCTCTCGCAGGGCGGCGGCGTGTTCGCGGGCGACAGCGTCTGGCGCAGGCTCGAGCGGCTGGCCGAACTCGCCGGCCTTGAACCGTCCACCGAGATCGCGCCCGCGCCAGAGGAGCAGCTCGGCGTCGATGCCGCCGAGTGAGTGCCGGCGGAGCGCGGCGCAGTTTTCCGCCGCCGCAGCGAACGTTGCGCTGGATTACCGGACTGCCGCTCTGGTAGCATATCAGCTATGCAGAGTTCGCGCCGTGCCCTGCTCGCAGTCCTTCCCGCCCTCGCGGCGGTGCGCGCGGCGCGCGCGGCGGCAGAGCCGGTCGATGTGCTGCTTGTGCTCGCCGTCGATGTCAGCCGCTCGATCGATGAGGACGAGGCGCGGCTGCAGCGCGAGGGCTTCCGCAACGCGATGATCGACCCGCGCGTTGTGTCTGCCATTCGCTCCGGAACGCTTGGGGCGATCGCGGTCTGCTACCTCGAATGGGCATCGGCAGACTACCAGCGGATCGTCATTCCCTGGACCAAGATCGACGGGCCTGCCGCCGCCGCGCGCTGGTCCGAGGCGCTCGCCGCCGCCCCGCGCGTCTCGATGAACTGGACCTCCATCTCCGGTGCGATCGAGGCCTCGATGCGCGCAATCAACGACGCGCCGTTCGAGGGCACGCGCCGCGTGATCGACATCTCCGGCGACGGGGTGAACAACTCCGGCGGGCCAGTCACGCTCTATCGCGACCTCGCCGTCGATGCCGGGATCACCATCAACGGCCTGCCGATCCTGAACGACCGCTCGCCCTTCGGTCGGCCGCAGAACATGACGCTCGACCAGTACTTCCAGGAGTTCGTGATCGGCGGCCCCGGCGCCTTCGTCATCGCAGCCGACGATTTCGAAGCATTCCAGACTGCGGTTCTGCGCAAGCTTATCCGCGAGATCTCGGGACGCCCGGGCCCGACGGGCTTCGGCTGATCGGCCCTACGCTGATTGCCGCTACTCTGCCGCAGCACTCCGAGCGGGAGCGCCGCCTGTCCTCCCGAACCAAGCCTTGATTCGCTCGCGCTCGCGCTGGAAGAACACGTAGAGCATCGGGATGACGAAGATGCCGATCGCCGAGGCGGCGATCATGCCGGCGAACACGCCGATCGAGACGTTGCGGCGCGCGATCTCGGCCGCGCCTTCCGCCGTCACGAGCGGCACGAGGCCGAGGATGAAGGCAAGCGAGGTCATCATCACGGGGCGGAACCGAAGCCGCGCCCCTTCCGTCGCCGCCTCGATGAGCGCCACGCCGCGCTCGCGCTGCTCCTTGGCGAACTCGACGATGAGGATGCCGTTCTTCGCGGCGAGCGCGATCAAGACGACGATGCCGATCTGCGCGTAGAGGTCGAGCGGCGCGCGCGCGACCAGAAGCCCAAGCATCGCCCCGACCACCCCGACGGCGACCGAGAGCAGAACCGGAACCGGAATGGTCCAGCTCTCGTAGAGGCCGACGAGGAAGAGATAGGCGAAGAGCACCGCCATCGCGAGGATCGCGCCGACCTGCCCCGCCGCGCGCTTCTCCTGGAACGAGATGTCGGACCATGCGAAGCCGTAGCCCGGCGGAAGCGTCGCCTTCGCCACCTCCTCCATCGCCACGAGCGCCTGGCCCGACGACACGCCGGGAGCGCCTGCGCCGAGCACCGTCGCCGCGCGGGAGTTGTTGAACCGCGTGATCGACTGCGGCGCCTCCTCGATCCTCACCTCCGCGAGCGACCGGATCTGCACCATCCCGCCCTCGGCGTTGCGCACATGGATGCGCAGGATGTCGCCGATGCTGCGCCGGTCCTCCGGGTCGCCCTGCATCGCCACCTGCCAGGTGCGACCGAACAGGGTGAAATCGTTGACATAGGCGCCGCCGAGCACCGCCTGCAGCGTGCCGAACAGCTCCGCCAACGGCACGCCGAGCGCCTGCGCCTTGTCGCGGTCGATCTCGAGGAAGACCGACGGCGTGTTGGCGCTGAAGGAGGAGAAGACGCGGGCAAGCCGCGGGTCCTGGTTCGCCGCGACGACGAGGCCGCGCATCGCCTGCGCGAGTTCCCTCGGCGAGCGGCCCTCGAGGTCCTGCAGCATGAAGGTGAAGCCGCCCCCCGTGCCGAGCCCGATGATCGGCGGCACGTTCAGCGGCAGGGCAACGCCCTCGCGCAGGGACTGGAGCTCGCGCGCGAGGTCGCGGATCACCGCCTGGGCGGCGAGCGCCTCTGACCGCCGCTGCTCGAAGGGCTTGAGCAGCGCGATCTGGAAGGCGGCGTTGGGCTGCGCCGAGCCGTCGACGAAGTTGAAGCCGATCACGGTCGAGACATTCGCCACCGCCGGGTGCGCCGCAACGACCCGGTCCACCTCCGCAACGAACGCCGCGGTGCGGTTGACCGAGGCCGCGTCGGGGAGCTGGGTGACGACGAAGATCGCGCCCTGGTCCTCCTCCGGAACGAAGCCCGTCGGCGTGACGCGGGCGATGCCGACGACGCCGGCCATGCACGCCGCGACGATGACAAGCGAGAGTGCCGAGACGCGCACGAGCCGACGCACGATCGCGCCGTAGCCCTCCGCCACACGGTCGATGGCGCGCATGATCGCCCCGATCGGGCCGCGCCGCGGCCCCGTGGCGGGGCGGAGGAAGAGGGCGGCGAGAGCGGGTGAGAGCGTGAGCGCATTGATCGCCGACAGCACCATCGCGACCGAGATCGTCACCGCGAACTGGCGGAACAGCTCGCCCGTGATCCCGGGGATGAACGCCACCGGAACGAACACCGAGAGCAGCACGAGCGTGATGGCGATGATCGGGGCGGTGATCTCGGCCATCGCCCGCTTCGTCGCCTCGGCGGGCGAGAGCCCGGGCTCCTCGTGCATCACCCGCTCGACGTTCTCGACGACGACGATCGCATCGTCGACGACGATGCCGATCGCAAGCACCATCGCCAGCAGCGAGACGGTGTTGGCCGAGTAGCCGAGCAGCAAGAGCACGGCGAAGCTGCCGATCAGGCTCACCGGCACGGCGATGGTCGGGATCAGCGTCGCGCGCAGGTTGCCGAGGAAGAGGAACACGACGAGCACGACGAGGACGAAGGCCTCGAGCAGCGTCTTCTGCACCGCGTGGATCGTTTCGGTGACGAAGGTCGTAGAATCGAACGTCACCTGCCAGCGCAGGCCCTCGGGGAAGCGCTCGGCGAGCTCGGCCATCGCCGCCTGCACCGCGCGCGCGGCCACGACCGCGTTCGCTCCCGGCGCCTGGTAGACAGCGAAGAGCTGCGCCGGCCGCCCCTGGAAGCGCGTCTCGACGTCGGCGTTGCGTGCGCCGAGCTCGATCCGCGCGATGTCGCCGAGGCGGAGCACCGAGCCGTCGGGGTTGGCGCGTATGGCGATCCGCGCGAACTCCTGGACAGAGGCCAGCCTTCCCTGCGTCGTGATGGTGAGCTGGATCTGCTGGTCGTCGGCGATCGGCCGGGCGCCGATCCGCCCCACCGGAGCCTGAACGTTCTGCGAACGTATCGCTGCCTGAACGTCCCCTGGCGTCAGCCCGAGCTGCGCCAGCCGGTCAGTGTCGAGCCAGATTCGCATCGCGTAGTCGAGCGCCCCGAACAGGGCAACGTCGCCCACCCCGGGCGTGCGCTTGATCCGGTCGATCACGTTGATGGTGAGGTAGTTCGAGATGAAGAGGTTGTCGTAGCGCCCCGCGGGATCGTAGACCGCGATCACGTTGAGGAAGGCGGAGGAGACCTTCTTCACCGTCACGCCGATCCGCTTGACCTCCTCCGGCAGCGCGGCGAGCGCGACCTGCACGCGGTTGTTGACATTGACGGTGTTGATGTCGGGGTCGGTGCCGAGCTCGAAGCTGATGGTCAGCGCATAGGTGCCGTCGGAGGCGGCGAGCCCGCGCATGTAGATCATGTTGTCGACGCCGACGACCTGGCTCTCGATCACCTGAGCGACGGCCTCTTCCACCACCGCAGCCGAGGCGCCGGGATAGACCGCGGTGACCCGAACCTGCGGCGGAACGATGTCGGGATACTGTGCGACGGGGATGCGGGTGAGCGCGATGAGCCCAGCGATTGCGGTGATGATGGCGATGACGATCGCAAGCCGCGGCCGGTCGACGAAGACGGCGCTGATCATCGCGGCTCAGCCCGCGCGGCCGGTGGGCTGGGAGCCGGGGGGCGGTGTTGCGGGGCCGGCGCGCGGGGAAGCGGGCACCGGCTGGACCGGCGCACCCGGGCGTATCCGCTGCAGCCCGTCGATGATCAGGAGCTCGCCTGGCTTGAGCCCCTCCTCCACGACGATGCGCGCGCCCGCGGGCTGGCCGGTGCGAAGGCGGCGGACGGCGGCGCGCCCAGACTCGGCGACGAACACGTAGGCGCCCTGCTGGTCGAGCAGGATCGACGCTTGCGGGATCACCACCCTCTTCTCCGGCTCGGCTCCCTCGACGCGGACCGTGACGAACATCCCATCCGTCAGCAGCCGGTTCGGGTTCGGAATCGTCGCCCGCACCGCAACCGTGTCCGTCGCCTGAGCGACCGTGACGTCGACGAAATCGATCTCCCCCGTCTCGGCATAGTCGCTGCCATCGGCGAAGGCGAGGGTCACACGCACCGGCGCCGCTGCGCCGCCTTGGTCGCGCCGGCGCTTGAGGTCGAGCAGGATCCGCTGGCTCACGGGGAAGGTGACATACATCGGGTCCTGGCTCACGAGCAGCGCAAGCGGCCCCGACTGCGGCGAGACGACATTGCCGACCGAGACGGCGGCACGGCCGATCCGCCCCGCAACGGGAGCGCGGATCAGCGTGTAGCCGAGGCTGATCTCCGCCGTCTCCAGCGCCGCCCGCGCCTCGAGCACGGCGGCCTCGGCGGCGGCGGCTTCGGCTCGGCGCTGGTCGCGTGTCGCGAGCGGAATGTTGTTTGTGCGCAAGAGTTCCTCGGCCCGGGCGAGCTGGAGCTCGGCGTTCAGCTTCTGCGCCTCAGCGGCGGCGAGCTGCGCCTTGGCGGCGTTGACGGCGGCGATGAAGGGCTCGCGCTCGATGACGAAGAGCAGGGCGTCCTTGGCGACGTCCTGGCCGTCGCGGAAGGTCTGCTGCTCGAGGAACCCGGTGACGCGCGCGACCAGCGCGACTCGGCTCGTCGCCTCGACCCGGCCGATGAAGCTCGCCGCCTGCGTCACGTCTTCGAGCGCGACGGCAAGAACGCCCACCGGGATGGAAGGCGGCGGCGCGGGCTGGGCCGAAGCCCCGCCGGCGAGGGCAAGGAGGACCGGCAGAACAAGACCGAGGCGTGATCGTATCATCCGCTGCCTCCCGCGCCAAGGTCACAGCATAGGCCATGGCGGGGGGCGGCGCATCTTATTCTCCGGCGGCGCAACGACGCCGCAGCGTCCAATAACGCGGCCGTCGCCCCTCGCGCAGAGCCTTCGCCTCGTAGCGCGTCGGCGGCCATCCCTCGGGGCGGGAGGCGGCGACATCGGCGACGGCGAAGAAGGGCTGGTCCGCGAGCGTCTCCTCGACCCAGGCTTGGTAGGTCGGGTCGTCCGAGGCGAGGCGCAGCTCCGCGCCGGGGGCGAGAACGCGGGCGATGGCGCCAAGTGTGGCCGGGTGGATGAAGCGCCGACGTGCATGGCGGGCTTTCGGCCAGGGGTCGGGGAAGAGCAGGAAGAGGCGCGTGAGCGCCGCCTCGGGCAGGGCCGCGATGAGCACGCGCGCATCGGCGTGCCAGAGGCGGAGATTGGCGGGCAGCGGCGCGGTCGCCTCAGCGCCTTCGGGGACGAGGCGCGAGAGCAGGCTCGAGACACCGTTCTCGAACACCTCGGCCGCGATCAGCCCCGCCTCGGGGTGGAGGGCGGCGATCGCCTCGGCATGCTCGCCGCCGCCGAAGCCGACCTCGAGCCAGACCTCGCGCACGGGCACGGCGAAGGCGGAGGCAGGGTCGGCGGCATGGGCGGGCAGGAAGGCCATGCGCGGCAGGGCGAGGGCGAGCAGCCGCTCCTGGCGCGGCCTCAGCGCGTGGCCGCGGCGGCGGCCGTAGAGCCGCTCCGCCGGCGGGCGGTCGAGCTTCTTCGACCGCGGCTTCGGGGCGGCGGCCGCGGTCAAGCGGACCGTCTCAGTGGCCGAAGGCCTCAGTGACCGAAGGCGGCCTTCAGAGCGGGCACGAGGTCGGTCCTCTCCCAGGTGAAGGTTCCCTTCTCCTCGTCCGGCGTGCGGCCGAAATGGCCGTAGGCCGAGGTCGGCACATAGATCGGCCGGTTGAGGTGGAGGTGTTCGCGTATGCCCCGCGGCGAGAGGTTCACGAGGTCGCCGACGACGCGGGCGAGCTTCACCTCGTCGATGTCCTTGCCCGTGCCATGCAGGTCGAAATAGACCGAGAGCGGCTTGGAGACGCCGATCGCGTAGCTCACCTGGATGGTGCAGCGGTCGGCCAGGCCGGCGGCGACCACGTTCTTGGCGAGGTAGCGGCAGGCATAGGCCGCCGAGCGGTCGACCTTCGTCGGGTCCTTGCCGGAGAAGGCGCCGCCGCCATGCGGCGCCGCCCCGCCATAGGTGTCGACGATGATCTTGCGCCCCGTCAGCCCGGCGTCGCCGTCGGGGCCGCCGATCACGAACTTGCCGGTCGGGTTCACGTAGAACTCGGCTTCGGGGCACATCCAGCCCTTCGGCAGGCTGCTTTCGACGATCGGCCAGAGCATGCGCTTGATCTCGGCCTGCTCCATTCCGTCAACATGCTGCGTCGAGACGACGATCGAGGTCGCACCGACCGGCGTGCCGTCGACATAGCGCAGCGTCACCTGGCTCTTGGCGTCGGGCAAAAGCCCGGCGACGAGCTTGTCGCGGTTGCGCCGCATCTCGCTGATCCGGCGCAGGATCAGGTGAGCGTAGTAGAGCGGCGCGGGCATAAGCTCGGGCGTCTCGCGGCAGGCATAGCCGAACATGATGCCCTGGTCGCCAGCGCCCTCGTCCTTGTTGCCGGCGGCATCGACGCCTTGGGCGATGTCGGCCGACTGGGCATGCAGGTGGCAGTGCACCTCGGCGGTGCGCCACGAGAAGCCCGGCTGGTCGTAGCCGATGTCGTGGATCGCCATGCGCGCGAGATGGGTGAGGTACTCCGCCGTCACCGTCTCCGGCCCGCGCACCTCGCCCGCGAGCACGACGCGGTTGGTCGTGACCAGCGTTTCGCAGGCGACGCGCGAATAGGGGTCGGCGGCGAGGAAGGCGTCGAGGACCGTGTCGCTGATCCGGTCTGCGACCTTGTCGGGGTGGCCTTCGGAGACGGATTCGCTGGTGAACAGGTATTCGCCCGTCGCGCGCATGGCGTGCTTCGTCCTCTTGTCGCGGGGGTGGTTGCGGTCTGGCCGGGGTCCCCGAGAATCCGGCCCCGGTCTCCGGTGGTCCGGTCTCGGTCGGCCGGCGTGATCGCAGGGAACCGTGACCGGGTCAAGGCAGCGCCTCTGCATGCGGCGGATGTGCGGCACGCGCGCCGGCGATCAGCGCGTGGGGGGCCAGGGCATGGGCGATCAGAGCGGGCGGCACAGCGCCCGGGAGCGCGACCTCGCGCACGCGCTCGCCCGGCCCGATCGCGGCGACCGGCCGGTAGAGCTCTGGCTCGCGCCGCCGGCCGCGCCCGGGCGGCATCCGGTCGACCGACCCGCCGTTGACCGGCGCAGCGGCTAGCGCAAGCCCTGCCTCGATCAGCGCCGCCGTGGCCAGACGCAGCGTGACCTGAACCCGCCCCGGCTCGGCGCGGGCGAGCACGCGCGCGTCCCGGTCGCTGACCCAGAAGAACACGCGGGCGTTGATGAATCGGCGCCAGCAGGCGGGCGTCAGGCCAGGGCCGAGCCTGGGCGCGAGGCCGGCCTCGTGCAGCTTCTGCCGCCGTAGTGTCGCCATGCCGTGGACGGGGTGGCGGAGGGTGACGGCGCGGTCGCGGTTGCGGCCGAGCAGGGCCTCGGCGTCCGGCACCTCGAAGAGCGCGCACAGGGCCTCGGCAGAAAGCAGGCCGTGGCGCGCGATCGAGGCCAGGGCGGCAGCGTCGGTCACATGCAGGAGGGTGGGGAAGCGGCGGGAGAACGCGTCGGTCACCGCGCCATGCCGAGCACGTCGAGCATGCCGTAGAGGCCGGGCGGTCGGCCGGAGAGCCAGCGCGCCGCGCGCACCGCGCCTTCGGCGTAGATCCGGCGGTCGAAGCTCCGGTGCGCGAGGGTGATGTGTTCGACGCCGCCAGCGAAGATCACGCTGTGTTCGCCCACCACCTGGCCGCCGCGCAGAGCGGCGAAGCCGATCGCGCCGTCGCGCCGCCGCCCGGTGTGGCCATGCCTCCCGCTCTCCATCACCGCCTCGAGCGCGACCCCGCGCCCTGCGGCGGCGGCGCGGCCGAGCGCGATCGCCGTGCCCGAAGGCGCGTCGATCTTCTGCCTGTGGTGCATCTCGACGATCTCGATGTCGTAGTCTGGCCCGAGCGCTCGGGCCGCCTCGCGCACGAGCCCGAGCATCACATTCACGGCCGGGGCGAAGTTCGCGGCATAAACGACCGGAATCGCCCGCGCGGCTTCGGCGACCGCCCGCTCCGACTCCGCCGAGAGGCCCGAGGTTCCGAGCACGACCGCCGCCCCGGCCGCCATAGCCGCGGCAAGGTGGGACGCGACGGCGTCTGGGTGGGTGAAGTCGATCAGCACGTCGGCGCGGGCGGCGAGCGCGGCGATGTCGTCGGTCGCCGGCAGGCCGAGCGGCTCGAGCCCGGCGAGACGCCCGACATCCTGGCCGTACTGCGCCCCGCCGGGCTTCACCGTGCCGCCCGCGAGTGCGAGCCCCTCGGTGCGGGCGATCTCTGCCGCGACGAGCCGCCCCATCCGCCCGGCAACGCCCGCGACCCCGATGCGTATGGTCATCGCCCCCTCTCTCGCACCGCTTCCGGAACGACCTCCTTGCGCCACGACCGTGCGGCCAGGGGCGCCGCCGGTCAACCGCCAGCCTCGCAGGACGGGAGCGGCGGTGCTATGCCAGCGGGCACGCGGGCGTGGCGGAATTGGCAGACGCAGCGGACTTAAAATCCGCAGCCGGGCGACCGGCGTGTCGGTTCGACCCCGACCGCCCGCACCGGCAAAACCAGGCGGCGCCGCGCCTCCCGCGATCGGGCGAGGCGCGTGCGGCTATACGCGCAAGGACGGTGTCACCGCCGAACGCTCCGCCGCGTCAGCCGCGGCGTTCGACCATCAGCCGCTTGATCTCGCCGATCGCCTGCGCCGGGTTGAGGCCCTTCGGGCAGGTCTTGGTGCAGTTCATGATGGTGTGGCAGCGATAGAGCTTGAACGGGTCTTCGAGCGCGTCGAGACGCTCGCCGGTCGCCTCGTCGCGGCTGTCGGCGATCCAGCGATAGGCCTGGAGCAGCACGGCGGGGCCGAGATAGCGGTCGCCATTCCACCAGTAGGAGGGGCAGGAGGTGGAACAGCAAAAGCAGAGGATGCACTCCCAGAGCCCGTCGATCCGCGCCCGCTCCTCCGGGCTCTGCAGCCGCTCGGCGTCGGGCGGGGCGGGGGTGTCGCTCTTGAGCCAGGGCTCGATGGAGCGGAGCTGCGCATAGGGCTGGGAGAGGTCTGGGACGAGATCCTTCACCACCGGCATGTGCGGCAGCGGCGTGATCCGCACGGCACCCTTCACCTCCTCGATCGGCTTGAGGCAGGCGAGCGTGTTCGTTCCGTCGATGTTCATCGCGCAGGAGCCGCAGATGCCCTCGCGGCAGGAGCGGCGGAAGGTCAGCGTCGTGTCGATCTCGTTCTTGATCTTGATCAGAGCGTCGAGGACCATCGGCCCGCAGGCGTCGAGGTCGATGCGGTAGGTGTCGGTGCGCGGGTTCTCGCCGTCGTCTGGGTTCCAGCGGTAGATCCGGAACTCCTTCACGCGCGTCGCACCCTCGGGTGCGGGGAAGGTCCGCCCCGGCTTGATTCGGCTGTTGGCGGGCAGGGTGAAGGTCGCCATGGTCGCAGCTCCGCTCAGTTCGGCGCAGTCACCGCATCGACGGCCGGACGCAGGTCGTTGTTGTCCTCGATGCGAAGCATTCTGATGTCGCGCACGCAGGGGCCAAACCAGCTGTACGCCTTGGTCAGCTCCTGGACAGCGAGGACACACCGGACGGCATCAACACTGTCGTCTCCGAAGTAGACGCTGCCTTGCTGTCGCGTGAAGCCGTGCTTGCTGAGCACGCGCCTGATATCGCTGTAGGCGTTTTGCCAGGTCGTTGCGTGATAGGCGGCCTGAAGCGCGTTCGTGTCCATGTCGAACGAGATGGCGTACATGCTCGGTCGTCTCTGCGGTTTCGAGTTGTGTCCGATCCCAGCCACGGGCGCCGGCCCCACACCTGGTTCAGGCCTGTCGGGCCGGCGCCTTGTCACGGGGCCTCAGTACACCCGCGCCTTGGGCGGGAAGGACTGCACCTCGTTGGTCAGCGTCGTGAGCGTCACCGGGCGATAGTCGAGCCGCACCGCGCCGGAGGGGTCGCACCAGGCGAGCGTGTGCTTGAGCCAGTTCACGTCGTCACGCTCTGGGTAGTCCTCGTGCGCATGCGCGCCGCGGCTCTCCTTGCGCGCCTCGGCCGAGACGACCGTGACCATGGCGTTGCCCATCAGATTGTCGAGCTCCATCGCCTCGACGAGATCGGTGTTCCAGATCAGGCTGCGGTCGGTGACGCGGAGATCGTCCATGTGCCGCCAGTGGCCGCGCATCTTCTCGACCCCTTCGGCGAGGCTCGCGGAGGTGCGGAACACCGCCGCATGGTCCTGCATCGTCCGCTGCATGGCGAGGCGTATCTCGCCCGTGTTTGACCCGCCCTTGGCGTGGCGGATCCGGTCCATCCGCGCGAGCGCAGCCTCGCCTGCCTTCGGCGGCAGCGGCGGCTGGCTCTGGCCGGGCTTGACCAACTCTGCCGCGCGGTGCGCGGCGGCGCGGCCGAACACCACGAGGTCGAGCAGCGAGTTGGTGCCGAGGCGGTTTGCCCCGTGCACCGAGACGCAGGCCGCCTCGCCCACCGCCATCAGCCCGGGCACCACACGGTCACCGTCAGGCCCGCGGGTGATCACCTCGGTGCGCCAGTTCGTCGGGATGCCGCCCATGTTGTAGTGCACGGTCGGCAGGATCGGGATCGGCTCGCGGGTGACATCGACGCCGGCGAAGATCCGCGCCGTCTCGCTGATCCCGGGCAGACGCTCGGCGAGAAGGTCGGCGCCGAGATGCTCGAGATGGAGCAGGATATGGTCCTTGTTCGGGCCGCAGCCGCGCCCCTCGCGAATTTCGATCGTCATCGAGCGGGAGACGACGTCGCGGCTCGCGAGGTCCTTCGCGGTGGGCGCGTAGCGCTCCATGAAGCGCTCGCCCTCGCTGTTGGTGAGATACCCGCCCTCGCCGCGCGCGCCTTCGGTGATCAGGCAGCCTGCGCCGTAGACTCCCGTCGGGTGGAACTGGACGAACTCCATGTCCTGCAGCGGCAGCCCGGCGCGCAGCACCATCGCATTGCCGTCGCCCGTGCAGGTATGCGCCGAGGTGCAGGAGAAATAGGCGCGGCCATAGCCGCCGGTCGCAAGCACCGTCATCGCCGCGCGGAAGCGGTGGATCGTGCCGTCCTCGAGGTTCCAGGCGACGACGCCGCGGCAGGCGCCGTCCTCGTCCATGATCAGGTCGAGCGCGAAATACTCGACGAAGAACTCTGCCTCGTGCTTGAGGCTCTGCTGGTAGAGCGTGTGCAGGATGGCGTGGCCGGTGCGGTCGGCGGCGGCGCAGGCGCGCATCGCCGGGGCACGGCCATAGTCCTTCATGTGCCCGCCGAAGGGGCGCTGATAGATTCGCCCGTCCTCGGTGCGGCTGAAGGGAACGCCGAAATGCTCGAGCTCATAGACCGCCGGGATCGCCTCGCGGCACATGTACTCGATCGCGTCCTGGTCGCCGAGCCAGTCCGACCCCTTGACGGTGTCGTACATGTGCCATCGCCAGTCATCCTCGCCCATGTTGCCGAGCGCTGCGCCGATCCCGCCCTGCGCGGCGACGGTGTGGCTGCGCGTTGGGAACACCTTGGTGATGCAGGCGGTCTTGAGCCCTGCGGCGCCGAGGCCGAGCGTGGCGCGCAGCCCAGCGCCACCCGCGCCGACCACGACGACGTCATAGGTATGGTCGACGATCCTGTAGGCGCCGCGCGAGGGCATGGAGATGGCGTTCATGCGTGACCCGTCCGTTCCTTCCGCGCCCCTCAGAGGGCGACCCGCAGCACCGCGAGTATGCCCGAGAGCGCGCCGAGCAGGAGCACCGCCTTCGCCGCAAGCAGCACAGCGATCCTCATGCTCTCCCTGTGGATGTAGTCCTCGATCACCACCTGCAAGCCCAAGCCGGCATGCCAGAACGTCGCGCCAACGAGGCAGAGCAGCAGCACGGTGTTGAGCGGCCGGGCGATCCAGGCCGTGACGGCCGCATGGTCGGCACCGGCGAGAACCACGACGGAGGCGACGAACCAGAGCGTCAGCGGCACGAGCGCGAGCGCGGTCACACGCTGCGCCCACCAGTGGTTCACGCCTTCCTTCGCGGCGCCAAGGCCGCGCACGCGCCCCAGGCCGCTGCGCAGCGAGGAGCGGGTGAGCTTCGCCTCGCCCATCGCCCCCTCCCTCAGCCCATCAGCGCATAGCCGAGCACCCACGCGAACAGCGTGAGCCCGACCGCAGCGCCGACGGTGAACCAGCCCGTCCGCGTCACGCTCTCGAGGTCGTAGCCGTGGCCCGCGTCCCAGGCGAGGTGCCGGATGCCGTTGCAGAAGTGGTAGAAGAGCGCGAGGGTCCAGAAGAACAGCATCAGCCGCCCGAGCACCGAGCCCATGAAGGCCTGCGCCTCGGCGAAGGCGACAGGCCCGGCAGCGGCCGACATCAGCCAGGAGACGAGCAGGAACGTGCCGACCGCCAGAGCCACGCCGGTGATGCGATGGCTGATCGAGAGCACAGAGGTGATCTGCGGGCGGTAGACCTGAAGGTGCGGGCTGAGCGGGCGACGCACCAGCCTGCCGTCGCTCGTCGTGCCCGTCATCAGGGCGTCGCGCGTGTCCATTCGGCGTTCCCCAGATTGACCTGGCGCCAAGCCAGGAGCGGCGCCAAGCAGGCTGCGATGAAAAAGGACGCGTGGCACCTGCCGCGCGCCCCTCCCCACCGCGAGAGTGTTACGCCTGCTGCGGTGCAGCGTCAACGCACGGGACGCGTCCCTGCCGCGCCGCGCTCAGCCCCTGCCGAAGCGCGCCTTGAGCGGAATGGCGGCGAGCGCCAGAACGGCGAGGCCCACGAGGGCACCGATCACCTCCGGGGTGAGCACCGCGCGCACATCGAACTCCCCACCCAGCGCGAGCACGTCGCCGAGGCCGGCGCCGGCGAGGCTGAACACCGCCGTGCCCGGCAGGATGCCGAAGAAGGTGGTCAGCACATAGACGATCGGGCGGACGCCCACAAAGGCCGGCACCAGGTTCACGAGGAAGAAGGGAAAGAGCGGCACGAGGCGAAGCACGAGCAGGTAGGAGGCGGCGTTGCGCCTGAGCGCCACAGCCAGCGCCGCGGCGCGCGGCCCGAACCGGGCGAGCGCGTCGGCGCCGAACAGCGTGCGCGCGAGCAGAAACACCGCCGTCGCGCCGATCGTCGCGCCGATGACCGTGAGCAGGGTGCCCGCAACGGCGCCGAACAGGAACCCGCCCGCAAGCGTGAGGAACACCGCCCCCGGAACGGAGAAGGCCACCGCGAGAACGTAGGCCCCGACATAGGCGCCGGCGGCGAGGGGCCACTGCGCGGCGACGAACCCCAAGAGCGCCTCGCGGTGGCGCGCGAGCGTCGCAAGCGAGAGGGTCTCGCCGAGCCCCGACCAACGCACCGCGAGGAATGCGCCAATGAGGCCGAGCGCGATCCAGAGCCGCCGGTCCATGACGATGCGCCGCGCGCGGCTCATGGCAGGAAGCGCTGGATGAGGCCGACGATGCGGCGCGTGCGCGGCCCGAACAGCACGGGCGCATAGTGCTTCCCCGCCACACGCTTGCTGATCTCGCCGAGCGTCGGATACGGGGCGAGCGAGGCAGCGATGGCGCCGATGCCGAGCCGACGCTGGATCGCAAGCCCCCAGAGCCCGATCAGCTCGCCGGCGCGGGGGGCGACGATGGTCGCGCCGAGGATCCGCCCGCGCCGGCCGAGCACGATCTTGGCGAGCCCCTCGGTCGCGGCTTCGGCCTGGGCGCGGTCATTGCCCGCGAGCGGCTCGACGAGCACCGAGACGGCGTGGCCGGCGCCGCGCGCCTCGGCCTCCGTCAGCCCGACATGGGCGAGCTCCGGATCGACGTAGGTGACCCAGGGCAGCGCGGCGTAGTCGGCACGGACAGGCAGGCCGAACAGGGCGGAGCGGATGACAAGGCCAGCATGGTAGCCGGCGATGTGGGTGAACTGCGGCCCGCCAGCGACATCGCCGATCGCAAAGACGCGGCGGTTGGTGGTGCGCAGGCCACGATCGACGGTGATGCCGCGCTCGGTCGCGGCGATTCCGGCCGCCTCGAGCCCGAGCCCGGCGAAGTTCGGCCGCCGCCCGGTGGCGAGCAGGAGATGCGTTCCCTCGACCGTCCCGCCATCGCCGAGCATCACAGCGATGCCGTTGGCAGAGCGTGCGACGGACGCGACCTTCGTCCGCTCGCGGAGGTCGACGCCCTCGGCGACGAGGCGGGCGCGGAGGACCGCCACGGCCTCTGGCTCATCACGCGACAGGATCGTTCCGACCTCGAGCACAGTGACGGAGGCGCCGAGCCGGCGGAAGGCCTGCGCGAGCTCGACCCCGATCGGCCCTCCCCCGACCACGACGAGTTGGGAGGGGCACTCGGTAAGGCCGAACACCGTCTCGTTGGTCAGGAACGGCACCGCCTCGAGGCCGGGCAGCGGCGGCACGGCGGGCAAGGAGCCGGTCGCGACCACGAAGCGGCGGGCGCGTATGCGCTCGCCGCCGGCCTCCACCTCGTCCGGGCCAGTGAAGTGTGCTGCCGCGCGTATCACGGTGACGCCCAAGCCCTCGAAGCGCTCGACGCTGTCATGCGGCGCGATCGCAGCGATCACCCCGTGCACATGCGCGTGCACACGCGCGAAGTCGATCGCCGGCGCGTTGCCGTTGACGCCGAAGCGCAGCCCCGCGCGCACGGTGTGGGCCGCGTGCGCTGCGGCGATCAGCGCCTTGGAGGGAACGCAGCCGGTGTTGAGGCAGTCCCCGCCCATGCGGTGCTTCTCGATCAGCACCACCGCGGCACCCATCTGTGCCGCCCCGGCGGCGACCGAGAGCCCGCCCGAGCCGGCGCCGATGACGCAGAGATCGGCCTCGATCACGCCCCCCCGGCGCTCTGGCCTGCGGCCGGGAAGGGGCGTCGTCGGGGCGTCGGTCACTGCTCTCTCTCCGCGTTCGGGGTCAGGCTCGTGTTCGCGCCCCGCGACGCTGAGGATAGGTGATGCGGCGCGCCAGCGCACCCGCCCCCGCACGAGGGCGCCTTCGGGCTCAGCCGTCGATGAGCGCGTCAATCGCGGCCTGGCCGAGATCGGCGCTGGGCGCCGTGCCCTCGGGCAGCGTCGTCCTCAGCGCCGCGACCGTGACGCGCTCGCGCGCCGGCGTTCCCTCGGGCATCAGCCCGGTGAGCACGTCGTCGACCTCTTCGAGGTGCTGGATGGCGCGGCGGATGCGCTGGCCCGTCAGGTCCTGGAAGGCGCAGGCCTCGAAGATCGTGTTCACTTCCGCGGCGATCCGGCCGGCCAGCGCCGGCGGCAGGGGCGCCTCGGCCAGGGCGGCCTGAATCGCTTCCGCGGCGGCGAGGATTCGCTCGGTCGCGGCTTCGGTCTCGACCACCACGGCCTCGAGCTCGATGCCGCTCGAGCGCGACTGCGCCGCGGGCACGGCGACGAGGCTCGCCACCGTCTCGTGCATGCGCCTCAGTTCGCCCGAGAGCTTCTCCTCCGTCATGTCAGAGAGCTGCACATGCGCGTCGAACTCGGCCGAGAGCTCGGCGATCCGGCGGTCGACGAAGCGGCGGAGGTCGGTCGCGACCGGGGCGAGTTCGGCGCGGATCGCCGCGCGCAGCGCCTCCCGCAAGGCCTCGTCCATCGCCGCCTCCGCCTCCCGCTCGAGCATGTTCCTGCCACTGCGCCCGCAGCGTCGAAGGACTGAGCCTGCCACCGATCGGTGAAGACGGGATTGACGGACGGGGCCGGCCCTGGAGACGGCGGGGCCGAACCTCCGGCCAGGGCTGCGACGGCGGCGTCGGCTGTGGCAGGGCCGTGCCGCAGCGACCGAGGCCCCGGCCCGCAGATCACAGCGCGGCGCCTCGCTGGAACGATCGTTTGGGCGCGGCGCGACGCGATGCGGGCCTCTCTCGGGCGACCTCGTGAGCGAAACGATGTCGTGGACCGCATGGGCCGACCACACTGTTTGTTTACCCTCGGTCATGAAAACGCGTCCTGGCACGCGGTCCTGCCGCCCCACCGCTTGGAGATAGAAGGACGTTCATCAAGCCATGCTCGCACTGAGACATATGCGCGCGACGACGAAGATCGGGCTTCTTGGCGGAGCGCTTGTGACGGCGCTGATCGGGCTCGGTGCCGCGAGCCTCTGGTCAGTCTCGTCGTTCGTCGACGATCTCAGAAGCATCGAGGCCGATGAGGAGTCAGCCAAACGGGCGGCGCGCATGAACGCGAACATGCTTCAGGTGCGCCGACAGGAGAACCGCGTGATTCTCTATGCGCGGCCGGAGGTCGTGGCTGAGGCGCGGCAGATCGTCGCGCGCGAAGTCGCAGCCTTCCGCGAGTCCTTCCGCGCTGTCGAAGCATCGGCAGGGCCGCAGCGCCGTGCCGTTCTCGAGCGTCTCGCCCCTGCAGAGCAGGCCTATCTGGCCGGGGCGGAGCGGACCTTCGCCGCGATCGAGCGCGGCGAGATCGAGGCAGCGCGCGAGGCGTTGCGCCAATCCACGGCAGCGTTCGAGACGCTCGACAGGCTGACCGACGAGCTCGATGTCGTCGCCTCACGCTCTGCCGCGAGGACACGGGGGGAGGTATTCGCGTCGGCGCGGTCGACGACGGTCTCGATCCTCGTCATTGTCGCCCTCTCCGCGGTCTTCGCTGCCGTGATGGTCTGGCTGATCGGCTCACGCGGGCTCTCGCGCCCGCTTGCGGAGGCGATCGCCAGGGTGCGAACGCTCGCGGGCGGCGACACGGCCGCGCCGATCCCTGGACTTGACCGACGCGATGAGATCGGCGAGCTCGCCAAGGCAATGGAAACGTTCCGCGGGATTCTTGAGAGCAACACAGAGGCGGCAGCGCGCGAGCGCGCCGAGGCAGAGGCCAAGATGGCGCGCGCACGGCGCATGGCCGAGGCGGCAGCGCGCTTCGAGAGCGAAGCAGGCGGCCTCGTCAAATCGGTCGCGGCGGCGGCGACCCAGATGGACGCCACCGCAACGAGCCTCGCCTCAGGGGCGGAGGAGACCTCGCGTCAGGCGACGGCCGTCTCCGCAGCCGCGGAACAGGCCTCCGCCAATGTGCAGACCGTCGCCTCGGCCGCCGAGGAGCTGAGCTCTTCGATCCGGGAGATCAGCCGCCAAGTGACGGAGAGCACCAAGATGGCGCAGGACGCTGTGGCTGAGGCGGCGCGCACAAACCACACGGTCGAGGCGCTCGCGGGAGGAGCGCAGAAGATCGGCGAGGTGGTGCGTCTGATCAACGATATCGCCGGGCAGACGAACCTGCTTGCGCTCAACGCCACGATCGAGGCGGCACGCGCTGGCGAGGCGGGCAAGGGCTTCGCGGTGGTGGCCTCGGAGGTGAAGAACCTTGCGGCGCAGACGGCCAAGGCGACCGATGAGATCGCCGCGCAGATCGGCTCGGTGCAGCAGGATACGGCGCGTGCGGTCGAGGCGATCCGCGGCATCAGCGCCACGATCGAGAAGATCAGCGGCGTCGCTGCCTCGATTGCGGCTGCGGTTGAGCAACAGGGAGCGGCGACGGCGGAGATTTCCCGCAATGTCCACGAGGCGGCGCAGGGCACGACCCTGGTCTCGACCAAGATCGGCACGGTGCAGCAGGTCGCAGCCGAGTCGGGACGATCCTCGACCGAGGTGCGGAACGCGGCGGCTGAAGTCTCGCGCAGCGCCGTGATGCTGCAGCGCCAGGTGGAGACGTTCCTCGCCGCGGTGAAGGCCGCCTGAGCGAACCGCGCCGGTCGCACCAGGCGGGCCGTCCTCCGCCGGAACGCGGTTTCGCCGTCCCTCGGCTCGGTCGCCGACGCGAGGGGGGCCGTGCCGGTCCTCGCCTTCGCCACGCCCGGCCGGGCATGGGTCAATAGGGCGTGCGGTCGGCCTTGGCGGTCCAGGCGGCGAAGGCGGCGAGCGCCTCCTCACGCAGCATCTGCCTGAGCGGGATGGCGCGAAGGGCGGCGGGCCTGCGGCCGAGCTCGGCGTCGATGAAGGCGTCGTCGAAGCCGATCGCGGCCGCATCCGCCGCGGTCGCGGCGTAGAACACCCGCTTCGGCCGCGCCCAGTAGAGGGCGCCGAGGCACATCGGGCAGGGCTCGCAGGAGGCGTAGACGTCGCAGCCCTCGAGCTGGAAGCGCGCGATCCGAGCGCAGGCATCGCGGATCGCCACCACCTCGGCATGCGCTGTGGGGTCGCAATCGAGCGTCACGCGGTTCGCGCCGCGGCCGATGATCTTCCCCCCGCGCACGATGACGCAGCCGAACGGCCCTCCGCCCTGGCCGACCGAGGCGACCGAGAGGGCGATCGCCTCGCGCATCATCGCGGGATCGCCGTCCATGCCTGCGTCCATGCGATCCTGCCTCCCCCGCCTCAGGGCTACGCCGCCTCGGGGAGGGCGACGAGCAAGGCCGCGGCATCCGCCGGCGTCTGCGCCGCGTCATCGACGAGCCGCCCGTCGCGGAAACGGAGGAGCCGGCTCGCGAAGCGGGCGATCTCCGGCTCGTGGGTGACGAGCAGGACGGCGATTCCGGAGCGGTTCAGAGCCTGGAAAAGCGCCATGATCTCGAGCGCGGTGCGGCTGTCGAGAGCGCCTGTCGGCTCGTCGGCGAGCAGGAGCGCAGGCCCGTTGACGATCGCGCGCGCGATCGCCACCCGCTGCTGCTGCCCGCCCGAGAGCTCTGCCGGCCTGTGGTGCAAGCGCTGGGCGAGGCCGACGCGGGCGAGCGCTGCTTCGGCGCGCGCCCGCCTCTGCCGCCGCTTCACCCCGGCATAGAGCATCGGCAGTTCCACATTGGCCAGCGCATCGGCCCGCGGCAGGAGGTTGAACCCCTGGAACACGAAGCCGAGCGTTCGGCTGCGCACATGCGCAAGCGAATCGGGATCGAGCGTGGCGACGTCCGTGCCGTCGAGCCGGTAGCGCCCCTCGCTCGGCCGGTCGAGACAGCCGATCAGGTTCAGGAAGGTGCTCTTGCCGCTGCCGGAGGGGCCCATGACGGCGACGAAGGCGCCGTGCGGGACCGCGAGCGTGACGTCTGCGAGCGCGCGGACCGTCGCACCGCCGAGCGTGTAGGTTCGGCCCAACCCCTCGGTCTCGATCAGCATCCGCATGGCGCAGCGCCGGGCATGGCCTCATCCTAGCGAAGCGGCGATGCCGAAACAGCCCTGCGGCGGGGGCGGCTTGATCCACATCATGTCCGCCCAAGGCCCGGGCGCGGAACACTGCGAACCAAGGAGGGCCAAATGTCACGCCACTACACCGTGCGTATGCTGCTTGCGCGCAACCCTGGCTTCCCGGAAGGCTCGAACGAACGCGGCTACGAGCTTCACCTGCCCCTGACGGCGGACGGGCATCTCGACATCGAGGGCTGGCGCGCGCGGCGGGCCGAATGCACGGTGCGTCGCTTCTGGCACGACGAGCCGGACAGGCTGGGCGCGCTGATCCACGGCCGGCACGGCTGGGCCTTCAGCTACGAGCCGGGCGAGGCCGATGACGAGCCGCTGTTCAAGCTCGAGGGCCATGTCTTCCGCCCCGGCGAATACGTCACCGTGCGCGAGACCGACGGCGAGGCGCTGACCTTCAGGATCGTCAGCGTCCGCTGAGCCGCCACCCCGAGGAGAACCAAGGCATCCATGTCGCACTACCATGCCGTCGTCTGGCTGGACGGGCACGAGGCGCATGTCTTCCACATCACCGAGACGGAGGCGGAGAAGATCACCGTCCGCGACCGCAAGCCAGACCGGCACATCCACGGCGGCGGCGACCGTGGCCGCCGCCACACCCATGCCGACCAGGACTACCTGCACCGAATCGTCGAGGCGCTCGCGGGCGCCCAGGAATGGCTGATCGTCGGCCCGGGCGAGGCCAAGCACGACCTCGTGCGCCACATCGAGCGGCACGACCCGGGCTTCCGCAGCCGGGTCAAGGGCGTCGAGACGGCCGACCACCCGACCGACGGGCAGGTCTGTGCGCTCGCGCGCAAATACTTCGCCAAGCTGGATAGGACCCTTTCCCAACGCCCGTGAGGCAGAGCCGCCCGGGGAGATGCCACCCCGAGGGCGCAGGACGCCAGTCCCGCCTCTGCACGCCGGCCTCGCCTGGCACTCGTTAAGCAGAAGTAAAAATCTTACTTGAAGGGTACGGTGTTCGCGCGTTATGCGACCTTGGTCTTGCCCTTCGATCCCGCCTGGGATGACCGACGCGAGAGGCGCCCGGGCACCGCGGTGACGGCAGAATGCCGCGCTCCCGCCAGGGGGGGCCGGCCAATCACGGCTGACTGAGGAGGGGTGACGGTCGTGGTCCGTGTCTCGCGCCTGATGCTGCTTGCCGGCACCGCCCTGTGCGCGCCGGCCTGGGTTGCCGCCCAGGCGCCGGCACCGGACACGCTGCCGCAGGGTGGGTCCGTCCGCGCCGGGCAGGCGACGATCACGACCCAGGCGCCGGGGCGGATGCAGGTCACCCAGGGCTCAGACCGCGCGGTGATCGGCTGGCAGTCCTTCTCGATCGGGTGGAACGCCGCCGTCGACATCCGCCAGCCCGGTGCGGGCTCGATCTCCGTGCAGCAGGTCGAGGGCGGCGACCCTTCGCAGATCTTCGGCGCTCTCTCCTCGAACGGCCGTGTCGTGATCGCCAACCCGAACGGGGTCTGGTTCGGGCCGGGAGCGCGCGTCGATGCCGCCGGCATCGCCGCGGGTGCGGGGCGGATGAGCGCTGGCGCGATCGACCGGTTCATGGCCGATGGCAAGGTGCGCCTCGACGAGGGAGCGGCGCCTGGCGCTCAGGTGGTGAACGAGGGGCGGATCACGGCCGCGCGCGGTGGGCTCGCCGCCCTCGTTGGGCCGTCGGCGCGCAATTCCGGCACGATTGAGGCCAAGGGGGGGCGCGTGCAGGTGGCCGGCGCCGCCGGGGCGACGGTGGATTTCGACGGCGACGGGCTGATCGCTCTGCGCGCCGCCCCCGGCGCTCTGGCCGAGAACAACGGCCGGATCCTCGCCGATGGCGGGCGCGTGCGGCTTACGGTGGCCGAGGCGCGGGGGGTGCTCGCGGGCGCGGTGCATCTCGGCGGCGTGGTCGAGGCGCGCACGGTCACGACCGAGGGCGGCGGGATAACCCTCGGCGGCGTGCACGCCGAAGGCGGCACGGTGACCGTCACCGGCCGGGTGGACGTGACGGGCCAGCGCGGCGGCACGGTGGCGCTCTTCGGCGACGAGATTCGGGTCCGCGGCGGCGCGCAGATCGACGCCTTCGGCGCTGCGGGCGGCGGGACGATCCGCGCGGGCGGTGACGTGCGCGGCGGCGGCGGCACGCGCACGGCGCGCACGACCACGGTCGAGCGCGGCGCGGCGATCGCCGCGGATGCGACCGTGGCGGGGATGGGCGGCAGCGTCGTCGTCTGGGCCGATGGACTTGCCACCATGGACGGGGCGATCACCGCCCGCGGCGCCGGCCCGGGCGCTGGCGGCTTCGTCGAGGTCTCTGGCCTTGGCGGCATCGCCTATGCGGGAACGGTCGATCTCCGCGCGCCCTCGGGGCTTTGGGGAACGCTTCTGTTCGACCCGACGGTGATCAACATCGTCAGGCCCGGCGGCAGCTCCTCGATCCCACCGCCGCCGCCGTCGGGGACGTTCAGCCTCAACGCCGACTTCCTAGAGACGCAGCTCGGGCTCGCGGACGTCACGCTCGCCGCGACGAGCCAGATCAACGTCAACGCCGCGGTTTCCTGGGCCTCGCCGAGCACACTCACCCTTCAGGCCAACCAGATCACCGTCAACGCGGCGATCACGCTCGGCGGCGCGGGTGACCTCGTCCTGGCCGCGACCGGCAGTGCCAATGTCGCAGGCACGCTGACGATGAACAGCACCGGCAGCGTTCGTA
>Ga0272446_1001713_pt1 | contig 31328 bp, 30 predicted proteins | sample YNPCB0061_FD_194587 | JGI IMG/M metagenome (GOLD analysis project Ga0272446, IMG submission 194587) | Hot spring microbial mat communities from Yellowstone National Park, WY, United States - YNP-CB-006-1 | ecosystem: Environmental > Aquatic > Thermal springs > Hot (42-90C) > Sediment | place...
GTACGGGCGAGGGGTCCGCGCCCGTACGGTCAGAGCCAGCTTCTGACGCTGGCTCTGACCGTGGTGATGCGGTCGCCTTCAGTTTCTTCGCCAGCGCAAAAAAGCCCCACGCGCACGCCAGACCAGCCAGCGCGTGTTGCAGCCCGTTCCAGAAGTAGGGGTTCATGGCAGATGCCGTTCCCTTGCCAGTCCGGGTCAGTAGCCAAGCCCACGGTTCGCCAGCGCCGAATTCAGAAACAGCTTGACGCCAATTGCCATGAGGAAGGCAGAGACGAGAAACTCAAAAAGTGTCGTCGGGAGCAGTACGGCGCGCCCGGAAAAGACGACCAGAATACCGCTCAGCCCCAAAAGACCAGCTCCAATCCAGCGGGCCTGCCCGCGCAAAAACACCACGGCCAGCAGTCCGGCCAGTGCCAGCAGCACCGTGCCGGCGGCGGCAATGCCATACCACCAGCCATACCACCAGCCGCGGCCGCTGCTGTAGTACAGTCCACTACTGCCGGTCGTCAGGACAATTTTGCGTCCGAGTCCGTAAATACCCGCCAAAAAGCAGCCGATGCCGATCAGTCCAGGTATTCCGCGCATAGCCGTTTCCTTTCAGGATGATTCCGGGCCGTGCCCGCGAGCGTTGAACTTCGCCCAGTACAAGCTGGAAATGTGTCGCCATTATGACGGAGGGACAAGACGGATACAACCGGAGAAACCTCCCGGCGCCGGAAAAACCGTGACCCGACCGGCAAGCCAGGCCGACAACGGGAAAGCTTCAGGAACGACACCGCTACGGCTTGCGTTTTCCCGCCGACCGTCATTAGCTTTTCCACCTATGACGCAGCCGGAATCTGCCGCCCCAACCCCCGCTGCCCTGGCCGGTGAAGACTGGTTCGGAAGCCCATACTACGCCCTGCTCTACCACCACCGGGACGAAACCGAAGCCTGTTTCTTCATTGCCAACCTCGTACGACATCTGGAGCTGCGCCCCGGCGACCGCGTGCTGGACATCGGCTGCGGACGCGGCCGCCACGCTACCTGCCTCCACGAACACGGCCTCGAAGTGGACGCCTTCGACATCTCCCCGGCCTGTATTGCCGTCGCCCAGCGCTACGCTGGTGCAACCCTGCGGTTCCACGTCCACGACATGCGGCTGCCCTTTGCCCGTGGCGGCTACCGCAGCGCCTTCAACATGTTCACCAGCTTTGGCTACTTTGCCGACGACGACGAAAATGCGCGCGTCGTTGCCGCTGCCGCCCAGGCGCTTGATGCGGGTGGCTGGTTCGTCCTCGATTTTCTCAACGCCCACTGGGTTGTTCCCCGCCTGACGCCCTTCAGCGTACAGGTCATCGGCGGCATCCGCTTTGAAATCCAACGCGAATACCGGGATGGCTTCATCCTCAAGACGATTGCCTTTGAAGATGGCGGCCGGTCGTTCCGCTTTGTCGAGCGCGTCAAGGACATCCGCCTGCCCATGCTGAAGGACTTTTTTGCAGCCGCCGGTTTGCACGTCCAGTCCATTTTCGGCGACTATGACCTTTCGGCATACGTGGCGGATGCTTCGCGCCGGGTCATTCTCATCGGCCGCAAACCCTGACCTTTCCCGATGCTGTTTCAACTTGTCTGGTCAAATCTACGGCACCGGCCCGTGCGGACGGCGCTCAGCGCCTTTGGCGTGGCGCTGGCCGTCACCCTCATTCTGGTCAATGCCGGTCTGGTCAACGGCTCCCAGCGCGGACGCGCCCAGCGGGAAACAAACGTCCGGGCGGAACTGATGTTCTGGCGCGATTTCAACCTGACTTCCACCTCGGCGCTGGTCATGCCAATCCAGTACACCGACCGCCTGCGGCAGATTGCCGGCGTGGCCGACGCGGCTCCGGTAGGGCAGTATCTCAAACCAAGTGACTATGGCATCGGCGTGGAAATCATCGAGGGCATCGAGTGGGAAAGCTACCAGCGCCTGACCGGTATCCGCCTTCAGGCCGGGACGCCGCCGGTTGAGGAATACGACGCCATTGTGGATGCCGAGTTCATCCGTACCCGGCGGGTGGCCATCGGCGATACGGTCATGGTTTTTGAACGCCCCTTTCGGATTACGGGCGTGTATGCGCCAGAAGCCGGTACGGCCCGCTTCAAAATGCAACTCGCCACGATGCAGAAGCTGCTCGCCGCCCCGGAACGGTGCACGTTTATCTACGTCAAGTGCATCAACCCGGCCGAACAGGAAGCCGTCGCCGCCCGCATCGTCGAGGAACTGCCCGACAACACGGTGATTCTCATCCGCGACCTGCCGGCGGCTTACGAGCAGGGCATTCCGGCGCTCAACACCTTTCTCAAACTGGTCATCGGGCTGGCGGTGGCCGTCGGCATCACGTTTGTTTTTCTGATGATGTACACCACGATCGCCGAACGCAAGCGGGACATCGGGATTCTGAAATCGCTTGGCGCGTCGCCGTGGTGGATTATCCGGGCCATCGAAGCCGAGGCGCTGTTTGTCGGCCTGCTCGGTCTGCTGCTGGGCATTGGAGCCGCGTATCTGGCCGTTGCCGGCATCACGGCGTTTACCGCTCTGCGCCCGGAGATTGAACTCCGCTGGCTGGGCCTGGCGGCGCTCATCAGCCTGCTCAGTACGGCGCTGGGCGCACTGTATCCGGCCTGGCGGGCGGCGCGGCTTGACCCGGTGGAAACTCTGGCTGAATAACACTGGTTCGGAAAACGAAAGGCTGCCGGAACAGACGGACGGGAAAGGTATAAACGGCACTCGTGCGTCCGGCCGGACGCTACGCTATAGTGACCGGGCCAGGCGTAACCTGTCCTGCGCTCCCAAGTTCATCTCCACACAACTGAGGACCTTTTCTGATGGGCTTCATCTCCGGCAATCCACCCCTGACCCGCCCGGATGCCACGTTTGCCGTTCCGACCGAAATCAAATACGGGATTGGCAAAGTCGGCAACCTGACCGTTGAACTCCAGCTTGCTCCCGATTTGGCCGAACGCACCCGCCTTGCCGTCTTTACGGACGCTGGCGTGGCGGCTGCCGGTTTGCTTGATGTCGTCCGGCAGGCCTTTGCCGATTCGGATTACACCATCGTGGCCGTCATGGACGACGTACCGGCCGAATCGGACACGGAGTTTGTCAAGCGTGCGGCCGCCAAACTCAACGAAGCACAGGTGTCGCTCATCGTGGCCGTGGGCGGCGGCAGTGTCATGGACACGGCCAAGATTTCGGCCGTCATCGCTGCTTACGGCGGCGAGGCCGGTGAGTATGAAGGTGGGTTTATGGTGCCCGGCCCCATCACACCGATTCTGGCCATTCCCACCACGGTTGGCACGGGCAGTGAAGTCACGCTGGCAGCGGTTGTCAAAGACAACGTTCAGCGCCGCAAACTCACCATTGCCAGCCCGTTCCTGTTTCCGCGCATGGCGATTCTCGACCCCAACATGGTGGCGACGCTACCGGCCAGACTCGTCGCCTGGACGGGATTTGACGCGCTCACCCATGCCATCGAGGCCTATTCCTGCGTTGAGCGCGAACCCATTTCGGCCGCGCTTGCCCTGAGCGCCATCGAACTCATTGCCGACAATCTGGAAGCGGCCGTCCGGGAGCCAGGGCCGACCGAAGCCCGCGCCAAAATGCAGTATGCGGCAACCATGGCCGCCATGGCGTTTTCCAACTCGCCGGTCGGCGCGGTGCACGCCATTGCCCACTCCGTCGGCGCGCTGTTTGGCGTGCACCACGGGCTGTCCAACTCGATTGCCCTGCCCTTTGTCATGGAGTTCAACCTGCCGGCGGTGGCGACCTACTACGCCGCCGTTGCCCGCGCCATGGGCATTGCCGACACCGGGCAATCCACCGAGGCGTTGGCAACGGCCGCCATTGCCGCCGTACGTGAGCTGAAGCAACGGTGCGGCGTCCCGATGCAGTACCGGGAAGTCGGCGTGCCGACGGATGCCGATACAGCGGCGGCGATTACCGACCTGACTTTGGAAGACATCTGCCTGTCCTTCAATCCGGTGAAAGGTGAACGTGAGGACATTCTCGCCCTGGTGATGCGCACCCTGTAGCCCCGCGCCGGCGCGGGTGGCCGAACAGTGAATCGAGGGAGCACCGCCCCATGAGTCAAACCCTGGATGATCCCTTTGCCTTTGATCTGTTTGCCCAGCCCGTGGCCCCGGTTGAACCGGAAGCGACGCCCCCACCAACGGAGGAGCCGCTGGCCCGCGAGCGGCACTGGACGGACGCGCTGCCCAAATGCTCCCGGGCCGAGGTCGAGGCCAGCCGCAGACTGGGCAGCGTTCCGACCTGGCTTTTCGGAGCGATGTTCCGGGCAGCCGCGCCCCGGCTGCTGACCATTCTCCGTACGCCGCCGGAACTGTTCGGGATGACTTCCTTCGGTTGGTCTGAAGTCAGCGCAGCCGAACTTGGGCAAACCACGGACAGTCACCGTTTCTGCGCCACTTTTGGCGTTGGTCAACCGGGAGCGACTCTGTTTCTGCAAACGGACGCCAGCTTTGCGGCGGCGCTTGTGGAACGGATGCTGGGCGGCAACGGCACACCACCGGACGGTCTGCGCCAGGTCACTTCGGCCGAGGCAGCGGCGCTGGAGTTTTTGCTGCTTACCCTGGCCTGGGATGTCAACGCCTTGCTGGGCGAGCCGACGCTGCGGCTGACATCCTGCGCGCGCTGGCTGTCCTTTGGACATTTCCAGTCGGCCGCCACGTCCGACACCCCGACCCGCTATCTGGTGGGCACCGTCAGCCTGAAGTTTGCCGAAGCCGTCGGATTTGCCGAATTCATCCTGGACGCGGCAACGCTCGAAGCATTTCGTCAGGTGGGCAGCCACCTCTTGGCGCGGCCGGTTTCCGACCCCACACTGGCGCTCATTCGCCAGAAGCACGTGGCTGAGTTGGCCAGGGTGCAGCCGACGTTTTCCGCCGCACTGGTCATCGGACTGGTTGAGGCGACCTACGGAGAGCTTCGCACGCTCGAAATCGGCGACTTTGTCATCCTCGAAACAATCCAGTCGGTGCTCCAGCCGGGCGGCATCGGGAGCGTCACGGTAGGCGTTCCAGAAACCCTGATGCTGTTCGGTGAACTGGATGACGAATTTCGCTTGACCATCCAGGACATCGTTCCCACATTACCCATGCTTTCGTCTGAGGAAACTTCCATGCCGACTGAAGAAACGGCCACGCCACCGGCCGTATCCCTGGATGACCTTGCCGTGACGGTACGCATCGAGCTGGCGGCGCGCCGCCTGCGCCTTGAGGAAGTGGCCCAGTTGCGCACAGGGTACGTCCTTGAACTCGGTTGCAAGCCGACCGATCCGGTGACGCTGACGATTGATGGCCGTCCCATTGCGCGCGGTGAACTCGTGGATGTCGAGGGCCGTCTGGGGGTACGCATCACCCAGGCACGGAGCTAAGCCATGCTGGCGCTCATCGGATGGCAGGCCACCACCGAACCGCTTCCGCCAACCGGCGGCGGTTTCTTTTGGGCACTGCTCCAGACCCTCGTCGCGCTGGGGATTGTCTGTAGCGTCGCTTATGTCACCCTGCGGGTTGTCCTGCCGAAACTGGGCGGCCTCGGTCTGCGCCGGCCGACCGGGTTGATGCACATTGTGGACGTTCTGCCGCTCGAACCGCGCCGGACGCTGTATGTCGTTGAAGTCAACGGAAAGTACCTGCTGGTCGGCGTGTCGGAAGCTGGACTTCAGGTGATGGAAACCCTCGATGCGGCTGCCGTCGAGAAGCACCTGGCAGCACGTGAGACCTCCCAACCGCCGCCGCTGCTGGCGCAGTCCGTCGGGCGGTGGCTGATGCGAAAGTGAGGCGCGGATGGCATTGCGTTCTGGTCTTGTGAAAGCCGTGGCGACGCTTTCCCTCTTTGCCGGGATGGGCATCAGTTCGTCTCTGGTGGCGACGGCGCAGGGGGCGCTTCAGGCGAACCCGGTGGTGTTGGTTGTCACCCTGGGCGCGCTGGCGCTGGCTCCGTTTGCGCTCATCATGATGACCTCATTCGTCAAAATCTCGGTTGTCCTTTCCATCCTCAGAAACGCGCTGGGCACGCAGCAGGTGCCGCCCAACCAGGTCATCACCGGGATTTCGCTCATTCTGACGATATTCATCATGGCGCCTGTCGCTGAGAAAATGCTGGAGGAAGCCGGACTGTCGGACGCCACTGCGCCGGTTTTCACGGAAATGCGGGCGGATACGCTGTTCAAGGCGCTGGACAAGGGCAAGGAGCCACTCCGTGCCTTTCTCGAACGCAATGCCCACGAAGCCGACCGCCGTCTGTTTCTGGGGCTGGCCCAGCGTCTGGCGCAGAAAAACGGCAAGGACCCGAATGCCATTACGGTACGGGATTTCCGCGTCGTCGTGCCGGCGTTTGTCACCAGCCAGTTGACCGAGGCGTTTCAGATTGGCTTCCTGCTGTTCATTCCCTTTCTCGTCATTGACATGCTCGTGTCGAACATCCTGCAGGCGATGGGGATGTTCATGCTGTCGCCGACAATGATTTCCCTCCCTTTCAAGCTGCTGCTCTTTGTGCTGGTCAAGGGCTGGGTGACGCTCATCCAGAATCTCGTGCTCAGCTATGCCTGACGGCTTCGTGCAACAGGTACGCCCATGCAGACATTTTTGACGCTGGCCAACCAAACCCTCTGGCTGATCCTCATTTTGTCCCTGCCGGCGCTGGTGGTGAGTCTTGTCGTGGGGCTGGTCATCAGCCTGCTGCAAGCCCTGACGCAAATTCAGGAGCAGACGTTGACGTTCGTGCCCAAGATGATTGCCACGGTACTGACGCTGATTTTCTTTGGAAGCTGGACGTTCACCCAGCTCATCACCTTTACGCAGCAGGTGATGTCCTACATTCCGAAGGTCAGTGCACTGCCGTAGGACGACCGCCTCATCCGCCTGTGGAGCCGTCATGGCGCTGGCGCGGGCAGGGTTGGAAAGGGCAGGGAGCCGGCAGCCATGCGGTATGACCCTGAAAGGCATCACCGCCGTTCAATCCGCCTGAAGGACTGCGATTACACCCGGCTGGGGGCGTATTTTGTCACCCTCTGCACGCAGGGGCGGGTGTGTCTGTTTGGGGAGATCGTGGCGGGTGAAATGCGGTTGAACGAATACGGGGAAATTGTGCAGAAGGAATGGTTTCGTTCGGCGGAAATCCGTCGGGAAATCGTGTTGTTTTCGGATGAATTCGTGGTGATGCCCAACCACATTCACGGCATTGTGCGGATTGTGGAATCCCCCAACGCCCACGTAGGGGCAACCGGCCCCACGGCAGGGGCAACCGATGCCACGGTAGGGGCGACCGACGCCACGGCAGGGGCGACCGACGCCACGGCAGGGGCGACCGACGCCACGGCAGGGGCGACCGGCCGGTCGCCCCTACAAGGCCCCGCCAAACGTTCATTGGCATCGTTCGTTGCCGGGTTCAAATCGGCCGTCACCAAACGCATCAACGATCGCCGTGGCACGCCCGGCGCAACCGTCTGGCAACGCAATTATTACGAACACATCATCCGCCACGCGGAATCCCTCAACCGCATCCGCGCCTACATCCTGAATAACCCCCTTCAATGGCATCTGGATCACGAACACGCGCCGGCAACCGACGCTCCCCCGTGGGCGGACGAATGAGCGGTGTGGCTTGGCGTACAGGCCGGACGTGGTATGGTTTGAATGTCCCCAGGAAACGAATGTGTGTCAGTGTCACGCGCGACTGAAATCTGGAGAACTCACATGTACTGGCTCATCAGCTTCCTGCTTCTGCTGTATCTCGCCGTTGGGATTTACACCTTCATCCAGGCACTCAAGATGCCGGGGAACCTGGTTGCCGCAGCCCTGGCCGGTGCGTTCTGGCCCATGTTCTGGCTGGTCGGGAAGCAGGAAAAAGAGCGGCGACTGGGCGGAAGGCGGGGCGGCTATCTGCCTTGAGCCAGTGGGCATTCCACAGCCGTGGCGTCACAGCAGTGCCTTTCTGGCTGGCTTGCCAGACAGTTGTTCACGCCAACCGGTCAGGCCAGTGAAGGGTTCACCCGACACCCATCATCGTGTATGCTCTTGACAGGCACTCACCTCCCTCGCGTTTACGGAGAAGTCTCACATGAGTTCGACTGAAGGCAATTTCTCAAATCTTCCCCTGTCGGAAAAAGTCTTCCATCTGCACCAGGTTGGCGTCGAAACCACGCTTTCGGTGCTGAAGTTCATCCCAAGCCTCCCGTTCAAAGGGCTTGATGCCATTGGCGAACTGACGGCGTTGCCGGTCTCTGCCATGCGCGGCATCATGGCGGGCCTGTCCGGGACGCCGGCCACGACCGATACGCCGGCATCTTCCGCCAAGAGCGCGGCCAGTGAAGAGCCAAAGCGCATCGTCCTCACCACCAAGTCTTAGGCCAGGTCCCGGGGCCAGGTATCCCCACGTCACCATTGAGCCCCAAGGCAACGGAAGGGCGGGTGGCAGCCTGTCCAGTGCACTGCCGGGTGCTGCTCACTTGCCTTGTCTCTTGCAACACGGCTGTTTCGGGAGCGTTCGTTGACAGGGTTCGCCGGAATTCAGTAAAGACCAAGGTAGGTCACCAATCTCCACCTTGTAAGTGATGAGGCGTGCGGTCATGATCTTTTTGACAGCCAAGGCAGTTGAAGAAGTGAAGAAGTTTATGGCATCCGAGAACATTGGGGCGGACGGTGGTTTGCGCGTCCGCGTCATGCCCGGCGGGTGCTCAGGCTTCCAGTATGGACTCGATGTCGAGGATGCCCCACGTGAAGATGATGAAATCATCGTTCACGACAACAACGGTGGCATCCGCCTGTTCGTGGACCCCTTTAGCGGGCAATATCTGGAAGGCGTGGAAATTGATTATGTGTCGAGTGTGATGGGTTCAGGCTTCACGTTCAAGAACCCCTCGGCAACCGGCTCATGTGGCTGTGGCACTTCGTTCACGGTGTAGGTGGCAGACGCATCCCGCCGCCACGTCAGGCGAAACGCCACTCAAACACCAGTTCAAACGCAAAAGCGCCAGAGTGATTTCTCTGGCGCTTTTCCTTTGTGGAGGGCAATCGGGCAGGTGGTCTTCAGAGCTTGGTGATGATTTCCCGTCCCCGCTGCTCAATGGCAATACTGTCGAGCGTCCACTGGATGAAGTCGCGCGCGGCATCGGAGTTGAGACCGAACACACCGGCAATCTCGACAAGCTTCAAACGCTCTTCATCCGCCAGATGTCCGTCCGCAACAGCAACTTCGACACAGGTCTGATACAATGCCCGGCGCAGGAGCGGATTGGTGACCGGTTTGATGACTTTCTCAATTGGCGATGGACCGGCGAGTTCGGCTTCGATGGCAGCCTTGACGTCCTCATCGAGAATGGAAAGACCGGTCTGGTGAATGAGGCCATAGAGCATCACGCGCTCTTCTTCGGCCACTTTGCCATCTGCGGCCACGATGTTGGCCACACCACGCACGAAGGCCAGCAACTCCTCCCGTGGAAAACCGGCAAAGGGCTGGTCATCTGTCGGGACTTCAGCCGCAGCCTCAGTTGAAGGTACGTCGGGCATCGTGTTGTCTTCCATAGTCATCGGCAACCCCTTCAGAGCATTCAAAAAATCGGCATACAAGGCACCCAAACCGACGGGACGATAGTTGACTCACCATATCCGAAACAAGGTGTTTCCGTCCGGCGGCGAATGGGCAAAGCCCGTACGAACATTGCCGGCCCGGCGTCGGTTCACAGCCCCGTGCAGTCGCGGAAACGGCCCTCCGCCCGGCGGGTGTCACGCCAGGCACTTTCCAGTAGCGAGCGGTCTCGTCCAAGTTCCTGCCGTTCTGATTCAGCGAACCGCTCACGGGGCTGGGACATGTCGAAATCCGTTCGCGAAAAGGCGTTTCCCAGGTTACGGACCGAAACACCGTAGTTGTGCAAGGCGTCCCGAAGCTGCTGGTAGCGCTCTCCCAAAGCACGACACTCTGCCGCGCAGGTATCTGGCACTTCTGCGTTCAGCCACTTTTCCGCAGCCTGCGCCACCTGGTTTTCAGCCGCCTCAACCTGTTGTTGATGTGAGGTAATGGTGGCCGGATTCAACGCCGTCACCCGCCGCAGCTCACGCAGCAACGGGTCTTCACGGTCATCCAGCGCCAGCGGCTCGACCGCCTGGTAAACCTGGCGGGAGACCTGGTCAAAGCGGCTGCGCAGGGCATCCGACACCCGTGCCGGGGCTTTGCCCGTCGCCTGGGGCGCCTCACCAACCTGGGGAACGGCACCGGTCGCGCCAGAAGCTTCGGCCCCCGAACCTGCCGCACGTCCCCTCATGACATACACGCCCACGGCCAGCAGCAGCCCCACGGCCAGCAACGCCGCCACGGCCACGGTCCACACCGGCACGCCCAACCGTGGCGATGAAGGCGCAGCATAAGGCGTGGCATATCCAGCCGGGGGAGGCGGGGTGTCCTGGTGCTCCGTCTGACTCAGGGTGAGCATCCGGGAGGCCGGAGGTGGCTGGCCTGGACTGCCAGCAGCAGGAAGCGTTGGAGACAGCCCTGAAGAACGTGTCGGTGACACCCGCGAGGTCGTGATGTTGCCGGTTGCTTCAGGGATACCGGGCGGCGTCGTGGATGGCGGGGTGGGCAGGGGCGTATCAAGCACCGCAGCAATGAGGTCCGTGCCGCTGCCAAGCAGCGGGGCGCTCATCTCCCCGATGACGCCCCCCTGCCGTGCCGCCCGGAAGCCAGCCAGAAAATCCAGGGCCGTTGCGGGACGCCCATCCGGTTTTTTGGCCAGCGCCCCAATCACAAAAGCCTCCAGCGACTCCGGCAACTCCGGCGCGTGCGTGCGCAGCGGCGGCGGCGGTGCCGTCAGGTGCATGGACACAATTTCGCCAATGGTCTTGCCCTGAAACGGCAACACACCGGTCAGCATGCGATACAGAATCACGGCCAGACTGTAGAGATCAGCGCGGGGATCAATGTCGCCGCCGTGAATGAACTGTTCCGGGGAGGCATAGAGTGGCGTCCCGATGGCCTGACTGACTTTGCCGACGCCTTCATCCAGTGATTTGGCAATTCCGAAGTCGAGAATTTTGACCTGCTCGGTCGGCTGGCCCGCCCCCACGAGGGCAATGTTGGCCGGTTTGAGATCGCGGTGTACCAGCCCCGACTGGTGGGCATAGTGGAGGGCGTCGCAGATTTGGCTCAGGATGCGTTCAATCCGGTCGAGCGGAAACGTCCTGCTCCGCTGGAGTTCGTCTTCGAGCGTCGGCGATTCCAGCAGCTCCATCGCCATGAAGGGTGTGCCGTCCGGCAGGGTATCGGCATCGGTGACGGAGATGATGTTCGGATGGGACAGTCCGCCGGAAATTCTGGCTTCCCGGTGAAAAGCCTCGGCAATCGTCACATCGGCGGCGGCCACGTCGGGCTTGAGGACCTTGAGCGCCAGGTTGCGGTTGATTCCCGTGTGCTGGGCCAGATAGACAATCCCCATGCCTCCAATGCCCAGTACCGCATCCAACCGATACTTGCCGTTGATGACGGTGCCCACCAGGTGATAGGGGTCAGACAGGTTTTGACGGCGTGGGTTGGACATCACAGCCCCCGGAATGACCACGGGCCGGCAGCAGGTTCACGTCCGGCGTGCACCACACCAACGGCTCACAGTGGGAATCGAAAAATCTTTGTGGCCTTGGCATCCGTGAATTGGACTTCCCGGATGCCACTACTGCGCAGCAGCGGGAGGTTGCCCCCCTCACTGACGGACAAGGCGCGGTACAACTGCTCGGCCGTCGGCTGGTCAATCAGGTCATGCGAGATGCGCAACACATCCCGTTCGTCGCCGACCACCTCGATCCGCGCGCCAGCGCGTCCGAACTGCTCATTCATCAGCTTGATCATCTCAGCCCGAATGCGGTCGAGGGAGACCGTCCGCGGAATGTCATTGCGCCAGCGAGGGCCAAGCTCCCGGACACGGGCATTGTCCCGCGCCGTCAGCATTTCCGATTTGTATTTGTAGTCGTAGTCAATATCCACATCGGCAATGCCCCGCGCCACAATCTGCAGGTTCAGCAGAGCGCCATCCGGCAGGAAGGCGTACACCAGCAGCCGCCCATCCCGGTCACGGTGGTCGCGGGAGGCGTTGGCCGGGTCATACTCGAAGCGCAGCCGCTTGCCCTGTACCAATTTGACGGTTTCGAGCCGGGCGAGCTCACCGGCTTTGGCCGTGCTGTTCTGGACTCCAATGAGGGCAACCGGCCCCAGCGTCGGCACATCGAGCACCGCGCAGCTTTCAACCCGTATGTTGCTGTAGGTGGCTTTGGTGTCGAGTTCCGGGGACGAGGTCGGGCGCGGCATCCCGGACGAAGGCTGCCCCATGGCGCCACCGCTGGCCTCACTGCCCATGCTGGTCATACCCGTCGCCCCGGAACGCGCACCATCGTCGGGGGATTCCTCTTCGGCTGGATGCGTAAAGGCCGGCTCTTCATAGACCCGCCCTTCCCGCTTGGCGATGGCTTCGGGTGATTCCGTAGCCTGTGCCCAGACGCCCAACCTGGCCTTGCGCGCCTGGTATTCCGCAGCCAGCAGAATGTTTTTCGTCCGCACGTCAATGAAATGCTGGCTGAAGTAGTAGGCATCGCCATCGCGCAGGATTTCGGCATTGAGCAGCTTCCGGCTTGGCAGCAGGTAGATGTAGGACAGCTGCCGCCCATACTTGTCCCGGTGGCGCGAGTCGAGGTTCTGGTTTTCAAGCCAGACCTCAACGGTTTTGCCCAGAACGAGCTGCCGGACCCGTTCCCGCGCCTGTTCAGCCGCCGGCCCTGAAGTGGGGGACAGGATGCCAATCAGGCGCACAATCGTCCCGTCCTGCAGCACAACCGTATCTCCGCTCAAAACCCGTCTGATGGTCGTCACCTTCGTTGAGGTTCCGGTCACCACCTGCGCCGCCACCGGCAGGGCTAGCCACCCTGCCATCAACAGCCCCAGCACCGAAGCGACCCAGGGGAATCCGCCTGAAATCCAACGCTTCAACATGAATGCAACCTCACTTGGAACGGAACACCTTTCGGTTGACTGCCCTCACCTTTCCCTGTGACCGGCCCCTGTGACCGGGAAGATGACGGCAGATGCATGTGATGTCATTTTGGACCGTAGGCGTGAAAGAGGCGCGGCACATAGAGGTCCAGCATGCGTCGCCACCACGGCCAGTCGTGATTGACATCATGGCCCCACAGGTCGAGCGAGTGCGGAATCCCACGGCTGTACAGCACCCGTGACAGGTCACGCGACCGCTCCGGCGCCTCGTACGCCCCCTGCCCTGAAATGATGTGAATGTCGGTGTGGTGCCGCAGCAGCGGCAGGAAGTAGTCGTCGTTCAGGTGCTGCAGATACTCGATGGGATTGTTGAAATACACATCGTCATTGTGAAAGCCATCGCACCAGGGACGGATGTCATAGGAACCGGACATGGCAATCAGGGTGTCGAAACTGCCCGGATTGCGAAACACGGAGTTGGCGGCATGATAGGCCCCGAAGCTGGCTCCGGTGGCGGCAATTTTGATGGGCGAACCACCGCAGTCGCTGCGGATGAACGGGCATACTTCATGAGAGATGTAGTTGCTGTAGGCCATCTGGCGCGCGGCCCGCTGGGCCGGATGCAGGTTCTCATTCATCCAGCTTTCACGGTTGATGCTGTTGATGGAGTAGATTTTGACGATCCCGGCATCGAGGTAGGGACGCAGCACATCAATCACCAGAAAACGCTCGTATTCCTCGAAGTCGGCCGCCGCCGTGGGGAACATCAGCAACGGCTTGCCATAGTGGCCATACACGGCAATCGGCATTTCCTTGCCAAGGTGTGGACTGAACCAACGGTGGACTTGTTTACGCACGGATGTATGATTCTCCAGGGGAAAGATGGATGGTACGGAATGAAGCGGATTTGGGCGCGACGATACCATGAACCCAAACCGATGTGCAGGCTGTTTTGAACATGGCGGTGCGCCGGGTTGGTGTCACTACGACCGGGCTGAAGCCGGGACGAGCAAACCTTCACGGCGTAATTCAACCACCATCTGCATCGCTTCCAGGTCTCCCTCCAGCGACTGCAGGCACTCCCGGAAGGTACGCTGCCCGTCAAACAGCGCCTTGAGAAAGCTGATTTCCGAAGCAAAATCCTCCGGGACGACGAGCGAGGCAAACCGGTCACTGACGATGTATGGACGGTCCAGGTCCGGCTCGGCATCGAGCAGGGATTGGGTCTCGTCATAGCGGCGGACGGCTTCCAACAGAAGCTGCTGGGTCGTCAGGGGAATCTGCGGCAGTCGGTCCACCGGAGCGCTCCGAAAGGAAAACTCGCCGCGCAACCAGCCGATGACGATATACACCACGCGCACTCCCTGGTAAGACGCGAGTTCGGTATCCAGCACTTGTCCCTCGCGGACGTACAACGTGGCCTCACGCCCGGCGGAAGTCACCTTGAGCAGCCCGGTTTTACGGCCCCCTTCAATGATTTGAAGCACTTCAGGAAAGGAAACTTCCTGGAGCCTGCCGCGAAAATCGGCATTGGGTTGCAGCCGGCGCAGCAGGTTCTTGACGCGAAAGGTCAGTTCGGTGGCGCTGAAGGGCTTGACCCAGTAATCCTCGACGCCCCGCTCGAAAGCGGCCAGGCGCTCCTCCGGCTGTCCCTTGGATGACAGGCACACGAAGGGCACGTCCCGGAGCGTGGGATGCCGGCGCGTCCAATCGAAAAACTGGCGGCCGTCCATGCGTGGCATCAGCAGATCGCAGATGATGAGTGAGGGCTGGTGCCGCAGCGCGACTTCCTGCGCCGCCTCGCCATCCTCGGCCGTGAGTACGGTGCAGCCCAGGCGGCGCAGACACAGATTCAGCACTTCACAGGTGCCCGGCTCATCATCCACCACCAGAATGGTCTGGTCGGGAAACTGCTCCCGGCGTTCGGAGCTGAATGACCGCTCCCCGCCAGGGTCCAGCCATGTACCACGCGCGCCCTGGGCCCATTCCTGCCGGTTGATGTTGACCAGATCAACGAGTTCCTTGCGGTACTTGGCATCCTGCTCGCCCAGCGGCGGCAGAGTTTCGACATAGCCACGGGCTGCGGCCAACTCGTGGTGGGTCAGAAGAAGTTCGACGACCTGTTGTGCGCGCTCAAAGGCATCACTGTAGCGCCCCAACTGGATCATCAGTTCCACCATCAACCGCAGGAGCCGGAGGCGTTCGTCGCTGGTGGCCAGGCGTTCCGCACGCCGAAAATAGGCCAGCGCCGTCTCAGGGTTCCTCTGGGAGCGATACAGTTCCCCAATGCGACAGAGCAGGTCCACCGCCTGCCGGCTCTGGCCGGCCTGCTGGTAAGCGTCACTCAACTGCTGCATCAGGAAAGTATCTTCCGGGGCAGCCGCCAGTTTCCGCTCCAGCTCCTCGATGTCGTGTCGCTGGCGGATGTCGGCAATCAGTCCAACGACCTGTTCGCGCATCGAGCGAACTTTGTCAAACAGGCCCATGCTTGAACCGCTCCGTGGCTTTCAGCTAGGTTTCCCGGCGGTATGCAAGTCTAGCACAAGCCCCCGGATGGGATACCAACGCCCCTGCCATCCAAAACGCCCGGACGAGTTTATTGAACGCTGTATTCAAACCCCAACGGCATAGCCAGACATCACATGACCAGACCTCATGAGTGACGTGATCCCTGCCATTGAACATCCACGCGGGTTGGAACGCGCGTTGGAATACGACCGGCGCCCCTGGGGGCAGTATGCCATTCTCGACGAAGGCCCAGGTTACAAGGTCAAACGCATCGAAGTCCTGCCGGGCCGGCGTATGAGCTACCAGAAGCACACGCGGCGGCATGAGCACTGGATCGTGGTGCAGGGACGCGCCCAAGTGACACTCGACGGCCACGAACACTTTGTCCATACCGGCGAAGCCGTGGATGTGCCAGTGGGCGCAGCGCACCGCATTGCCAACCCGGACGACATCCTGCTGGTGCTCATCGAAGTTCAGCGTGGCGACTACCTGGGCGAAGACGACATCATCCGGCTTCAGGACGACTACGGACGCGAAACCTAGCGACACAACCAGCAGCCACGGCAGCCTGTCAACGGCCCCCGGCTTCGGCTAGTGACCACCGTTGCGCGCCTGCAGAATCAGCCGCATCTTCAGGTCGTAGAGGGATTGTTCCAGCCCTACCGGGTAGATGTGCGGATTGACAAACCGCTTCAGCCCCGGCGCCAGCCGGGCCAGCCCTGATTGCGCCCGCTGCCGGATGGCTTCCAGGGACGGCATCCCATACACACACGCACCCCGCCGAAACACGGGCACGAGCAGGTCTTCGTACGTCGCCTCAGCCGGGATGCGCTTGCGCCGGGTCGGATCAAGGGGGTCAATAATGACGCACCCGGAAGCCGGCGGTGAGGGAAGGTCATAGATGGCGTCGCCGATGAGTTCGCCATCCACACTGTAGCGCCGTACCTGGTGAATACCCGGCGTCGAAATCTTGATGGCCTGCTCTGACAGCTTGATGCAGTAGTGCCAGTGGTCATCGGCACGGTCACGCAGCGCCGTCAGCTTATAGACGCCGCCCAACGTCGGCTGGTCGTAGCCAGTCACGAGTTTCGTGCCCACGCCCCACACGTTGATGCAGGCTCCCTGCTGCTTGAGGCTGTTGATGATGGTTTCATCGAGGTCATTGCTGGCAACGATACCGGCGTCCGGGAAACCGGCGGCATCGAGCATTTTGCGCGCCTCGATGCTCAGGTAGGCCAGGTCTCCCGAATCAAGCCGGATACCGATCATTTCATGGCCCTGCTCGCGCAGCCAGCGGCCGACCTCGATGGCATGGCGCACGCCTTCGAGCGTGTCGTAGGTATCCACCAGAAAGACACAGTTGTTGGGCATCGCCGCCGCATAGGTGCGAAACGCCTCCAGCTCGTCGCCAAAGGACATCACCCAACTGTGGGCATGCGTGCCGCGTACCGGAATGCCATACACCTTGCCAGCCAGGACGTTCGAGGTCGCCGCACAGCCGCCGACATAGGCCGCCCGGCTGGCCGACAGCCCCCCATCCGGTCCCTGCGCCCGACGCAGCCCAAACTCGATGACCGGCTCTCCCTGCGCCGCCAGGCAAATCCGCGCCGCTTTCGTGGCGATGAGGGTCTGGAAGTTGATGATGTTGAGAATGATGGTTTCAAGCAGTTGGGCCTGCACGAGCGGCCCCGTCACCCGCACGAGTGGCTCGAAGGGAAAGACAATCGTGCCTTCGGGGATGGCGTCGATGTCGCACACCAGCCGAAAGTCGCGCAGCGTCGCCAGAAAGTCAGGCTCAAACAGCGGCTGACCATCCCGCCCCGGAAGGCTGGCCAGATAAGCCAGGTCACTGTCATCAAAAGTGGCTTCTACCAGCATTTCGATGAGCGAGTGCAGCCCACAGGCAATGGTAAAGCCACCGTCGAACGGGTGCCGGCGGAAAAACATCTGGAAGACGGCTTCCTTTTCGCCGCGCCCCGACTTCCAGTAGGCTTGCGCCATGGTGAGCTGATACAAATCGGTCAATAATAGGGACGGAACGGGCCGTGTCGTCGGCATACGGTTCAACTCTCCATCGCGCTGTCAAACTCCCGACTGTGCCAGCAGGGGCTGTAACTGTTCCGCGTTGGCCTCCGTTTGGCAAGCCATTCTTTCCTGTACGCTAAGGCTTATGCTTCCAAAACCCATTCCGCCACAACCCGGACAGGAATCCGTCTGGGACTATCCGCGCCCACCCCGGCTGGAACGCACGGCGAAGCGGCTGCGCGTCGTCTTTGCCGGCACAACCATTGCCGAAACGACCCAGGGCTGGCGCGTCCTCGAAACGAGCCATCCGCCGGTCTATTACTTTCCGCCGGCGGACATCCTTCCCGAGACCCTCGTGGCCACGCCCCGCACGTCCTACTGCGAGTGGAAAGGCATGGCTCAGTACCACAGCGTACGGGTCGGACAGCGGATCGCACCGGATGCGGCCTGGAGTTACCCGCGGCCGACGCCTTCGTTTATGCCCATTGCCGGTTACGTCGCTTTTTACGCTGCCGCCATGGATGCCTGCTACGTGGACGATGAACTGGTCGTCCCCCAGCCGGGCGGTTTTTACGGCGGCTGGATTACCAAAGACATCGTTGGGCCGTTCAAAGGCGTTCCCGGCTCATGGGGCTGGTGATGCGCCAACTTGTGAGGGCCGGCGCATGAGATATGACGGACCCGATTGGCTTTATTGATGCACTGTTGCGCCTGCTCGACGTGCAGGTGTCGGTCGCGGCGCTGCTCGTGCTGGGCGGACTGGTCTTTGCCCGCATGCTGGCCTTTGTGACCGTCGTGCCCTTTTTCGGCGGACAGAGCGTGCCCAACCAGATCAAGGTCGCCGAAGCCGTGGCGTTCGTCCTGCTCATCGTGCCGGGCCTAAGCGCCAGCGTGCCGGAACTTGCCTTGCGCGGCGGGCCCTTTGGCTTTGCCATTCTCGTCATCAAGGAAGTGGCCGTGGGGTTTACCCTGGGCTTTGTCGCCTCGCTGGTTTTTGAGGCCATTCAGGTTGCCGGGCGCATCATTGACGCGCAGCGGGGCGCGATGATGGGCGAGATGCTCAACCCCATGCTTCAGGAACAGGTCTCCGAACTGGGGCAGTTCAAGCTTCAGGTGGCTATTGTCATTTTTCTGGCGCTGGGCGCGCACCGGTTGGTCATCGAAGCCCTGTTTCGCAGCTTTGACCTCATCCCCGTGACGGACTTTCCCAAGCTGGGCACGGGCCTGTCGCCGGCACTGACCAGCATCATCCTGCTGACAGGTGAAATCCTGACGCTTGGCGTCCGCCTGGCCGCGCCTGCCATGGCTGCCCTGCTGCTGACCGATGTGTTTTTCGGACTCATCAACCGCGTTGCGCCGCAGTTCAACGTGTTCTTCCTCAGCATGCCGGTCAAGATGGCGCTTGGTATTTTCATCGTCATGCTGTCGCTGGCCATCTATGCCGAACAGTATCAGGCGGCTTTCAGGGAGGCACTGCAAGCCTTCGAGGTGCTGATGCGGCAGCTTGCGCCGTAGGTTACTATGGCGGATTACAGTCCCCCCAGATACACCCGCCCTGCCTTCACTGCCGCACACCTTGCCCGTTATGCCTTCCGATCCCTCCTGGACTCCCGACAGTGCGGCTCTCCAACGTAACCTGGCACAGGTACGGCGGCTTCGGTGGCTGTATGCCGTTCTGCTGCTGACGCTCACGGCTCTGATGATTGCCGGGCAGGTTGCCGTACAGACCTTCATTCACCGGCAGCGCGACGACGCCCGCATCATCAACATTGCCGGTCGCCAGCGCATGCGCAGCCAACGGCTGACCAAGTGCCTTCTGGCCTGGCAGGTCGCAGCGACGCCAGCGGAACGCCAGGCTTACCTTGACGAACTGCGGGACACCCTCAAGCAGTGGAAAGCGGCCCACCAGACGCTCCAGGATGGCAACTCCGAAACCGGCCTGACGGCGTGCAGCACGCCGGCCTCCCGTGCGGCCCTTCAGTCCACCCTGCCCCACTTCAACGCCATGGTCAGCACGCTGGAGCAGGTGTTGGCCACGACGGATGCCACGGGCCTGCCCCGCCCACCCACACCGGAGCAGTTTCAAACTGTCCTGAAACACCAACGGCTGTTTCTGGCCAGGATGGAAACCGTCGTTGACGAACTCGAAGCCGGATCGAATGCGTGCCGCGTGCAGTTGCAGGTTTTTGGGTGGGTCTGGCTGGGCGTGGTGCTGGTCATCTTCACGCTGGAGGGGAATTTCATCGTCCGCCGGGCGCTGAAACAGACGACCGCCGTCATCCGTGAAATTTCGCTGGCGCGCGACCGTCTGGCCAGCCTCAACCGGCGGCTGGAACAGGCCCGTGATGCCGCCCAGGCCGCAGCCCGCGCCAAATCAGCTTTTCTGGCCAACATGAGCCATGAGATTCGCACGCCGATGAACGGCGTCATCGGCATGTCCAACCTGCTGGCCAGCACGCCGCTTTCCGGCGAACAGCGCGAATACCTGGAAACCATCCGCTCCAGCGCCGAGAGCCTGCTCGTCATCCTCAACGACATTCTGGACTTCTCGAAAATCGAAGCCGGCGCGCTCCACATCGAGCAGACGCCGTTTGATCTGCGTGAGTGCATCGAAAGCACACTGGATGTCATTGCCGAACCGGCCAGCCGCAAGCGGCTGGATGTGGCCTACCTCATCGAAGACAACGTCCCGACCACGATTGTCAGTGACCCGACACGCTTCCGGCAGGTGCTGCTCAACCTGCTCAGCAACGCCCTCAAATTCACCGAGCAGGGCGAAGTCGTCGTGACGGTCAGCGCCGAACCACTCGACGATGACGAGCCAAGCCTGACCAAACTTACCGCCAACGACCGACCCCGGCGCTACGAACTGCGGGTGGATGTGCGCGACACCGGCATTGGCATCCCGCCCGAAGCCCACGGCCGGGTGTTTCAGGATTTCGAACAGGCAACGGAAACGACCTACCGGGTTTATGGCGGCACAGGTCTGGGACTGGCCATCTCCAAACGCCTGGTCGAAATGCTGGGCGGCAACATCTGGTTTGAAAGCGAAGTCGGACGGGGGACGACCTTCCACTTCACCCTACTGTGTGAATCCGCTCCCAACCAGCCACGGGTGTACGTCCGCGGCTCGCTGCCCGAACTCGAAAACAAAATCGCCCTCGTGGTGGATGACAACGCGACCAACCGGCACATTCTGGAGTACCAGCTTCGCGCCTGGCACGCCCTGCCGCTGATGGCAGCGTCGGCCGCCGAAGCCCTGCACTGCCTGCAACAACCGGGCACCAAAGTGGACATCTTCATTCTCGACGTGCAGTTGCCCGACATGGACGGTCTGACCCTGGCCAGGGAAATCCGCAGGCAACCAGCCTATGCCCGGACGCCGATTCTGTTCTTCGGTTCAACGATGGAAGAAAGTCTCAAGGCGCAGCTCAGCACGTTTGCGCCGTCCGCGATGATGCCCAAGCCCATCCGTCTGATGCGCTTTCAGCGCCAACTGGAAGAGCTGCTTGCACCGCGTCCCGAACCAGCGCCCAGCACGCCCCAACCGCTGTTTGATGCCACTCTTGGGCAGCAGCATCCCCTGCGGGTGCTTGTCGTCGAAGATAATGTCGTCAACCGGAAGCTGGCCGTGCGGATGCTCGAAAAACTGGGGTATCAGCCCGATACCGCCTCGGATGGCATCGAGGGGGTGGAAGCCATCCTGGGCGCGGTCGCCTGTGAAAAACCCTACGACCTGGTCTTCATGGACGTACAAATGCCGGGAAAAGACGGACTGGAAGCCGTCCGGGAAGTGCGGGCGGCACTGGCGCCAGATATGTGTCCACGCTTCATCGCGCTCACGGCGGCGGTGCTGGAGGAAGAACGCCGCGCCGCCTTTGCCGCCGGCGTGGACGACTACCTGGGCAAGCCCTTCACGATCCATGATCTGGTGGCGGCCCTCCAGGCCACATCGCCGCTGGCCCGACGCCACCGGGCCAAATCCACCGGGGAGCTGATCGGTTGAAGCCATCCAATCCAAAACCGACGACAGCAACGTTGTTTGACCCAGCCTTTGCGCAGCGGCTGGTGCTGCTCAACGGACTGTTTCCGCTGGCGCTGTGCGGATGGGACGGATTCCTGGGCCAGCTTGGGGCAAACCCGCTGGAGTTCATCCTCCGCCTGACCGGTGGGCTGGCGCTGGTCTTTCTGACCCTGACCCTGACAGTAACCCCCCTGGTGGCCTGGTTTGGTCCGCCCTGGCTCATCCGGCTGCGGCGCACGCTGGGACTGCTGGCGTTTTTCCATGCCAGCCTGCACTTCACGGCTTATGTCTGGTTCGACAAGATGTTTGACCTGGCGGCCGTGGGTGTGGATGTCCTGCGCCGGCCGTTCATCCTGTTCGGCATGCTGGGTTTTCTCGTCATGATTCCGCTGGCGGCCACATCCACCAACCGGATGATCAAGCGGCTGGGCGCGGCGCGCTGGAAACGCCTGCACCGCCTGACCTACGTGGCAGCCGTGGCTGGCGTCATCCACTTCTACCTGTTTGTCAAAGCCGATACGACCATGCCGCTGGCCTTTGCCGCCATCGTCGGCCTCCTGCTGGTCTATCGCTGGTTGCGGGCGCAGCAGATCACCACGCTCGGCCTCGACGCCAGACGCTGACGGCATCTGGACGGAACAACTTGAAAACAGTTTTCATTTCACTTACGGTTGACGACTGCCATGGTGGCCTCCGGCCACGTGATGCCGACGACCGAGGTATGCCCTGACCTATGAAACGCTGGCTTGCCGCTTTACGCCCTTCCTCGGCAACTTCCGCCACACCCCAAACCCTGGCCGATGTCCCGGCCGGCGAGCGCGTGCGCGTCCGGCGGCTGCTGGACATGGACGGCGCGGAAACCCTGCGGGAGCGCGGGCTGTGTGAGACTTCTGAAGTGCGTGTCATTGCGGACGGCGATCCGCTGGTGTGTTCCGTGCTCGGCGTACGGATGACGCTCAACCGCCACACGGCGCAGGGCATTCTCGTGGAGCGCCTGCCATGACACTCGATGCCCTGGCCATCGGTGCGACGGCCCGCGTCGAGCGCGTCCGGGGCGGGCGGGCCATTGCCCAGCGCCTCCAGGAAATGGGTCTGACGACCGGCGTTGTGGTCAAACTCATCCGCGTTGCCCCGCTGGGCGATCCGCTGGAAATCGAGCTGCGGGGCTATCGGCTGTCGCTGCGCAAGGACGAGGCCGCTGCCATTGAAGTCTCCCCAGGTGAGTAACATTCGTGAGTGACGAAACACCTTCCCGCCGGCTGGCGTTGGTCGGGAACCCCAACTCTGGCAAAACGACGCTTTTCAATGCCCTGACGGGCCTGCGCCAGAAGGTCGGCAACTATCCGGGCGTCACGGTCGAGAAAAAGGAAGGCCGCCTGACCGTCGGCGAAACGGAAGTCACCCTCATTGACCTGCCGGGGGTCTATAGCCTTTCAGCGCGTTCGCTGGACGAACGCATCACGCGCGATGTCGTTCTGGGACGACAGACCGACACGCCGCCGCCGGAGGGCATTCTGGCCATTGCCGATGCCAGCAACCTGGAACGCAACCTGTACCTTGTCACGCAGGTCATGGAACTGGGGCGGCCCGTCTGGCTGGCGCTCAACATGATGGACCTGGCAGAAGCCAAAGGTCTCGTCTTCGATCTCGACCGGCTTTCGCAGGGGTTGGGAATTCCCGTCGTGCCCATCGTCGCCAGCCGGGGCATCGGGCTTGAAACCCTGCGCCGGAAACTCGTCGGGCCGTTGCCTGCGGTACCCACCCGACAGTGGCGACTCCCGCAGGTCATCGAAGCCGAAGTTTCGGCACTCGCGGAACAACTGCGCCAGCGCCGGTGGGCAACGGATGCCGCCGCCGAAGGCGAAGCCATCCGGCTGCTGCTCAACGAGCCGGCCGAAGACGACACGCCGCCACCGGCGGACATCCAGGCGGCCGTTGCGGCGGCGCGGGAACGGCTGGAAGCCATGGGCATCGAGTGGTGGAGCGCTGAGGCCGAAGGGCGCTACGGCTGGATTCAAACCCTGTGCCGGGCGGCCATCCAGCAACCGGGCCAGTTTCAACGCACCACCAGCGACCGGATTGATGCCATCGTCACGCATCGCCTGTGGGGGCCGGTACTGTTTGCCGGCCTGATGCTGTTCATCTTCCAGAGCATCTTCACCTGGGCGCAGGTGCCGATGGATGCCATCGGCTGGATGATGGACCGGTTGGGCGCGCTCGTCCGGGAACGTCTCCCGGCCGGCGAACTCAACGACCTCGTGGTGGACGGCGTCATTGCTGGCGTTGGCGCGGTTGTTACCTTCCTTCCGCAGATTCTCATCCTGACCCTGTTCATTGCCCTGCTCGAAGACACAGGCTACATGGCGCGGGCGGCATTCATCATGGACCGGCTGATGCGCCGGGTGGGACTCAGCGGCAAGTCGTTCATCCCACTGCTTGGTTCCTTTGCCTGCGCCATTCCGGGCATCACGGCGACGCGCACCATAGAAAACGCCAAAGACCGGCTGGTGACGATTCTCATTGCGCCGCTGATGAGCTGTAGCGCGCGGCTGCCGGTCTATGCCCTGATGATTGGGGCCTGTTTTCCGGCCGACCGGCGGCTGTGGGGGGTGTTTTCCCTGCCCGGCGTCGTGCTGTTTGCCATGTATGCCCTCGGCATCCTGGCGGCGCTGGCGATGGGCTGGCTTTTCAAGAAAACCCTGATTCGTGGAGCATCGCCACCGCTTATTCTGGAACTGCCCCCATACCGGCTGCCTTCCCCACGGACCGTCCTGCTGACGATGTTTTCCGCCGGCGGCCAGTTTCTCTACCGCGCCGGGACGGTCATCCTGGCCATCTCGATTGTCCTGTGGTTTCTGGCAACGCATCCCCGGTCGGTGGCACTCAGCCGGGACTACGCCGCTGAGCGCGCAGCCATTACCCAGACCGGGCAGATGTCCGGGGAAGAAGCGGCCGACCGGCTTCAGGTGCTCGAACGGCTCGAAAAAGCCGAACGGCGGGAACGCAGTTTCATCGGGCAGGCCGGCAAGCTCATTGAGCCGGTCATTGCGCCGCTGGGATTCAACTGGAAAATCGGCGTCGGCATCATCTCGGCATTTGCGGCGCGGGAAGTGTTCGTGGGAACGCTGGCTATTGTCTATGGCATCGGCGATGACGAAGACGCCGCCGGCAACCAGGCGCTGCATGCGGCGCTGCAAGCTGACCGCCATGCGGATGGGCGGCCGGTGTTTTCGCCTCTCGTGGCCGTGTCGGTGATGGTCTTTTTCGTACTGGCGATGCAGTGCATGTCCACGCTGGCCGTCGCCTGGCGGGAGACGAACAGTTGGCGCTGGCCCGCTGTGATGTTTGCCTACATGACGGTGCTGGCCTACGTCGGCAGCCTGCTTGTCTATCAGGGCGGGCGGTGGCTCGGCTTTGGTCAGTGACTCCGGCCGGCAGGCGCAGCAGCAACCGCCCGCGGCCGCCATTTCAGCAGCCGCAGCGCATTCGTCAGCACAAACAGGCTTGACAGCCCCATGGCCGCGCCGGCCGCAACAGGTGAAAGTTGCAGACCGAACGCAGGGTACAGTACGCCTGCCGCCACCGGGATGAGCACGACGTTGTAGGCAAAAGCCCAGAACAGGTTTTGCCGGATGTTGCGCATCGTCGCCCGCGCCAGATCGCGTGCCTGCAGAACGCCGACCGGATCACCGGACATGAGAATCACATCTGCCGCCTCGATGGCCACATCCGTTCCGGTGCCCAGGGCAATGCCCACGTCGGCAACGGCCAGCGCCGGGGCGTCGTTGATGCCATCCCCGACAAAAGCCAGCCGCCCGCGCTGCCGAAGCCTCCGCACGATGTCAGCTTTGTCGGCCGGACGCGCCCCGGCAAACACCTCATCAATCCCCAGGCGGGCGGCAACCGCCTGGGCCGTTGCCGGATGGTCGCCCGTGACGAGGACGACTTCAAGCCCCTGGGCGCGCAGGTGGGCCACGGCGGCGGCGGCCGTTGGCTTTATCTCATCGGCCACGGACAGCACGGCCGCCAGACGGCCGTCCAGCGCCGCATACATGGGCGTTTTCCCGGCCCGGGCCAGTTCGGCGACGACCGGTGCACCGGCCCCGGTCGTCACGTTCAGATGTGCCATCAGCCGGTCGGTGCCCACCGCCACGTGATGCCCGGCCACCGTTGCCGTGACGCCCTGCCCCGGCAGTGCCGTGAAGTCGGTTGGCGTCGGCAGCGGCAGGCCGCGCGCCTCGGCCTCTGCCACGACCGCCCGCGCAATGGGGTGCTCCGAAGGCTTCTCCACCGCCGCCAGCCAGCCCAGCAGGTCGGTTTCCGACACTTCCGGCGGCAGGTCACAGCCGTGCAGGTCAGTCAGCCGAGGGTGGCCGGCCGTCAGCGTGCCGGTCTTGTCAAAGACGACCACCCGCAGTTCGTCCAGCATCTGCAGGGCGCTGCCCTTGCGAAAGAGAACGCCAAGCCGTGCCGCCTGGCCGGTGCTGACCAGAACGGAGGTCGGCGTTGCCAGTCCCAGGGCACAGGGACAGGCAATGATGAGAACGGACACGGCGTTGACCAGAGCCAGCTCAAAGGTTGCCTGCCACCACCAGACACCGAACGTGACCAATGCCACGCCGAGAACCGCCGGTACGAACCACCGTACCACCCGGTCGGCGACATCCTGAATGGGCGGCTTGGCCCCCTGCGCCGCCTGCACCAGCCGGACGATGCCCTGCAACACGGTCTCTGCGCCGACGCGACTGGCGCATACCACGAGATAGCCCTGGCCGTTGACCGTTCCGCCGATGACCTCCGCACCAACGGTCTTATCCACCGGCAGCGGCTCGCCGGTCAGCATGGACTCGTCCACGAAAGAAGCGCCTTCCACAACCGTCCCATCCACGGGGATGCGCTCGCCGGGACGTACGATGACCTCATCACCCGGATGAATCAGCGCCACCGGCAGCTCGAAGGTCTGCCCGCCGCGCCTGACCTGGGCCGTTTTTGGCTGCAATGCCAGCAGATGGCGAATGGCCGCGCCGGTTCGCCCCCTGGCGCGCGCCTCGAAATACCTGCCCAGCAGTACCAGTGCCACGACGGTTGCCGACGCCTCGAAGTACACGTGCGCCGTCCCGGCCGGAAAGGCCGCCGGAAAGCACACAACGGCGACGGAGTAGCCGTAGGCCGCCGTCGTCCCCAGCATCACCAGCGTGTTCATATCCGGCGACCAGACGCGCGCCGCAGCCCAGCCAGCGCGGTAAAAACGCCATCCCGGGCCGAACTGCACCAGTGTCGCCAGCAGCAGGCCGATTCCGCGCCACGTGCCTTCATCCACGACGGCCAGCCGGGCGTGATGCAACGCCGGGATGAGCATCGGCAGCATCTCCAGGGCAAACAGCGGAAGCGCCAGCAGCCCGGCAACAAGCGCCTGCCGGCCAAGTTGACGCAGCTCCAGCATCGCCGCCTCATCGGCCGCTGTCTCATCTTCGGTCGTTGTCGGTGGGACGACTTCGTAGCCGGCCTTTTCAATGGCGGCATGCAGGGCCGGAAGGTCGGTCATCCCCGGCTGGAACGTCACCACGGCCTGCCCGGCAGCCAGACTCACCGCCGCCGCTGTCACGCCCTCCATCCGCCGCAGCACGCGCTCGATACGGCTGGCGCAGGCAGCGCATGTCATGCCGCTGATACCGATGACGGCCGTTTCGATTTCAGCCGACGGCGCCGCCGGGTTCGACGACGCCGGTGCCGCAGAAGTCAGCGGCAGCATCACACCACCTGAAAGCCGGCGTCCTCGACGGCTGCCGCAATCTGCGCCCGGTTGACGGTTGCCGGGTCATAGGCCACGGCGGCGCGCCCGATTTCCACCCGCCGCACTTCGACGCCGGCCAGCGACCGCAGCGCCGTTTCGACCGCCTGTATGCAGTGGCCGCAACTCATGCCTTCAATTTCGATGGTTTCTTCGTGCATCGCTTTTCCCTCTCCCAGTATGATTCAGGCCTTGTCAGACCGGCTGCGGCACAGCACCATGCGCCACATGAAACGCTTGTGGCTGGTATGTTGTATCACGCTCCTGGGTTTTGTTCTGCCGACGCTGCCCGTCGCCCTGCCGGCGGCCGCGTTTTCACCGATGCCGGATTCACCTTCCCTGTCTCGTCCGACCCTGCAAATGGGCCCGGTCCGCGCGCCCGAACTGGAAGGCGGCATGGCCTGGTTCAACGTTCCGGGCCCGCTGTCGCTCGCCCAACTGCGCGGGAAAGTCGTCCTGCTCGACTTCTGGACCTACTGCTGCATCAACTGCCTGCACGTCATCCCCGACCTGAAGGCCCTCGAAGCCAAATATCCCAACGAACTGGTGGTCATTGGCGTGCATTCGGGCAAGTTCAAGACCGAAAAGGAAACGAACAGCATTCAGCAGGCCATCGTGCGCTACGACATCCGGCATCCCGTCGTCAACGACGCCAACTTTGCCATCTGGAACGCCTATGCCGTTCGCGCCTGGCCGACGCTGGTGCTGATTTCGCCGGATGGCTACGTGGCCAGCCGGTACGCCGGCGAAGGCCACCGCGAGGAACTCGACCGCGACATTGCCGCCCTGATTGCTGAAGCCCGCAAAAAAGGCACGCTCAAGCTGGACCCGGTTGAAATCACACCGCGGCCATTCCAGGAAACCGACAGCCCGCTTCGCTTTCCCGGCAAGGTGTATGCCGACGCCGCCAGCCAGCGGCTGTTCATTGCCGACACCAACCACCACCGCATTGTCGTTGCCGGCTTCGACGGCAAGGTGCTCGACACCATCGGCTCCGGCGCACCCGGCGCGCGGAACGGGCCGTACAACTTTGCCGAGTTTCAGTATCCCCAGGGCATGGCGCTTGATGGTGATTTCCTGTACGTCGCCGACACGGGCAACCACCTCCTCCGGCGCGTCAACCTCAAAACCAGGATGGTTGAAACCGTTGCCGGCACCGGCAAAAACGAACGCAGCCGGCAGACCGGGCCAGGAACGAGTGTCGGCTTGAGTTCCCCGTGGGACCTGGCCATTCACCAGCGCACCCTGTTCATCGCCATGGCCGGCGCGCATCAGATTTGGCAGTACAACCTCGATACCGGCGTGGTTGGTCCTTATGCCGGCACAGGCGCCGAAGGACGGCAGGACGGCACACTGGAGACGGCTGTTTTTGCCCAGCCGTCGGGGCTGTCCACCGACGGCAAGCGGCTCTACGTGGCCGACAGTGAAATCAGCGCCGTGCGGGCCATCGATCTGGCAACGGGGCAGGTGACAACGCTGGCCGGCGGCGATCTGTTCGACTTCGGCGACACCAATGGCAAGGGCGAAAATGCCCGGTTCCAACATCCTTTGGGCGTGGCGGCCGCCGAGCGCAAGCTGTATGTCGCCGACACCTACAACCACAAACTGCGCACCATTGACCTGCGCACGCGGTTCGTCTCGAACCTCATCGGCAGTGGCGTGCCGGGGCTTCAGAATGACCTGCCGGCGCTGTTTCACGAACCCGGCGGGCTGTCCTACGCCGCCGGAAAACTGTTTGTCGCCGACACGAACAACCACGTCATCCGGCTTGTGGAGTTTGAGCCGACGCGGGTAAGCACCTTTGCTTTTGACAAGCTCACGGCTCCGACGCCCATCAAACTCAAGGCCGACGCCCTGCCCAACGAAGAGCAGATCGGCGTCCCGACCCAGCGCCTCACGCCCGGCGCGGGTGAAATCGTCGTGGACATTCTGCTTCCGCCGGGCTTCAAGTACGCGCCTACGGCCGAGCAACGGTATTTTGTCAGCATCGAGGCCGGCACCGAAGGCCTGACCATTCCGGCCAAGGCTATGGCGGTCACGTCGTCCAAGCTGCGGTTTCCCGTCAGCATCCCCTACACGGTGACGGCCAACGGCATGGGCGCGTTCGATGTCGTGGTTTCCGTCACCTTCTGCAAGGAAGGCAACGAAGGCTTCTGTTCGGTCGCCACCTACCGGTTTCACGTGCCGTTTATCGGGCGGCCCAAAGGCAGCACCAAACGGCCCGTCCTCCTGAAATCCATTCCCCCGCCGACGCCGTAAGTCGTGCGCCCTGAGTCACCAACTGAGTCACCAACGATGAAAGTCCAGCCATTTACGATTGGCCTCGTGCAGATGCGGTGCGCCGCCGACCGGGCGGAAAATCTCGACCGGGCGGCGCACTTCGTCCGGGAAGCGGCCGACCGGGGCGCGCGGGTGATCTGCCTGCCCGAACTCTTTCAGTCGCCCTACTTCTGCCAGATGGAGGACACGGCGCTGTTTGACCGCGCCGAACCGTTCGACGACAGTCCCTCTTTGCGGGCAATGCAGGCTGTGGCGCGGGAGACGCGGACGTACCTCTTCGTGCCGTTTTTTGAACGGCGGGCGGCCGGCCTCTACCACAACAGCGTGGCGCTCGTGGATGACCGGGGCGACATCCGTGGGCTGTACCGCAAGATGCACATTCCCGACGACCCGGCCTACTACGAAAAGTTTTACTTCACGCCCGGCGACCTGGGCTTCGTCGCCTTCGACACGCCCTACGGACGCCTGGCGTCCCTCATCTGCTGGGACCAGTGGTTTCCCGAAGGCGCGCGGCTGGCGGCGCTGCGCGGTGCGACAGTGCTGTTTTATCCCACGGCCATTGGCTGGCATCCCTACGAAAAGGACATCCACGGGACGGCGCAGCGCGACGCCTGGCGGACGGTGCAGCGCGGGCATGCCATTGCCAACGGGATGTATGTCGCGGCGGTCAACCGGATTGGCTTTGAACCGTCGCCAACCGATGAGCGGGGCGGACTGGAGTTCTGGGGCAGTTCCTTTGTGGCCGACCCCCAGGGCGTGATTGTGGCCGAGGCGCCGACGGATGAAGAAACCATCCTGCTCGCCGAGGTCAACCCCTCCCGACTGGAAGACGTACGGCGCAACTGGCCCTTTCTGCGTGACCGGCGCATTGAAGCCTACGACGGGCTGACCCGGCGCTTTCTCGATTCGTGATGCAAAGCATGTGGCGCAGGGGTTGGCTGGCGGGCTTCTGGGTGCTGTGGCTCGTCTTTTCGGGTGCGGCCCAGCCGGAGACACCGCCGGAGACGCCGCTCTCCCTGGACGAACCGGTGAAGCTTTCTGTCTGGAAGTACCGGCCGGGTGATGATCCGCGCTGGGCGGACCCCAACCTGGATGACCGGGACTGGAAGGTGCTGCACCTCGACACCCAGGCTTTCACCGAAGCCGGGTGGCGCTCCGGGCCCGGCTGGTATCGCACCACGGTGGTTGTTGCCGACCAGTCCCTGTTGGGTCTCCTGGTCGTCCATGCCATCTCGCACTCCGCCTATGAAGCCTATGTCAACGGCCACAAGGTCGGCCAGCTTGGCCGCCTTGCGCCGCAGCCTTCGTTTCCCAATGGCTTTGCATACGCACCGCTGCGGATTCCGGCGGAAGCTTACGGTGGTCAGGGCCGGCTCGTCATTGCCATTCGGACATGGGAAAAACTGTGGCCGCCGCTGGTCACGGGCGGGGCCTTCTACGGCGCCCAACTTGGTCACACTGACCGGCTTGACCGCGATCTGCAGAAGTTGCGCGCTGAACGCATGCAAAGGGATATAGCGCGGGTGGCCACGGCCCTGACCATTGGCTTTTTCGCCGTCTATCATCTGTATCTCTACTTCAGCCTTTATGTTTACCAGGGGAGAAGCAGTCAGCGGGAATACCTCTGGCTGAGTCTGTTTGCGGCCGGCTACGCCCTGAACTCGCTCTCGCTCGCCAATCTTTTGCTGGAG
>Ga0272446_1001714_pt1 | contig 31322 bp, 48 predicted proteins | sample YNPCB0061_FD_194587 | JGI IMG/M metagenome (GOLD analysis project Ga0272446, IMG submission 194587) | Hot spring microbial mat communities from Yellowstone National Park, WY, United States - YNP-CB-006-1 | ecosystem: Environmental > Aquatic > Thermal springs > Hot (42-90C) > Sediment | place...
GGCGGATAGGTTGAGTCTTTGCCATAAGAGTCCGAGCGCGACCAGAAAGATGCCGTTCAGGACTCCTTCCAGGTGGCTGGAAAGTCCCATGCGGGGATTCTTGAGTTTGGGGATGACAAACCCCGTCAGCAAGCCGAGCAGGAAGAGGGCAATGCCAAGTTGAAGCAAGAGGGTGTCCATGATGTCTCCTTTAGGGTATGGCGCAAGTCGGAGACTCGCGCTACTAATACAGAATCAATAAGTTCTTGAAGGCGCGTTCGACCAGCGCCGTGTCGCCTGAGCGTTTGGCGCGCGCCATGCCTTCCTCGTAAGAGAAGCGCCCCGAAACGAAGATGTTGAAATCGAGCGCGTCCATTTCCAACCCCGCGGCGGGTTCGCCCTTCCCGACCTGCCACGTTCCCCCAGCGATTCCTGTCAGCGTGAGGGTGAGGGCTTTGCCATTGAGCCGTTTGCGTAACTTCTTCGCCACATCGCGCACGACCAGTTCCACAATGCGCCCGTCGTGTTCGCGCGTCTGCTCGAAGGGACGGTTCGCAGCGCGGCAGATGTCGAGTCGGTGCATCCATGTGTCGCGGCTGTGCGTGACCCACATGATATATTTCAGCGTCGTAAATCCGCCCACAGGGTGGGGGATGCCAATCCACTTGACGGCGCGGAATCCATACGCCCAGTTGTGAATGGCTGGCGGTCCTACCCGCTTCAGTTCCGCGATGAGTTCGGCGGGAGTCATCTTTTTGCGCTCGCTCACTTGCAAGTTGTTAATCGCGTCTTCGGGCAGTTGCCCCGCTTTGGGAATCTGCGCGTATTGGCGGAACATCTCGCGCAGGCTGACACCGCTGGCGTAGCCGCCCGCCTGATGCGCCACCATGTCATGCACATCCCATGCCGTGCAGGGGGTGGGTTTGGACCAATCGTCAGCGTGGAGCGATTCGATGAGGCGCAGGAAACAGGCAAAGGCGTCGGTCAGGAGGCGGTGGGCTTCATCTGCAGTAGTGGGGGGGATGGATTCGGCGGAGGCGGTCATCTCTTGTCCTTTCTGATGAATGCCGCTTCGAGCATGGACCTTGCGGCTGGAATCAACGACCCAAACCTTCCCTGCCCGAGGGGGAGGCGTGGTTCGTTGGCGAGGTGCATGGCGGTCAGCCCATGCGCAACGGCGATGACGAGGTTGACAATTTGCTCACTGGTGAGGTCGGTGTTGAGTTGGTGTTTGTATGTTTCCACGCGTTGACGGGAATAATCGAGGATGCTGAAACTCAGTTCGAGGCTTTCCCGCGAGGGGACGAAGCCAGGCACAGGGCGCTCAAAACAGAGTTGATACAGTTCGGGGTTTTCGAGCGCGAACGTCATGTACTCTTCGAGGATGCGCCCCATCTCATCCTGGAAAGTTGTGGTCTCGCGCGCGGCTTTCTCGACAATCTCCCCCCACAATTTGAAGCCGAGGCGGAAGAGCGCATCGTAGATGTCCATTTTGCTGGCGAAGTAGTTGTAGAGCGACGGGGCGCGCATGCCCATGCGGCGGGCGAGTTCCTGCATGGAAAGGGCGGCGACGCCTTCTTCGCGCATGATGGCGCGCGCGGTTTCGAGGATGGATTGGATGGCGGCTTGTCGGTTACGTTGGACGCGGGGGGAGGTGGGTTTGGTCTTTTTCATTTTCCTGACATACAGCGCAAAATCCGACGCTGGAGAGCGTCTCTTACGCTTTGGCGCAGCGGATGTTCTCTTACGTCCGCCTGACCTTGCGTTTTTATACTAATATTATTAGTTTTTTCTAATTATATTAGTTTTTTACGAGAAGTCAAGAGGGAAATGCAAAACGTCCCGAAGGTTTACTAGCCTTCGGGACGTTGTGTCTCATGTGGACACTGCCGCTGGTATTCTCTGGTAGAAAAATTCCCGCATGTCAGTGGACGTACTGGCATGTTCAATCGTAATGCTGACCACGTTGCCGTCCTTGTCCAAATCCAGGTAGATGTTTTCGCTCAGTTCGCGCGTTTCGACAGGCGGGTTGGTGGAAAGTTCAACTAGTGTGGTATCGGTATCTTCAAAGTATTTGATACGCATGGCTTACTCCCTAACTCGAACAAGCCGAACCCCCTGGGTTGAGCCTGCCGAAACCAAAAGGGCTGAACCACAAAAACACAGAGACACCGAGAATAAGAAAGTCCGTGACTGTGTGTCTCCGTGGTGAAATTTCCTTGTACAGGTGTGCCTGCGCACAGTGCAGGCAAAAAACGAAAATCTCGCTTGTAAGATTATCCCATCAGGGGGAATGTAAATTGACAGGATCACCCTGCGACAGGTGCTGCGCCAATACGCGCCGCGCCGATCGCCCGATCTCCATCAGAACATGCTGCCGTTTCATGCTCGACAGCAACTCGCCAAAAGTGACGCGCGGCGTCAGACCATACAATTCCCTTCCCTGTAAAATCTGGCGGACGATCTGAAGCATGAATGCCAGCCGCTGGCGGTCTGGGCGAGACTTGCGGAACCAGGTCATCGGGTGGCGCAGCGCGGAGCGGGCGATGACTCCGCTTACTATCGTGACCAGCACACGGGTCTGAGGGACGCGTTCCAGGAAGATTTCTAGGCTGCGCGACCACTTGCCGAATTCCGCCTCAGGGTCGGGCATGAAGGCGGGATCGGGTTCGATCCCCCCGCGGGGGAAGATCAACAGCGCGCCGCCGCCCTGTAAATGACGGATTGCATTGCGTACGGTCTGCATTTGCCCGAAAGCGTTCTTGACGGACGGCGAGAAGATGGCGTGTCGGGATACGTGAGGAAGAAACTTGTAAGGCGGGATTTCGCCAATGATAATCTTGTAGTCGGGACGGTTGACGTAGGCGGAGATGAGAATCCCGTCGTACGAGGCGGGATGGTTGGAGACGATCAACAGCGGTCCCTCATTGGGAATCCGCTCCTCGCCGCGCGCGGTATGCGCAGAGACAAAATGCGGCAAAAGCCAACGCGCTCCCGCCGCGAAACCGTGATGGGCAACCTCGCGGTCGAAGCCCAAAGCCATGTCCGATAAGCGCTGCGCCGCCCGCCCAAAGATCAGGCGAATGATCGCCTGTGTGATATGCGTGGGCGGCAATCCCATGGCGCGCACGACCTCCGAAAGAAGCGAGTCGCTCAGGCTTGGAAAGCTGGATGAAAGAACAGGCGCATCCATATATTCATTTGGCACGCGAATTGCCGGGATTAAAAAGCGTCTTCCTGTTCCCAGCGCGGACGGGCAAGCAGTCCGCGCCGCACTTTATGCAGGACAGGCACCGGGGTCAGCAGGAGACGGCGGCATACATTGGCGATTCGCTCCGCCGAGGCGCCGCCGTTCTGAAGCGGCATCAATTCTTTCAGTTGCGCCACGTCTAAATTGGTGTAAACCTCCTTACCCAATGCAACCGCCACAAATGTACAGGTGGATTGCTGTGTGATGACCACATCAGCATTGGCTATCATGTGATTGACATTCCCATGCGCGAACACCAGCGCGCCGGGGGCATGACGGGCGATTTCGGCGCGGGCGCGGCGTGGATTCTCTGTGGGATGGAGTTTGAATATCAAGGGGCGGCCCGCGGCGATGTCTACACACTTGCGCAGGAACGCTGGGCGGTCGTCGTGTCGAAACGACTCGCGCAGGGGGGATGTTGCCACAAGCACATATCCTCTGAGGGGAAAATCGTTTTGCAGGTTTTCGGACAGGTGATCGAAATTCGGGATGCCCGTTACCGCGATTTTTTCGGGACGCACCCCTTTGCGGATGAAATGTCGCGCATATCCCTCCGAAGCCACGCAAAAAATATCGTAGGCATCCGAAAGCCCCGTGGTTGCCGTGTTGGCAAGATAGCGGGGTAGTTTGAGCGCTTTGACCGCATGGTAGAGCCATGTCTCCGGCTCGGTGATGCCCTCCTGCACCAGAACCATCCGCTTGCCGCGGATGTTCCTTTGCACAATCAGGTCGCTGCACGTGACTACCAGGTTGTACCCGCCTTGTTTGCCGCGCAGGTCCACGTTCAGGTGGTTATCCGCCAGGTAGTTACTGGTCTCCTGCAAATGACGCCCGCCCAACACCGTGAAGTCCAGCCAGCCTGCCCGCGCCGCCATATTTTCGATTCCGTCGGCATAATAGGGGGTAAAGAAGCAATTATGTTCGCTTAAGTGGCGGGAAATTTTATGCATCATCGTGGTTTGATTTAATGACCCGCAGATAAAAAGAATCTTCGACATAAGACACCTCTCCTCTTAGAATCCTACCGGCGGGGTGTTAAGATCAGTCCAACATTTGGTTAAGGCTGATTAAACGATAGGAAAAGTGCGTTTAATGTCCACCTCTTGCCATGCGGGCTTGCAGATGCTGCTGGTTGTGTAGGACGGCGAGTTGAAGCAGGCGCTGCTGGAGGTTAAAAACCAATGGGCAAAAACGCTTTAAGCGTGAGTTCGGGTACAAAAAGGTCTTTTCACCGCCAAGAACGCAAAGAACGCCAAGCTTCTTAAAGGTGAAGAGCGCAAAATCTTCAGTATCTCAAGCGAAGCTTTCAGAATTCCTTTGTGCGCTTCGTGCCCTTTGTGTTTAAATGGCTTTTCGCAGTAGACTTATCGTCTGGTTTTGGATTGGCTCTCACGTAGAATACGACAAACTAATCAGAATGTTCAAGTAAAAAAAGCCTCCCGAAGGCTCATCACCTTCGGGAGGCTTCATTGACAATTCTCCCCACTTCGGCTATCTTTCAGACGGCGCTTCGGTAAGGCAGCGCAGCGGATTTCTCTTCGCGGGGAGCCGCTGTTCGCCTGAGGAGCGCCTTTCTGCTTTTTGGCAGGCTAGAAATCGCCATCCCTCACGTAGGGCGCGCTCCACAAAGCAACCGACAGCACGACTGCCTTGAACCACGCCTGGTGCATCTTCTCCACCTCCTCGGCGCTATGACCTTTTTTGGCAAGGAACGGCTTGATGGTGGCGGTGATGGGGTAGATGAACGCCGTCATGTAGCGGTGGCTGATGTTCGGCACCGACTTTACCGCGTCGGTCTGGTTCTTCTTCGAGCGGTGGTGACGCAGACCGATTTCCTGCTGATAGTTCAGCCAGTTCTGGTCAAAGGGGCGATTGCAGGTGTCGAGAATCCATTGACCAAAGCGCTTGCGCACCGCCGCAAGATATTCGCCGTTGGCGTTGCCCTTGCCGTCGGTGAAGTAATACACCAGGTGCGGATGCGAAGCGACAAAGCCATACCACACATCCAGCACGGCTTCGATCTGGTCCGCCAGGACCTCGCCCGCCATCCGCAGGGCGGCTTCGTCTTCGGGTCCGAACAGAACCGCTTTCTTCAGGTTCTCGAACTCCTCGGCGCTGATCGGCGACTTCGCCGTCGTCGCACCGTAGGCGTATCCAGGAATTGCAGTTGCTGACATCGTACATCTCCTTTCTATTTTCCCCTCTCCTTGTGGGAGAGGGGTTGGGGGTGAGGGTCTCCCCCTCTCCCTATGGGAGAGGGGTTGGGGGTGAGGGTCTCCCATCTCCCTATGGAAGAGGGCTTGAGATGAGGGTCTCCAATTCTTCATTTGATGGTTCAGTCAATATCACTTTGCGCTTGCCCTCCCCAATCACCAGCGTCGGCGTGCTGCGAAAGCCCCCGTTGATGAACATCACGAATCGCTCGGCTTCCGCGTCGCGGTCAATATTCACCTCGCGGAACGGCACGCCCCGCGCCCGCAGAAACTCGCGGGTGCGCTCGGTGTCGTCGCAGTCGGTTGCGCCGTACATGATGATGGTGGGCATGGACATCACCTCCTTTGAGTTTAAATCGTCCCGAAGGCTTGCCCTGAACGAAGTGAAGGGGCTCAACCTTCGGGACGTTTTTCATAACGCCACAAAATCAGGACACTCCAGCACTGCCTCTTCTTCGCGCAGCGGCGCATCCACGAACGCGCAATGATGCGGACCGCGCGGGTCTGCGGGATGCGCGTCGCGGCGAAAGAATCGGCAGCCCCAGCACATTTCGTAGACTTTGACATGACCCGCCGCCTGCAGTCGCAGGACAATCGCCTGCGCCGCGCGCTGAAGCGCCTCCTGCTCCGCCTCGGGCAGGGACGCGATAGCGGCTTCTATCTCCGCCAGCACATCCTCCACCGATTCCGCCTCGCGCCCGCCTTTGGCGGTCAGTTGCAGCGTGACCGTGCGCCTGTCCTCGGGCAGCGGCTGGCGTTTGAGTAACTGCTTGCGCTCCAGCGCGTCTGCCACGCCGCTGGTCGTGGCATAGGTGGCGCCGAGTCGTTCCGCCAGCCCGCCAATCGTCCGCACGCCTGGGCGCGCATGTTGAAGGAAGAGCAAGGCTTGAATCTGCGCGGGGGAAAGTCCCGCCGCCTCGCCGCGCACCCGCAGCAGGCGATTCATCGCCTGGCTGATACGGTACAACGCCGCCGTCACGCGGGCGGGAAGCGACTCGTTTCGTTCGGCTGGGTCAAAAGCGGACATGGCAGTCTCCTTGATTATTTAGTACTACTAAATTATAATCGAAATCGCCTTGTCCTGCAAGAGTTTAATCTCGTTGGAGACGCCATGCCCACCCTCACCATTCACATCTTCTTCGATTACGTCTGCCCCTGGTGCTACGTCACCGAGCTTGCCCTGGAGCGGCTGGCGGAACGCTACCCCATTGCCCTCATTCCCAAATCCTTCCCGCTCTGGGCGGAGGATCTCTCCCACCTGCCGCCTGAAGAAAATGATGCGCTTCGCCTCCGCACGCATGCCGCCGATGCGCACGCCATCACCGCCGCGCGCGAATGGCTGGGCGTGGAAGGGATGTCGCTGGGACCCTGGGGCGTGGCAACGCTCGACGCGCACACGGGCGCAAAATTTGCCGCGGCGCACGGACGATTGAGGGAATATCAGCAGGCGCTCTTCCGCGCCCAATTTCATCGGGAGTTGCGGCTCGATTCACGACAGACCCTCAGCCTGCTCGCCGCCGAAGCAGGTTTACCCCCCGACGACTTTCTCTCCGCCCTCGATTCGGACGAGTACCGCCGCGCCGTCCTGATCGACCAGGCGCAGGCGGTTCAACTGGGCGTTACGGGCGTCCCCGCGCTGGTGATTGGCAACCGCTACCTGCTCGTCGGCGCGCGCCCGCCTGAAGCATTGGCAGACATGATCGAAAGGGTGTTGGAGAAAACAACGTCCTAAAGGGTTCGAGCCTTCGGGATGATTGTTTTTGGTGATTACCTTTGCCGCTTCTGCCTGCCAGCGAAGCAGTACCATCAAGCCATGAGAGGAAGGGAAAATGTCATCCGCCTTCTGCTGCGATTTTTCGGCATATAGTATTATCCGCTTGGTATTTGCATCTTTCACGCAAATCTGGGTTCACGCCGCAGTTCCCTGGCAAGCGCCATGCGCAGGCTGCTCATCCAGGGCGGCAAATCTCTCGAACTGCTCGCCCGCACCGAGGAACATCGTCAACAGGGCGAACTGGAATTCGACGAGTTGTACGGCATGGTGGACGACCCCTCCGCGGGGTTGATCGGCGCTTTCTCTCTGAACCGGGAAATTGTCAAGGAAATTGACGTTTACAAACGCGAGCGGCTGGTGGGCTTGAACCTTTTTCCCCATGTCTTTGCCATTCGATGGCGGAAACATCATCAACCGCCCCGGCACGGGATTTGAAGGTAATGGATACGAAAACCGTCTTGAATCACGCGTGCTGCATCTTCTCGATGTCCCCGGCGTTGATTTGGGAGTTTTTCGTCTTAGGCCGTCTTTGCCCTTCGCAGCCGCAAACTATTCGTTACAACAAACACACTGCTGAACGCCATTGCACCCGCCGCCAGCATCGGGTTGAGCAACCCCATCGCCACAGCCGGAATGAGAATCACATTGTAGAAAAACGCCCAAAACAAATTCTGCTTGATGGTCGTCAGCGTCTTGCGCGAGAGTTGAATGGCGCGCGCCACCCCTCGCAGGTCGCCGCTCATCAACGTTACCGGCGCTGCCGCCATCGCCACATCCGTCCCCGTGCCGATGGCAATGCCCACGTCGGCTTGGGCGAGCGCAGGAGCATCGTTGACCCCGTCACCAACCATTGCGACGATATTGGTGATTGGTGATTGGTAATTTTGAAGTTTTTTGATTTCGGCAGATTTGCCTTCGGGGAGGACTTCGGCGAGGACAGTGTCAATGCCAACTTGTTTTGCAATGGCTTCGGCGGTCTTTTGGTTGTCACCCGTGATCATTGCTACCTTCAGCCCCATGCGGTGCAATTCTTCAATCGCTTCCTTCGAACCTTCTTTGATTGTATCTGCCACCGCAATGACCCCGGCTGCCTGACCATCCACTGCAACCAGCATGGCTGTCTTCGCTTCGGATTGCAGACGTTCCACCTCCGACGCCAGACTCCCCAACGGAATGCCGCGGCTCTCAAACATCCTCGCGTTGCCGACAATCACGCTTCTTCCCTCGACCTCAGCCTGCACGCCATGACCAGGCTCTGCCTTAAACCCAGCCGCTTCTGCCAAAGCCAAGCCCCGCGTCGTTGCCTCCGCCCAGATGGCTTCACCAAGCGGATGTTCGCTCCCCTTCTCCACCGACGCAGCCAGGCGTAGTAAATGATCAGTCGTCAGTGACCAGTGATCAGTATCCCTGAACACTGAATACTGCTCACTGACGACTATATCGGTAACCGCCGGCTGACCCTTCGTAATCGTTCCCGTCTTATCCAGCACCACCACGGAAACCTTGCCTGCTCTTTCCAGCGCCTCGCTATTGCGGAAGAGAATGCCCATCTCCGCGCCCTTGCCCGTGCCAACCATAATGGCGGTCGGCGTGGCAAGCCCCATCGCGCATGGACAGGCAATAACCAGCACTGCCACCATATTAATGAGAGCAGTGGTAAATGGGGGGGCGGTAAATTGGTAACTGGTAACTTGAGGAATGAGAAAATACCAGGTGGCGAAGGTCAGCAATGCAATGACAATGACAATTGGCACAAACACCGCCGAAACCTGATCAGCCAGTTTCTGAATGGGCGCTTTACTGCCTTGCGCCTCTTCCACCAGGCGGATGATCTGCGCCAGAGCAGTCTCCTTACCAACTTTGGTCGCCTCAAACTTGAGCATACCCAGTTTGTTGAGCGTCGCGCCGATGACCGCATCGCCCGGCTTCTTCTCCACTGGCAGCGATTCGCCCGTCAGCATAGATTCGTCCACCGCGCTACGCCCCTCGATAACCACGCCATCCACGGGAATAGTCTCGCCCGGACGGACGAGAACGATGTCACCGACGCGCACATCGTCAGCGGGCACCTCCACCTCCGTCCCGTCGCGCATGACGCGGGCGGTTTTGGCGCGCAGCCCCATCAGTTTTTTGATCGCTTCAGAGGTGCGTCCTTTGGCGCGGGCTTCGAGGTATTTCCCCAGCCGAATCAGCGTGATGATCACTGCCGCCGTCTCGTAATAAACGTGACCGCTCAACCAGCCAAACGTGATGGGCAGCGAATAGAAAAACGCCGCCGAGGAACCCATTGCAATCAACACATCCATGTTAGCAGACTTGTTGCGCAAGGCTTTATACGCCCCCACGTAATACTGCCAGCCAACGTAGAACTGCACCGGTGCAGCCAGCGCCAGCATCAGCCAGTTGGTCCATGCCGCAGGGGTGCGGTTCATGCCTTCCATGGCAGCCATGCTATAGAAAACATCCGGCAGCAAGCCAAAGTCGCGCGCCATGGCAAAAAGGAACAGCGGAACGGTGAAAATCAACCCCACAATCAGCAGGCGGCGCTGTTCGTTGATTTCATGCTCACGCGCCTTTGCTTCGGCATCTTCGGCTTCACCGCCCAATTCGAGCGCTTCAAAACCAGCCGCAGCCACCGCACGGCGAATCTCTGCCTGCGTGATAATGGTGGGAATGTATTTGACGCGCGCCTTTTCGGCAGCAAAAGTTACCTGCGCTTCAAGGACGCCGTCGAGCCTGGCAAGGGCTTTTTCGAGGCGGCGGGCGTCGTTATCGTCGGCAAGGCGCTTGATGATGAGATCGGCTTCACCACTGGCAACGCCATACCCGGCGCGTTCCACACGCGCGATCATCTCGGGCAAGCCCAATTTAGCCGGGTCAAATTCGACCGTCGCACGCTCCGACGAAAGATTGACCACTGCCGCCTGAACGCCATCAAGCTTCTTGAGGTTGCGTTCTACGGTCGCCACGCAGTTGGCGCAGGTCATACCGGTGATGGGAAGTGTGAGTTGCTTTGTTGCGGTCATTTGGTAATTGGAGATTAGTTATTGGTTATCGGTCTCACGTCGAAGTCATTGCCTTTCGCACGCGGCCAATGAAACAGGCTGCTATCCAAAAAATTGCCAATCACAGCGCGATCAACCCCTCAACGGGATAACCAATCTCCGCCAGCAGAGCCTTGATCTTCTCCTCGCTGGCGGGCGCGTCGAAAGTAATCTCGACCTTTTTGGTTGCTTCATCCGCTTTCACGGATTGAACGCCCTGCAACTCGCCTAATTCCATTTCAATTGTGTGAGTGCAATGCCCGCAATGGATGGCAGGAACAGAATACGTTACAGTGGTCATAGCGAACTCCTTTTTGGTGATTGGTAATTGGTAATTGGCTTTTCTGCCAACTCTTGCCTATTTCGATAATCAGACTATGAGACTATCAGACCTTCGTAGACATCTCAAAAACTTCTGTTATTTCTTTCAAAACGCGTTCGCGTTCCTTTTTGTCACTACCCTGAATGGCGGTGATGACGCAGGAATTGAGGTGGTCCTCCAAAATGCGTGAACTGACCTTGTTCAACGCGGCTTCAATCGCCTGGATCTGGCGGATGACGTCAATACAGTAGGCGTCTTCTTCGACCATGCGAATCACGCCGCGCAAATGACCTTCAACGGTCTTCAGCCTTTTGAGAGTATCTTCACTGTTCATGGTTTCCTCATTTGTTCAGACACCGCATCCGGTTCTGAACTTACCCCCCCCAGGGGGGATGGGGTATGCCTAAAATATACCTCATCAGGAAACATGTCGTCAACATGACAAACAACACTATTTTGGTCAAAATTTTGCATAACAAAAGGCTCCCCCATTTTTGACGGGAAGTACACCCGTAAGCCCATACTTTGCCAGAGATTACACGAATTCACATGGATTAAAAAAGAAAGAAGCAGTGAAAATCTGTGGCTGAGATTTTTGTCTTTCCCGCTACAAACGGTAAAACACAAAAAATTTCCCGAAAGTTTTGTGCCTTCGGGAAGTTTTGCTGCTTATTCGTACAATTTCTGATACAGGGTTTGCGCCCAATCGAACAACCTGTCTTCTTCAGCCTTGAGGGGCTTGGCAGAGCCATTTCCGTACAGGTTCAATGACAATGTCATCCTATCGGAAACGCCCAGCGGGTCTGAGGCTTCAATGCTCACAGAGCCATATTCTTCCAGCCAACCCTGCAATTGGGCTATTTCTTCATCAGAAAGCAGGCTTGAAAAGGTTCCCATCATTCCCCCTGTTTGAGACTTGCACGAACTGCCATATACCTCCCCCGAACGGAAGACGGTTAAGCGGTCACAAAAGCCGGCAATTCCGCCGTCCCGCGACCAGGTTAACGCCAGGGTGGCGGGTTGAATCAGCCTGCCGTCGTCGCTGACGTGGTATTCGTATTGGACGCCATCCGCTTCCAGCACAACAATTCGTCCAGGCACGATGACCTGGGCGCACATCACATCCTGCATGGCAACGCCCAGGCAGGCATCCGCAAACTCCACCGGCTCATTGCTGACCACGGAAACGCTCGCCTCCTGCAAGCCAAGGTTTTCAGCCAACTGACGGATGAGGACAACTTCAATCAACGAGCCTGCCTCCATGCCGCTGGCAATCAAAGCCATGCTCCCCGTTTCATTGGTGCGCACTTCATATTGCCTGCCATTCGCCTCAATGAGAATGCGGTATCCATCCACCACCGCCTGCGTGCAGAACATGCCGGGGCGTTCCACACCAAGGCAGCCATTGGGCCAGGTCACGGCTTCAGTGGAGATAACAGTAAGTTGGTCAGCAGGCAGGCTCAAGGTCTGAGAAAGAAGCGTAATGGCTGCCTGTTGGGCGGGAGTCAGGTTTGGGGTAGTATCATCATTTGGGTAAGAAGGATTCGGATAGGAAGGACTCGGATAGGAAGGATTCGGGTAAGAGTTCTCAGGGGGGATCTCAGGCTGGTCGGTTGCAGCAGGGGCGCATGCGGTGAGAAACAGCGCCAAAATCAGAATTTTCAAAAGTGTTTTCATTCGTGCTCCTTTGCAAAAGGGACGAAGCCGTTGTCAGATTTGTTCCATTGTATAATCGCCCAATGCGTTTTTGGATCTTCTTGCTCATCTTGATTGTAACAGCCTGCGCGCCCAAACCAGACCCGAATGTGCAGATTCAGGTTGCGGTGCTGCAAACACTGGCGGCAATGCCAACTGCTACAGCCCAGCCGCCGCCCATGCCCCTCCCCACCGCTACGCCGCTCGATCTCAACGGGTTGTTTTGTGAGTATCGGTTCTGTGTGGGGCATCCGGCAGATATGGCTTTCTTCGATGTCAGCGCGCAGAAGAATCCTGCCGCTCCAAGCACCTATTCGCAGGGAATCATCGCAGCGTTCAACGCGAATCTGTTTATTCAAATGATCTGGCAAATTGCGCCGGGCACAGCCGACCCGCAGTTCATGCTCGACTTGATTTTGGACGATGTGGACACACGCGCCGGCACCCTGGACGTGAAACTGGTACACGGCATGAACATCATCTACACCCCAATCACTTCGACGGCAACCCCTATCCTTCCGTTTGGCGCGGCGGGGGCATGGATTTGCGGTGAGCGCGCCTTTGCCTGGAAGGTGTACAGCCCGCAAGCAGACAACACGCAGGCGTTGTTCGAGCAGGCGCTGGAACGGTTCCGGTGCAGCCAATGACCGACGGGCGAGGTTATACGACGGTTTTTGCCTCCTGCCACAGAGATTCCATCTCGTCCAGCGTCAGTTCCGATAAATTTCTCCCCTGATTCTTTGCGCCCTGCTCCACATAGGCAAAGCGCTTCTTGAATTTCAGGTTGGTCCCGCGCAGGGCAGATTCGGCATCTACTTTCTTCCAGCGCGCCAGGTTGACAAGTGCGAACAGCAAGTCGCCCAGTTCGGAGGTCAATTCTGCGCCGTCGGTTGCCTGGCGCACTTCCTCGATCTCTTCTGCAATTTTATCGAGCACTCCCTCGATTTCGGGCCAATCGAAGCCGACCCTTGCGGCGCGTTCTTGATATTCCTGCGCCTGACTTAATGCGGGCAGCGCCAGGGGCACGCCGTCTAAAATCCCCCTGTCCTCTTTCTTCTTTGCTCTTTCCTTTTCCTTCAGTTTTTCCCAATTTGCCAGCACGCCGTCCACGCCGTCCAGTTTCAGGTCGCCGAACACGTGCGGGTGACGCCGGATGATTTTGGAATGGATGCCCTGAATCACCTGGTTGATGTTGAACTGCGCTTCTTCGCTGGCAATTTGGGATTGCAGAACCACCTGCAAGAGCAGGTCTCCAAATTCTTCGCGCATGGCGTTGAAGTCTCCCGAATCGATCGCGGAGATTGCCTCGTATGCTTCTTCGAGCAGGTGTTTGCGGAGGGTTTGGTGTGTTTGTTCCCGGTCCCACGGACAGCCGTCCGGCGCGCGCAGGTGGGCGATAATTTCGGTGAATGACTCGAAGGATGTTCCCTCGCCCAGGGCAGGGATATACAGACAAACCCGCCTGTCAAAGGTTTCACCCGCCAGTTCTGCCAGGGTTTCCTTTTTTGTCTTTCGGTCACTTACCCACATCACCCCATGCTCTGCGGGATAGGTTGTCAGCAAAACGGACTTGATGTGTGCCGCCAGTTCAGGCGCATCGACGCCGACGAACAACGCCGGCGCATCTGGCGGATAGGGCGGCACATGCGCAGAGGCAAGGCTCGGCGCTTCGAGCAGAATCAGCCGCGAGGGCGGAGTGAGGCGCAGCGTCTCAAATACCGAAGAGATCAGGGCAAAGTCCATCATGGAAATCTCCATTAAAAGGTAATTGGTAATTCGTACAGTACGAATTACCAATTACAAAACGCGCTGTAACTCCAGAGAGGATTAACGCTTGGTGTAGGTAGGCGCTTTGCGTGCCTTCTTGAGACCGGGCTTCTTGCGTTCCTTCTCGCGGGCATCGCGGGTAAGCAAGCCATACTTGCGGAGGGCGGCGGTCCAATTGGCGTTGAGCGCCTGCAGGGCGCGCGCCACGCCCAGACGCACGGCTTCAGTCTGTCCGGCAACGCCGCCGCCGCGCACTTTGACGCTGATGTCATACTTGCTGACATCCTCGCCTACAACAGCAAAGGGACGCAGAATATCCTGCAAATCGCCCATGCGAGTGAAATAGGCGTTTGCCGCCTTTTCATTGACAACAAACGTGCCAGAGCCCTCCATCACGCGCACACGCGCAGTGCTTTCCTTGCGGCGACCTACTGCTTCATGATACTGTGCCATATTCCTTCTTCCTCATCTTATCAGGCAAATGCCAGCGGTTCAGGGTTATTTGTGACATGCGGATGGTTAGGACCCGCATAGATTTTCAAACGTTTGAGCAGGGCGCGCCCCATGCGGTTGTGAGGCAACATTCCCCACACCGCCGCACGCAAAACGCGCTCGGGGTGCTGCTGCAGTTGATCGCGTAAAGAAATGGACTTCAGACCGCCGGGGTAGTTCGAATGTTTGTAATATATTTTGGAGGTCAATTTCGAACTGGTTTTAGTGCCGGTAACGGTCACTTTTTCGCAATTGACGACCACGACGGTATCACCCATATCCACGCCGGGCGTGAATGTTGGCTTGTGCTTGCCAAGCAGCACGTGCGCAATGCGCGAAGCAAGGCGCCCCAGGTTCTGCCCTTCGGCATCCACCAAGACCCATTTGCGTTCGATTTCGCTTTCTTTCGGATAGTACGATTTGTACACTTTCCAATCTCCGTTTCTTGCTCTGCGTTGTAACACGCAGGTGATGCAAAGTTGATTTTTGAAAATTGACCTTTAACTTCGATACTCGACTGCGACCAGCGTCAAGCCATGCGCGGGCGCCAGTCCTGCCGGAAGGGCGCTTCGAGACTCCGCCGCAGCCTGCCTCGCTAAAGAACGGGCAATGTCTTCCGCTGCTGCCTTTCCCTGGGCAACCGCCGTCTGTACGAACACCATGCGGCGCACCATGCGGTAGAGGAAGGCATCTGCCTGCACTTCGAATTGCCATTCATCGGCGGCGGTTTGAGACCATACGGCTTTCATCACGGTTCGCACGGTGGTGCCTTTGGGAGTGGTCGGGGAACCGAAGGCAGAAAAATCGTGCGTTCCAATGAAAAGCGCGGCGGTTTCTTGCAAAAGGGTGAAAACGACAGGCGCCGCCAGACGCCAGGCAAATCGTTCACGGAGCGGGTCGCGCACTGCGTTACAGAACAGACGATAGCAGTAAGTGCGAGAAACGGCGTCGAAGCGGGGGTGGAATTGAGGATTCACCGTCTCTACCGACTGCACTGCCATATCGGCTGGCAGAAGGGAGTTCAACGCGCGCAACAGGTCGCTTTCAGTGTGCAACCAGTCGAGGTCTGCTGAGGCAACCTGCCCCGTAGCGTGAACGCCGCTATCCGTTCGCCCGGAGAGGAGGATGGAGCGTCCCTTCCAGCCAAGTTTTGTCAGGGCTTTTTCGAGTTCGCCCTGCACAGTGCGTCTGCCCGCCTGGCGCTGACTTCCGTAGAAGTTCGAGCCATCGTAAGCAAGGGTCAATTTGTAACGTGCCATTTTCCAGTCATCAGTGATCGGTCATCGGTGCTATCGTTGTCCGCTGATCCCTGCTCACTGATTCCGGAACTTTATTCTTCTACCAGTTCCAGAAGGACCATTTCAGCCGAGTCGCCCATGCGCGGACCGAGTTTGAGGATGCGGGTGTAACCGCCGTTGCGATTGGCATAACGAGGGGCGATGTCGTCGAACAGGCGGCTGATGAGTTGATTGTCGCCAAGTTTGGCAGCGGCCAGCCGGCGCGCATGAACTTTCTGCGCATCATCTGCCTGAGCGCTATTGCGTGCAAGGGTAATGAGGCGCTCGGCTTCGCCGCGAATGGCGGCGGCTTTGGCGCGTGTGGTTTTGATGCGCTCGTGCGTAAAGAGTTGTTTGATGAGGTTGCGGCGCAGTGCGAGTCTGGCGCCCGTACTGCGTCCAAGCCTGTAACCTGAAATTTGGTGTCGCATGTCTTAATTACTCCGCAGAATTCGAATCAATTTTCATGAAGCCCTTTTCCTGCATCTTCTGGCGGAGCTCATCGAGACTCTTTTCACCGAAGTTGCGGATGGACATGACCGCCGTTTCACCTTTTTCCAGCAGGTCGAGAACATCGCCAACTGTGGTGATTCCCGTGCGTTTGAGTGAGTTGAAGACGCGGACGGATAAGTCCAGCGCTTCGACGGGGGTATCTGCCAGTTCGCTGGCGATGCGGCTGCCGCTGCTTTCTTTTTCGACCGGCACAGTCAGGGTTTCTTCGCTGACACCGGCAATGTAGCGCAGGTGGTCAATGATAATTTTGGCGGCGGTGCTCAGGGCGCGTTCAGGGGAGATTGTGCCGTCGGTCCAGATTTCGAGGATGAGTTTGTCGTAGTTGGTGCTCTGCCCCACGCGGGCGGAGGTCACTTCCCAGTTTACGCGCTTGACCGGGCTGAAGATGGCGTCAATTGGTAATTCACCGATGGGCATATGCCCGCTGCGTTCGTTGGCGGGAGAATAGCCGCGCCCGCGCTCGACGGTAAATTCGATGTCGAGCTTGGTTTTGGGGTTGTCCACCGTGAAAAGGAACAACTCAGGATTGACAATTTCAACTTCGGCAGGGGTGATAATATCCGCCGCCGTCACAGTTCCTTCACCGCGAACTTCCAGATGCATGCGTGTGCTTTCCACGCCATCCAGTTTGAGGCGCAGTTGTTTGACTTGCAACATTACCTGAATAACATCTTCGCGCACGCCGGGGATGTCGCTGAATTCGTGCAACACGTCGGCAATGCGGATGGATGTCACCGCTGCGCCCTCCAGCGAGGAGAGCAGGACGCGACGCAGTGAATTCCCAAGAGTCACGCCATAGCCGCGTTCCAAAGGGCTGATAATAAACTTACCGTAATTTCGAGCCTCAGCCTCGCGCTCGATTTTTGGCATCACCATGTTCGAGATACCCGTCACGGTTCACCTCTCCCATTCTTTTCAACAAAAGCCCCGGCAGGCAGGTTGCCTGCCGAAGACTCATTCGAAGGTTTATCTTGAGTAGTATTCAACGATCAACTGCTCGTTCAGGGTGCCGTCAATTTCGCTGCGCTCGGGCAGGCGTTGGACGACGCCGGACAATTGTTTTGTGTCGCGGCTCAGCCAGCCTGGTACGGTTCGCGCCTCTGCCTGTTCACTCAGGGCTTTGAAGTAAGGCAACCCGCGTGAGCCTTCTCGCACAGCAACCACATCGCCTTCGTGCAACAGCATAGAAGGTACGTCGGTGCGGCGGTTATTGACGGTGAAGTGCCCGTGTGTCACCATGAGACGCGCCTGAGCGCGGCTGGATGCATAACCCAGGCGGTAAACCACATTATCCAGACGGGATTCGAGAATCTGCAACAGGTTCAAACCCGTAAGACCACGGCGCTGAAGGGCAACCTCATAATAACGGCGGAACTGGCGCTCCAAAACGCCGTAGACACGGCGGGCGCGCTGTTTGGCGCGTAACTGACGGAGGTAATCGGATTCGCGCCCGGTGCGGCTACCGCCGCTCCGGCTTCCTGTACGCCCGTGCTGACCAGGAGCGTAGCTGCGCCGTTCAAACGCACACTTGGGGGTAAAGCAACGCTCACCCTTGAGATAGAGTTTTTCGCCTTCGCGCCGGCAAAGTTTGCAAACCGGACTGATATTTTTCGACATAAATTACTTTCCTCTATATCAACATCGAATTACACGCGTCGCTTTTTGGGCGGACGGCAACCGTTGTGCGGGACCGGCGTCACATCAGAGATGGAACGCACCTTGAGCCCCATTGCCTGCACCGCGCGAATAGCATTTTCGCGCCCAGGACCAGGACCCTTGACATACAATTCGACTTCCTGAATTCCCAGCTGTTGGGCTGCCTTAACCGCCTGTTCGGCGGCGAGACGGGCGGCAAACGGTGTGCTTTTACGAGAACCTTTGAAACCCGCCGAACCGGCGCTTCCCCATGCAACCGTATTGCCTTCCATGTCGGTCACTGTGACAATCGTGTTATTGAAGGAAGCGAAGATATGCACCTGCCCAGAGGACAAAGTGCGCTTGGTTTTCTTGGCGCCTGTACTGCGGCGCGTGGAACGTACACTTTGAGCCATAGTTTCTCCAGCCGTTTATTTCTTGGCGCCGCGCCGGCGTCCGCGACCGGCAACGGTCTTCTTGACGCCCTTGCGAGTGCGCGCATTTGTCCTGGTTCGCTGACCACGTACCGGCAAATTGCGGCGATGGCGCAAACCGCGGTACGAACCGATCTCGATCAGGCGTTTGATGTTCATTTGCACTTCACGGCGTAAATCGCCTTCCACCGTAAAATTTTTGCTAATGTATTCGCGGATTGCTGCTACATCCGCTTCCGACAGGTCCTTCACCCGCGTATCCGGATTGACGCGGGTATGCGCCAGAATCTCGCGGGCACGCGTGGGACCAATGCCATACAGATACGTCAAGCCGACTTCCACCCGCTTGTTGCGGGGCAGGTCAACACCTTCGATTCTCGCCATAGTTCACACTATCCCTGTCGCTGTTTATGTTTTGGATTTTCGCAGATAACGTACACTCTGCCTTTGCGCCTGATGATTCTGCACTTGGCGCAGCGCTTCCGTATTGACGGTGCAACTTTCATTTCATTTCTCCTTGCTCGTTATTCCTCAAAGCAAATAGCCAAGGAAACGATTATATACTTTCATTCTTTTTTCGTCCAGCCTGCAGCACCCTAAAGAGTTGTCAAAATAAGGGGCTCTCCATCCGTAACGGCAACCGAATGCTCGAAATGTGCTGTCAACGAACCGTCAGCAGATACCACCGTCCACTGGTCTGGCAAAACCCGCGTTTCTGCCGTGCCTGCCAACACCATCGGCTCGATGGCAATGGTCATACCCGCTTTCAGAGGCACACCTGTGCCTGCCCTGCCGTAATTCGGCACTTGCGGACCTTCGTGCATCTGCCGTCCAACACCGTGCCCGGTATACTCGCGCGTCACGAAAAAACCGCGGCTCTCGACATATTTCTGGATTGCCGCTGACACGTCACCAGTACGGTTGCCTACCCGCATCTTTTCGATGGCGGCATAGAGCGCGCCTCGCGTGACCTCGAGCAGGGTCTGCGCTTCACGGGAGATCTCCCCTACTCCGGCAGTGAACGCCGAGTCTGCCACAAACCCGTCGAAAATGGTGCCACAGTCTATGGAGACAATGTCACCGGTCTTCAACTTGCGCGACTTGCTCGGAATACCGTGGACAAGTTCGTGGTTGATACTCACCGTGATAGATGCCGGAAACGGAGGATGCCCGTATCCCTTGAAGGGTGATGTACATCCGTGCTTCCTCAGCACTTCCTCAGCAGCCGCGTTGAGGTCGGCTGTGGAAACACCTGGTTTTAAAAGTTCTTTTACAGTTGCCAGAACCGTTGCATTGATGCGCCCTGCTTCCCGCATGATCTGCAATTCGGCCGGGCTTTTGATGTGTATCTGGCGCGCCCAACTCATATAGCCTACATTTTTAATGCAGAGGCAAGCGCCTGAGCAACCTGTTCGATGGATTGCATGCCATCAATTTCGACCAATTTGCCATGGCGGCGATAATAATCCACCAGCGGGCTGGTTTGTTCCAGATAGACATGAATGCGGCGTTTGACCGTTTCCGATTTGTCATCCTCACGCTGGTATAACTCCGAGCCATCGAAATCGCAAATGCCGTTTTCTTTTGGCGGGTTGGTTTTTTCGTTGAAAATGTGTCCATTTGCCCGGCATGTCCAGCGTCCGCTCAGGCGTTCTACCAGGACGTTCTCGGCGGCAGTGATGAATGGCACGAAATCTACCTGCCCATTGAATTCCTTGAGCATGTTCTCAAGCGCATCCGCCTGTGCAGGGGTGCGGGGAAAACCGTCCAGGATGGCGCCAGTTTTACAGTCTGGGCGGCTGAGGCGTTCCCGGATCATGGCAATGGTCACGTCGTCGGGAACGAGTTCGCCGCGGCTCATATAGGTTTGAGCCAGTTTTCCAAGTTCGGTTTGGTTTTTAATGTTCTCACGGAACAAGTCACCTGAGGAGATATGTGCCAAACCTGTCCGTTCCGAAAGAATTTTTGCCTGTGTGCCTTTGCCTACGCCCGGAGGTCCCAGAAGGACAAGGTATTTGGTCATTGACTTGTTCCTAACTGATGAGTAGTTTTTCCTGGTAACCGTGCAGTTTAAGTTCGGCTTCGATGTTCATGAACGTGTCACGAACCACACCGACAACGATGAGCAAACCAGAAGAGGAGACCAGGAACAAGCCGGCGCTCGAAGAAGCCGCAGGCAGGACAAGTTGCAGAAGGAAGGGCATGATCGCCACGACGCCCAGCAAAAGCGCTCCTGGCAATGTGATGCGGGATTGGATTTTGCTGAGGTATTTTTGGGTGGCAGTGCCGCTATGCACACCCGGGATTTGGGCGCCCGAACGTTTCAGACTGTCGCCATAGTTTTGCTGATCGAACAAAACGGTCGTGTAAAAGTAGGTAAACCCGACAACCATGAAGAAGTATAACAACCAGTATCCCCAGGCGTCTGGACCGCTGCGGTTGAAAAACGACTGAACGGCAGTGGCAGCGGTCTTTACCCATGCCGTATTGGATTGTACAAAAAATCCAGCCACAATGGCAGGGAATTGCAGAAGCGCACTGGCAAAAATCAAGGGGATCATGCCTGCCAGGTTGACCATTAACGGCAGGGTCGGTTGAGGCATGCGCACGTTCTTGCCGCGCTGCATGGCGTAGAAAATCGCGCTTTTTTGCGGGTAAATGATCGGGACATTTCGACGTCCTTGCTGGACGTACACGATGGCAAGGATGGTCAGCAGCATAACCACGATCATGGCAGTGATGAGAGACCAGCGGTTTACCTGGTCGTTCCACAGAGCAACCAGGTGCTTTGGAATTTGCGAAACAATACCAGCAAAGATGACAAGCGATAGCCCTTGCCCGCGGATGCCATATTCAGAGATCAATTCACCGAGCCAGATGGCGAACATCGTCCCTGCCGTCATGACCATCAGTGTCGTCAGGGAAGACAACCACAGATCAGCAGTAAAGCCAAAGGGGATGATCGTCTGCCGGGCAAGGGCGTTGAAGGTATTGATTTGTCCAATGGCAGAAAGCGCTGCCATGGGTACCGCCAGGTAGTAGGTCCACTTTTCCATCCATTTGCGTCCCTCGCGGGGGTCATCTTTCATCTTCTTTTCGAGGGCAGGGATGATGGGAATAAGCAATTGCAGGATGATTTGAGCGGTAATGTAGGGGTAAACGCCCATTGCCAGCACGGAAAAGTTTGAGAGCGTGCCGCCGGAAAGCAGGTTCAAAAACCCCAGGAAGCCTCCCGAACCTGCGCCAGCAAAAAAGGTTTGCAGGGCATTCCGATCCACACCGGGCGCAGGGACGTTTGCCGCAAGACGGAACAATATGAGAATGCCCATAGTAATGAGCAATTTCCTGCGGATATCTTGCGAGAACCACAAATAACGCCAGGCAGACTGTTTCTTGTCAGGCATGGTTGTTTCCTTATGAGTCGATCAGTTCCACAGTACCACCAGCCTTTTCGATTTTGGCTTTGGCACCGGCTGTGATGCGATGGGCGCGCACTTTCAACGCAACAGAGACGTCGCCACGTCCTAAAATGGCAACGGGGTTACGAGGATCGCGCAGCAAACGGGCGGAGGCAAGCGTCTCAGGGGAGACTTCGGCGCCGGCGGTGAAGGATTCGGTCAGTTGATCCAGGTTGACTTCGTTATATTCGACGCGGTGCAGGGGTGTAAATCCCTGGCCACGCATGAAGGGCAAGCGGCGGTAGAAGGGAAGGTTGCCGCCCTGGCGGTAGATTTTGCCGCCTTCGCCGGAGCGTGCGCCCTGACCTTTGGTGCCGCGTCCCGCGGTCTTGCCCTGACCGGCAGAGATACCGCGCCCGACGCGTTTTCTATTTTTTTTGGAGCCCGGATTGGGCACGAGATCATGTAGTTTCATCGTTCGTTCCTGCTATTCTTCGACTTGAACCAGATGGATGATTTTGCGGATCATTCCACGCAAAGACGGTGAATCCTTGTGTTCGACAGTCTGATGTAATCGGCGCAGACCGAGAGCCCTGGCTGTTTCCTTTTGGTCTTTGGTGTAGCCAATGGGGCTGCGCACAAGCGTCACTTTGATGGTCTTATCGCTCGTTTTCTGTTTAGGCATGTTGCTTCCTCCGTTCCCAGAAAGGCATCAGGTCGCTGGCGTTCTTTCCACGGCGGGCAGCTTCTTCCTGAGGTGACTTTAACTGCGAGAGGGCATCGAAGGTTGCTTGTACAACGTTCAGGACGTTCGCGCTGCCCTGCGATTTGGTCAGAATGTCGCGCACGCCAGCCACTTCGAGAACGGCACGCACTCCGCCGCCGGCAATAACACCGGTACCGGGAGAGGCGGGTTTGAGCATGACGCGCGCTCCGCCAACCTTGCCCAAAACTTCATGCGGAATGGTAGTGCCAGAAAGGTTAACCAGGCGCATCTTCTTGCGGGCGCGTTCAGATGCTTTGCGCATGGCATCGGGCACCGCATTGGCTTTACCAACGCCCATAGAAATGGAGCCTTTCTTGTCGCCCACTACCACGGTCACGCGAAACTGAAAGCGGCGACCGCCTTTCACTACTTTGGCGACGCGCGCAATTTCGATCACGCGTTCTTCGAACTGGTCCTGAACTTCGTAATCCTGTTGTTCGTTTCTTCTGTTATCAGCCATCTTTTTCTCCACTAGAAGCGCAAGCCGCCTTCACGGGCGCCATCCGCCAGAGCTTTGACGCGCCCAATGTAACGATAACCACCGCGATCGAAAACAACTGTTTCGATGCCCTTGCTCAGGGCGCGCTCGGCAACCGTGCGCCCTACCAGTTTCGCCTGCTCAGATTTCTTCATGCCTTTAATTTTGTCACGCAGGTCTTTATCCAGCGTCGAGGCAGAGACCAGGGTATGCCCGGCTTGATCGTCAATCACCTGGGCGTAAATGCCTGTCAGGCTGCGGAAAACGTTCAAGCGCGGACGTTCGGGCGTACCGGCTACGTTTTTTCTTACACGTGCATGGCGGCGCAGACGCGCAGCGGCACGAGATTTATTCGCCATAATTTACTTGGCTCCTTTCCCGGCTTTGCCAGCCTTGCGGCGGATCTTTTCACCTGCATAGCGGATGCCTTTGCCATGATAGGGTTCCGGCGGGCGCACTCGGCGAATTTCCGCCGCGGTCTGTCCAACAAGTTCGCGGTCAAACCCCAGAACTTTGATCTGGCGGGTTTTCTGATCTACTTCAAAAGAGATGCCGGCTGGCGGCTCTACCCTGACTGGGTGAGAATAGCCGACATTCAAAACCAACGTCTTGCCATCCATCTCAGCGCGGTATCCGACGCCTTCAACTTCCAGGGCGGTGACGAAGCCAGCGCTTACGCCCTGAATCATGTTGGCAATCACGGCACGAGTCGTTCCGTGCAGTGCGCGTTCTTCGGGGCGGTCAGAATTGCGTTTCAGGATGACCTGATTGTTTTCCAGGGCAATATCAATCAGGGGGGAAAACACCCGCTTGAGTTCGCCCTTGGGTCCTTTTACATGAACATTCGAGCCTTGTACATTGACTTGTACGCCGGCTGGAATGGTCACAGGTAAACGTCCGATGCGAGACACTTATATACCTCCTGCTTGCTACCAGATCTTGCAGATGATCTCGCCGCCCACTCCCAGTTGGCGGGCGCGGGCACCAGTCATCACACCCTTGGGTGTGGAAAGGATTGCCACACCAATTCCCGAGAGCACCCAGGGGATGTTTTGTTTTTTCGTGTAAATGCGGCGTCCTGGTTTGCTGACGCGTTCCAGTCCCGAGATGACCGGTCGGCGTGTGCGGCGCTCTCCAACATACTTGATTTTGAGGCGCAGGATTTTCTGAGCCGGAGTCTCGCCTTCGACCGTTTCGTAGCCTTCCAGGTAGCCTTCCTCCTTCATGATCTTGGCGATTTCGACCTTGATCTTGGAACTGGGCATTGCCACCATGGATTGGCCGGACATCACCGCATTGCGAATGCGAGTCAGCATATCAGCGATTGGATCATTTATAGCCATGCTTCTTCCTCCAGCCTACCAGGATGACTTCACAACGCCGGGGATTTGCCCCTGCAGTGAAAGTTCACGGAAGCAGATTCGACACAACCCAAAGCGGCGAAGGTAGCCGCGCGGGCGTCCGCAGCGGGAACAGCGATTTCGCACGCGGGAGGGATAGCGCCGGCGAGCTTCACGATATTGCATACATTTCTTTGCCATAATTACGCTTCCTTCTTGCTGAACGGCATGCCAAGCATTTGCAACAGGGCGCGTGCCTGGTCGTCAGTTTTTGCGGTGGTGACGATGGTAACTTCCATACCGCGCAGTTTGTCAATTTTGTCGTATTCGATCTCCGGAAAGATCAACTGGTCGCGCAAACCCAGCGTGTAATTGCCGCGCCCGTCGAAGGCGTTGGCAGAAACACCGCGGAAGTCGCGCACGCGCGGCAGGGCAAGGTTTACCAGGCGATCCAAAAAGGACCACATCCGTTCCCCGCGCAGGGTGACTTTCGTGCCAATTAAACGTCCTTCGCGCAGTTTGAAATTGGCAATGCTCTTGCGGGCTTTGGTGGTAACCGGCTTCTGACCGGTAATAACGGTCAGGTCCGCCACAGCAGATTCGAGCGCCTTGGGGTTGTCCAGCGCTTCGCCCATGCCAATATTGACCACAATCTTCTCGATGCGCGGCACCTGCATGATGTTTTTGTAACCAAACGTTTTGCGCAGGGCCGGTACCACTTCATTTTTATAACGTTCTTGCATAATATTCATCGTTCAGTACTCCAGGGCGCCTAGTCAATCATTTCCTGGCATTTCTTGCAAACGCGATGAACGCCATCTTCTGCGCGTTGAACTGAAACACGCGTGGGTTCTTTGCATTTGGGGCACACCAGCATTACGTTCGAGATATCAATCGAACCTTCGAACTGGATTCGTCCAGGGTTGATGTTGCGTCCCGCTGCCGTTTGCACCTGTTTCTGGTGTTTGGTGCGGATGTTAATACCCTGCACAACCACGCGGCGCTCGTTCAACAGCACATTAATGACTTGACCGCGTTTGCCTTTGTCTTCCAGACGCCCGCTGATGACTTCGACGGTGTCGCCTTTGCGAATCTTGACCTTCATACTTCTATACTCCTCTTAGAGCACTTCCGGCGCAAGAGAGACGATCTTCATGAAACCTTTTTCACGCAGTTCTCTTGCAACGGGACCAAAGATGCGGGTGCCCTTGGGGTTCACGCCGTCAGCATCCAGGATGACAGCAGCGTTGTCGTCGAAGCGGATATAGGAACCGTCCTCACGGCGCCATTCTTTTGAACAGCGTACAATCACGGCACGGACCTTTTCGCTTTTCTTCACACTGCCTTGCGGCGAGGCGGATTTAACGGTGGCGACTACCACGTCGCCAATGCCGCCATATTTGCGGGTGGAACCGCCCAACACATGGATCACCAGCAATTCGCGCGCGCCGGAATTATCCGCAACTTTTAGACGGGATTCGTGCTGGATCATGGCTTACTCCTCCACCTTCAAGTCTGCCACGCCGCTGTCTTCAGTGCGGGTTTCGCGTTTGACGATTTTTTCCACCACCCAGCGCTTATCGCGCGAAAGCGGCTGCGATTCCACAATCTGAACTTCATCGCCAACCTGGCAACCGATCTCATCGTGGGCTTTCACACGCTTGCTGGAATATACTACCTTACGGTACAACGGGTGACGGAATTTACGCGTAATCTCGACCACAACGGTCTTGGTCATTTTGTTGCTGGCAACAACGCCAATAATTCGACGACGATTGTTCATCCTTCACCTTCCACAACTTCAGCCTGCGGCTGCTCCCGCAGAATCGTCAACATGCGTGCAATTTCACGCTTCAGAATCCGCAGACGGCTGGTATCGGTCAATTGACCTGTCACCTGCTGGAAGCGCAGCTTCATCAATTCTTCCCGGGCATCGGCAAGTTTGGTTTCGATTTCACCCGGTTTCATATTTCGCAGTGCAGCGGGTTTTACTGGTTTCATACCTGCTCTCCTGCATCAGTTCTCGAAACAATTTTGGTCTTGATCGAGAATTTGTATTGGGCATTGCGGAGCGCCTGGATGGCAGTTTCTTCATCCAGACCGCCCACTTCGAACATAATGCGCCCAGGCTTGACCACAGCCACATAATATTCAACGTTGCCCTTACCGGAGCCCATGCGGGTTTCGGGGGGTTTGTGGGTGTACGGTTTGGCTGGGAAGATACGGATCCAGACCTTGCCGCGGCGTTTCATTTCGCGCACAATAGTTCTGCGTGCCGCTTCAATCTGCCGCGCGGTCACCCAACCCGGTTCCAAAGCCTGCAAACCGTATTCACCAAAACTGACCTCAGCGCCGCGCAAGGCTTTTCCCTTCATGCGGCCGCGCATTTGTTTGCGCCACTTTACTCGTTTAGGCATTAACATATTCTTACCTCTCAGATTGCAACCGGCGCGGCTATTCGCTCACGTACACGCCTTCGGTTGCCTCCGCTTTTTCTTCAGTTTCAGCAACGGCTTCGCCTTTGTAGATCCAAACCGCCACGCCGATTTGCCCGTAAGTGGTGGTGGCTTCAGCGCGGGCATAATCCAGGTTCGCCCTCAAGGTTTGCAGAGGGACGCGTCCCTCGCGCAGCCAGACATCGCGAGACATTTCGGCACCGCCCAGGCGCCCCCCTACCAAAATTTTGATACCCTCAGCGCCCTGTTTCATTGCCTGCTGGATAGCGCGCTTCATGGCGCGACGGTAGGCAATACGGCGTTCCAGTTGGTCTGCAATATTTTTGGCAACCAGCATGGCATCGGTGTCAGGGGAAGCAATTTCTTTGATGTCAAGTTCGACCTTTTTACCGACCAGGCTTTCCAGGCAGGTACGCACTTTTTTGACGCCTTCACCTTTACGCCCAATCAGGATGCCAGGTTTGGCAGTAAAAATTGCTACGCGAATTTTACCCGGGTAACGTTCCACTTCCACGCGGGAAATGCCGGCTTTGCCAGTTTTGATGGCTTCAGGCAGGTCTCCACGAAGTTTGCGGACCATGGCATTTTTCGCCGCTCCGCCCTTCGACGGGATTCCCAACAACAAATGACGAATGGCAAGATCCTGGTGCAGCTGTTCGCGGTACTGCGTACCTTCCGCAAACCAGCGCCCCTGCCAGCCCTGGTTAATGCCAAGGCGCATGCCAATCGGATGAACTTTACGACCCATGATGTCTCCTTCTCTCCCGTTATGACCCGCGTTCCCGCAGCACGACGGTGACATGTGAACTGCGGCGCAAAATCGGTTTGAAGCGCCCGCGTGCGCCAAAACGGCGCCATTTGCGTGTGGTTGCCTCGTTGGCAAAGATGCGTGCAACGTACAAATCATCCCGGCTGACGCCAAAGTTTTCTTCAGCATTGGCAACAGCAGATGCCAGCAATTTGCGAACAGGGCGCGCCGCCGCTTTATTGACGAAGCGGAGCATTTCCAGCGCCTCATTGGCATCCTTGCCGCGGATTAAATCCACAACCAGGCGAACCTTTTGAGCGGACATGGGGAGAGAACGTAGATGTGCTTGATAATCTTGCATGGTTCACTCTCCTCTGCTAGGCAGATTTCTCGCCAGCCATGTGCCCGCGAAATGTACGCGTCGGGGCGAACTCGCCCAAGCGGTGACCGACCATGTTCTCGGTAATGTAGATCGGAACATGGCGGCGTCCGTCGTGAACGGCAATGGTGTGCCCAACCATTTGGGGGAAGATAACGCTCGCGCGACTCCAGGTGCGCAAAACTTTCTTCTCGCCTTTTTGGTTCATGGCTTCGATTCGTTTCAGTAATTTGGGTTCTACGAAAGGACCCTTTTTGAGTGATCGTGACATAGCGTACCTTTACCTCATTAGCGGCTTTTCTTGCTGCGCCGGCGAACAATGTACTGATCGGTCTTCTTGTTGCGCCTGGTTTTGTATCCAAGTGTAGGTTTACCCCAGGGGCTTTTCGGACCGGGCAAACCAACTGGCTGACGTCCCTCACCACCACCGTGAGGATGGTCGCGCGGCGTCATTGCCGAACCGCGAACTGTCGGACGGATGCCCAAATGTCGCTTGCGCCCGGCTTTGCCCAGTTTGACGTTGCTGTGGTCGAGGTTGCCAATTTGCCCAATGGTGGCGTAGCATGTTTGACGGATCAAACGCACTTCGCCGGAAGGCATGCGGATCTGGGCGAAATCGCCCTCTTTGGCAAGCAATTGCGCCGACCCGCCAGCCGAACGAACCATCTGCCCGCCGCGTCCTTCCTTGATCTCGATGTTGTGAATCGTGGTACCGACCGGGATGTTGGCGAGCGGCAAAGCGTTGCCAGGACGAATTTCAGCATCCTTGCCAGACATGAGCGTGTCACCGACTTTTACATCCAACGGTGCAAGAATGTAGCGTTTTTCGCCGTCGGCATAGTGAAGAAGCGCAAGGCGGGCAGTGCGATTCGGGTCGTATTCGATAGCCGCGACTTTTGCAGGGATGTTGTGTTTATCGCGCTTAAAATCCACGAGACGGATGAAGCGACGATTCCCGCCGCCGCGATGACGAACGGTGATGCGTCCATATGCATTGCGCCCGCCGCTTTTGCGGAGCGGCACAATCAGGGAGCGTTCGGGCTTGGTTTTGGTAATTTCCTCAAACGTGTAGCCGGTCATCCCGCGGGTACCGGGGGTAACGGGTTTATACTTTTTGACTGGCATTACTGCACCCCTTCGAAAATGGGTAAGGTCTGTCCCTCCGCCAGGGTTACGATGGCTTTTTTGAAGGCGGATTTACGAATGGATAAGCGGCGGCTGCGCAAACGGCGTCCGCGCTTGGCGGGGACATTGATGATATTGACACGCGTCACAGTGACGTCGTAAATCGTTTCAATGGCGTCTTTGACCTGTGAGCGCGTGGCTGAGTCCGCAACGATGAACGAATATTGATTCAGCCCGGTTTGGCGGCTGGTTTTTTCGGTAACGAGCGGACGGCGGAGAATTTCGTAAAAGGTAGTCATAGTTGACACTCTCCTAGCCCAGGTGCGATACCAGAACATCCAGTGTCTTGACCGGCAAGATTACTTTATCAAAGCCGAGCAGATCACGAATGTTCAGATAGCTGGCAAGCAGAACTTTGGTTTCGGCAAGATTATCTGCTGAACGCATTACGGTTTCATAGGCTTCGTCTTTGGATGGCATGACGATGAGAGCGCTTGCGCTGCCGACGAGGTTGGAAACTGCCTTTGCTACAACGCGGGTCTTGGTCTCTTCCAGTTTCAAATCATCAACGATTACCAGCCCAGACTCAGCGGCTTTGGCAGAAAGCGCAGAACGCAATGCTGCCTGGCGCATTTTCTTCGGCATGCGCTGCTCGTAACTGCGCGGGTGTGGGGTGTGAATGCGACCGCCACCTACCCACTGAGCCGCTCGCCGGGAACCCTGGCGGGCACGGCCGGTGCCTTTTTGTTTCCACGGCTTGGCGCCGCCACCGGCAACTTCTTCGCGCACTTTGGTGTCATGAGTGCCAAGACGCGCATTTGCCATTTGGCGCACGTAAGCCTGATGCATCAAATCCACATTGATTGGGGCTTCAAAGATCGAAGAGGGGAGTTCCATCTCACTGACCTTTTTGCCTTCCATGTTCAGTACATCTACTTTCATAAGTATCCTGCTCCGTTATTGCGACGCCTATTGCTTGCGCGCTTCTTTGATCAGCACCAAGCCGCCTTTGCTGCCCGGTACCGCGCCTTTCACGCCAATGAGGTTCCGTTCCGGATCAATCATGACGATTTTCAAAGCCTGAACTGTCACCCGGTCGGTGCCCATGTGACCTGCACCGCGTGAACCCTTATAGACACGCCCGGGCGTCGTTCCTGAGGAACGTGAACCCGGTGCACGATGGCGGTCAGATTGACCATGTGTTTTCTTTCCACCGGCAAAGTGATAGCGTTTGACGCCACCGGCAAAGCCTTTTCCTTTGCTGGTTCCAACGACATCCACGCGTTCGCCCACAGTGAAGGCTTCCACTGTCACTTTGTCGCCAACAGCGGCAGTTTCCTTGGAACGAAATTCGCGCAGAAATTTCAGGGGAGCCAGCCCGCGGGAATTGAGATGTCCCAGTTCGCCGGATGTCAGGCGTTTGGGGTGGACTTCACCGAAACCCAGTTGAATAGCAGAGTACCCGTCTTTTTCAGGGGTGCGCACCTGGGTAACGAAGCATGGCCCAGCTTCGATGATCGTCACGGGTTGCGCAACGCCTTGCTCATCGAAGATCTGGGTCATGCCGATCTTCTTTCCAATAAGCCCTTTCAACATACTCTATTTTCTCCTTGAAGAATTTTTTCGAGACTGTCAGCCTGGGCTTAGGCTGCATCATCTCCGCACAGCGCAGTTCAACGGTCCGGCGGGACGTTAGTGTTTGTTTTGCCCGTTTCGGTGCCGTTCTTACGCTGTCGAAATTCGAGAGTAGAGATTATGTGAAGCGGTCTCTACTCTCGCATTGACAACCAGGTTATATTTTGATTTCGATGTCCACACCTGCAGGCAGGTTGAGGCGCATCAACATATCAATCGTTTTCGAGTCCGGATCGAGCACGTCAATCAGTCGGTTATGGGTGCGGATCTCGAAGTGTTCGTGCGAATCTTTGTCTATGAAAGTCGAGCGGCGTATTGTAAACCGTTCTGTGCGGGTTGGCAAGGGTACGGGACCCACCACATGAGCGCCGCTTCGTTCGGCAGTTTCAACAATTCGCTTTGCGGATTGGTCAAGCACGCGATGATCGTATGCTTTGAGACGGATGCGGATTTTCTGCTTCGTCATACCAGCACCTATTCGAGGATCTTGGTGACGACACCGGCGCCAACGGTCAGACCGCCTTCACGGATGGCGAACTTCGAACCTTGTTCCAGCGCCACCGGCACGATCAGTTCCACCGTCAGGTTGACGTTGTCGCCCG
>Ga0272446_1001715_pt1 | contig 31321 bp, 34 predicted proteins | sample YNPCB0061_FD_194587 | JGI IMG/M metagenome (GOLD analysis project Ga0272446, IMG submission 194587) | Hot spring microbial mat communities from Yellowstone National Park, WY, United States - YNP-CB-006-1 | ecosystem: Environmental > Aquatic > Thermal springs > Hot (42-90C) > Sediment | place...
GCCGCGGGGGACGGCGATCCCGCCGCCGGACCTGACGGGCACGCCGCAGCCGGCGGGGCCGATCACGGGCGGGCCGGCGCTGGCGACGCCGCAGCGGCCGGTGCCTCAGCCGCCGCGCCGCTAGCCCCGCACCCGCCCCGCGAAGCCCGCCACCCCCGCCATCAGCGCCGCCGCCACAAAGAACACCGCCGCGTAGCCGCCCGCCGCCAGCACCGCGCCCATGACCACGGCGCCCACCGTCTGGCCGAGGAACAGGCTCAGCACGAACAGCGCGACGGCCGAGCCCCGCGCCTCCGGCGCCACCTCGGTGCTCTGCGTCTGCATGGTGCCGTGGAACATGAAGAACGTCAGGCCGAAGAACGCCTGCAGCAGCGCCACCCCCCACCAGGGCGGGCCGAGCGCCAGCACCACCAGCCCCGCCGCCACGAGCCCCGCGCCGAGCCGCGCGAGCCACGCCTCGCCAAGCCGCCCCACCAGCCGCTGCGCCGTGCTCGTGTAGGTGTAGGAGCCGGCGGCGAAGGACGCGACCACCAGCCCGGCGGCGGCGGTGGACAGCCCGTGCTCCTCCACCAGCAGCGAGCCGACATAGGGGAACGCGCCGCCGAAGAGCGCGAAGCCGTTGACGAAGGTCAGCCCCATCAGGCAGCGCGCGCGCGGCGCCCGCAGCACCCGCGGCATGTCGGCCAGTCCGGGCGAGCGGCCGCTCGGGGGCGGCGGCGCCCAGCCCGCGGGCCCCATCGCGCGGCCGAGCAGCAGCGCGATCACGGCGGCCATCGCGCCGAGCGTCGCGAACACCGCCCCCCAGCCGGCGACGCCGCCGAGCAGCCCGGCGAAGGGCCCGGCCAGCAACTGGCTGAACACCATGCCCTTCAGCAACCGGCCGATGACGCCCTGCCGCCGCTCATACGCCACCTGGTCGCCGACCCAGGCGAGCGCCACCGGGAACACCGCCCCCGCCGCCAGCCCCTGCGCGAAGCGCAGCGCGATGAGCGAGGGCAGGTCCGGCGCCAGGGGCGCCGCCATCAGCAGCAGGCCGAAGCAGAACAGCGCCACCGCCAGCACGCGCAGTTTCCCCGCGTGATCGGCCAGCGGCCCGACCAGCACCTGGCCCCCGCCATAGCCCAGCGCGAAGCCCGCGATCACGCCCGCCATGCCGGCGACGGGCACGCCGAAATCCGCCGCCATCAGCGGCAGGATCGGGTCCAGCATCCGCATGGCGCAGCCCGAGGCGAAGGCGCCGAGCGTCAGCAGCGGCAGCAGGCGGAGGGGATCGGCGGCGGTCATGCGGCCAGCGGACGCGCGGGGCGCCGCGCCGTCAACCGCTGCAGCCGTGTCGGACGGTCATGCACGCCCCGCATGGCCCGGGGTGGACATCCCCCGACACGCGCCGCAGCCTTGCCCGATGATCGCCTCGGTCCGCATCGCCCCTGGCCTCACCGAGATCTGCGGCGCCGGTGCCTCGGCCCTCCACGCGCTGCGCGAGCTCGGTCCCGGGACCGGGGCAGGCGGGCTGGTGCGGCTGCGCCGACCCTTGGGTACCGGCATGTCCACGCGGCTGACCATGCCGCGCGGCTTGGCTGCGCCGGACTTCGGCCAGGCCCCCTGGCGCGACCGCGACCCGCCCTGCGCCGGCGAGGCGGCGCCGACCGCCTGCGGCCGCGGCCATGTCGGCTTCGTGGCCCGGCCCGGCAGGCCGAGCCCGTGCCTGACGGCGGACCCGCGATGATCCGCGTGGCCGCCGTGCTGCCGGAGAAGGAGCGCTTCTGCCCGGCTGGCGCGGGCGCGGTGGCGCTGATGCTGCGCGACATGGCGATCGAGGGCGCGCCGCAGACCGCGCTCTCCATCCTCGGTCCGCCGCCGGCCGGCACGCCCTTCCCGGATGCCCGCTTCCGCACCGTCACGCCGAACCCGCTGCTGTCCGCGATCGCCGGGCGGCGCGCCGCCTACCGGCGCGCGGTGCTGGCGGCGCTGCGGCAGGAGGCGCCCGACATCGTGCAGGTCCACAACCGCCCGGCGCTGGCCCTTTCGCTCGCCCGCGCGCTGGCGCCGCGGCCCGTGATCCTCTCGCTGCACAACCACGCCGACACGATGCGCGGCGGCCGCCGCCCGGAGGAGCGGCGTGCGCTGGCCGAGCAGCCCGGCGCCGTCGTCTGTATCTCCGAGCATGTGCGCGAACGCTTCCTCGACGGCGTGCCGCCGGAGTTGGCGGGCAAGGTGGTCACGATCCACCGCGGCCTCAGGCTGGGCGCGCCGCCGCCGCCGCGGCCCGCCGCCGCGCGGCGGCAGGAGATCCTGTTCGTCGGACGGCTGAACGCCGAGAAGGGCGCCGACATGTTCGTGCGCGCCGCGGCCCTGGCGCTGCCGTCGCTGCCCGGATGGTCGGCGCGGATGATCGGCGGCGCCTGGTTCGGCACCGGCGCGCCGGACACGCCCTTCGTCGCCGCGCTGCGCGGCGCGGCGGCGCAGGCGGGCGTCGCGCTCGCGGGCTTCCTGCCGAATGACGAGGCGCTGGCCGCGATGGCCGAGGCGGCGGTGGTCGTGCTGCCCTCGCGCTGGGCCGAGCCCTTCGCGCGGGTCGCGTTGGAGGCGCTGGCCTGCGGCGCTGCGCTGGTGGCGAGCCCGCGCGGCGGCATCCCGGAGGCGGCGGGGGATGCCGCGCTCTACGCCGACCCGGACAGGCCGGAGGCGCTGGCCGAGGCGATCCGCCGCGTCGCCGGCGACGACGCGCTGCGGGCCGAGATGCAGCGGCGCGCGCTGGCGCAGGCGGCGTGTTTCCCGATGACCACGACCACCTCGGCCTATGCCGCGCTGCGCGAGCGCCTGCTCAGCCGCCCTCCGCGCGGGTGAGCGCCGCCCCGTAGGCGCGCGCAAGCCAGCCCTGGCGTGCCGCGCCTTCGCGCAGGAAGTGGCTTGCCCGCAGGTCCCACGCCGCCTCCATCAGCGGCCGGGTGACCGGCCCGAAGTCGCGGTATCCCGCCATGTGGAACACGGTGATCTCGCCCGCGTAGAGCCGCTCGCCGAGCGCGAGGAAGTCGAACCGTGCATGGTCCACGCCGCGCGAGAGGATTCGCGCGGCATCCTGCGCGCGGCGCAGCAGCTCGGGGCAGGCCTCCGCTTCCGGAAGTTCCGGCAAGGGCAGATTGACGTCGGTGATCCGTTGCCCGGCGGGACCATAGAGCACCCCGCCCCGGCGCCCGTCGGCGGCGACGCCGAGGGAGGTCGTCATGCCGATCCGCCCGTCCCCCGCATGCACCTTGATGTCGAGCAGCCTCGCGTCCGGCGGATCGTCCGGGCCCGGCGCGATCAGCTCCTCGACGAAGACGCGCCGCGGCACCTGGGCGTAGGGCCATTCGCCGCGCCTGCGGCCCCATTCGGTGGCGAGCCAGCGGCGCGCCGTCTCCACCACCTGCTCGCGCGGCGGCGGCGCGCCGTGGATCAGCAGGTTGAAGCCGGAGCCGTGGTTGGCCTTGATGGCGACGCCCGTGCGGATGAGCTCTTGCGGGATGTCCTCAGGCCGCTCGCCGTCCCACAGCACGCGGGGGATCGGGAGGTCGGGCAGGCGTTCGGCGATCCAGCGCTTGCAGGCCAGCTTGTCGGAGAAGGTGACGAAGTCCGGGTTGCGGTCGAACAGCTTGCGCCAGAGCATGCGCTCGGAGAACAGCACGGGCCGCGCCACGTCCGGGATGCGCTTCATGCGGCGCACATACTTCCAGTGCAGCCGCGGGTGGCCGAGCAGGGCGGCAAGGCGCCAGAGGGCGAAGATCGCGCGGTCCTTCGCCGTCACGGCAGCGGCCCACGCTCCGCCGTGATGGCGCGGGTAAGCGCCGCGGCGTAGGCGCGCGTGAGCCAGCCGCCCTGCGCCGCGCCCTCGCGCAGGAACCAGGAGCGGCGGAGGTCCCACACGCTGCGCATCAGAGATTCCGCCCGCGGCGAGGGCATGTCCAGGTAGCCCGCGTTGGGGAACACCGTCACCTCGCCGCCCAGCACCGTCTCGCCATGCACCAGGAAGTCGAAGCGCAGATAGTCGAAGGCCCGGCTGAGCCTCGCGGCGATGGCGACCGCGCGGGCGAAGCCGGGCGGCGGCGCCACGGCGGGCTGCAGCGGCGCGAGGTGGGAGAAGCGACAGCCGAGCCGCCGCCCCTCGGCGTCGCAGAACTCGCCGGCCGCGCCGTCCCGGCCGGTGCCGATCTGCAACTGCACCACCCCGACGCGCCCGCCCCCGGCATGCACCTTCACGTCGAACAGCGCTTCGCCGCGCGGCGGGACGATCATCTCCTCGATCATCAGCCGCGGCGGCACCTCGGCGTAGGCCCACTCGCCATGCTTCCAGCCCCAGCGATCGGCGAGCCAGCGGCGCGCCGCCGCCACCGCCTCCGCATGCGGCGGGGGCGAATCGCCGCAGAACAGGTTCCAGCCCGAGCCATGCGTCGCCTTCAGCACCACCCCCGGGCGCAGCAGGTCCGGCGGGATGTCCTCGGCACGGTCGCCCGACCACAGCAGCGGCGGCAGCGCCACCTCCGGCGCGTGCTCCGCCCACCAGCCGCGCACGGCGAGCTTGTCGCTGAGCCGGACGAACAGCGGGTCGCGTTCGAACAGCTTGCGCCAGAACACGCGGTCGGCGTGGCGGGCGGGCAGCGCGGCCTCCGGCCAGCGGCGCATGCGGCGCAGGAAACGCCGGTGCAGCGCCGGGTGCCGCAGCACCGCCGCGATGCGCCAGGCGGCGAACAGCGCCGCGTCCCTCACCGCAGCACCACCACCGGCATCTGCACCAGCGCCGCCACCGCCACCAGCACCAGCACGATGCGCGACAGCCGGTTCGGGTCGGGCAGCCTCACGCACCGCTCCAGCGCGGCGCGCGCTTCGCCACGAAGGCGGCGACGCCCTCGGCGAAATCGGCCGAGCCGTAGCAGCGCGCGATCAGGTCGGCGTCCTCCGCGCCGCGCCCGTCGCGCACGACGCGCCTGAGCGCCGCCTTGCAGGCGGCGAGCGTCAGCGGCGCGAAGCCGGCGATGCGGGCGGCCTGCGCCAGCGCCTCGGCAGTCGCGTCGCGTTCGACGAGGCTGGTGAGGAAGCCCGTCGCCAGCGCCTCCTCGGCGCCCAGCAGCCGCGCCGACAGCAGCAGTTCCATCGTGCGTGACGGACCCAGCACCGCCACCATCCGCGCCGCGTTCGCCACCGAGATGCAGTTGCCGAGGGTGCGGGCGATCGGGATCCCGATCTTCGCATCCGCCGCGCCGACGCGCAGGTCGCACACCGCCGCCAGCACCGCCCCGCCGCCGGTGCAGGGGCCGGAGATGGCGGCGAGCACGGGCTTCTCCACCGCCTCCACCGCGGCGATCGCGCGCTCGATCAGCGCCTCGTAGCGCGCGCCGTCCTCGGCGCCGAAGCCCTGGAACAGCGCGATGTCGGTGCCGGAGGCGAAGGCGTCGCCCTCGCGCCCCGCGATCACCCAGGCGCGCACGCCATCATCGGCGCGGATGCGCGCCGCCTGCTGCGCCAGCGCGTCGTACATGTCGAAGGTGAAGGCGTTGCGCGTGCCCGGACGGTCGATCCGCGTCAGCGCAACCCCTGGCGCGGCCATCGCATGACGCAGCGTCACGACGATCCTCCCGAAACCCAGGCCCGCCCCGCGGCCTCCGCGCCCGAGGGCAGCGGCGCGCGCGCATCGTCGAGGAAGCGCAGCAGATCCGCCAGCACCACCTCCCGCACGCGGTCGCGCAGCAGCAGATGCCAGCCCTGGGCGTAGCGCGCGACCCGCAGCGTGCCATCCGCCGTCGCGAGCGCCGCGCGCAGCGGCCCGCCCTGCACGACGCGGTCGTTCGCGCCATGCAGCACCAGCGTCGGCGCCGCGCAGCAGCCGCGGCTTCGCGCCGCCGCGTCCCACATCAGCCGCAATAGGCCGTGCAGCAGTTCGATGCTGACCTCCTTCAGCGTCAGCGGGTCCTCGCCGAAGCGGCGCAGCGCGGCGGCGTTGTCGCTGGCGACGACGCCGGGCGCGGTGGCGCGGAAGCCCATCAGCGGAACGGTGTGCGCCAGCACGTCCAGGCCGGCGCGCCAGAGGCCAGGGAAGGCGTCCTCCGGCCACAGCGCCGGCGCCAGCAGCACCAGCCGGTCCGGCCGTTCCGGGCCGCGTGCGCCCTGCACGGCCAGCAGCGCGACCGCGCCGCCCATGCTCTCGCCCAGCAGCGCCACCGGCAGGCCGGGGTGCCGCGCGCGCAGCGCCGCAACGGCCCCGCGCGCGTCGGCGGCCAGCGTGTCGGCCCCGGCCCAGATGCCGCGGTTGGGGCTGCGGCCGAAGCCGCGATGGTCATAGGCGACCACCTGCCAGCCGGCGGCGGCGAGGCCGGGCAGGCTCTCCAGCAGGAAGTTCCCGGAATGGTCGTTCAGGCCGTGCAGCGCGAGCAGCACGCCGCGCGGCGGGCGGGCGCCGGCGCAGCCGGCGGTCGTGCCGGCCGCCCAGGCCGGCGTCGCGGGCGGCGGCGGGGGCGGGCGCTGGCCGGCGGCGAAATCGGGTGAGCCGCCCGGCCGGTGCGGCTCGGGCGGAACCGGCTCGGGCGGCGGCAGGCAGCCGGGGTGCCATTCGCGCAGCGGCAGGCTCACGCCGTCGGCGGCGACGAGCGCCGCGCCCTCGATCCGCGGCGTCGTCAGCGCCGGCCCCATGGGCGCGACGCGCGGGGCGCAGGCAGGGAGCAGCAGGCAGAGGACCAGAAGGGCGGCGCGCCGCATGTCCATCACCTTGGCCGGAAGCGCCGCTGCGGTCCATCGCGCGCGGCGGGTCACGAGCGCGGCACCCGGCCGCGGCGCGATTGACCGCGGGGCGCGTGCCGGCGCAACGTTCATCCCATGCGCATGCTGTCCCGGCTTCTCGCCGCCTTCGGCCTCCTGGCGCTCGCCGCCGGCGCCCCCGCCGCAGCCGATCTGCTGTCCCCCGCGCAGGCGCGCCCGCCCCAGGCCGCCGAGCCGAAACCGGGCGGCCAGGCGCCGGGCGCCGGGCCCGGGCCGCAGGCGGAACTCGACCCGACGCGCAAGCCGCCACCGCTGCGCCCGGGCGAGCCGATCCCGAACGCGCCGCAGGTGTCGTCCGGCACCGGCTTCGTCGTGGCGCGGCAGCGGGTGATGACGAACCACCATGTGATCGAGCGCTGCACCGCCGTGCGCGTGCGCCCTGCCGATGGCGGGCGGGACATGCCGGCTCGGGTGGTGGCGCAGGACCCGCGGCGCGACCTCGCGCTGCTGGCCGTCGAGGGCGATCCCGGCCCGCCGCTGCCCTTCCGCCGCAGCCCCGCGGTGCGCCGCGGCGAGCAGGTGGTGACCTACGGGTTTCCGCTGGCGGGCCTGCTCTCCTCGGGGCCGACGCTGACGACAGGCGAGATCAGCGCGCTCGCCGGCCTCGGCGACAACGAGACGCAGTTCCAGATCAGCGCGCCGGTGCAGCAGGGCAATTCGGGCGGGCCGCTGCTCGACCTCGCGGGGAATGTGGTCGGCGTCATCGTCTCGAAGCTGAACGCGCAGCGCATCGCGCAGCGCACCGGCGACATCCCGCAGAACGTGAACTTCGCGGTGAAGGGCGAGGAGGCGATAGCCTTCCTGCGCGAAAACAGGGTGGAGCCGATGCTGGCCGACACCGGCGCGCTGCGCAGCGCGGCCGAGGTGGGGGAGGTCGCCCATCGTTCGACGCTGTTCGTGCGCTGCCTGGGGAACTGAGCGGGGGCGGCGGCGGACGAGCTCGCGGCCGTCGTCACCTGCGCCACCGCCGCTCGGCTGGCCGCAATGGCGCGCGCCAAGGAGCCGGAGATGGTGTCGGCCGCCGAGATGGTGGACCGGAAGGTCGTGACGACCGACGCGACGCGCCAACGCCCGCCCGGCCGCCCGTCGCGGCCCGACACCCCGGACGGCAGGGTCGCGGCGAACCGCATGGCGGTCCGTGCCATGCACATGATGGACGCAGGCCGCGCGCTTCTCCATCTGAGGGGACGGACAGCCCCGAAGGACCGACGCTCATGGACATCTCCCGCCTGCTTTCCAGCGTGCTTGGCAGCTTGCCGCAGCCGCCGCAGGGGCAACCGCCGGCGCCGCAGCCGCCGCAGGGGATGAACGTCCCCGGGCTCGGCGGGCTGGCCGGCATGATCCAGGGGCTGGGGCAGGCCCTTCCCGGCGGGCTCGGCGGCATCGCGCAGAACATCCCGGGCGGGCTGGCCGGCGGCGCGGCGGCGGGCGGGATTCTTGCGCTGCTGCTGTCCAGCCGCTCGGCACGCACCATGCTCGGCAACATCGCCACCGCGGGCGGCGTCGCCGCTGTCGGCTATCTGGCGTGGCGGGCGTACAGCCAGTGGCGCGCCGGGCAGCAGGGGCAGGCGCCGGGTGCCGCGCTGCCGCCGCCGCCCGCCGGCAGCGCCTTCGCGCTCGACGGCGCAACGGGAGCGGACGGGGCGGACCTGCGGCTGGCCGTGCTGCGGGCGATGATCGCCGCCGCCAAGGCCGACGGCCATCTGGACGCCGCGGAGAACGCCCGGATCCGCGCCGAGATCGCCCGCCAGACCCTCGGCGCCGAGGAGAAGGCCTTCCTTTTCGACCAGCTCGACCGTCCGGCCGACCCTGCGGCCATCGCCTCGCTGGCCGCCACCCAGGAACAGGCGGCGGAGCTCTATCTCGCCTCCTGCCTGGCGATCGACCCCGACACGCGGGAGGAGCGGCAGTATCTCGACCGGCTCGGCGACGGGTTGATCTCGACCGGCTCGGCGACGGGTTGCGGCTGCCGGCCGACCTGCGCGCGACGCTCGAGCAGCACGCGGCGATGGCGCGCGGCGGGACGGGCGCGGCGTAGCACGACCCGGCCATCGGCGGCGGCGAGGCACGGCGGAGGCGGAGCGATCGCGCCTCCGCCGGGTCGGCGCGCCGGTCCCTGGCGGGCGGCGTCGCGGCGTTCGGCCTCTCTCGCCGTCGGGTTCCGGAGCGCGCCGGCAAGCCGCGCTACAAGGCCAGCGTGCCGGCGCGCGCGGCGGCGTAGCGCTCGGCGATCTTTCCCCAGTCGAGCACGTTCCACCAGTTGCGCGTGTATTCCGCCCGGCGGTTCTGGTAGCGCAGGTAGTAGGCGTGCTCCCACACGTCATTGCCCATCAGCACCCGCTGCCCGTCCATCAGCGGGCTGTCCTGGTTGGGCTTCCGCACGATGGCGAGCCGCCCCTCGCGCGTGACGGTCACGAAGGCCCAGCCGGAGCCGAACAGGGTGTTGGACGCGCGCTCGAACTGTTCGCGGAAGGCGGCGAGGGAGCCGAAGTCGCGGGTGATGGCGGCGAGCAGCTCGCCCGCGGGGTCGCCGCCGCGGCCGCCCATGATCTGCCAGAACATGGTGTGGTTGGCGTGGCCGCCGCCGTTGTTGCGGATGGCGGTGCGCACGCTCTCCGGCATCTCGGAGAGGCGCATCAGGATCTGGTCCACCGGCATCGCCGCCACCTGGCTGTGCTGGGCGACAGCGGCGTTCAGGTTGGCCACCTGGGCGCCGTGGTGGAAGCGCCAGTGGATCTCCATGGTGCGGGCGTCGATCGCCGCCTCGTTGGCATCGAAGGCGTAGGGCAGGGGGGGCAGGGCGAAGGGGCCGGCGGGCGCCTGGGCGCGGGGGGCGGCGGGAACGGAGAGGGCTGCCGCGAGCCCGAGGGCGAGACGGCGCGTGACGAGCATGGACATGTCCTCCTTGCGTGCCGGGGGTCCCGGCGCGGGCCGATCATGCCACGCGCCGGCGGGTCAGGGGAGGACCTTGCCCGGGTTCATCACCCCCCGCGGGTCGAGCGCGGCCTTCACCGCGCGCATGGCGGCAAGCTCCGCGCCGCCGCGCCATTCCGCCAGCATCGCGGGCTTCAGCCGGCCGATCCCGTGCTCGGCCGAGAAGGAGCCGTCGAGGTCGCGCACGATGTCGTTGACGCAGCCCATGATCTCCTCGGCGCGGGCGAGAAAGGCCCTGGGGTCCATCCCCTCCGGCTGCTGCAGGTTCAGGTGGATGTTGCCGTCGCCAAGATGGCCGAAGGGGACGGGGCGGCTGCCGGGGACAAGTGCCGTCAGCGCCGCGCGGGCGCGGCGGAGCAGTTCCGGCACGGCGGAGACGGGGACCGAGACGTCGTTCTTCACGCTCGCGCCCTCGCGCTTCTGCGCTTCCGAGTGCTCCTCGCGCAGCTTCCACATCGCGGCGCGCTGCGCGTCGGAGGAGGCGATGGCGGCGTCCGTCACCTCGCCTGCCGCGAACGCCTCGGCGAGGGTGGCTTCCAGCAGCGCTGGCAAGGCGGCGTCGCGCCGGGAGGTGGCGAGATCGACGAGGCAGTAGTGCGCGGCCGGCGCAGCGAGCGGAAGCGTCGCGCCCGGGATGTGCGTCAGCACGAAGGCCATGCCAGTGCCGGACATGTATTCGAAGGCGCGCAGCGCGCCCTCGTCTGCGTCGCGGAATCGGCGGTAGAGGGCGAGCGCGGCGTCCTCGTCCGCCACCGCGGCGAAGGCGGTCGCCTCGCTGCGCGGCGGCGGGAACAGCCGCAGCGAGGCGGCGGTGATGACGCCAAGCGTGCCCTCGCCGCCCGCGAACAGGTGGCGCAGCGCGTAGCCGGTGTTGTCCTTCCGGAGCCGCCGGAGGCCGTGGATCACGCCGCCGTCGGCCAGCACCACCTCGAGCCCCAGCATCAGGTCGCGCGCGTTGCCGTAGCGGATCGTCGTGTTGCCGCCGGCATTGGTGGACAGCACGCCGCCGATGGTGGCCGTACCCTCGGCGCCGAGCGAGAGCGGGAACAGGCAGCCCGCCGCCGCGGCGGCGTCCTGCGCCGCCTTCAGCACGACGCCGGCTTCCGCCACCATTGTCATGTCCACCGGGTCGAGGGCGCGGATGCGGTTCATCCGCGCGAGCGAGAGGATCACGGAGCGGCCCGAGTCATCCGGTGTGGCGCCGGCGACCATCGAGGTATTGCCGCCCTGCGGCACGATGGCGATTCCCGCCTCGGCGCAGAGCCGCACCGCGTCGGCGCATTCCGCGGTGTCAGCCGGGCGCAGCAGGGCGAGGGCGAGGCCCGTGTGAAGCCCGCGCCAGTCGGTGCAGAGCGGCGCGAGGTCGGCGGGGTCGGCGGAGACGCCGCGCGGGCCGAGGCGTGCGGCCAGCGCGGCGAGCAGGGGGGCGGCGTCCATGCCGGGCAGGCTTGCGCCGCCGGCCCGCCCTGGTCAACCGGCGCGGACCGTCACTCCGCGGTCGCGCCCGTCGCGCGCACCACCTCGCCCCACACCCGCAGCTCGTCGGTGATGAAGGCGACGTATTGCTCTGGCGTCAGGTCCGGGATGTTCGCCGTCAGCGAGGTCCAGCGCTCCTGCACCGTGGGCAGCGCAAGGATGGCGCGGATCGCCGCATTGAGGCGCGCGACGAGCGCGGGGTCCATCCCCCGCGGCCCCGAGACGCCGAACCAGGAGGAGGAGATGATCTGCGGCATCCCCGCCTCGGCGAAGGTCGGCACATCGGGCAGGAAGCGGTTGCGGGTGGCGTCGGCGACGGCGAGCGCCCGCACCCGGCCTTCGCGGATGAACGGGATCGAGGAGGGCAGCCCGTCGAACATCAGCCCGACGGTGCCGGCGACGAGATCGGCCAGCGCCGGGCCGGAGCCGCGATAGGCGACCGGGTTCATCCGCACGCCCAGCGCCATGCCGAAGCGCGCGCCGAGCAGATGCGTCGTCGTGCCGAAGCCGGACATCGCGTAGTCGAGCCCGTCGGGACGCGAGCGGGCGAGCGCGATCAGGGCCTGGATGGTCTGCGCCGGATAGGACGGGTTGACGATGGCGGCGTTGGAGGTGGTGGCGATCAGCGCGATGTGGCTGAAGTCGGTCACCGCGTTGTAGCGGACGTTGCGGAACAGGCTGGGCGAGATGCCGTGCGAGGCGCTGTTGGAGACGACGAGGGTGTAGCCGTCCGGCGCGGCGTCCGCGACCGCCTGGCTCGCCGTGGTGGCGCCGGCGCCGGGGCGGTTGTCCACGATCACCGGCTGGCCGAGGCGCTCCTGCATCGCCTGGCCGACGATGCGCGCCACGATGTCGGTGGTGCCGCCCGGCGCGAAGGGGACGACGAGGCGGATCGGCCGCGCCGGCCAGGCCTGCGCGAGCGCCGGAAGCGGCAGTGCGGCCGCGCCTGCGGCGGCGAGAAGCGTGCGGCGGGAGAACATGCGGAAGCCTCCTTGGTTTCTGATGTCAGGCGGCGCGTCCGGCCTCGTGGCCTTCGAACACGGCTTCGAGGGCGGAGCGCGGCGAGGCGGCGTCGCCGATCAGCCGCAGTTCCGGCGCGCGGTTGCGCGCGGCGGCGAGCGCTGCGATGCCGGCGACCAGCGCGCTGCGCGGCACGCCGTGGCCGGGCGCGACGACGGCGCCGATGTCGTGGCGTTCGATGGTGGCGCCGGTGGACAGGTCCGTCAGGCGCAGCCGCCGTGCCGCCGCATCCCAGGATTCGATCGCATGCAGCGCCAGGATCTGCACGCCCTTCTCCTTCAGCCGGTGCCGCCAGGCGTAGGAGGAATAGATGTTCACCTGCCAGCCCGGCGTGCCGGTGGGAGCGATGAGAAGCACGCGGCGGCCGGTATCGGCGAGCCATTCTACGAAGCCGGCCATCGCGAAGGAGCCGACCAGATCCTGCACCGCGACCGTCCGCGGCAGCGCCTCCGGATCGGCCAGCGCGGCGTCCAGGCTGAGGCCCTCGCCGCCGCCGGGGAAGGCGGTGCCGGCGGGCTCGGCGCCGGTCGCCACCAGCACGAGGTCGGCGCCGTGGTCGAGGATCGTCTCCGGCGTTGCCATCGTGTTCAGCCGCACCGTCACGCCGGCGCGGTCGAGGGCGGCGCGCTGATGCGCGAGCAGCAGGGCGGCGTCGGCGCGCACGCCGCGCCATTCGGTCCAGCGCAGCGCGCCGCCGAGGCTGTCCGACGCTTCCCAGAGTTCCACGCGATGCCCGCGGCGCGCGGCGATGGTTGCCGCTTCCATGCCCGCGGGGCCGCCGCCGACGACCAGCACGCTGCGCGGCGCGGCAGCGCGCGGCGGCGGCTCGGGCCATTCCGCCTCGCGGCCCGCGCGCGGGTTGGCGAGGCAGGTGATCGGCAGCGACTGCGCGAGGAACCCCGCGCAGCCCTGGTTGCAGGCGATGCAGGGGCGGCTCTCCTGCTCGCGCCCTTCCGCCGCGTGGCGCAGCAGCGCGGGCTCGGCGATGTGGGCGCGCGCCATCCCGACCATGGCGACGTCGCCGGGCGCCAGGAACGCCTCGGCTTCCGCAACGGTCCGGAAGCGGCAGACGGCGAAGACGGGGATGTCATGGCCCGTCGCGGCCAGCGACGCCGCGATCCCGCGCGGCAGGTGGTGGAACGCATCCTGCGGGAAGGCCATGTCCGCTATCTGCGTCGAGATGGTGCGGCTGCCGTGATAGGCGCTGTGGCTGACATTCACGAAATCCACGCGCGCCAGGCGGCAGAGTCCGGGGATGATGCGCTGCATGTCGGAGAGCGTCAGGCCGCCCTCGAGGAACTCGTCGGCCGAGACGCGCAGCCCGAGCGCCACGCTGTCGCCGACCGCCGCCCGCACGGCGCGCAGGCATTCGGCGGCGAGCCGCATGCGGTTCGCCTCGCTGCCGCCCCAGGAATCGGTGCGCCTGTTGACGGCGGGCGAGAGGAACTGCTGCAGCAGATGGCCGTGCGCCATCGTCAGCTCGATGCCGTCGAGGCCGGCCTCGACCAGGTTGCGCGCCACCTCCGCATGGGCGGCGATGACCTGGCCGATCTCGTCCTCGGTCATCGGGTGCGGTGGCGGGGCGGTGGCGGCCCAGGGGATGGCGGAGGCGCTCCACGCCGGGGTGCGCGCGAAATTGCCGTCGATGTGGCGGCCGAGATGGATCGCCTGGCCGAACAGCAGCGCCCCTTCCGCCTGCACGGCGCGGGCGATCTTCGCGAAGCGCGGGATCGCCGCGCGCTCGTAGCCGTTCACGCCCTGGCGGCGGCCGAGAGAGGAGCGATGGACGCGGATGCCCTCGAAGATGATGAGCCCGACGCCGCCGGCCGCGCGTTCGCGGTGATAGGCGAGGTGTCGGTCGGAGGGCAGGTTGTCCTCGCCGTAGTTCGTGGTGTGGGCGGGGACGAAGATGCGGTTGCGGACGGTCCGCGGGCCGAGCGCGAGCGGGCGGAAGACATGCGGGTAGCGCGCGGTCATGGGTGTAGCGCCTCGGCCGGGATGCGGTTGGCGCCTTCGGCGATGCGCAGGCACGCGGCGAGATGCGCCGCGTCGCCTCCGACCGCCTCGAGCGGCGGCCTGCTGCCGCGGCAGCGCTCCACCGCGACCGGGCAGCGCGACGCGAAGGCGCAGCCGGGGGGCAGGGCGATCGGCGAGGGGATCTCGCCTTCCAGCACATGCCGGCGCACCACCGCCCTCGGGTCGGCGGGAAGATGCGCGCTCATCAGCGCCTGCGAATAGGGGTGCGCGGGGTCTGCGAACACCGCGTCCGACGGGGCGTATTCGACCACCGAGCCGAGATACAGCACGAGGATCCGGTCGCTGATCAGCTTCACGGTGCCGAGGTCGTGGCTGATGAACATCATCGCCGCCCGCGTCTCCTCCTTCAGCTCCGCGAGCAGGTCCAGGATGCCCGCGCGCACCGAAAGGTCGAGCGAGGAGGTCGGCTCGTCCAGCACGATCAGCTTCGGGTTGGTGGCGATGGCGCGCGCGATGCACACGCGCTGCAGCTGCCCGCCCGACAGTTCAGCCGGGTAGCGCGTCAGCAGTTCCGGCGTCAGCCGCACGCGCAGCGCCAGCGCCTCGGCGCGGTCGCGGCGTTCGGCGGCGGAGAGCCGCGTGTGCAGCTTCAGCGGCTCCGCGATCAGATCCCCGATCCTGATGCGCGGATTGAGCGCGCTCCACGGATCCTGGAACACCATCTGCATGTCGGCGCGCAGCGGGCGGCAGGCGGCATCCGACAGGCGGGTGATGTCGCGCCCGCGGAAGCGGATGCTGCCTGCGGTCGGCGCGAGCAGGCGGATCACCGTGCGCCCGATGGTGGACTTGCCGGAGCCTGACTCCCCGACGACGCCGAGCGTCTCGCCCTCGCGGATGGTGAAGGACACGCCGTTCACTGCATGCACGGTGAGGCCGCGGGGCGCGGGGAAGTGCTTGACGAGGCGGTCCACCTCCAGCACCGGCGCGTTCATGCCGCGACCTCGATCCGGTGGCAGCGCGCGACATGGCCGTCCGTGAGAGGCATGTCGGCGGGCGGCGTCGCGCACACATCGGCGGCGCGCAGGCAGCGGTCGCGGTAGGCGCAGCCGGCCGGGAGCGCGTAGAGGTTCGGCGGCGGCCCGCCGATCGTGCGCGCATGGCCGAGCTTCAGCCGCTCCGGCATCGCGCCGATCAGGTTCTGCGTGTAGGGGTGGGCGGGGCGCGCGAACACCTCGCCGACAGGCCCGCTCTCGACGATCGCGCCGGCATACATCACCGCCACCTCGTCGCAGTAATGCGCCACGACGCCAAGGTCGTGGGTGATGATCATCGCCCCGATGCCGGTCTGCCGCACCAGGTCGCGCAGCAGGTCGAGGATCTGCGCCTGCACCGTGACGTCGAGGCCGGTCGTCGGTTCGTCGGCGATCAGCAGCCGCGGCCGGTTCATCAGCGCGAGCGCGATCAGGATGCGCTGCGCCATGCCGCCCGACAGCTCGTGCGGCCAGGCCGCCATCCGCCGCGCCGGATCGGGGATGCCGACCGCGGTCAGCATCTCGATGGCGCGGGCGCGCGCCTGTTCGGCCGTCGCGTCGCGATGGACGCGGTGGATGCGGATCAGCTGGTCGCCGATGCGCGTCAACGGATCGAGCGAGGATTTCGGGCTCTGCACGACGAGCGCGATGTCGCGGCCACGCATCGCGTTCAGCGCGTCGGCGTCCATCGCCAGCAGGTCGCGCCCCTCGAACAGCGCGCGGCCCTTCACCACCTTCGCGGGCGGCCGCAGCAGGCCCATCACGCTCGTCGCGGTGAGCGACTTGCCGGCGCCGGTCTCGCCGACCAGCCCCAGGATGCGCCCGGCATCGAGCGAGAAGGACACGCCGTTCAGCGCCTTCGCCACCCGGACCTCGTTGTCGAGATCGCGGGAGATGAAATGGGTGTGGAGATCCTCGACCGACAGCAGGCTCACTTCGACGCCGCCTTCCGGCGAGGGTCCAGCAGGTCCTGCAGCCCGTCGCCCAGCATGTTCAGGCCGAGCACCATCAGGATCAGCGCGATCCCTGGGAAGATGCCGACCCACCACTGGCCGGTCACGAGGTATTCCGCGCCCTGCCGGATCATCGCGCCCCATTCGGGCGTCGGCGCCTGGATGCCGACGCCGAGGAAGGCAAGCGTCGCGCTGATCCGCACCGCCCAGGCGGCGCGCACCGCCGACTGCGCCATGGCGCCCTGGATCGCGTTCGGCAGGATGTGCACGAACAGGATCCGCCAGGTCGGGTTGCCCGCGGCGATCGCGGATTCGACGAAGGTGGAGTTCCGCAGCGCCAGCACCTCGGCCCGCACCACGCGCGCGAACACCGGACTGTCGAGAAGTCCGATCACCAGCACCACGTTGAACAGCGAAGGTCCGGCGGCCGCCACGACCGCGAGCGCCAGGATGATGGACGGGAACACCCTGAGCGCGTCGAACACGCGCATGATGATCTCGTCCGCCCAGCCGCCCTTGTAGCCGGTATAGAGCCCGAGCGGCACGCCGACCGCGATGCCGACGAGCACCGCCGGGATGGCGATGCCGAAGGCCCAGCCGGCGCCTGCCAGCACGCGGGAGAACACGTCCATCCCGTTGCCGTCGGTGCCCATCAGGTGTGCGCCGCCAGGCGAGGCCAGCACATTGCGCGGGTTGGCCGCGACGGGATCATGCGGCACGATCCATGGCGCGATGACAGCAAGCACCGCGAAGCAGATGAGGATCGCCGCGCCGATCGCGAGCGTCGGGCTGCGGCGGGAGACGCCGACGACGCGGCGCAGCCACCAGGGCAGCGCGCCGCGCCGGGCGGCCGGAAGCGCGGCGCCGCTCATGCGCGCGCCCCCGCGCGCGGCTCGGTCAGCATGACGAAGATGTCCACCGCCAGGAACACCAGAACGCTGAACAGCGCGAGCACCAGCACGTAGCCCTGGATCGCGGCGAAATCGTTCTGGATGATCGCCGAGAGCCCGTACTGCCCCATGCCGCCCCAGGCGAACACGTATTCGATCAGCGCGGTGGTGCCGACCAGGCCGGTGATCTCGGTGCCGACGAAGGTGACGACCGGCGTCGCGCTGTTGCGCAGCGCCATGCGGCGCACTTCGCCTTGCGGCAGCCCCTGGGCGCGCGCGTAGCGGATGTAGTCGGACGACAGAACCTCGAGCGCGATCGCGCGCGTCTGCTTGATGATCGGCGCCGCCGAGATGATCGCGACGCACAGCACCGGCAGGACGAGCTGCGAGAGGGCGGAGGACGCCACCTCCCACTGCGCCGCCAGCAGCCCGTCGATCAGGTAGGAGCCGGTGACGAAGGGCGGCGGTTCCAGGAACAGCGACAGCCGGCCCATCCCGGGCGGCGTCCATTCCAGCAGGAAGAAGAAGACGAACAGCATGACGAGCCCGAGCCAGTAGGTCGGGATCGAGAAGCCGAGCAGAGAGAGGAAGCGCGTCGTCTGGTCGAAGGGGCCATCGGGCCGGAAGGCCGCGCGAAGCCCGAGCGGGATGCCGATGCCCGCGCCGATCAGCACGCCCCAGAACATCAGCTCGAACGTCGCCGGCGCGCGTTCCAGCAGGTCCGTCAGCACCGGGCGGTTGGACAGCCACGAGGAGCCGAGGTCGCCCTGCAGCACGCGGCCGAAATACACGCCGAACTGCACCCAGATCGGCTGGTCGAGAGCCAGCTGGCTGCGGATCATCTCGATCTCGGCCTGGGTCGCCGTCGGGCCGGCCAGCAGCCCCACCGGATCCTGCCCGCCGATGCGGACGAGCAGGAAGGTGAAGAGCAGGATCGCGGCGAGCAGCGGCACCACCAGCAGGACGCGCCGCGCGATGAGCAGCCCGACCGGCATGGCGTGCTCAGCCGACGCGCAGGTCCACCCAGCGCTCGTGGTCGTCGGGGTGCGGGCACCAGCCGACGATGTTCGGCGCCATCGCCTCCCACACCGAGGGGTAGGCGGTGAGGATCCACGGCGCCTCCTCCATCCAGATGCGCTGCACGGTGCGCATCAGCTCGATCCGGCGCGCCGGGTCGAGGCTCTGCCGCGCCTCGTCGATCGCCGCGTCCACCTGCGGGTTGGAGAACCGCGCGCGGTTCGACACGCCTCGGGAATGCGTCAGCAGGAAGTTGGAGTACACCGGATCGAGCACGATCGGCCCGTCCTCGAAGGAGAAGATCGGCATGTCCTGCCGCGCCGGCGCGCCGCGCGCGCGCATGTCGGAATCGGTGATGCGCGTCGCCCGCGCCCGCACGCCGATCTGCTGCAGCTGCGACGCGACCTGGATGGACAGCGGCTCCTCCCAGTTGAAGATCTGGGAGTAGAGGATGTCGATCTGCTGGTTGAAGTCGAAGTTCGCCTCCTGCAGCAGCGCCCGCGCGCGCTGCGGGTCGTAGTCGTAGGCGAAGAAGGACGGGTCGTAGCCGGCGACGATCGGCGGCACGATGGAACGCGCCTGCTCGGCGAGCCCGAAGAATACGCCCTGGATCAGCGCCTGCTTGTCCATCGCGAAGTTGAACGCCTGGCGGACGCGCCGGTCGGTGAAGGGCGCGATCGTCGTGTTCATGCGGATGGAGGCGATCGCGCGGCCGAAGCTGTCCTCCGTCTTCACCCGCGGCGCGCTGCGCAGCTCCGCCACCTGCTGCAGCAGCGGGCGGTGGATCCACTGCACCTGGCCCGAGCGCAGAAGCGTGACGCGCGACGCCGCCGACGGCACGGCGCGGTAGATCACCCGCTGGAAGTGCGGCTGCTCGCGGAAGTAGTTGCGGTTGGCGACGAACACCGCCTGCTCGCCCGCGCGGATGCTCTCCAGGTGATAGGCGCCGAAGCCCGCCGTGTTGGTCTCCATCCAGCGCAGCGCCCAGGGATCCTCCGCGGTCGCGTGCTTCTTCACCTCGGTCGAATCGTAGATGCCGGGCACGTAGAGCGTCAGCGCGGCGAGCAGGATCATGCTCGGCGCCGAGAGCGTGAACTCCACCTCGTAGCGGCTGCGCGCCCGCACCGCCGTGACGTTCGACACATTCGCGATGAACGCGCCGGTGCGCCGCTGCGCGAAGGACTTCGCCCAGGACCACTCGACGTCCTCGGCCGTCAGCTCGTTGCCGAAGGGGCTGCGCACGCCCTGGCGCAGGCGGAACACCCAGGTCTTGCCGTCGGGCGAGGTGGTCCAGGATTCGGCGAGATGGCCCTCGATGACGTCCGGGTTGAGGTAGGGGCGGCCATTGCGGATCACCCGGCCGTAGCGCGTCAGCCCTTCGTAGACCTGCGTGACGGTCTCCTGCGTGCCGGGGCGCAGCGCGTCGCCGTCGAACCCCTCCGGCGCGCCCGGCGCCGCGACGATCAGCGTGCGGGCCGCGCCTTGCGCATGCACCGCCGGGGCGGAGAGCACGGAGCCCGCGGCGAGCGCGGCGGTTCCGGCCAACAGGTCGCGCCGTTCGAGAGCCATGGGTTGAAGCCTCCTGCTCCGCCGTTGTCGGGACGGCGGAGGTTATCGCACCGGCGGGCCGCAGGCGTAATCGTCCGAACAACTCCGCCCCCGCTTGCGCTGCGCTGCGCGCCGCGCGCTTGACGCGCGGCGGCCACGGCGCAGACTGTCCGGACAAGCACGAGGAGCGACGCATCCCATGGACGGCATGCCGACCGCACTGCTCACGCGACGCCCGGGCACGTTGCCGCCCGCGCTGCCCTGCGGCGACGCGCCGCGGCTGTGGACGCGCCATTCCATCGAGCCGCTCCGCGCCGCGCACATGGTGGACATGCCGGACGCGGCCAACCGCGAACTGCGCGCGGCGCTCGCGCATGTGCGCGCGAACGGCCTCGGCCTCGACAGCGTGGAGCAGGAGGACATCCGCCTTCCCTCGCTCGCGCGCCTCGTCGCGCGGCTGCGCGCGATGCTGGACGACGGGCCAGGCTTCTTCGTGCTGCGCGGCGTCGATCTCGCGGGCATGACCGACGAGGAGGCCGGCATCGCCGCGTGGGGCATCGCGAACTACATCGGCCGCCCGGTCCGCCAGGGGCTGCACAAGGACCGCAGGCTGTTCACCGTGACGGATGCGGGCGCGGCGAACAACGACCCGACGCGCATCGGCGCCTCCTCGCGCGAGTCCCGCCCGCACAACGACAATGCCTGCCTCGAGCCGCGGCCGCCCTGCGCCATCGGCCTGCTCTGCGTCTCCGACGCGCTCGCGGGCGGCGAATCCTGGATCGTCTCCGCCGCCACCGTGCACAACGAGATGCTGCGGCTGCGGCCGGACCTCGTGCCCGTCCTCTACCAGTGCTTCCACTTCCTGCCGCCGAAGCTGCACAGCTGGCCCGCCGGGCCGAAGACCATCGTGAAGCCGATCTTCGAACGCGCGCCGCGCTTCGACGGGCGCGGCGAGGAGATGCGCATCCACTATGCGCGCGTAATGGTGGAGCCGGGGATGGAGCTCGCCGGCACGCCGCTCACGCCGAGCCAGCGCGAGGCGCTCGACCTGCTGGACGAGCTGATCGTCCGCCCGGACCTCGGCTTCAGCCATCGGCTGAACCCGGGCGAGTTCCTGTTCGTCAACAACCTCGTCAACCTGCATGGCCGCAGCGCCTATGCCGACGATGCAGAGGGCGCAGGCAAGCGGCGCGTGCTGAAGCGGCTGTGGGTGTGGCGGCGCCACATCGGGCCGGGCGACGATCCGGCGAAGCTCGATCTCGCGGAGCTTTGCTGACGCGCGCGGCGCCCTCGCCGGGCCGGGGCGGGACGCGGCCGCCGCCGAACACGCGACACGCGCCGTTCCGGCGCAAGCCCCTGGGAGGCAGGACATGGACGCCCCACGCAATGCCATCACGCTCCGCGCCGAGGCCGCGACGGCCGAGAACACCGCGCCCTTCGGCACGCTGCTGTGCGCCGACGCCGAGGCGCCGGTGATCCGCAGCGCGTTCTACGGCGACACGCTCGCGATGAAGAAGCCCGGCCGCTTCGTCGGCGACGACACGCTGGAGTTGACGGTGGCGACGCTGAACCGCCGGCGGCTCTCGGTGTCCTGGATGGAGCGCCACTTCCTCCACACCCAGACCTTCTTCCCGCTCGGCGGGCGGCCCTTCCTGATGGTGCTGGCGCCGCCCTCGCCGGAGACGGAGATGCCCGATCTCGTCAAGGCCAAGGCGCTGCTGTTCGACGGGTCGGGGGCGCTGATGCTGCATGTCGGCACCTGGCACGAGTTCCCCTTCGCCCTGGTGGACGGATCGAGCGTGATCGTCGCCATCCGCCGCGACACGGTGCGCGACCTGAGGAACATCGTCGGCAACGAGGCGCAGGGCCCGGACCTGGACAAGAAGGACATCGTCGCCCGGGCGGGGGTGGAGATCCGCGTTGAGCTGTAGGAACCGCCCCTCGGCGGTCGCCAGCCCCCCTGGCTTCGCCGCCGCCCGTGCCGACAGCCGCGTCAACGCCAGACCTGCCGGAGCACCGCCATGCCACGCCGCCTGACCGTCGCCGCCGCCCAGCTCGGGCCCATCCAGAAGGCCGATGGCCGCGAGGTCGCCGTGCAGCGCATGGTCCGGCTGCTGGAATGGGCGCACAAGCGCGGCGCCGAGGTGGTGGTGTTCCCGGAACTGGCGCTGACCACCTTCTTCCCGCGCTGGTATCACGAGGACATCGCGGAGGCCGACCGCTGGTTCGAGACCGAGATGCCGTCCAACGCCACGGCCCCCCTGTTCGAGGCGGCGAGGAGATACGGCATCGCCTTCCACCTCGGCTATGCGGAGAAGACGCCCGAGGGGCGGCGCTTCAACACCGCGGCCTTCTTCGCGCCCTCGGGCGAGATGGTGTTCAAGTACCGCAAGGTGCACCTGCCCGGGCACAAGGAGTTCGACCCGGTGCGCAAGGTGCAGCACCTGGAGAAGCGGTATTTCGAGGTCGGCGACCTCGGCTTCCCGGTGGTGCGGGCGCCGGTCGGCTCGGTCGGGCCGGTCAATCTCGGCATGATGATCTGCAATGATCGGCGCTGGCCGGAGGCATGGCGCGTGCTTGGGCTGCAGCAGGTGGAGCTGGTCACGCTGGGCTACAACACGCCGTCCATGAACAGCGAGAACAAGGGGTTCGAGGCGCATCACCTGCGCGTGCTGCACAGCCACCTGTCGGTGCAGGCGGGGTGCTACCAGAACGCGACCTACGGCGTGGCGACGGCGAAGGCGGGCACCGAGGACGGGCATGAGCTGGCCGGCCATTCGATCATCGTCAACCCGCAGGGCGAGATCATGGCCCAGGCGACGAGCTGGGACGACGAGCTGATCGTCGCGGACTGCGACCTCGACCTCTGCGCCTTCGGACGGAAGACGGTATTCGACTTCGCACGGCACCGGCGGCCGGAGGCGTACGCGCGAATCACCGAGCAGACGGGCAGCGTGGCGCCGCCGGAGTGGGTGCCGTCGCGCTGACGGCGCGCCGCGGCTCAGCCGCCAAGCGCGATGCGCGCGGCGTCCAGCGCCGCGCGCTGTGCCGCGTCGGGCTCCGGATAGGCGAGGCCGAGGCCGCGGAGCGCCTCGCCGATCGCGGCGGCGACCACGAGGCGGGTGAACCACTTGGCGTCGGCCGGCACAACGAACCACGGCGCGTGCGGCGCGGCGGTCGCGCGGATCGCCGCCTCATAGGCGGCCATGTACTCGTCCCAGCGGGCGCGCTCGGCGATGTCGCGCGGATCGAACTTCCAGTTCTTCGCCGGGTCCTCGATGCGTTCGAGGAAGCGCCTGCGCTGCTCCTCGCGGCTGACATGCAGGAAGAACTTCAGGATCAGCGTGCCCTGGCGGGCAAGATAGGCTTCGGTCGCGGCGATGTCGGCCAGGCGTTGCTCGAACACGCGCGGGCCGCGCACCGCATCCGGCAGTTTCTGGCGCGCGAGGATGTCCTCGTGCACGCGCACCACCAGCACCTCCTCGTACCAGGAGCGGTTATGGATGCCGATCATGCCGCGCGCGGGCAGTTCCCGCATGTGGCGCCAGAGGAAGTCGTGGTCGAGTTCCGTCGCGGTCGGCGCCTTGAAGGAGACGACGTGGCAGCCCTGCGGGTTGACGCCGCTGAACACATGCTTGATGGCGGAATCCTTCCCCGCCGCGTCCATCGCCTGGAAGATGATGAGCACGCTCCAGCGGTCCTGCGCGTAGAGCATGTCCTGAAGCCGCGCGAGATCGGCGACGCCCTGCGCGAGCAGCGCCTTCGCCTGCTGCTTGCCGATGTCGAGGCCGGCGGTGTCGCCCGGATCGTGGCGGGAGAGGCGGAACTGCCCGCCGTCCTCGACGCGGCTGCGGGCGAGCAGTTCCTTGATGCCGTCCATGGCGTCACCTCCGGGGCAGCAGCATCCACGCGACCGCCGCGGCCTGGACTGCGAGCGAGAGGCCGAGCGCCCAGGCATAGCCGGCCGGGTGCCAGCCGCCCGTCGCCGTGCGCGGCCAGAGGTCGAGCACCCAGCCGATCGCGTTCTGCAGCAGGAACACGAGGCAGAGCATGGAGAAATTGATGGCGGTGGCGACGCGGCCCTGCATCTCCGGCCCGAACTCGCGCCCGATCGCGGCGTAGCCGGGCGGCCCGCCGCCGACGCAGAAGCCGACGACCGCCCAGGCGGCCATCAGCAGCGGCACGCCGGAGGCCGGCGCCAGGATCATGCACAGCTGCACCGCAGCCAGCGTGCCGAGCGCCGCGAGGGTGGACAGCATGGGGTGCCGTCCCCGGCTGGTGAGGCCGCTCGCCGCCTGGCCGAGCAGCAGGCTGCCGAACATCAGGCCGACGGCGTAGCAGAGCAGCACGAGCGCCCGGTCCGCGTCGCCGAGCCCGGCCGCGTCGCGCAGCCACGGCCCCGCCCACAGCCCCTGGTAGGTGAAGCCGAAGGCGGAGAGCGAGCAGATCGCCGGCGCGTAGCGCAGGAAGGCCGGGTGGGCGAACACGCGCGCGAAGGCGATGAGGTCGTCCGACAGGCGGCGCTTCTCGCGCCTCGGCGCGGAGGGCACGGCGAGGGCGAGCCACAGCGCGACGATCAGCGCGAGTGCGGCCAGCGCCAGGAACACGCCGCGCCAGCCGATCATCGGCAGCGCCCATTGCGCCGGCACCGTCGCCACCACGCCGCCGAAGGCGCCGATGAACACGCCCGCACCCGAGAGCGCCGCGATCCGATCGCGCGCGAACCACTGGGAGGCCGCCTTGATCATCGCGATCAGCCCCGCAGACACGCCGATTCCGGTGACGAAGCGGCCGAAGGCGAGCAGCCACGGGTCGTTCGCCAGGGCTGCGAGCGAGAAGCCCGTCGCCGCGACCAGCGCCAGCGCCGTCTGCACGCGGCGCACACCCCAGAGGTCGAGCGCGAGGCCGACCGGCAGCTGCGCCAGCGCATAGCCGGCGAAGAAGGTGGCGGCGAGCAGCCCGAGCTCGGACGCCGACAGCCCGAACTCCAGCGCGATCAGCGGCGCGAGCAGTGCCATCGCCGCCCGCGCCGCCTGGTTGGTGAAGTTCAGCGCGGCGAGCGGCAGGAAGATGCGGGCGAACAGCATCAGCGCCCGAGCCTGAACCGCGCCGAGATCGGGCAATGGTCGGACAGCGTGTCGCGTCCGTTCGGATGCGCCTCGGGCAGCGGGACCATGCGGACGCTGCGGGCATCCAGCCAGCCGCGCGCGGCGCCGCCGGCCAGGATGTGGTCGATCAACGGCCGGTCGGCGCCCCAGCAGCGGTCGCGCTGGCCTTCGGTGGCGAGGGTCAGCGGCGCCTCGGCGGCGAGCAGGGCGAACAGCGGGTCGTCGCGGTCCAGGCGGCGGTTGAAGTCGCCGGCGATGACGAAGGCCTCGCCGGCGGCGCGGCGGGCGGCGATCCACCGGGCGAGATATCCGCCCTGGCGCAGCAATTCCTCGCACTGGGCGGATCGGCCGGCCAGCCGCCCCTCGGCGCAACCGGCGCGCAGGTGAATGGAGAGAAGGCGCAGCCGCCGACCGCCCGCCTCCACCGTGATGTCGGCGCCGCGGCGGAGGGAGAAGCGGGCGGTGGGGCGGAGGTCGAGCTCCGCGAGGTCAGGGTTCTGCGTCACGCGCAGCGCCCGGCGCACCGCGAAGCCGGCGCGCTGCACGTCCTGCTCCTGCGGGAAGAAGAAGGCGTAGCGCGTGGCGTCGAACACGCGGGCGGCGGCGAGAGGGCCGTCCACCTCCTGGAAGGCGACGATGTCGGCGTCGAGCGACAGGGCGATGCGTTGCAGCGCCGCGTAATCGGCCGGGCCGCGTCGGACCAGTTCGCCCGGCAGGTCGGGGTGGCCGGGGGGCTTGCCCGTCAGCCAGGCGATGTTCCACGCGACGAGGGTGAGGTCGGCGGCCCGCGCCGGCAGGGCGGCCAGCAGGACGAGCAGCAGGAAGAGGACGCGCATCGGGCGAAGGCTAGCCCGGGCCCGGGGGGCTGTCCCGCCCGACGTCGCGGGGCCGGGCATGCGCGGGCGGCGCGGCGCGCCACGCCTGGACCAGCCAGGCGACCTGCGCCGCGCCGGCGGCCGCCAGCGCCGCGCCGATCCAGGCCCAGCCGGCGCCGGCCAGCGCGGCGCGCAACGCGAGCAGCAGGCAGGCGCCGGACAACAGCCCGAGGCCGAGCGGCGCGAGGCCGGGGCCTCGCCCGGCGACGCGCCTGAGCGCCCAGAGCGCGGCCGCTTCCAGGGCGAGCATGGCGAGCGCGAGATCGGCGACGCGGCCCGACGCGAAGAACCCCTCCATCGCTCAGAACGCCGCGTTGAGACGGACGACGGCGAGGTTCAGCACGCCGGCGAAGCCGACCCAGAGCAGGTAGGGGAGCAGCAGCCAGCGCGCGACGGGCGCGTGGCGGCCGGCGAGCCAGATCAGCGAGGCGACCGAGAGGAACAGGAACACCACCTCGATCAGCGCCCAGTCGGGGCGGCGGAGGCCGAAGAACAGCAGGCTCCAGAGCACGTTCAGGAAGCCGTTGGCGGCGAAGGCGACGAGCAGCCAGTCGCGCTGCGCCCCTGGCGGCGCGGCGCGCCAGGAGGTGACGCCGGCCATCGCCGTCAGCGCGTAGATCAGCGTCCAGGCCGGGGCGAACAGCCAGTCGGGCGGCTGGAACCAGGGTTTCTCCAGCGCCTGGTACCAGGGGCCGGTGTCGGTGACGCCGCCGCCGATGATGGCGACGAGGAGCGCCGCGCCGGCCGCCCAGGCGACGGGTTTCCAACGCGCCGTCATGCGGCCCGCGGGTTGCGCCGCCAGATCGAGAGGTTCAGCACGGCCGCGAAGGACACCCAGGCGAGATAGGGCGCGAGCAGGGAGGCGGCGAGCGCGCTGACGGGCGCGAAGGCGGCGATGGTCGCGGCGATCGAGGCCCAGAGCAGCAGGATCCAGCCGAAGGCCAGATCCGGCCGGCGCAGGCCGAAGAACACCCAGGACCAGCCCGCGTTGATGACGAGGTGGACCGACCAGACGATGAGGGCGGTGCCGAAGCCCGCCGCCTGCCATGCCAGCCAGGCGGACACCGCGATCAGCGTGTAGAGCACGGCCCAGGCCGGGCCGAACAGCCAGTTCGGCGGACGCCAGGGCGGCTTCGACAGGCCCTCGTACCAGGCGCCGGGCCTGAAGATCGCGCCCGTCGAGGCGGCGGCGAAGCAGGCGCCGAGGAAGCCGAGCAGCGGCAGGATGTCCATCTCTTCGCTATGGCGGATGCGGGCGGTCGCTGTCGAGCCTCTTGCGGCGCGCGCGGGCGGGCCGACCTGACGCGCATGGACACGCACACCGTCGCCGAGTTCGAGTGGGCGATCCTGCTGCTGCTGGTGCTGGCGCTGGCGCTGTGGGAGCTGTGGCGCACGCGGCGGGCGATCCGCCGCGCTCGGAAGCGCGAGCGCGGCTGATTGGCGAGGGCCGTGCCTGGCGCCCGCCGCGGCGGCGCGTGCTCAGGCCAGGGCGACGGTGAAGTTGGCCGTGGTCTTCGCCCGCACCTCGTCCAGCGTGACGCCGGGGGCCATCTCGACGAGGCGCATGTCGGCCGGCCCCTTGCGCGCGAGCGTGAACACCGCGAGGTCGGTCACCACCATGTCCACCACCCGCTGTCCGGTCAGCGGCAGGGTGCAGGCGGGCAGCAGCTTTGGCTGGCCGCCGGCGATGTGCTCCATCACCACGATCACCCGCTTCACCCCGGCGACGAGGTCCATCGCCCCGCCCATGCCTTTCACCATCTTCCCCGGGATCATCCAGTTCGCGAGGTCGCCGTTCTCCGCCACCTGCAGCGCGCCGAGGATCGAGAGGTCTATGTGCCCGCCGCGGATCATCGCGAAGGATGTGGCGGAGTCGAAGAAGGAGGTGGTCGGCAGGGCGGTGACGGTCTGCTTGCCGGCGTTGATCAGGTCCGGGTCCTCCTCGCCCTCGTAGGGGAAGGGGCCCATGCCGAGCATGCCGTTCTCGCTTTGCAGCTGCACCGTCATACCGGGCGGGATGTGGTTGGCGACCAGCGTCGGGATGCCGATGCCGAGGTTGACGTAGAAGCCGTCCTGCAGCTCGCTGGCGGCGCGGGCGGCCATCTGGTCGCGGGTCCAGGGCATGGGTCAGACCTCCTCGCCCGCGGCGGCGGCGGCTTCGCGCTTGCGCACCGTGCGCTGCTCGATCTTCTTCTCGTAGCCGGGCGGCAGCGGGACGATGCGCTTCACGTAGATGCCCGGGGTGTGGATGTGGTCGGGGTCGAGCTGCCCCGGCTCCACCAGGTGTTCCACCTGCGCCACCGTGACGCGCGCCGCGGTCGCCATGATCGGGTTGAAGTTGCGCGCCGTCTTCCGGTAGACGAGGTTGCCTTCGGTGTCGCCCATCCAGGCGTGGACGATGGCGAGGTCGGCGAAGATGCCGCGTTCCATCACGTAGGTCTCGCCGTCGAACTCGCGGGTTTCCTTGCCCTTGGCGACCTCGGTGCCGACGCCGGTGCGGGTGAAGAAGGCCGGGATGCCGGCGCCGCCGGCGCGGATTCGTTCGGCGAGCGTGCCTTGCGGGTTGAACTCGATCTCGAGTTCGCCGGCCAGGAACTGCCTGGCGAAGGTCGCGTTCTCGCCGACATAGGAGGAGATCATCTTCCGGACCTGCCGCGTCTCCAGCAGCAGGCCGAGGCCCGCGCCGTCCACGCCGGCGTTGTTGGAGACGATGGTCAGGTCCTTCACGCCCGAGTCGCGGATGGCCTCGATCAGCGCCGCCGGGATGCCGCAGAGGCCGAAGCCGCCCGAGTGGATCAGCATGCCGTCGCGCAGCAGCCCGGCGAGCGCCGCCGTCGCATCCCTGTAGACCTTGCGCATCCTCGGTCCTTCCTGCTCAAGCGGGCCGAACCTAGTCAGCGCGGACAGCCGGGGGAAGGGGGTTGCGGAGGGTGCGCGGCGCGGCTATAGGCCGCCTCCTCCCCGGGGGGCCATAGCTCAGTTGGGAGAGCGCCTGAATGGCATTCAGGAGGTCAGGGGTTCGACTCCCCTTGGCTCCACCACCCGGACGCGGCGCCCGTTCGTGCCTTGGAAGCGCGCCTCCGGGCGGCAGCACGGCGTCGGTCGCATCGCGCCGTCGCGTCCTGCCTCCGCCGGTCTCCTCTGGCCTCGCCGCCCGCCGGGGCTGCGCCCGCACCGCGCCACGGGGGTCTCGGCCGCGTTGCCAGCCGCGCATGCGCGGGAGACGATGCCGCGCATGGTCCAAGCCGCCGACCCGCTCCTGCCGCCTGCGCCGCATCGGCTCGCCACCATCCTGCCCGTCGCCGACACGGTGGCGGCGCGCGTCACCATGGCCATGCCGCGCGGCCTCGGCGTCGCGCCGCTGGTCACCGGCGCGGCGAAGCGCGGCGCGGACGATCCGTTCCTGTGCCGCCACGACATGCACGGCCCGCTCGCCGCCGCGGAACTGCTGCCCGGCGCGCGGCCCGCGCTGGCCGCCACGCGCATCGCGCTGATCGGCCCGCAGGACCGGGCCTGCGCCCGCCGCGCCGCGCGCGCCCCGGCCGAGGCCGGCATCGAGACCGGTACGGAGGAGCATCTCGGCATCGCCGAGCCCCTCGCTTTCGCCGCCCCGGACGCGAAGACCCTCTCCGGCATGGCGCGCCGCGCCGCGCAGGCCCCTGGCGTCGGGCCGGTCGCCGGGCGGAACGCCGCCTGCGCCGCCGCCCCGCTCGAAGCGGAGCTCGGCCTGCCCTTCGTGGATGCGGCGGCGCTCGGACCCTGGGCCGGGCTCCGCGCCGCCTGCATCGGCGCCTCGCCCCGCCCGCAGTGGCGCCGCCCGTCCACCCGAGCCAGGACGGCCTGACCGATGCTGCCCGGAGGCATGCCCCCCACGACCCGCGACCTGGCCGGCCACGGCCCGGCGCCGCCCCGGCTCCGCTGGCCCGGCGACGCGCGGCTCGCCCTTTCCTTCGTCGTCAACGTCGAGGAAGGCGCCGAACTCTCGCTGGCCAGCGGCGACGCCCGCAACGAAAGCATCTACGAAGCGCGCGAGGAGGTTGAGGGCCACCCCGACCCCTGCATGGAAAGCCACTTCGCCTATGGCAGCCGCGCCGGGCTCTGGCGCATCCTCGACCTGTTCGACGCCTACGGCACCAAGGCCACCTTCTCCGCCTGCGGCCGCGCCGTCGCCGCAACCCCCGTCCTCGCCGCCGCCCCCGCCGCCCGCGGCCACGAAATCTCGGCGCATGGCTGGCGCTGGGAACGCCACGCCGGCATGGCGGAGGCGACCGAACGCGCCGTCATCGCCGCCACCGTCGCCGCCATCGCGCGCGCCGCCGGCACCCGCCCCGTCGGCTGGCACACCCGCAGCGCCAGCAGCGTGAACACCCGCCGCCTGCTGCTGGAGGAGGGCGGCTTCCTCTACGATTCCGACTGCTACGACGACGACATCCCGCGCAGCATCGCCCGCCCCGGTGGCGGCCGCCACGTCCTCCTCCCCTACGCCTTCGACACCAACGACTTGCGCTTCGCCCCCGGCGGCGGCTTCGTGCAGCCGGAGGATTTCGCGCGCTACTGCGTCTCGGCGATCGGCTGGCTGCTGCGCGAGGGCCGAACCGCCCCGCGCATGCTCTCGATCGGCCTGCATCTCCGCATCATCGGCCGACCCGCGCGGATGCCCGGGCTGGAGGCGATCCTTGCGCATGTTGCCCGAACGCCGGGCATCTGGGTGGCGCGCCGACGCGACATCGCCGCGCACTGGCTGGCGGAGGAAGGGCGCTGATGCGGATCCTGGTCGTCAACTCCAACACGACGGAGAGCGTCACCGCCCGCATCGCCGACGCCGCCCGCGCCGCTGCCTCCCCCGGCACGGAGATCGAGGCGGCGACCGCCCCCTTCGGCCTGCCGCTGATCGTCAGCCGCGCCGACTGGCTGGTGGCGGGCCCGGCGACCCTCGCGGCCCTCGCGGCCCGCCGCGGCGCCTACGACGCCGCGATCATCGCCTGCTTCGGCGACCCGGGGCTCGATGCGGCGAAGGAACTGCTCGACGTGCCCGTGCTCGGCATCAGCGAGGCCGCCTTCCACGCCGCCGCCATGCTCGGCCGACGCTTCGGCATCGTCAGCTTCACCGCCGCGCTCCGCCCGATGTTCGAGGACTGCCTGGCGCATCACGGCTTGGCCGCCCGCTGCACCGGCTTCCGCATGGGCCCAGCCTTCGCCGGCGACCCGGGGCGCGTCGCCGAGGAACGCGCTGGCCTCCTCGCCGCCCTTTGCCGCGAGGCGGTGGAGCCGGACGGGGCCGAGGCGGTGATCCTCGCCGGCGGTCCGCTCGCCGGCCTCGCCCCGGTGATCGCGCCCGAGGTCCCGGTGCCGCTGGTGGACGGCACGGCGGCCGCGGTGCGGCTGGCGGAGGCACTGGTCGGCCTCGCCCCGCCCAGCGCTGCGCGCCCCCGCCGCGCGCGGGCGCTGACGGGCTTCGCCCCAGGCCTCGGCGACCTGTACGGCGGCTAGAGCGGTTTCCACACGAGCGGAAACCGCTCTCGCCGATCCTCACGAGCATCTTCACGCACACGGCTGAGTCCAGCCGTGTGCGATCTGCTCTAGCCCGGATATCTCACCAGAGGTGGTTGCATCGGGGCTCCGAGTCGGCGAAAGTTCTTGTGTGACAAAGACTTACCGCGACGCGGAGGAGGTCCCCGATGGCGACAGAGTGTAGCCCGGCGCGGT
>Ga0272446_1001716_pt1 | contig 31317 bp, 23 predicted proteins | sample YNPCB0061_FD_194587 | JGI IMG/M metagenome (GOLD analysis project Ga0272446, IMG submission 194587) | Hot spring microbial mat communities from Yellowstone National Park, WY, United States - YNP-CB-006-1 | ecosystem: Environmental > Aquatic > Thermal springs > Hot (42-90C) > Sediment | place...
GGTATCGTTGCAATCTTGGTTGTTGTTTACATAGCTACCCACAGGCTTATTACATTGAGTTGCAAAAACTGCTCCTGCTCCAAAGCCATCTCCATCGTTATCCGCATACCATTTGGTATTAGGATTGATAGAAGCATCGTTGTCATTGCAATCTGTACTATTAGCTACATAGCCACTTGGCATCGTACAAGCAACTATTGTATTACTTGGATTGCCAAATCCGTCACCATCTGCATCGCGATACCATACAGCGGTTGGCTTATTATTAGCATCGTTATCATCACAGTCCCCTCCTTGCCTAACATATCCTGCGGGTTGAGTACACTGGATTTTAGTATCTGCATTGTTCCCAAATCCGTCACCATCTGCATCGCGATACCATACTGTCAAAGGATTAATACCAGCATCATTATCATTGCAATCTGTATTATTCAAGACATAACCCGCAGGTTGGGTACAAGACTGTACTCTTAGAGCAGTACTTGGATTGCCAAATCCGTCTCCGTCTGCATCGCGATACCAAAAAGTTTGTGGATTAATCGCCTGATTTTCGTCATCGCAATCTAAGTCGTTATCCACATAGCCTGCTGGGGCTTCGCAAGACTGCACGCTTACAAGAGCATTACCATAACCATCATCATCATCATCTAAGTACCATACTCTATTAGGGGTTGCCGAGGCATCGCTGTCATCACAGTCTTGATTATTTTCTACATATCCATTTGGCTTAATGCAAGCTCTTACAAACTCACTGCTACTACCAAAGCCGTCTCCATCTGCATCGCGATACCATACTGTTTCTGGATTTATCTCAGGGTTATTATCATTGCAATCTGTATTATTAGCAACGTAGCCATCTGGCTTTGTACAAGATTGCAGTGATTGGCTTGGATTACCAAAACCATCTTCGTCATTATCAGCATACCATGTAGGTATTACTTGTGAAGGATTGTAAACATTAGGACAGTTATCTGTTCCATTTGATACATAGCCGTTGGGCTGTAAGCAAGCTGTAATTGAACTGCTAGGGTCTCCAAAACCATCTCCGTCTTGGTCTCTGTACCATACAGGTATGGCTTGGCTTGGATTGAAAACAGTAGGACAGGTATCTATGTTATCAGGAATACCATCTCCGTCTGCATCATTAGGAGCGGCAACCGTGAGGATAAAATCGGTAGAAGCAGACTTGCCTCCGGGGTCGGTAGCAGTTACTCTAATTGGGTATGCTCCTATCACACTTGCTGTACTTACATCAAATCTTCTTTGCACGCTGGTAAAAGTGAGCCAAGCGGGCAAAGGATTACCATTAGTAAGCGTTGCTGTATAAGTGAGTGGGTCGCCGTCTATATCTACGAAAGTATTAGCAGCAAAGGTAAAATTAGTTGCTACTCCTTGTGTTACAGTACGATTAGGAATAGGATTAGATACAATAGGCGAGTTATTAACTGATGGTTGGAAAGAGTGAATTTGTATGGCGTTGATAACAGGGTTGTCCTTACTACCCTTAACAAAGCTAATGTTCAGCTGACCATCTGTAACATTTACATAAAAAGTTCTACGAATAGCAATATATCTACCGCCTGCCGTCGCAAACATATCAAAATTACTCAGCACTCTCTGCCCTTCTATATCTACATGGAACAAGCGAGCATTTACAGCATTTTGGAACATTTCTGCGAAGTGCAGTACTACGATGTATCTTCCATTGGTAACTGTTCTGTTAAAATGGAAAGTATTAGAACTCCAAGCGTATCTTTGATATATGGCTTGGTCGTACCCGCCTGTATTAGTAACAGCAAAGGCTTGATTGCTTCCAGATATTGTTGCTGGGCTAGTAGGGATAAAACTTGCGGCATTGCCAAGTGAAAAACTAACCCCATTAGTGGTTATCGCCGGCCCACTTGCATTTAAGGCAAAAAGCAAAGGATGGTCTAAGGGGTTTGGACAAGGAGAAGTCCCAATGACCACATTACGAGTAGTGCTACACCCTGTTGCATCGGTAACTGTAACAAAGATATTATTAGAGGCAGGTAGTCCAGAAGCTATAGTTCCTGTCAAATTTTCGTCATGACTCCAAGTTACTGTATAAGGGGCTACTCCGCCAGTAATATTACTTACTACTACGCTACCATCATTACCAAAACAAGTAGCATTAGTAATAGAGGTAGTAAATTGTATATTAGAAACCCGCTGTCCTATGGTAAATACATTAAATACTTCACAACCATTAGTAACATTTTCTTTGACATAGAAACTATAAGTACCGGGAGGAATATTAATAAACAGTGGAGAAGTTTGGTATGCTCCAAATTTGCCCATCTTGTATAGCAAGGGATTGCTTGTATTGCTTGCTTCTAACTCTAATGAACCTCCAATATTGCCAGAACATGAGGCTAAGGTAATATTTTTGGCTGTCAAAGTAATAGGAGTATTCGTATCAAATCTATATATTTCTATACCACTGATGGCAGGACGATTGACTTGCGACTTTACTTCTAAGTTAAGTGTTCCATCACTAACAGGAACGATAAAATCTTTAACCAAAGCATGTTTAAATCCTACTTCTTTGAAAATATCAAAGCCTACAAGTACAGGATTATTTTCAAGATAAATATCATTTACTCTTTGCCCACTTCTGCTAAAGAAGTTTTCTGCAAAGTGTATTCTTACCCAATATACTCCATTAGGAAGGTTCTGATTAGTAGGAGTTTTAAACTCATATCGGTAACCCACTAAGTCTGTATTGGTGGACATGTAAGAGCGATACAGGGCATCATCTTCTGTAGCATGTATTTGCGTACTTACATCAGTGATATTATCGAGTTTAAAATTTGTGCTTTTTCTAAAAGGCTGGTCTGGTACCCAAGTTTTTCCATTGATAACCATATTACCATCTGCCGTATTTCTTGCAAATTTGATTCTATGGATTAAGTTAGAGGTATAACAAGGTGTTTTAGCTAAGCCATACAAAGGCACTCGCAAAGGAGAATTTGCGCTGTTGTAGTGGATTAATAAATCTGCGTTTTTCAAACCTATGAGTTTAGGATTGAACCTTATGCTCATGGTGGTAGTTTCCTGAGGCAATAAAGTCGTTTTTGCAGGGAGCGAAGTACCAAACTCATCTGCAGTTGCCCCGACAATTTCCACACGTGAAATAATGATGTTTGGGTCAGAAGAACCATCAGGGTAGCCTGCTAAACCTCCATTTTTGAGTGTAAGATTGATAGTTGTACTGCTCCCTACATCTCTGGCAACATCATTACTGCTAAAATCTATATGCTGAACGTTAGTAAGTAAAGGAGAGGAATAAGCCGAACCAAACTCTGGACGGATATTAGACACTACGAAGGCATCATCATTATAATCAAAATTAGAATTGGCACTAAGATAGTCATGCGACATGATAAAAGTATTAGGGACTATATCTCCTTTGGCATTTCTTAGCCTCCAAACCCTTACACCAACTAAGCCATTAAAATTTAGTGTCCTATCTGTATATTCATTAACAAAACTCATAATAAAAGGTACATCATCTCCATTGAAAACTGGATTGAATGTGGCTTCTGCAGGGTCTCCAAAATTACCTTTGGTAGGATTGTAGGCTGTTACATTTCTTCTTGGTAGCAAAGATTGTCCGTCTGCGGCGGCATGACTGGTCAAGCGAACCCTTGTAGTTCTTGGCTGCCCTTTGCGATGCCAAAAACTACTCGCTCCACTCACGCAGCAATTGTGATAAGCGGCAAGTTGCCTGATATACACAGGTTTGTCTTTATCTGCTCTTACATAAGCCGCAGATATAATCTCATCTGCAATAGGTGTAGCGATGCTTCCATGCCTTGTAGAGGCAAAACCTGTAGCTGTTTTCAAGCCAAAAGCATCGATGATTTCATTGATATTGGGCTCCATGTTGTTTTCATCAAAAAGTTGCCACAAGCCATGCAGATAAATAGTCTTATGAGGCCATTGTTCTACGTCATTGGACTCTATAGTCAAGGTTTCGTGCATAACCATACGAGCATAATCTCTTGCCGCTGGGTTCGTTCCTCCCTGAGTAGCGATAAATCTTATCTGTACGTTGATGAATTTGTCTGGAGCAATGCTTGCTGGCAAATGCGTATTAGGATTAAAAGGCTGTTCGTTGAATCTGAAAATTTCAAATCTACTTGGGTCAGAAATGGTGAGTTTTGAAATAATCAGATTGCCGACACCGTTGTTGTGCAACCTAAGTGTTACAATATCATGCATTCCACCGGGTCCAGTCCCGAAGTTAGGTACAAAATTTTGTATTCTTGAAAATGTCAAATGGTCATCCTCGGGGAATCCATCCATATTTTGCGCATACAATTTAGCACCATTAGAGGGTACTCTAATTACTATGACTGTGTATTCATGAGTAGTAATTACTTGGCTAGTCGCCGTAGTTACCCTTCCGATTAGCTTATACGTACCCGGTTCGTCTATAATGATAGCCCCTAAATAATCTCTGAAACTGCTTCCATTGACGCTATATTGGGTAGAAACCACATTTAGGCTTGGATTGAGTATATTAATTCTTGCTGTTACTCTATTGCGATATACATTAGGCTCTTGCATAACCCCTTCAAAAGTAATGTTGATATTTTGAGGTACTCTTAACAGAGTAATCGTAGCTATGCCATTGTTATCTCTGTCATATTCAGAAACATAGATATTACCCGTGGTGGGGTCTTCTGTAAGCTCGAGAGGGTTGTCAAAAGTAGTCATTCCTTGCAAGCCTGTAGTGGCTCTTATAATATCTTTGGTGGTAGCATCAGGTTCTAAAACAATCAAATCGCTTCCTCCACTAAACCTTGCTACGATGATTTTATTTTTTAGGATACCCCCAAAAGCAGCATCATTTTTATACTCTATCACCCCGTTAGGAGATTTATTGAACTCAAAATCATAAGATGCGCCTCGGTAATTGATGTCTGGGATAATATTCACGGGGAGTTTGGGGTTATCAATAGAACCTCTATTCATTACATACTCTCCTCTAAGTGGGTTAGGATGTCCGTAATATCCTACATATCTTTGAATTGGAGTAGTACCTGTTTTTAAAGGCAATTTGAATAGCCAATCTCTTTGCACTGGCGCCCCCGTAGTCGCAGGAATTACAGGACCACTATAAAATGTTCCATCAGGTCTGCGTGTGCCATTTACTGAGGCAGGTGTGTTCCCACCCGCCGCTGTTCCATTGGTAGGGGCGTACAAAAAGCCGTTAGAGTGCCATAATAAATCGTAGGTATTGCGCAAGCCACTTGCATAAATAGTTAGCGGAGCATCATTTGCATAAGGATTATAAGTACCATCTGACATAGTAAGTGAACTAATACTTGCTGCATTAATGATACTAATGTTTGAGGTAGTTTTTGCGTCAAGGGGCTTAACAGTTAATTTTTGTAAATCTAATCTAAGAATAGCCCCACTTAACAAATGCTCGGGACGCATTCCCCATACGGCATCAGGGTCGCCTGCTGCATTATTGCTTCCTTGTGCAATGTATAAAGCACCATCTGGACCGAAGACCAAACTATTAGTAAGGTGGTCTTTGGTAGCTCTGGGCAAATTAATCACTAAATCCTCGACTACTTCTAAATTAGCCCCAGAGAGTTTAGTAATTTTCCCGTCCCACTCAGGACCGTTTTCTATGGTAGGAGAGCTATGCGTAACATAAGCAACTAAGTTAGTAGCAGTAGCATCAGGAGCAAAGGTTAAGCCCATGATAAATCTTGCACTGTTTCCATTGGCTTTGTATATAGAATTTAAGACCTGTTTTTGATAAAGTGTACCATCACCATTGACTGACCAACGAGTAATTGTGCCGTCCATGCCAGAGGCATAAAGTTTGCCATCAGGACCGAAAATAAGGGTGGGATATCTTCCTAAAGCAGTAGAACCTAAGTTTACTTTGTCAAATTTTACCGAGGATAAATCCGTTCCTGTTGAGGGAGGGGTTGGGGGAACTCCTACTCTAAACAAGGCATTAAAAGGAATAAATGGTGTTCCCTGAGTGGTGGTTACTCCATCAGTGATTACAAACTTATACCAAGTATTAGCTTGCAAAGGATTAACAGCAGTAAAGGTAATAGCATCACCGCCACCTGTATCATTAATAGAAGAAGCTAAAACATCTTCTACTTGATTCCCGCTGGCATCTAATCTAAATAATTTTACATTACTTGCATTTACAGTTGAAATTTCTATTTGTGCGTCTGTATTATCGGGGTAGATAATGCTATTAGCCGATACTGAAAAAGGAAAGATTAGACTCACATTAGTTTGTCCACTTGCAGGCGAGGAGGCGGCAATATAAGGTCGAGTACCTCCTATTATATCTAAGGTAACGTTCATTGTAGCTGATTGATAACCGCTTGCTGAGAATGTAACGGTGCTAGTATATTGCCCAACACCAAGACCAGTAGCATCTATTACGAAAGAGAACTCTGGACTTCCGCCCATTACATGGGAGTAGTTATTTAAAGGATTGCCTCCTTTCTTTATCCAAGTAGTTAAACTATTGTTAGGATTTCTTGCATCTATATTGATAGTAATTGATTGATTATTAGACGTTCCTATATCTATACTACTATTGATTATCTGATTCTGAGGAATAGAAAACGAAAGATTATTTGATGATAAAATAATATTAGGATTGATAGTGGTAACTGAAAAATCATCAAAGTTATATACTCTTTGGCTGGTAGCGTTTCTATGAGAAGCATAAATTCCTGCGAATACTGCTTTGTCAGTGCTTCCATTAATACCCGTTACAGTCTTACCATTTAAAATATTATTACTGATGTTATTTATTTTTACTAATTGAGAAAAAGTAACTCCGTTATTAGTACTATAAAATCCTGTAATGCTTCTTTCTATGGGATTAACTACCATTTTTAAAATAATGCTTCCGCCAGCCGCTACTACGTTATTTAAAGCACTTCCTGTATTAGTATTCACATTATTCAGTTCATATACCATTTCTATATCATGCGATAAATTAGCATCTCTCGATGTAACATCTAATTTGATATAATTTCCTTCATCTATCCCAAACCACAGCCCTGCCTGCTCAAAAGTACTGCTAGTAATAGTGGGGAGATTGACTAACTTAGTCGTTATCTCAAAATTATGGCTTGAAGAGGGTTCTAATGCTACTCCGAGTGCATTGATTTGGCTATTGACTGTATTGATAGCTAATCCGTTAGTAGTAGTAATACTTAATAATCCACTGTTTACACTAATTCTTGTGGGGTCGTATCCTTTGGCATTGGGTACTGTACCTCCACCATTAGTAGGTCGGTCCACCATAGTAAAACCCGTATTCCCCATTCCTCCTTCACTCCCATTAAAGGTGAGAGAGTAGGGGGTGCTTACTTTGAGTTGGTTACAGTTCAGCGTACTAATGTCGGGACATTGGGCAAATACAGCGTATCCTGATAAATAAATTATCAACGATATTAAAAATGATACTTTGTGTGTGAAATTTCTCATATCAAAAAGATTTAGCACCACTTAGGTTTAGAAAACGGTATCGTAATATGTAGTAGTAAGAGATATAATATGGAAATATATAGTATAATTATCTTTTCATATAAATTGTGAAATTTCATAGTAAAACCTGAAAATTCTGAACAAATATAATACACTAATTTTTCTTGTAATAATTTATGAGGAGTTTTTTAAAGAAAAAGCCTAAAAAAGTTTATATAATTATACTTTTTCTAAAAATAATCTAATTGTGAAAATACTTTTAACAATTTTATTTGATGATGTATTATTAGATATTTCATAAAGTCTCCATAAAATATTTTTTACAATGCAGAAACCTAAAAGCCAAAATATGCGTAATAATCACTTCTGACCTAATATTCACATCTTCATTGTTAGTTACGGCATAACAAAGGCATTAACAGGTATATATAAATAATACAATTTTTAGCTTAGATTAGTACAAATAAATACTAAAAGTAAAATAGTACTTTTCTAATATAAAATATTAAAAAATATATTTTTTCCTCTTTTGTTTAGGCTTGCTTTTTTTGTATTTAAAGAGAAAAAAACATGCACAATCATAAAAAATATTACTTATGTTTGATAAATTTTTAGGAAAGCACTATACAATAAATTGAGGGAAGACGAATATTTTGTCTTGCATGAAATCCTTGGGCGTGATAGAGAAAAAGAGTTCATCAAACTAAGCTTATTTTTTGCTAATCATAAATTTTGAAATAAAATAATAATTTTGCCTACTTTTTGCTCATTTTCTAAACCTTTACCTAAATTTAAAGTATCTTACAGATGACCATTCAAAAATTATCTATTGTTATTCCTGCCTATAATGAAGGTAGAACTATTCATCTTATTCTCAACAAAATCAAAGAAGTAAACTTAATAAATAATATTTCCAAAGAAGTTATTATCGTCAATGACTGCTCAAAAGACAATACAGAAGAAGCTATCCTAAAATATATATTAGAAAATCAAGAACTTGATATACAGTATTTTAAGCATGAAAAGAATCAAGGCAAGGGAGCGGCACTGCATACAGGCATATCCAAAGCTACAGGAGAATACCTCGTTATCCAAGATGCAGATTTAGAATACGACCCGCAAGAATACAATATCTTACTCATGCCCGTAGTCCAAGGAGTGGCAGATGTAGTCTATGGCTCTCGATTTGCAGGGGGCAATCCGCACCGAATTTTATTTTTTTGGCATACTATCGGTAATAAATTTTTAACTTTTCTTTCTAATATGTTTACCAACCTTAACTTGACGGATATGGAAACCTGCTATAAAATGTTTAGAACAGAAACAATACAAAGCCTTGACTTGAAAGAGAAAAGATTTGGATTTGAGCCAGAGGTAACAGCAAAAATTGCTCGCGTACCCAAAATACGTATTTATGAAGTAGGTATTTCCTATTATGGACGTACTTATGAAGAGGGGAAAAAAATTGGTTGGAAAGACGGATTTCGAGCTATTTACTGTATATTAAAATATAATTTATTTAGCAAAAAAACTTTTAAGTCATGAGCGAAATCAGCATCACTATCTTTGTCAAATTTATCAAATTTATCGTAGTGGGTGTAAATGGAATGATAGTAGATTTTACGGCTACTTATTTTGTCAAAGATAAATTGCAGTGGAATAAATATATTGCCAATACCATCGGTTTCTTTATGGGCGCAACCAACGTTTATTTTATCAATAGAGTACTTACTTTCGAGAGCAACAACCAAGACGTTTTTATTGAGTACAGCAAATTTATTTCTATATATGCTGTTGGTCTTATTATCAACAATTTGGTGGTTTATCTTATGCACGGGAAACTCAATATAAAATTTTATATTGCCAAACTTATTGCCATAGGAATCACAGCGTTTTGGAATTTCTTTGCTAATTACTACTTTACCTTTAACTAAAAAAGTTCTTTTACAATGAAAAAAATCTTTACCAATCTCACTTTTTGGGTGCTTACTGCTATTACCATAGGGGTACTTTTAGGACATTTTAGACCAGATATAGCGCTTTATCAGGTCTTAGACGCTCCCATCAAAGGTAAACTTTTAGGACAAGAGTTTGAAATCGGTGCAACTTTCAGCGAGTTTTTAGGTAAGACTTTTATTAGCATTGTCAAACTTTTTATTAACCCTATTATTTTTCTGACCATTACAGTAGGCATAGTGAGCATGGGTAATCTGAAAAAAGTAGGCAAAGTAGGCGCTAAGGCAATTTTGTACTTCGAGGTAGTTACTACCTTTGCCCTTATTATAGGAGTTTTAGTGGCAAACCTGACTCGCCCCGGTGACGGTGTAATTACAGAGAGTATTAAGGGCGGGGATATTTCCAAATATACCAAAACGGCACAGGCATTTAGTTGGTGGCAGTTTCTCATGGACAATTCCACCCTACAAGTATTGTTTTTTTCTATTCTCTTAGGCGTCATACTGAGCAATTATCCTAAAAGACAATACATTTTGGACTTTCTCGCTCCCATTTCCAAAAAGGTTTTCTGGGCATTGCACAAGGTCATGCTTTTAGCTCCCATCGGTGCATTTGGCGGCATGGCTTTTACAATTGGCAAATACGGCATTGCCGCTTTGTTTCCTTTGGCAAAACTCATGGGAACGGTCTATGCGACTATGGCAATATTCATTTTCTTGGTACTATGGTATATTTTAAAAATGTATAAAATTAATCTCCTTGATTTTCTTAGATATATCAAAGAGGAATTGCTCATTGTGCTGGGGACTTCCTCTTCAGAAGCTGCTTTACCCTCACTGATGGAAAAATTAGAAAAAATGGGTTGCTCAAAATCCGTGGTAGGACTGGTCGTTCCTGCGGGCTACTCTTTTAACTTAGACGGCACTACGATTTACCTTTCTATGGCAGTAATTTTTTTGGCGCAAGTCTTTCATGTTCAGTTAGATATTACTCAGATTTTTACTATTATCGGGATACTTATGGTTACCTCCAAAGGCGCGGCCGGCGTAACAGGAAGCGGATTTATTGTCTTGGCATCTACGCTTACTGCTATTAAAGTAATACCCGTAGAGGGTTTGGCGTTGCTTTTGGGCGTGGACAGGTTCATGTCAGAGGCTCGTGCCATCACCAACTTTATAGGCAATGGAGTAGCTACTATATGGCTTGCTAATAACGAAAAAGAGTTCGATAGAGAAAAAATGGAACAGGTCTTAGGGCAGTCTTAGCATGCTCATTCCATAGAAACCAGTCGCAAGGCACTGTCATTTTCCGTAGTAGCTACTAACTTACTGTCAGTAAGTTTATTAATAGTAACCACATCTTCTACATCGTCCGAGAAGTGTAAAGTCAATGTTTTTCCTTCTAATTTCCATTTTCCTCTGGTTATTTGCCTGCCCTCCCAAACAATAAGCAATGTACCATTCTTTTTAAATTCAAAAGTAGTAGCACCTACATGAGGAATAAACTGCCACATTGCCTCTAAGCCGTTTCGCAAATTTTGATAATATGCTTTTTCTGAATAATTATTGGCTTTTTCTGTCAAGGAGTCTAAGATAAGGGCAGAAGACTGCATTTCTCTTACTATCTCTATGAGGTCAAACTTCCATTTCTTATCTGTAAGTTTACGAGCCTCTTGGGCTTGGGCAAAAGAAAACGTAGTAAAAGTCAGCAACAGAGATAAAAAAATAACATTAAAAAATAGTCCCGATTTCATTGGAATAGGTTAGTTTTGATGCAGAAAAATTTTCATTTATAGTCATAGTCAAGACGATAAACTTGCAAAAATCGTCGCAAAACTATGGATAATTCTTCAGAAAATTATGCTATTATCGGAAAATTGATTAGTTTTGGATTAATCTATTTTAGTATTTACTTCCTTGCCTATTTATATTATTTTTTAAAAAAACTTAGGAAAGCATATTTAGAATGAAAAACAAATCCTCATATTCTTCTTATATACTTTTTGTACTTTCATCTTTTTTTCGCAAATATCAATCGCCTATTACATTTTTATTAGTTGTAATTTTTGTATTTTTTTTTGATTTATTGCTGTACTCTACTCATGACAATATTGCTTTCCAAGAATTAGTAAATTTCATTAAAGATACTAAAACCAAGCACGATGTAGAGCCTCCCGAAATCTGGTTAAGCCTCTTAGCTTTGGTATTAGGTACGCTTATTATCGTCATTTCTATAGCTTCTCAAAGCACTCCTAAGCTCATAGATATTTATCTCAAAGATAATTATAGTCTTTCTTATGTTTGGTTTATCACCGTCGGCGCATTGCATAATATTTTCGTAGATTTCTTTGTTACCATATTCTTCATTGAGAGCAATGAAGGAGAAAATAGAATAAATGAGGCAAATATAGCCATGCTTAAAAACATCAAATTCAGTGCTTTACTCAATTCTTATGTAATTCTACCAATAGCGCTTATTTTGGCAGTGCCTTATATTTTGTATATCCTTCGCTATACACAAACAAAAAATGTAGTAGATAAAATTTACCGAGATAATTACCGTCGTATCCAACGCCTTAAAGTCCGCACGAACTTTGGCTTGCTCTCCCGCCCTAAAACTGTGGCAGAGTATCAATTTTGGTTGTTTGAGGGCTTGAACCAACTTGACGATTTGCTTAAATACGTGGACTTTAAAGAACCCAAAGGCGACATTATCAATAAAATCAGCTTATTGATGCAAGAATATCTCCATACTAAAAAGTCCATCAACCAACTTTTTTTCAAAATCAGTGGAAAAATCAGGGGAGATATTTCCTTTAAAACTATTGCTGAGCAGTTCAGAGAAATAGAAGAAAAACAGATTTTTTATGAGCATAAGACGTTTAGGCAGTTTAGCAATGCCTATTGGCATCTGATAGACAAGGGAGAGTTTGATTTGGCTTCTTTGTGTGTTTACGAGATTTTTCAGTGTGGGAAGGTAGCGATTGACTACAAAGAAGATGAAGTCGTTAGACTAACACTTATTCGCTTCAATACTATTCTAAGATTTGGCATTAAGCACGGCTTAAAGGAAAACGAAGCTCGTAATATTTACAATGCTGTCTTTTATTACGGTAAGTTTATAGAAGCACTCATCGGCTACCAAAATATAGAACTTATCAAAGAAGGGGCTAAGTATCTCAATATCTACCTCAACGAAATTCATCGGCATAGCCAGAGCAACGATACTTTTGTATTTTTAGTAGAGGTTTTTGCATGGGAGTTTAAAAGAATACTTATTCGCCTACATGAGAATCAAGTATCCAACGAATTGGAAAAAAATATTTTAGCTAACTTCTTAGCCGTTGATAACCTGACAAGCGATAAGAAACAACTGTTTAGTTTTAATATTCGCATTTTGCAAGTAGGTCTGGCTTTGTACTATTTACGCAAACAAACCTTTGAGTTGTTAGATGTTATCATAGATGACTTAATCATGGATACAGAGTTCATGAGCAAAGAGCAACTTAAAAGTCATGTAGAAAGCGTCTGCAAAAGAATAGAAACTGCCGAGCCTAACTTCTGGGAAGACACAGACAGGGGCAATTTGAACTTGTATTATTCGCCTGACAAAGAACTTACAAAAAAGTTCTTAGAAAGGGTTAACGAACGGCTTAGTGCATGATGTTAGCATAAAGGAATCGTAACTTTAAAACTGCTTCCTCTGCTTATTTGGCTTTGTACCTCGATAGTTCCTTTGAGCTGCTCTACTGCCTTTTTGACTATGTAAAGTCCCAAACCGTTGCCTTTGGAATTTTCGCTTCCTCTAAAATACATATCAAAAATTTTGGAATGTAGAATGTCAGGGATTCCCTCTCCATTATCTTTTACATCGATAATCAAGCTATTATCTACTTTTGTAATATCAATATAGATAAAAGGAGCGTTGGGGCTTTTGTAGCAGATGCTATTTTCTATCAGGTTTTTGAGAATAGTAGAAAGCAAGTAGTAGTTAGTAAAAACAGGAGAATATAGATTGTTAAAAACTTGATAATCAATATTTTCTAAACTTTTATCAAAATGTTTTTTTACTTCATCTAAAAGTACATCTAAATCTACCAAAGAATTGGGGACAGCATTAGCATAAATATCATTGATTGCCTGCATTTTCTGCAACATATTGTCCATTTTTTTGGCTATCTGCCCTACTAAGTCAAATAAATAAAGTGAATCTTCATCTTTAATGCTTATCTTTGCCAACTCTACTACTCCAATAAAATTTACTAAAGGCTGTCTGAGGTCATGTGAAGTATGATATAGAAAAGTATCTAATTCATGATGAACATTTTGTAACTCATCGGATTTTTCTTTTACTACTGCCGTGAGGTTAGTATTGGTAGCAGAGATGACCAAATTTGCCTCTTTAAGTTCTTGGGCTTGTGCTTCTATTTGTGTTTTTTGCTCTGTAATAATTTGGTTTAGATTTCTTAGTTCTGCGTTAGTCTTTTTATCTTTGAGGTGTATCCTATAAAAAAGACCTGCTAAGAACACTGCTGTAAGCAAAGCTCCCAATATAGCTACCCCTACGGCGTAATGTTCTTCTATTTTGGCTTGCTGAAGGGCTTTTTCTTTGAGCAAAATCTCGTTTTGTTGCTTATGCTCTAATATTTCTTTTTCTTTGAGTGTTATTTCAAAAGAGGCTTCTAAGTTAGCTATGGCTCTTGCTTTTTCATCATTCATAAGGCTATCCTGATAGATTGCGCTTAGTTTGTGAAAGTGTAAAGCCTGCTTAAAATCTTGTAGGGCTTCATAATTTTTGTATAGCAATTCGTAGCAATAGGCTATGCCTCTTTTTACTCCGCTTTCGTTAAATGCTTGTAGTGATTTTTGAGCATAGCTAATGGATTTAGCATATTGCTTTTGTTGAAAGTAAATATCACTAAGGTAATTGTCTAAGTAGGCGATGTTATACAAGTCATTATTCGCTGACCTAATCGCTAAGGCTTTATTATAAAATTCTATTGCTTTATCAAAAAGATTTTGACTTTGATAGATACGTCCAATAACGGTATAAGCATTGGCTATGCCAGAGACATCGTTATATTTCTTTCTGATTTCTAAGGTTCTATTAGCATATTGGAGGGCTTTACTGTACTCTTTATTGTGCATACAGACCATTGCCAGATTGTTACTACTATTCCCTTCCATTTTCTCCTCTCCTAACTGCCTGAAAGTTTCTATGGATTCTAAAAGAAACTCTTTTGCCTTCTCGTAATTTTCTTGCTCTGAATAAGCTATCCCTATGTTTTTCAGGATATTAGCCGTTTCAATATGATTGTCTTTACTCATAGCTAAGGCTTTTTTGTATAGCTGAAGAGCATTAGCATAATCTCCACGCATAAAATAATTAAATCCCAATTTTCTGGTAAGGACGACCTCATCTGCTACTTGATGATTTTGCGTAGATAAATCGTAAGCTTCTTTGTAGTGAACAAAAGCTTTGAGATAATTGCGTTTAGACTGATACAAATCGCCTATTTGATGATTAGTAATGATAATCCCACTGTCGTAGTCGTGCTGTTCGGCTATCTCGAGGGCTTTCTGAGCAAAATACAGGGCAGAGTCTGAATGAGTAGTTTCATAAATATGCCCAATTTGGTGCATAAGCAATACTCTCTGACAAATTTCAGAGGTAGGGAGTAGGCATTTTAAGCTATCTATTTGCCTGTAATTTATCTTATTTTGAGCAACAGAAAAATGTATTCCTGAAAATAGCAGTAAAGTAGTAGTTAAACTTGATTTGAACATTTTTCGCATATCTTAAACGTGCCTTGTAATAAAAAACATTTACTATCAGTTCATTTGCAATAGTTTTCAGTAAGGCAAGCCTGTTCGTTTATATAACTAAATTTATTTGGCGTGCAAAATTAGTAAGTACAAAACGCCATGCAATTTTTACGTATTTTTTAACAGTATTTACAAAACGTTCCCAAAGATATACAAGTAGATATAAAAGCTACTTATTTGCAAATCAATTTTTTAAAATCTAAATTAAATCCAATAATGTTCTAAAATAAATGAAATATTACATAGCACATAGAACCGTATGAGGCAAAAGGAGCGATATACAATGCTAAGTATATCGCTACCTTTTGAAAAGATTTTAAGAATATCTTTACCTTCTTCGGCGTGAGACCGAACGCTTAAGCGCTGAGGTGGAGGGTTTTCTTGATGAACTTGAGGAGGTAGCCTTTGTCTTATCTGAACTTTTCCCTCCGAAACTGTTGCTCTTTGTTACTCGGTTAGCAACTCTTTCTTTGAAAGAAGTAGCCCCGCCGGTACGCTTGTAAAAATCGGGATTGGCTTTTTCTCCATGCGAGGAGTATGTTCCGAAGACAGGTCTGCCATCAGAAAGCTGTCCATAGTAAGGCTGTCTGCCCATATATCTACCACGATAATCGTCGTAGTAGCTACGATTCATTAAGTTAGAAGCTAAGCCAAACATAGAACTCATAAAAGCATACTGTCCGTAAAACTCCCAGAATGAAGTACCGTTGCTTCCTGTTGTCCAGTGTCCATATTGCGGATTGCCTACATAGCGATTGTATCCGGGAGGTGCTGGGACTTTGGAAACTACGCCATTATTTTTAGAGGCAATCTCCATACCCATATTATTTTCGTTCTGAAGAAAAAAACCCTTGCTTACCTCATACCAACCTGTAATTTGCTGCTGAGGGATAGAGTCTTTTTCTGTAATTATTTTGTATTGGTGTTTGAAAATATCTTCTCCAAAGGTTCTCTCCTCTATATCCATATCATACAGGATAATACTGAAATTTCTCTCGCTATCCATTTGCTTAATAAGCTCATCTACAGGAGATTTAGTAAATTTCTGATGGTCAGAGGAGCAGGATACCAACAGAAATATTAAGCCAATGAATAAAAATTTTTTAAGCAGATTCTTTTTTACTAATTTCATGTCTATTTTGTTTATTTATTTAATTTCAAGAACGCAAACCGAACATGAAAAGTTTATTCGATGATAAAATTAAAGCCATCGCAAAGTAAAAACTCTGCAATGGCTCAAAAGAGCGGGAAACGAGTCTCGAACTCGCGACCTTCAGCTTGGGAAGCTGACGCTCTACCAACTGAGCTACTCCCGCTTATTCTACTAATCTACATGTCAAATTTCTATACTTTTTTTCAATAATGCAAGCAAAAAAATGTGAAAAAAACGGCAAAGCCAACAAACTTATCTATTCCAATAAATAACCAAATTATTAGTAGCTCTGCCTGCGGCAATCACGTCTAACTTGCCATTGCCGTCCAAATCAGCTAATTGCAAGTCCTCACAAGCCATAGTATTATCATCTATGATTACTGCCTGCCAGTTTTTCCCGTTTTTATCGGAATAAAATAACTTAATACCCACTTTGTTCTCATTATTGGGATTGCGCCAGCCTGCCACGATTTGGTCGTATCCCAGTCCAAGTACATCCCCACAAGCAAGAGCATGCCCTTGATGAAAGTCCTTGTACAAACTTTGTCGCTCTTTTTGATTATCAAAGGCATATACGCTTAGTTCGTTGCCGTGCATAGGCTCTATACCTACAACAAATCTTTTATTTTTTGCCAATATACCAGAACGCACTTCTCCGAATCCGTAACCTTCTACTTGCCAGCCCTCGTTTTTCCATTTCCCATTTTTATACGCAATTCTCTTGATGCCCTCTTTGCCTCCTAATAAAATTATCGTCTGTTTATCAAACTCTAAGACTTCAAAATTGTGTGTAGCATGTAGGCTTTCATCTAAGACTGTAAGTTCCCACTTGTCCGTTTCAGGATTCTTAGGTACGGTGTAAGCCATTACTTTTACCCCTGCTTCCTTTGCAGTAGCATCGCGCATGGTAGGAGGAGCATTAACGGTATTGCCTCTTCCGTGCAAAGGTACGACTACCAGCACGTATTGATTCTTTCCTGTCTGTACCCATCGCATTCTGTGCGTAGTAGGCTCGTGGTGCAAGCGTACTGCTTTCCAAGTTTGTGAAGTAACATCTTGGGGACGAGAAAGATAGAATACACTTCCTGATTTCTGCTCGTCTGTAGTTTCAGAAGGATTCCACTGCGCTCCTACGGCTATCTCTACTTTACCGTCTCCGTCTATATCTCTTGCGGCTATACAGACATTATCGTACTCCGTCAAATTTTCTGCGATTAAAAAACGCTTCCAGTCCCCATTTCTATACCAAACAAATTGCTTTTTATCTGCTAATATAATATCTACCTTTCCGTCGCCGTCCACATCTCCAATAGCCAAGCCATACCCAATAGCAACTTGTGTATCAACTGTCTGCGCTTCAAATTTTTGAGCATAGCTCGACGAAATGAAGCCATAAAGACATAAAAAAATCGCAAAATAAAAAAGGTAAATGATGTCTGGTTTCATCTTCATATTGTATGGAATTTAGATGTTTTACTATAAAGCTACATTTTTTTATGGATAAAGGAAAAGAAACCAATGAAATTTTGTAAATATGGTGGTATTGAAGTTTATTTCTATGAAATCTTAGCTTTGTAGTAAACAAAAATTTATTAATCAAAAATAAAAGAAAAAAATAGTCAAGTAATTCATAATCAAGTCGTATATAAGGATTTACTCTGATACTATTACTAATATAATAAGCAAATTTTAAGGCAAAAAATAACAGGAACGAAAGTTTCCTTACCTGAAATTTTCTAAAAAAAAGACAATTTTTTATTAAAATAGTACTAAAAAAAATAATTTTGCGTTAATTAGGTAAAAAATAATATTTGCTACGTTCAAATAATTAAAGGGTATGAAACGAAGAATGATACGCTATATGCTCGATAGAGAAATCAATCCTTTGGAGTTTTCTGAGTTAGTAAACTTTAGGAACGAAACCCAACACATTTCTCCATTGGAGAGTGTGCATAGACAAAGCAAATCTCAAAATATTACTTTTACAGATACGCTAATGATTATTGCAGTGATAGCTGTGAGTTGCTTTTTTTTATTAATATTAATGATGTAGCTTCTTTTTTACTTACTGATGTTAGCATCAATGACTTATGCTGTCATCTGTTAAATTGTGCTTTGTATTTTTCTTACTTGCTCCCGATTGTACCCATAAATCTTTGATTAGGTGCAAATAAATTAATTTTCTGCCTAATTTTTGCATATCAGAATAAATATTCTTTATTTTACCCCTATAACCTTTTTATATACTATTTTATCTTTCTCTCAGGAAGTCAAAATAGGAGTATTATAAAAGCCAAAATATAAAATTTGTGCCTACAGTGGTTAAAAAAATACGTTCGTCTAAGTCTTATTTTTTAGATATTCAATTGACTAAAAAGCCGCCAAAGAATATGGGGAAAGGAATCAATATCTTTGACTACTATATGGATTTCGAGGAGAACAATGTAATTATTTATTACAAAGGTCCCTTTATGGAAACCATTTTGGCAAAGATTAGCGAAGACATTAAAGCAAGGTTTGATAAAGACCCACTTACAAGCAAGAAAATCTTTTCTATCTTCATAGAGCTTGCACAGAATATTGCACACCACTCAGCAGAGCGCAACGTTTTCGGAGAAAACCAACTTAAAAAGTCAGGCAATGGAACTTTTCAACTTAGCGAGTCAGAAGACCATTTTACGCTTGTATCTGGTAATCTGATTAGGAATGAGGACGTTCCCGAAATTATAGACAAGTGCAATACAGTGAATGAGTTGGATATAGAAGGTTTGAGAAAATTGAAAAGAGATTTACGAAACCTCCCAAGAAGAGAAGGACACAAAGGCGCAAATATTGGCTTAGTAGATATTGCTATCAAAGCTCAGAATCCGCTTAGCGTAGAAGTTACACCTATTAATGAAGAGTTTTCATACTTTATTATTTCCGTGGAAGTGTCCAAACAAAGTAAAGTTGAATCTTAATAATTAATTACAAAATTTATGGGAAATATTGAAATAAAAGGAGAAAAGACAGAATTTTTTATACCAACAGTGAGTTTCAATGCAGATACAGGCATTTGTGAAATATCAGGTGAGTCATACTTAGAAGAAACTTTCGAATTTTATCAAAAACTTATCGACTGGCTTACACAATACATCAATGAGGAGAAAAAACCTATTATTTTTAACTGTAAACTTACTTACTTCAATACGGCATCTTCAAAAGCAATTTTAGAAATTCTTAGATTGCTCAAAAGTTATCAGCAAGCAGGAGGCGAAGCCCAGATTAATTGGTTTTACCATGAGTGGGATGATGATATGAAAATGGAGGTAGAAGATTTGAGTTTAGATGCAGATGTAAAAGTTAATTTGGTTACTTTTTAAAAAAACAAGTCGATAATAATATTGTAACCTTACCTCCTCCTAAAAATGGTAAGGTTTTTTGTTTATTTTTTCTTCTTGCCAAAAAAATTAAGAATCTCATCTAATTTTTGATTAAGTTCGTTCTTCATTTCTTCTTGATTGCGTTTAAGTTCATTGATGTCCTTGTAAATATTTTCTGGATTGATAGCAATTAGCGACTGCTCCTTATTATTGCTTTTCTTTGCAAATAAATCAATCCCAAGTATATCAGCTATTTGCTGTAAAGTCCTCACTTTCAAGTCGGTTTTTCCTATTTCAATATCCTTGTAGGCGCTTTGCGAAATACCTAACTTTGCGGCCATATCCGCTTGCGTAATCCCCCTTTCTTTTCTTTTCTCCCTGATGAGTTCGAGTATTTCTTTTAAGTCATCCATAAAAGTTTTTCTTTTTGCAAAAGTGAATATTTATTCTAAATAAAAGCAATAGTTTTAAAAAAGTTTTGAAATTAAAATAAATACTTTTAATATTGCACAATTAATAAAATTCAAAACAGTTTTACTTTTAAAATTTTACAGCAAAATAGTACTGCTTTTGGATAGAGGTAAAACTTTTAGATAGAAAGCTTTTTGCTAATGCAAGTTAGTAAAAAAATTGGTAGGAAAGTAGTTGTTCTTTTGAAATCTTGTTTAAATAAATCTAAAACTTTTATACTGTATGAAAAATTCACATCAAATTTCTGAAAAATTCCTTAGCAAACGCAACGTAACTATAGTTTTTAAGAGTAGTCATGGACAATTTATTACTGCCTTAGAAGTACAAAATATACGTCCACCGTATATTGATAAAGTCAAGACAAGGAAAAGTTATTTGGATAAACTTTTTCAAATCCAATCACAATACGAAAATTATTTCATAGATTATTGGGTAAGTTCGGCGCAGAACAAACAAAGATACGCCAAAACTCAAAGAGAAACCTTTAAGGCAGGCATAAAACAAGAATAAATACAATTTCGACTATTTAAAAGTTTGCAACTGTTGCAAGATTGTATTAACATTTTGTTAAATTATATTTACAACTTATTGAGCATGAATTGTACATTTTTTGTAAGGTTATTATACAAATCAAATACTTACACTTATGAAAAAATTTTTTCTTGTCGCCGTCCTCAGTGCTATCTGCCTGACAAATCATATATTAGCCCAAACGCCAGTGGTGTATGAAAATACACATTTTAGCGGGAGAAGCCAATCTCTTAGAGCAGGAGATTATCGCAGTGCAGACCTCTCTGGGGTAGGCAATGATGCCATTTCTTCTGTGAGAGTTCCTGAGGGATTTAAGTTAGTCGTTTTCGAGAATGATAATTTTGAGGGCGATTTTTTTGAGATTACTACCAGTATTCCAAGTTTGGACTTTTGGAGCGATAGAATTTCGTCTATTCGCGTCATAGACTTGCAAAATCGCAGCATTACAAGCAATCAGACTACTGCCCCTGCTACTACTACCAATAGTGGTAATAATAATACTTCTACCTCCTCGAGTGCCTCTGGGAATACACCACAAAATCAGGGAAGCGGAAACCAACCTTGGTGGGCAGGGAACAGACCCCCTGTAAATTATTCTGACAATGATGTAGTTATTTTTGCAGATAAAAATTTTCAAGGACAGGGGCAGGTGCTTGCAGAGGGCAGATATAATGACCGACAGCTTACTATTGGGAACGATGCCCTAAGTTCTATCAAAGTTCCTCAAGGGTACACAGTCAGGCTCTTTGAGCATGGGAATTTTGATGGAAGAACCCTTGATGTAAAAGCAGACGTGAGCGACCTTGCCACGCTTAGATGGGACAATATGACTTCTTCTATTCATGTATTTAAAGGAGATGCGCCAGTTACCGTCAATACAGGAAGCATAGCTTTGCTGTATCAACATAGCAATTTTAATGGCAGAAGTCAAGCACTTGGCGAAGGACAATACCTGACGAAGGATTTTGGCTTAGCGCAAGACTTAACCTCACTTAGGGTTACGCAAGGCTATTATGTGCGTCTTTTCGAGCAAGACAATTTCCGAGGGGCTTCCATAGATATTACTGATGAAGTAAATGACTTAAATAGTTTAGGCTGGAATGATAGAGCTATGTCCTTGCAAGTGATTCGCGGAATTTCTCCTACTCAGCAGTTTAACAATAGAAATAATCAAAATTGGAATATTAACCAAGTTACTTTTTATCAACTTCCTAACTACGCAGGAAGAATGATGAGCCTCCCAGAGGGTAACTATGCTAATCTGAGCGGTATGCAAGTAGGGAACTATGATATTTCTTCTATCCGAGTACCTGCAGGTTTTACAGTGCGTTTGTTTTCAAGAGAAAATGGACAAGGCTCTTTTGTGGACATTACCCAAGATACAGATAATCTGAGCAGGATAGGTTGGGACAATAGGGCGGTATCTTTGCAGATTATTTTTACAGGAAATCAGTTTGGAAATAATTGGAACAACAATAATAATTTCCCTAACAATAATCTGCCCAATAATAACTTACCCAATAATAATTTGCCTAATAATAACACGGGATTTTACAGCAACTTTAATCGCTCTTTCCGTATGACTCAAAATGGCACGGATTTCCGCATTAGAATTGCTAACAACGGAGGAGCTTCGCAGATTCAAACGCAAAGTGGTATGAATGCTTGGACAGATGTCTTAGTAATCCTTGCAGACCATCAACGAGGCTACTACCGCATTAGGGACAACAGTAATATGGAATATGAGGTTAGCTTACAAAACAATGGACGCTCTTTGGTACTAAGTAGTCGCAACGGCAACTGGACGTATTTTGCAGAATAAGTTTTCAAAACTTAACAGGTTTTCTATACTAAAAAAGATGTTTTGAAAGCGTTTATAAGGTTTCAAACCTTGTAAACGCTAATTTTCAATTGAGTATAACAAGAATAACCTTAGGCTTTTTGAGGCAATTCGTTAAAAGAAGATAAGAAAACTCCCACACATTTGAAAATTCTCTTTAAAGAAGCGATGAGGTTACGTGCAAGCATTGATTTTTTAGGTACTTTTGGGGAAAACTCAAAAGATGACTATTAAAAATCAACTGCTTTCTCAATGGCTTAGGCGTGCCAATCCTTTTTTCTTTTCTTTATATGCCTCTTTGGTAGCTTTTTGTGCTTATACTTGCATTTTTGCATTTAGGAAACCTTTTACGGTAGCGACCTTTGAGGGCTTAACTTTTGCAGGCATAGATTACAAGATTTGGCTAATAACAGTCCAAGTGATTGGCTACATGATTTCTAAGTTTATAGGCATCAAGGTTATCGCAGAAATGTCAGGGGAGAAAAGGGCATTAGGGATTTTTTTGATGATAGCAGTGGCGGGAGCTTCTTTGATAGGTTTTGCGTTCGTTCCTCCGCCATATAACATTGCCTTTATGTTTTTGAATGGCTTGCCTCTGGGAATGGGGTGGGGATTCATGCTGGGCTACTTAGAGGGAAGGAGAGTTACAGAAGTATTGAGTGCGGGGCTATCCGTAAGTTTTATTTTTTCTTCTGGCTTTTCCAAAAGCATAGGCAAGTGGGTAATGGAAGAGGGAGGTTTTTCTGAGTTTACGATGCCTTTGGTCGTAGCGGGTTTGTTTGCGATTCCTTTGGTCATATTTGTCTATTTTTTAGACCATCTTCCACCTCCCTCTGCCATAGACGAAGCACAGCGCACAAAACGCCAACCCATGAATGCCAAAGAACGGATTGCTTTTGTCAAAACTTTTTTAGGAGGGTTGGTTTTACTTATCCTAAGCTACATATTTCTAACTATTTATAGGGAGTTTAGGGACAACTATGCGGCAGAAATTTGGAAAGCTTTGGGCTACGGAAGTTCTGCTAATATTTTTACGCTAACAGAAACGCCCGTTGCGCTTTGCGTCATGATTTGCGTAAGTCTGATGATGGCTATCAAAGACAACCGAAATGCCCTTATCGTCAATCTTCTTATGATTTTTGTAGGCTTTCTTCTGATAGGATTGAGTACTTTTGCCTTTCAGCAAGAGTGGATTAATCCTGTGTGGTGGATTATCTTAGTAGGTTTGGGCTTATATTTGGGCTATGTTCCGTTTAATAGTGTGCTTTTTGATAGATTAATCGCAACGTTTAAGTATGTAAGTAATGTTGGTTTTTTGATTTACTTGGCAGACTCTTTTGGCTATTTGGGAAGTATTAGCGTACTTTTTTATAAGAATTTTGGACAGATTGAGGTAAGTTGGTTAGTATTTTTTATCAATATCAGTTATGTGGTTTCTATATTGGGGAGTTTACTCATGCTGGCTTCGTTGGGGTATTTTTTGAGAAAGCATCAATTGCAATTTTCTGCAATTAAGGGCTAAAAAAGATTTAACTTTTCCATATTTGCCATTGGAATACGCCATTAGAATAAAAAATATTAGATACAGTGCTATTATTCTCTATCGTTGCATATATCATTTTTACACTCTTAATTGGGGTGTATGCTTCGCGCTTTGTTAAAACAGCAAGTGATTTTGCCGTAGCAGGCAAGCGTTTGCCTTTGTTTTTGTCGGCTACTACGCTTTTTGCTACGTGGTTTGGTGCGGAAACTATTTTGGGAGCAACTTCTGAATTTGTAGAAAAAGGGGTTTTAGGCATCATAGAAGAACCTTTTGGTGCGGCTTTATGCCTATTTTTAGTAGGTGGATTTTTTGCCAAACGCTTATATAGAATGGACATGCTTACTTTTGGGGATTTTTTTCTAAGCAGATTTGGTAAAAAAGTAGAGTTGGTTTCCAGTGTACTTATGTTTCTATCCTTTTTAGGCTGGACAGCGGCACAGTTTGTAGCTTGGGGAATCATGCTTTCAGTAGTTACAGATATTCCTACTCAATACGGTATCTTGATTGGGGCTTTTATCATTTTGGTTTACACTTATATTGGAGGCATGTGGGCTATTTCGCTGACAGATTTTATTCAAACCATAGTCATAGTCGTCGGCTTGCTATTCTTAGCCTTTGACCTAATGGCAGAGGCAGGTGGTTGGACAAAAGTTGTTGGGAACACCCCCGAAGGCTTTTTTGATTTTCTTCCCAAACCTCATTTTGAAGCAATAAGCCATTATGCGAGCGAGTGGATGGCAATAGGCTTAGGCTCTATTGCGAGCCAAGATATTTTGCAACGCATCATGGCTGCTAAAAGTGAAAAAGTAGCCGTAAACGCTTCGTATTTAGGTGGGTTAATGTATCTAACTATTGCCGCTTTACCTTTATTCATAGGCTTGTGTGCTAAAGAGTTGGAGCCTGCACTATTAGAAGAGGATATACAAAAAATCTTACCAAGCGTAGTTATGCGACATACCAATGTTGGGGTACAAATTATGTTTTTTGGGGCTTTACTCTCAGCTATTATGAGTACTGCAAGCGGAACTCTACTCGCCCCTGCTACAGTCTTAGCAGAGAATCTGATTAAACCGTATTTGAAAAAAGAACTCACAGATAAGCAATTACTTAGGCTTTTCAGATTTTGTGTCTTTGTATTCGCTTGCTTGGCGGTTATTGTAGCAAGTATCAAAGGAAATATCTACAAATTAGCAAGTTATGCTTCTATTATCAATTTGGTTTGCTTATTTATCCCTTTGGTAGGAGGTATGTTCTGGAAAAAATCTACTGCTCGCGGAGCAATGCTTTCTATGATTTTGGGTTTAGGGGTTTGGTTATTTTTTGAAATTATTGAAATAACACATTTCCCTGCTTTGCTCATAGGGGTAACGGTGAGTATTTTAGGCATGGTAGTAGGAAGTCTATCAGAAAGAAATAATACGAAATCTAATAAAATATGAAAATTATATTAAGCATTATTGCAGCCGTCGGCTTAGGACTGACAGTCGTTCCTGCGTTTTTGGTATTTAGTGGATTAATGACCTTAGATTTTCACAAAAGTCTAATGATTGTAGGCATGTTATGTTGGTTTTTGAGTGTTCCTTTTTTGTTAAAAAAGAAAGTGAATTAGGCTAATCCTATGTTTAGGCTGGATAAATAGAGGTAAGCCATTTTCTCGGCATACAGAAAAATATTTGCTGAGAGTGAAATTTGTACTCAAAACAAAATAGCTTGCCAACATTGATAAGGTCTTAAACCTTATAAATGTTAATTTTCAAAAATCTCTTTTTTTGTCCTTTGATAACTCCGCAAGTGTGTTTAAATAGGGAGTTTATTAAATACTTATGCTAAAAAAATATTCATTAGCCCGTCAGCGACTTCAAAACTACCAAAAAATAAACCTGTCCCCAAAGTTACATTCCTATCGCTGACATTCTCCAACACAAAGGGGAAGGCGCTTACAGCAATTATACTAAAAGAAATTGCAAATAAAAGGGCTGAGATAACAGTAAGTACTTCTATTTCTAAGGCAAATATGGCAGAGATAAAGCTAAATACCAAAGCTAAACCTATAAGCAAGGAGCGCTTTACTCCTACCCTTTGGACATAAGTACTCATAGGCACGGCACATATTGCGCTGATGGTTAGGATAATAGAAACGTATTGCTTGCCTTCTAAACTTGTTGAAGTAAAAAAAGAGATTCTATCGTTCAAGATTTCAGGAAAAATATTCATCAAAATAGCATTTGCTAAGCCAAAAGCCAAACCTACTAAGCCGATTTTGCCAAAATGGTCATCTTTATAATCATCGTCAGAGGAGGTGCTTCGTACAAACTGAACTTCTTTGGTGGTTCTCCTGAAAATAAATCCTGTAATCAATAATAAAACTCCACCAGTCATAAAGGTAAAAGTCGCTCCTATGGTGTCTATGATATTTACGACTACGGGTTCTAAGGCATAGAGTAGTTCAGTAATTACCGCCAATACAGACATTGCCAACGGCAGTTGATGCGCTGGGGCAAAGAGTTCCAACATAGAATTGGCAGGGCTGTGAAAGATGTTCATAGAAATTAACCAGAGTACTATCATTACAGGGAGGATAAACTTAAGGCTCTCCATGGGGTTGCCTGATACGGTAAAGGCTACTGCCATGAAAATCATCGCAGTAATACTAATCCCTACAGTAGTAACCACAAAATGATTCCCATTTTTGCGAATCATGTAATCTCCCACAAGCCCTGCTAAGGGAGGGATACCTGCTAAAATGAGTGCTTGAGCAATATTCAAAAAAAGCGAGAGGTCTGTAACCTCAAATTTTTCAAGTAGCTTAGGCTGATAATTATGATAGGCTATCCAACTTATTACAATTGCGGCATTCAGCGCTCCTAAACTGAAGAGTTGTTGCCAATTAATTTTTTGATTTGCTAATGAGTGCGACATAGAGTTTTTGAATAATTAAAAGACAAAAAGTTAAACAGTGTGGTAGTTAGGGCAAAAAATTAAAGTAACCTCTCATACATGTACTAAGTTTTATGTTTTGATAATATTAGAACTCATCATTCATTTTGGCTTTTTAGCCATAATTTCATTCCTTTATCAATTTTAGAATAGATATTCAGATTGTTCCATTGAAGCAGGTCGTTGGGTTTAATGCCATATTTTTGTGCAATGGAATAGATATTTTCTCCATATTTAACTTCATGTACGAAATCTAACGGAATAAGCGTTTTTGATGTTTCCCTTTCTGCTACATTTTCTTCCTTTTTTACTGCCTGATTAGGATTGATAAGCCAGAGTTTATCTCCATAGTCAAGTTTACTATGTTCAGAAAGTCCATTCCATTCCAATAAATCATTAGGAGAAATGTTATACTTTCTGGCTATTAAATACGGATATTCTCCATACTGGACGATATGTATTCCATTCTCGGGAATAGTTAAAGCATTTGCTTGCTTGAGATTTACAGAAGGTGCTGTAGGTGGTGGACTAATAATCAGTATCTTACCCCTATCTAAAATGGTGTTTTTATCTAATTTATTCCAAAGCATGAGGTCATTCGGAGAAAGATTGTATTTTTTGGCTATGGAATAAACGCTTTCTCCATACGCAACGGTATGAGTAAGCGGTTCATACAAGTTATCTTCGCCAATGTTAGTTACTTGAACTTGTGAAAATCCATGCCCGCAAATAAAAAAGGAGCAAAACCCTAAGATGAGTAAGCGTTTTTTCATAAGATTTAATCTCTACTTTTAATACGTGTATAGAAGTGAGTCAGGGAAAGGGGGCGATTATAAAAACGAATACCAAAAAAGATACCAAAAAATAATACGGAAAAAATGTCATTATTTTACCTTGATAAGGTCGAGAGCCTTATCAAGGTTGATTCATCAGTGGCAGTGGTCGCTTTTCGTATGTTTATAAAGTTTTAATTTTGATGTTTCTGAACCATACTTTATCCCCATGATTCTGAAGAGCGATATGCCCTATTTTTGCCTCTGCAAAGCCTTTCATACTGCCAAATTTACTTTCTTTGACTAACTTGTTCCATTCAGGTGTCCACATTTCGAAATCTGCTGTTTTCTCTCCGTTGAGAAAATACTGCACTTTCCCGTTATTGCATATAATATGTACTTGATTGAACTCGCCTACGGGCTTGGCATAATCCTTATCGACGGGGTGCAAGTCATAGTTAGCACCTGCTTTTTGCTTAGGTGTAGTTTTATCTCCTGCGTATCTTCCCGCTGAGGCATCAATAATTTGCATTTCTGGTGCGGTTTCATAAGTAGTCTTGTGGTCGCCTTCTACTACGTGAAAGAAAATTCCACTATTGCCTTCGGGAGAAATTTTCCATTCCAATTTGAGTTCAAAATTTTCGTATTGGTCTTGAGTAATGATGTCCACTCCGTCTCCTACTCTGGTAATACATTCATCTTCTACTGCCCAAGCACTCAACGGCTGATTTTGAAAACCTCGCCAACCTTGCAGTGTTTTTCCATCAAAAAGTAGCTTCCATCCATCTTGCTCCTCCTCAGTAGTAAGCATGTTTTGAGGGGTTGAATTTGAGCTAACATCCTCATTTTTAGAAATCTCCTCAGAAGTTACTTCTTCAGACTTACTGCTTTCACTACCACAAGCAAAAGTTAAGGCAATCATGCTTAATAACATGAGCAAATGAACTTTTTTGAAACAATTTTTCATTTTCAGTATTTGATTAAGTTTTGATATTGGGAAAATTACCTATACAAAACTAATAGAAGTATTGAGAAAAAATAAGTTTTAGTAGAGAATTTCCTTCTCCTGCTGATTAATAAGGTCAAAATAATACATCTTTTGCTTGTTGTTTGTAAGTAGTACAGAGGTAATGCTTACAGTGAGCAACCTTCCTTGGCGGTTCATCAAAATATCATTTTCTTTGTTTCCGTTTCCACCAAATCTGTGAAAATCAATAATTTTAGTAAAGTCTTTTTCTTGTCTATCAAATTGATGATTCAAAAAAGAGTCAAACCAACTTTTGCGTTGATTTACTATTTCAGGGGGGTATAAGGTTACAGAAGACCAAATAGAAGGTAAAGCAGGGTTTTTCTCGGTGATGGTTTTGTGTTCGCCGTCCCAGATGAGTTCAGTAAGCATTAAGGGAGTATGATTAACTAAAATTAGCGTAAATGGTTCAATATCAGTTAAATCATATTCTAAAAAAAATCTTTCTAAATCTTTGTATCTAAAAATATCCATTACCACTTGTCCTCTACTCATTCTGTATTTTTCTTTGGGTACGTGAGGAGCGAATGCTCCATTAAGTAGGCATACTGTTCGGTAAGAGGTAGTAGCAATCCAAGTGCCTTTAGCCTTAGCATCTACAGGGCAAAGTATTTTTACATTATCAACATATATAAAATCAGGGAGAAAAGCCAAGGGGCGATTTGCCTGCTCATCTCTATTGGAAGTCAAAATAAAGTCTTGATTATCAATAGGTAGATAGGTTACAGTACACATGAAACTATTTATAAATTATTTCTACGAAAGGGTACTCTCCTTCAAATTCATCTAAGAAAGAATAGTCATCATCTTTTTGCTCATCAGATTCCCACTCGTGCCATCTTACGCTTACTTCGTGTCCCTTTTGATGCAGCGCTTTTAATTTCTCAAAAATATTTAAAATAAATTTTCCAGAGGTGGTATTAAAATACTCAAAATCAATATCCACTGTGGTCTTTGAGGCAATAGGGTTCGTTATATAAAACTCAAGCCACTCCATGAGCGGTTCAAAAAATTTCTTAACATCAGAGGGGTAACACCTACCTCTCAACCTCAATACTCCTTGAGGATAATTAAACTCTACTTCTGGCGTATCTCTGGTAGGAGAGATTTTAATTATTTCTTTGGAAATTCCCATAATACTTTATATAAAAGCAAAGGATTGATTATTAAAGTCTTAACAGAAGGTCTGAAATAATTAGCTTATTTCTTTTTTCTTTCTGCGGCTACTTCTTCTTTAGTAATTCTACCTCCTTTGTTCCCCCAAGTATTATTTACGTAAGTAAGTACGTCAGCGATTTCTTGGTCGTCTAGCCCAGATGCAGGCATTACATTGTTATATTTTTTCCCATTCACCGTAATTTCGCCTTGTAAGCCATTAATTAAGGCTCTGATAACTTTTTTCTTGTCTGCCAAATAGTCAGAACCTTTCAATGGGGGGAATACACCTGCTAAACCTTCACCGTTTTCCATATGGCAGGCTATGCAGTTTGCAGCATATATGTTGCCACCTCTTTTAATACTTGCCGCTAAGTCGTTTTGGAAGGAGAAAGAAAAAAGAGTGCTGATTCCAAGAATACATGCGCAAATGAGTAAAAAGTTTCTTTTTGTCATAAATTGAAGTGTTTTTATAGATATTATGCAAATATAAAGGCAAAATAATAACCAAAAATTAAAATTTGGGTGATAAACTTAAAAAAAATCTCATCTGACCGATTAAAATTCGTTAAAAGTCTATTTCATGAGTAAAAAAATCATTTCAGCCTACCGATTTAACTACTCTATTACCAGCTTTTTCACTACACTTTTCCCTTCTTGCAGGATTTCCAAAAAGTAAAACCCTGTATTTATTCCTTGTAAATCAAGGCTTTCATGCTCGTTTAGCAGGGTAAACTGCCAAGTTTTTAGTGTTTTGCCTGAGATTTCTTTAAGACTCACTCTTACTGTTCCTTTGATAGGTCTTGAAAAGCGAATTTGTACTTGCGCGTGAGCAGGATTAGGATAAAGCAAAATCGTATTTTCAAATGTAGCATCTTCTACGGCTACTACTTTGGAGGTAAGCGTCCAAGGTACCAAGCCTTTTTCAGGAGGAGGGAGCTTCTTATTAGTTAGGATATGGAACTGTCCACGATTGAGAAAAAGATTTGCCTCTTTCTCAAGGACTTCTACACTTTCACCTGTAAAATAGTCATACCACGCTCCTGTATTGGGGAAGTTGATTTGAAAATCTTTGTTTTGTAAGCCAAAGTTGCCCACAACCACCATATTTAAGTTTGGTGATTGGAGGATGAACTGTTTTTCTAAACCTAAGTTACGCTCTATGAGTTGGCTATTTTTGCTACGCATCGTCTCGGCGCTCTCAGGTAGGGATTTCAAACGAATTAGTGCCG
>Ga0272446_1001717_pt1 | contig 31314 bp, 28 predicted proteins | sample YNPCB0061_FD_194587 | JGI IMG/M metagenome (GOLD analysis project Ga0272446, IMG submission 194587) | Hot spring microbial mat communities from Yellowstone National Park, WY, United States - YNP-CB-006-1 | ecosystem: Environmental > Aquatic > Thermal springs > Hot (42-90C) > Sediment | place...
CGCATCTGGGAGTGTGTGGAGATTGTGGGGCGCACGGCGCTGACGGACCGCCGTATTTATGACGACCTGGGCATCACCGACGGCGAAGCCCGCCTGATTGAAATTGACCCCGGCTACACGGGGATTTCCATCACCTCCCGGCTCGATTCGTTTCTGACCGAAGAGGCGTTTTCCTTTGTCGAACTCAATGCCGAAAATCCGGCCGGAATTTCCTACTGCGAAGTCATGGCGCGCATCTTTATGGACCTACCGGTGATGCAGCGGTTTGTGGAGAAGTATCCGGTCATGCCGCTCTATGCGCGGCATCTGCTGCTGGAGACGCTCCTGACGGCATACCGGGAATGGAGCGGTGGAACGGACAAGCCCCGCATTGCCATCGTGGACTGGGAAGGGCTACCCACGCAGTGTGAGTTTGAGCAGTTTCAGGCCTACTTCCAAAGTGAAGGTTTCGAGTGCATCATTGCACCACCGGAAAAGCTGGACTACCAGGCGGGCCGGCTCTGCTGTGGGGATTTCAGGATTGATCTGGTGTACCGGCGTGTGTTGACGAATGACATCCTGGAGCGCCCGGAGGAATGCAAGGCGCTGGTGAATGCCTACCGCGACCGCGCGGTGTGTGTGGTCAATGGCTTCCGCACGAAGTTCGTCCACAAGAAGATGTTTTTTGGCGTCCTGACCGATGAACGGTATGCGGAGCTGTTTACGCCGGAGCAGCAGGCGGCCATCCGGGCGCATATTCCGTGGACGCGCCGTCTGGCGGAAGGGAAGACGACCTACGCCGGCGAAACGGTGGACTTGCTGGAGTTCATCCGCGCCCATCAGACGCGGCTGGTCATCAAGCCCAATGACGAATACGGCGGCAAGGGGGTGGTCGTCGGCTGGGAAGCCACGCCGGCGGAATGGGAGACGGCAATTGCCGAAGGGCTGCACGGCGACTGCCTCGTACAGGAAAAAGTCCCCACCGCCCACGAGGTTTTTCCCCACTTCACGCCGGAAGGCGGGATTGACTTCATTGAGCAGCTTGTGGACCTCGACCCGTTACTGTTTCACGGCAAGGTGGGCGGCGCTTTTACCCGGCTGTCGAGCACGGCGCTGTGCAACGTCACCTCCGGCGGCGGCATGGTGCCGACATTCGTTCTGAAGGATTGACGCTCAGGCCGGTGCCCGCCGCCGGTGTTGCCGGGCGGGAGTTGGTCCGGGTTGGTTTGTGGCAGGGTGTTTGGTGTGCTGGGAGTTTGGCCGGGAGTTTGGTTAGTCAGTCTGTATTGGCAACAAGAGGATCGCGTATGGCTCAGGAGTTCACACTTGGTATCGAAGAGGAGTTCCAAATCGTTGACCCCGACACCCGTGAGTTGCGTTCGCGGGTCGCCGAAATTCTGGACGAAGGCATGATGCTGCTCGGCGAGCAGCTCAAGCCGGAAATGCACCAGTCCATGGTCGAGGTGGGCACGGGGATTTGTCACAACATTCAGGAAGCGCGCGCGGATGTGGTCAGGCTGCGCCGCACGGTGGCGACGCTGGCCCACAAGAAAAACCTGCGGATCGTGGCGGCTTCGACCCATCCGTTTTCCCACTGGAAAGACCAGGAAATCACGCCCAATGAGCGGTATTTTCAGCTCATCGAGGAAATGCAGCAGTTGGCGCGGGCGCTGTCCATCTATGGGCTGCACGTTCATGTCGGGATTGAAAACCGCGACGACGCCATCCACATCATGAATGCGGCGCGTTACTTTCTGCCGCACATTCTGGCGCTGACCACGAGTTCGCCTTTCTGGATCGGACGCAACACCGGGCTGAAGTCCTATCGCTCCGAAGTCTTCAAGCAGTTTCCACGCACTGGCATTCCAGATTACTTCGGCTCGTCCAGCGAGTTCGATAACTACGTCAAGCTGCTCATCAAGACGGGTTGCATTGACAACGGCAAGAAAATCTGGTGGGACCTGCGTCCCCATCCCGTTTTCCCCACGCTCGAATTCCGGATTTGCGACCTGCCGGCCAAGGTGGATGAGGTCATTGCCATTGCGGCGCTCTTTCAGGCCGTGGTGGCCAAGCTCTACAAGTTGCTGCGCCAGAACATGGGCTTCCGGCTCTACCGCCGCATGCTCATCGAGGAAAACAAATGGCGCGCCGTACGCTACGGGCTGGATGGGAAGCTGCTGGATTTGGGCAAGCAGGCGGAAGTGCCGGTGCGGTCCCTCATTCTGGAGCTGCTTGAGTTCGTGGATGACGTGGTGGACGAGCTCGGAAGCCGGTCGGAGCTGGAATACGTCCACACGATTCTCAGGGAGGGAACGAGCGCCGACCGCCAACTGCGGATTTTTCAGGAAACCAACGGCGATCTGCATGCCGTTGTGGACAACCTCATCGCGGAGACCCTGCAGGGCGTCATGGAGCCTGGCGCGGTCTCCACGGCCTCGTCACAACCGGCATGAATGTCTGGCGTCCGCCGGGTTGGTGCGCCCAGGTGCCCCAGCCGGGCCGGATTGCGCTATACTTGAGCCGCGGGTCTGCAAAAAGAAATGACTCGGCAGGACTTGGAAAGGTTCATTGAATATGTCACGCGAGAAAAGTGCTGCGGCAGGACGCGAAAAAACGGCTGCGGCCGAGAAGGTGGAAGCGGAACCGGCTTCCCTGAGTCTCGTTCCGGCATCAGTGATGGAAGTTGAACTGCCCCGCCGCGAGGGGAAGGAATCTGTCAATGGCACGAGTGGGTATCATGAACGGCGTCCGGTGCTGGAGCTGATCGCCACGCTGGACGCCTGTCGCGGTGAGCGCCACATCGTCGCCATTCAGAACTTTCCCGACCCGGACGCCATTGCTTCGGCGCTTGCCCACCAGATGATTGCCGCCACCTTCGGGATTACGGTGGACATCGTCTATGACGGCTTTATCAGCCATCAGGAAAACCTGGCGCTCGTCCAGCTTTTGCAAATCGAACTGCTGCACTACGACCCGACGATTGACCTGAAGCAGTATCGCGCCAGCATTTTCATTGACAACCAGGGCACGACCACGACCCTCACCAGCAAGCTCCGCGAAGCCGGCGTCAAGCCCCTGGTGATTGTGGACCACCACGAGCGGCAGGGACTCATTGACGCCGTCTTCACCGACATCCGCAAGGTTGGCGCCACGGCGACGATCTATGCCGAATATCTGCGGGATGCCTTCCCGCTCGAAAAGAACAATCCCCAGCACGTACGGCTCGCCACGGCGTTGATGCATGCCATCCGCACGGAAACCAACGGGATGATTCGGGCGCGGGAAAGTGATTTTCAGGCGGCCGGCTACCTGTCGCAGTTCGTGGATGCGACCCTGCTGAGTGAAATTCTGAACGTCAAGCGGTCGAAGCGGGCGATTGACATCATCAACCTGGCGCTGGAGAAGCGGATCGTCCGCGACAACTACAGCATTGCCGGGGTGGGCTACGTCCGGTATGAGGACCGGGATGCCATCCCGCAGGCGGCTGATTTCCTGCTGACCGAGGAGAACATCCACACGGCCGTGGTCTATGGCATCATCACCAAGGAAGGCGAGCGCGAAGTCATCATCGGAAGCCTGCGCACCTCGAAAGTCACCCTCAACCCGGATCAGTTCCTGAAGTCGGCGCTCGGTCGTGACGCCAACGGGAACTACTACGGCGGCGGCAAGCACGAGGCCGGTGGCTTTGAGATTCCCATCGGTTTTCTGTCGGGGACATACGACGAAGACTTCATGCGCTCGAAGTGGAAAATCTACGACGCCATGGTGAAACGCAAGCTGCTGGAAAAGATTGGCGTCATCGAGAATCAGTCCACCACCGCCGTCATCCGTCAGCCGGTCCCGGAGCGGCCTGACGAGTAGCGTCCGAAGTCCCTGGCAAGCCATGTCTTTCCGGCCCCGGCGCGCGTTGTGGATGAATCGGCATCACGCACCACGCCCCGGCTGGGGAGCCACGGGCCTGAAAGGTGTGGCGGGGGCGGTCTATCTGTATCTTTATGTGCCGCTGCTGGTGCTTCTCTGTCTTTCCCTCACGGCGGCGCCGGCGGCGAACTTCGAGGCCGGCTTTGTCGGCGCGTGGTACGTGAAGGTACTGCGCAGCCCGGCCTTTCTGGCGGCCATCCAGACGAGTCTGCGCGTGGCGCTCTCTGCCACGTTGATTGCCCTGGTGTTGGGAACGGCAGCGGCTCTGGCGCTGGGCCGGCACCGGTTCCGGGGTCAGACCTGGATCGAGTGGCTCTTGTACCTGCCGGTTGTCGCTCCGGAAGTCGTGGTTGGCTTTGCTTCGGTGGCGCTGCTGGCGCAACTTGGGCGGCCGCTGGGCTTCTGGTCGGTGCTCATCGTCCACGTGGCCTTCTGTACGCCGTATGTCGTGTTCATCGTCCGGGCGCGGCTGGCTGGTTTTGACGAACGGTGGCGCGATGCGGCGCTCGACCTGGGGGCGACGCCGGCGGCGGTCTTCTGGCATGTGACGTTGCCCTGGTTGCTGCCGGCGCTGGTCGGCGGCGGCCTGCTGTGCTTTGCCCTGTCGCTCGATGACTGCATCGTGACGAGTTTCGTCGCTGGGGATGGCGTCACCACGCTGCCGGTGCTGCTCTACTCGAAAATGAAAACGGGGGTATCGCCGGAAATCAACGCCGCTGCCAGCCTGCTGCTCATCCTGACGGTGGGGGTGGTGGGGACGGCGCAGCTCGTGCAGCGGCTTCAGCGCCTGCCACGGTGGGGCCGCGTCAGCCTGGGCACGACCTGCCTGGGACTGCTCGTCGTGGCCGTCGGTCCGACGCCGCACGGGGCGGCCGCCACGACCCTGCATATCTACATCTGGTCGAACTACACCTCGGAAAAGCTGCTCCGCGACTTTGAGACGCGGTATCGCTGCCGGGTCGCGGTTGAAACCTACGACTCGAACGAGGCTTTGCTGGCCAAGCTTCAGACCGGGGTGGCCCGCTACGATCTCATCGTTCCGAGCGATTACATGGCGGGCGTGCTCATCCGGCAGGGCTTGCTGCGTCCGATTGACCGGTCCCGGTTGACGAACTGGCACCACCTCGATCCGGCTTTCCTGCATGCGCCCTACGATCCCGACAACCGCTACACCGTGCCTTACACCTTTGTCGTCACCGGCATTGGCTACCGGCGCGACAAAGTGCCAGAGCCAGTGGAGCATTGGGACGCACTATGGGATGCCCGCTACCGGGGGCGTATTGCCATGCTGGATGATCAGCGGGAGTGCTTTGCGGCGGCCCTGCGCCGGCGCGGCGCTTCGCCCAACAGCCAGGATGAGCAGGAAATTGCGCGCGCGGCCGATGACTTGGCAGCGCAGAAGCCGCTGGTCAAAACCTACGACAGCGCGACCTTTGAGCAGCTTTTGCTCAATGGCGAAGCCTGGCTGGTCCACGGGTTCAACGGTCAGATTGCCAAAGCTGCGCGCCAGAATCCCAACATTGCCTTTGTTGTGCCGCAGGAAGGCGGGACGCGGGCCGTGGACTGCCTGGCCATTCCGGTCAATGCGGCCCACCCGGAGCTGGCAGAACAGTTCATTGATTACGTCCTCGAACCACAGGCCTCGGCTGAAATCGTGCAGGTCACAGGTTACGGAACACCCAACCGCGCCGTCCGGGACTTCCTTCCGCCGGATTGGGCCAACAACCCCTATGTGTTTCCGCCGGAGACGTGGCTGCGGCGCTGTGCCGTCATTGAAGATGTCGGTGCAATTTTACCGCGATACGATTACTATTGGACGGTCATCAAGTCCAAGTAGTCACCAATCCCCTCGAGCCCGGTGCCAAATCTCAAAAGGCTGCTGCTTGCGCGACGTTTATGGGAGTTCCTGAGTCTTTTCATCCAGACCAAGACGCCATCGCTGGTGAACTGCTGCTCTCGCTCATCAACGACATGGAGCTGCTGTTGGCGTTTGAGCAGAGTCAGCGGGTGGCCCATTTCCAGCCCGAACTTGGAGAAAAACTCACGCGCTTTCTGGTCGGCGAGTACCGCCAGCGTCTTGAACGGCTGGCGCGGCTGGTAGAGGACAAAGACTTTCTGCGCCTTCTGCTGCTGGAGCTGGGGGCCATGGAGCGCCCTGATCTTCAGGATTACCTGCGCAGCGTCTTTGGCTACCGGCATGAGTTGCAGGAGCAGCTTCAGATTCGTGGCGTGACGGAATCGGACGCCATCCTCAAGGAGTATGTCTCCGGCAAGTACCGGCGCATCACCCAGGAGTTGCCGCCGGTCAACTTTGACCAGAACGCCTATGCGGCGCCCGAAATCGCGGCTGAGGCCGACATTTACCGCCGCCGGACGCGGCAGTTGGCCGAATTGCTCAAGCAGCAGCAGCAGGCTATGCAGACGATGGCAGAAACGGCCGCAGCCATGCTGAGTCTGTTTGTGAACTACCTCAACGACCGGGTCAACCAGCTTCCGCCGGAGGACAAAGCCGCCCGGCACACGGCGCTTCAGATTGCTTTCGGGGAACTGGAAGCCCCAACCCTGCAGATGGCGCGGAAACTCAAGGCCATTGAGCAGTCATCAGGCAAGCCATGTGGCTATGCCGAGGTCATGGAACTCATTTCAAAACTGTTTGCCCGTTCCTGAGCTGCCATGTCCTCTCTCATTCCCCTCTGCCGCCTCACGGACAACAGCCACCATACCAACTGAGTCCACTTGACAAATCTGCTGACATCGTGGGCAAGAGCGCCCTTTTTATACTCCAAGTTTATACTCCAGGTGGTGTTGGGGTTTCTGGGGACAGTCGCTTATTACGGAGGCATCCTTTTCGCGCTGCCGCAGGCAGCATCGGCTCCAGGGCTGGTTAGCCAGTGCTTTAGAGCGGGAATTCCACAAATTGCCGAGGTGTCACAATCGCTGTCCCGCGAAACGGGTGCAAAACGAGCAGGTCTTTGTCACCACTTACCATACAGGCTGCCTTGCCATTGACAGCCAGTTCAAGGAACTTTTCGTCTTTGGGGTCACGACACGCCACCACACGCTCTACGATTTCCACCAAAATGCCATCCCTGACAAAAGCACTCAGGAATTCCATCCGTTCTTCCTCAGTTATGTACCTTTCAAACCCTTTGCGCTGTAAGACATCATTCAATTCTCCAACGGTCACATGTGAAACAAGCAATTTGCCGGTTTGTGTTGCCCTGTCAAAAGCTTGACGAGCGATGGACTGTCTCATCAGGAGCGCGCTGATAACAACATTGGTATCAAAGACAAAGCGTGGTTCATTCGCCATTGAGCAGGGATTCCAGAACCTCGGAAGTCAAACCGCGCTCCTGTGCCTTTTGGCTGATTTCATCAATGACAACCTGAAGGGGACGCGGTGATACGATGAGGTCGCGCAGCCACAGGGTAAGTAATAACTGAAGCTTTCTTTGCATGTCAGCAGAAGTCTGATGGTAAAGTCTCGCTGTATCTGCATCCAAAGGAATGGTAATCACTGTGTTCATCTTTCCACCTCCAGGTTGGACATCATCACACTTGAGACTACACTGCGCTGGCTGACGGTGCGCGCATCAGCCGCCGCCGTTCCTGACAAGGACTGTCCCCCATAACACAAAACGCACAGACAACATGACACACACGGACCCTTTTTCTCATGGTAGTTACTGTTCCTGACCATTTTTATGAAGTACCACAAAGCGTTCCCAAGCTGATTTTCTTCGGCGGTCGTAGGTTGGTGGGGATTGCCGTCATCGCTTCTTCACCCTGTGTTTTCGCTGGTGCGGCGTATTGGCCGGGGCAATGCCTGCATTTTGGGCGACCTTCCTGCTCATCGCCCTTGTGCATACGGGGTCTTTGGCGTCGGCATATTTGTGTTTGGCGGGGGATATTCGCCCTGTTTGGAGGAAGGGATTCTGGACGGGCCTAACAATTTGGTGACTTCCGCTTCAGCATCACTTCAGATGGCACATTTCGCTTGGAGCGCAGCACCCTGTTGGGCATCATGTCGCGCGTGTTTCGGGAGACGGTTGCGTTGCTTTCAAAACCGTTTGCCCATACCTGAGAGGTTGTATGTCAGATCGCCCGCCTCTGCCAACTTATGGGGCCCCGCCGCCCTATGGCCACGTGCCACCTCCCGGAGGGGGAGGGCCGAACCTTCGCTTCCTCATCCAGCTTGTGCTGGGGTTTCTGGGAACGCTGGCTTACGGCACACTTATTTTCTTTTCCGTGTTGTTCACAGCCCTGAGTTATGTGCCGCAAATCATTACTGAACTCATTTTTTTGGGCGGGGCGGGCCTGGGCGTTGCCGTCATCCTCTTCGTGACTGTGTATTTTCGCTGGTGGGGCGTGTTGGCCGGGGCTGCGCTGGCGTTTCTGGTGCCTGTCCTGCTCGTCGGCGCTTGCGCCCTTCTGGTCGCCGGCACCAGTATCTTTGGCGCTGTTGGGGGCTATTGACCGCGTTTGGAGGAAGGACTCCCGGATGGGACTGACAATCGGTGACTTTCGCTTCGACATCATTTCGGATGGCACATTCCGCCTGGATGGTGGTGCCATGTTTGGCGTCGTGCCGCGTGTGCTCTGGGAAAAGGTCATGCCGCCCGATGACCGGCACCGGATTGTGCTGGGGCTGAATACGCTGCTGGTACGGACGCCCCACGATACCATTCTGGTGGATACCGGTATTGGCTCGAACTGGCAGGCCAAGCACATCGCAATGTACGGGATTGCCCACGAAACAACCGTTCCGGACTCGCTGGCGGCGTTGGGTCTTGCGCCGCAGGACATCACCCTGGTGATCAACACGCACCTGCATTTTGACCACGCTGGAGGCAATGCCTACCGCGCACCGGATGGGCAGCTTTGTCCCACCTTCCCCCGCGCGCGGTACGTCGTGCAGCGTGCCGAATATGAGCATGCGCGCAACCCGCACGAACGCGACCGGGCCAGTTACCGTCCAGAGGACTGGGAGCCGATTGCCGCTGCCGGGAAGTTCATTTTCATCGAGGGCGAAGCCGAGGTGTCACCGGGCGTATGGGTCATTCCGGTGCGCGGCCACAACGACTTCCTGCAGTGCGTCCGGGTCGTGGCACCGGGTGGGCAGACAGTGTTTTTCTGGGCGGACATCCTGCCCACCACGGCCCACGTTCCCTTCGCCTGGGTGATGGGTTACGACCTCTATCCGGTCGAGTTGCTGGAAAACAAGAAACATCTTATTCCCCAGGCGGCCGCTGAAGGGTGGATCAACGTGTTTGAGCATGACCACTACTGCCCCTGGGGGTACATTGTCGCTACGGGAGACGGGAAGTACGCTGCCCGTCCACTGTGTCCGTCAGCCGTGGAAACAGACGCCGGCGAACCGGTTGACGCCGGGGCGGAGATGTCCCTTTCCGGCTGCTGAAGGTTATCTGAATCCCTGGCGCGTCTGGCGAACCGGGAACGGCGCTGAACTGCACCTGGTATCCCACCGTACGGCGGCCGTATTGTTTTTCCTGATACTCTGGCTGTCCCCGGCGAGCGCTTCGCGCCGTTGCGGGGGTTGCCTTGTGTCTGAAATCGCCTGCAAGGTTTTGTGTGATGGCTTCTCTCAAAAGCTATGCCGTCGTTGCCCTTGGGGGAGCAGGGGGCGCGGTGCTCCGGTATGTCATCAGCATTTCCGCTTTGGGAACGTGGTCGCTCCGTTTTCCCGTTCCGACCTTTTTCATCAATGTCATGGGGTCTTTTCTCTTTGGGCTGGTCATGGCCTTGCTGAAAGACGCCCTTGGTATGCCTGCCTGGCTGCGGCTGGCGCTCACCACGGGCTTTCTGGGGGCTTTTACGACCTTCTCGACCTTTGAATACGAAACCGTAACGGTGTGGCGTGAGCACGGCGCGCTCTGGTCGGTTGGGTATGTGGCGGCCAGCGTTCTATGTGGCGCCATCGGACTGCTTTTGGGAGAAGTCATCGGCCACGGACTGGTTTCCGGGTGGGCCATGTTGCGTGGTTAGGCATACAGAAAGTTTTTCTTTGGAAAACTTCAATCTGCGCTACACAAACCGTTGGCTGCCGGTTGTGCCAAACCCAAATCAGGAGAGTTTTCTGAAGTTATGTTTCGCCGTTTTCTGACATCCAGCCTGCTCGCTGGTGCGATGCTGATGCTGCCCGGAGCAACCTTTGCCGCCCTGCCCCAGACCGGAGCACAAACTGGAGCACAGGCCGAACCGCCACCGCTGGCGGCGACCGCTCCCTCCGGCAAACCTATCTGTCCGGTCATGCTGGATGAAGTTGAAGACCCTGCGGACGCGGCTTACAGCGACTATCAGGGGAAGCGGTATTACTTCTGCTGCCCGGCCTGCAAACCGAAGTTCGACAAGAACCCGCGCCGGTACATCCGCGCTCTGAAAGCCAAACAGCGCCGGATGGCTAAAGCCAAATCCTGACAGTCACGGGGTGCCACTGGTCGGGTATCCTTGCCGGCAGTCCAAGTGTCGGAGAACCACCTATCAGGCAAGGCTTGCCCGACCGATATATTCGCGTCACTTGCCGAATGTCATTCACCCGTCGGCTCGGGTGTCGGCTGCCCTTTCTTGCCTTTGCCTTCCTTGGCAGGTGGTGCGGTTGGCAGGGCAGGCTCGTTGGGATCAACACCGACCTCGATGACACAGTTGCCAAAAAGAGCCGTTGGTTGCTCGCCGCTTGAGCTTTTGACTTCAAGGGAGCGGGCCGTAATGGTGGTCTGGTCGTTGATGCGGCCCGAAAGTTCGATGGTGTCGGCGTCAATCCGTCCCGAAAGTTCACCTTGGGAATGCAGCTTTTCCACCTTGACCGTGCCGTGTACGGCGCCCGTGGTGGCAACCACCAGCGCTGGCGCATGAAGTTCGCCGCTGACCTTGCCGCTGACGGTGACACCGCAGGTGGACTTCAGTGTGCCAGTCAGTTCACTACCTTCTTCAACGATTGTGAGTTTCTCCGCCATGACGTTTCCTCGGTGTCAGGGGTTGAAAGCGTCGGGTTGTTCCCGGCCGGGTTGCCTGGATTCCGGTGGGGCTTAGGCCGTTTCGGTTTTGAGGCGCAGGACGCAGCCTGGTTCAAAGGCAAAGTGGGTATGTCCTGCGGGCTGTTTGACGGTTGCCCGGAGGCAGCCGGTGGCGCCGACGATGATGCGGCGCGCGCCATCGATGCCGGGTGCGGCCTCAGACGTGAACCGCCCGTGAATCACCAGGATGCCACTCCCGTGAACCTGGCAGCCGTCCAGCAGTCCCTCGCGGCCAATGATGAGCTGTGCACCCTGACCGAGCGTGATATTGCACTTCAAAAAGCGTCCATCCACTTCAACGATGGAATCGGCATCGAATTCGAGCGAGGCATCCCGCAGTACGTCTCCATGACCGAAGTAGCGGCGATTGGTTGGGATGGGAGCCACCGCCACGGCAGCGGCCTGGGGAGAGGCCGTTCCGCCATCGGTTTTGCCGTTGAGAAAGGCAGCCAGGGCCGAAGCCGGAATCAACTGCGAGCCATCACCGGCAACGCTGAAATCCACTTCATCCACCTCGGCGCCGTCTGCCACCTCAATGGAGAAGTCGCTGCCGTAGAGGTGTGTCCGGCTGAACTTGGCCCCTTTGAGCCGTGCACCGTGAAAGGTAGCGTGCCGGCAGTCAGCTTCGAGCAGACTCACCTGGGAAAGGTCGGCCCCTTCGAGAACGGCCCGCTCCAGCTTGGCGCCGGAGAGGTCAGCGCCGGGCAGTGCCGCCCGCCGGAGAACGGCATCCCGCAGGTTGGCCCCGGTCAGCAGGGCTTCCTCGAAGTTGGCTGATTCCAGGATGGCATTCTGGAAGTCAACCGCCGTGAGATTGGCACCGCCCAGATAGGCGTTGCGCAGGTCAGCATTGGTGAAGACCGCATTTTCGAGGGTGGCCACGCCCAGTTTGGCGTCTATCAACTGGGCCGAGGGGAGGCGTGCTCCGGTCAGGTCCGCCCCTTCGAGGTTCGCCCCTTCGAGGTTGGCCCGGGACAGGTCGGCGCCCCGGAGGTTGGCCCCTTCAAGGTTGGCACTTTCCAGATCGGCGCCCCGGAGGTTCGCGCCTTCGAGGTTGGCCCGCACGAGAAACGCATCCCGCAAGCTGACACTGGCGAGGTTGGCACGTCGCAGTGTGGCTTCTTCCAGATTGGCCCCTTCGAGGTCGGCGCGCCGCAGGTTGGCGTTGTCCAGGTTGGCTTTTGCCAGGTCGAGTTCGCGCAAGTCGGCACGTTCGAGCGATTCGCCGCGCGCTACTCGTTCGATGACTTCTTCCAAGGTGAACTCAGGCATGGAGGAACCCCTTTCGCCGTTTTTTGAATATGGTGGTTGGGGCGTGTCGCGCAGTCTGACGCATCGCCCTTGCGCCCCAGCACGTCACGCTGGATGGTCTGGAAATCCAATACAGGGCCGTTGCTGTCAAAGCCGTCATGACCGCCGTTCATCTGCTATGTAGCGCCGCAATCGCTCGATACGCTTCTCGAACGAAAGGCGCTGAATCTCATTGGCCAGTTCGACGGCTCCCAGCTCGGCCAGGAGAACGTTGATTTGAAGCTGTGTTTCCTGGCGCGCCTGACGGTAGAACCGTCGGTCTTCGGCCGCCGAAGGGTTGCTGGATTCTTCCGCCGTGGCAATTTCGTAGGCTTCGTGGGCGTCCTGGAGGTCACGCACGAGTTGCTCAAGCCGGTTGAGCAGCCCATCCTTGCCGCTTTGAACCAGACCGCTTTCCAGTTGTTGCTGGTAGGACTTGAACTTCTCGACAATTTTTTCGGCCAGCCAGATCGGCAGCCCGGTGGCCACGGCCAGGTCTTCCTTGGCCCCCACGAGGAAGCTTTCGATGGTGATCAGTCCGGCCCGGTAGAGTTTGTCAATCGTCACCTTTCCGACTTCCGGGATTTGCTTCAGCAACGAGTTGACGATCATGCCCTCGGACTGAAGCGTGGTGTCGTCAATGACAAAGGTGGCCGGAAGCATCTCCGTCAGCGTCTGGTAGTTCTGCAGGATGCGTTCCCGCAGTTCGCCGCCGACCGTTCCTTCCCGGGAAGCCCGGGCTTCGGAGAGCAGCGCTTCAAAATCGTGAACGGCATCGCTGACATCCTCCATGCCCATGCCCAAGGCGGACTTGCCCAGGCTGCTGATGGCCGGTTGGCACATTTCGAGCCATTCCTTGCGGGCGGCACCGGACCTCAGCTCGATGATGAAGGCTTTGACCGGACGGATGTAGTTGGCGGCAATTTCGGAAAAGAGCGTCCGCACCTCGGTCTGGTCCGTCGCAACGGCCGGCTCGGTGTCTTCGCCGAGGTCATCCATTTCGCCCTGCGCGAGAATGCGGTCGAAGGCGTCGTCAAAGCCTTCCAGGTCGTCGTCACCCTCCATGGCAAGCAGGCCGGCCTGTCCGTCGAGCTGGGAGGCTTCCGTCCGACCGTCGCCATCGGTACGCGCCAGGGCGAGATCGAAATCCGCCTCATCCGCCCCGGCTTCGTCCAACGTAGAACTGGTATCCGTGATGTCCAGTCCCCGCGTGCCGGAAGGGGTGACTTCAAGCCGCGTGCCGACACCAACGACTTCAATCATCCCGGCGGCTGACACATCCTGCGATTCCTCAGCCTGGGGCCGTGCCGTGTGGTGGGTATCCGGGGTCAGCTCTGAAAGTGAGAAGTCCTCTTCTTCCGCGGGTGCGTCAGGGAGCAGGGCATCCGCTGTTTCTTCAGAGACCGCGGATTCTTCAGAGACCGTTGCTTCGGCGGCGGGAGCCGTGGTGGGGGCTTCTGCCGCTGGTGCCGGGGCAGGAGTTTCCAGAACCGGTTGGGGCGTCAGCGGCTGGGTCTCAAAACGCGACTCGACCGGCGGTGGTGGCACTTGCTCCCTTGGTTCCTGACGGGGCGGCGGAGGTGCCGGAAGCGGTGGCGGTTCCGGTGGAACGTAGGTAGGAGACGGTGTGCTGGGTGGTTCTTCTTTTTTCTTGCCAAAAAAGCGGTCGAAAAAACCCATAATCGTACCCTTGGTCTTCCCCCCTGACGGACAGCGCCGGCGGCTGGCGGACCTACGGCAGTCAGTCCCATGACACGTTGGCGCTCTCACCGTGACCACACGCCATTGCTTCCAGGAAGCAAAGACCGGCGTTTGTGACGACAGCGAGCATGATGCTTGTCAATGAAGCCAGCGAGTGGGTAGGTGGTTTATATACAAGTTGCCCGGCAAAAGACCATAGAAAAGTGTCGTGCGTCGCAACCTTTGGTGGATTGTGGCCCAGTGGACTACGCTACGCCGTGTCATGTGAGACTTTTCTCAAGATTACTCCAAACTGACTTCCGTCTCAAAGCCGAGTTGTCCAACCTGTGCAGAGATCGTATGGAGCGGGATGCCTGTGAAAAACACACCGGAAACTGAAATCCACGCCTTACTGGAAGACATTGCCCGCCAGCTTCGGTTTCTGACCGGGAACGGGGTTTCTTTTGTCAGTGCAGGGCATGCAGCAGCTTCGCCGCCACCCAGTCCTGCACCCTCCAGTGCATCGCATCCTGCTTCAGTTGTTCCCGGTGCCCACGTACCCGAACTCCCTGGTACGGCTGATACGAGCTTGGGCGTGCCCTCAGCCGTGGAGTCTCCGGGCGCCGGACGGCCAAGTGGTGGCCACCAACCGCTTATGGACCCCTCCTCGCACCGCCAGCTTACACCGTCAAGTCACTCGAAAGACGATGGCGAAACTTTATCCAGAACCCCGGTGAACTGCAACCAGCCTGCCCCCACCACTCCCAAACCCCAACAGGACTCGTTGTTTGAGGAAGTCCCGCCCCCATCGCTGCCGGTTTCTTCAGACGTAACATTGGAAGCCATCCGCGCCGATCTGGGGGATTGTCAACGCTGCAAGCTGGCGGCTTGTCGGACCAACCTCGTCTTTGGCGAAGGGGCGGCCCGGGCGCCGGTGGTCTTTGTCGGCGAAGGGCCGGGCGCGGAAGAAGATGCCACCGGGCGGCCGTTCGTCGGACGCGCCGGGCAGTTGCTCGACAAAATCATTGCCGCCATGGGCTTGCGCCGGGAGGAGGTCTATATCTGCAACGTCGTCAAGTGCCGTCCCCCGGAAAACCGGACGCCGGAACCGGATGAAGTGGCCGCCTGTGTGGGCTTTCTTCATCGTCAGTTGGCGGTCATCCGTCCCCATGTTATCGTCGCGCTGGGTGCTTCAGCCGCAAGCGCGTTGCTGGGTGATCCCAAACTGGGTGGCATTTCCAAGATTCGCGGGCGCTTCCAGGACTACCACGGCATCCCCCTCATGCCGACGTTTCACCCGGCGTATCTGTTGCGCGCGCCGGACAAAAAGCGCGAAGTGTGGGAAGACATCAAGCAGGTCATGGCCCTGCTCCGCGAGCGCCAACCGGAAGCCCACTAGGCAGCGCGCGTGCTTATCGGGAGGCAGGCATGGCCTGGTTGATGTTTGCGGGACATCTCCTGCTGGCGGCGCTCTGCGGTGCTGCCGTCGGGCTGGAACGCCAGTGGCGGCAACGACAGGCCGGGTTGCGTACGAATGCTCTCGTGGCCATTGGCGCAGCGGCCTATGTTGCGCTGCCGGCGCTGGTGGACAAAACCGACACCAGCCCGACCCGCGTCGCCGCCCAGGTCGTTTCGGGCATTGGCTTTCTGGCCGGGGGCGTGATTTTGAAAGAGGGGGCGTCGGTGCGCGGCCTCAACACCGCCGCGACCCTGTGGTGTTCTTCTGCCATTGGCGTTCTGTCCGGCTCCGGGCTACCGCTGGAAGCTGTGTTGCTGACGATGTTTGTTCTGGCCGCACACCTGACGCTGCGGCCGCTGGCGCGGCTCATCAACCGGCAACCCATTGAGGGGGCTGACCTTGAAACCCGATACCAGATTGAGCTGACGTGTGGCGACTCCCAAGAGGCCACCATCCGACCGCTGCTCGTCCAGGAGATTGCCCGCAGTCAGTTCAAGTTGCAGTCACTGCGGAGTGTGGACTTGCTGGGTTCGGACAAGGTTCGCCTCGAAGCGACCTTCAGCGGCGACGGCAATACGGCCAGTGAAGCCCGCCGCCTCGAAGACATTACGGCCCGCCTGGCGATGGAACCTTCCGTTACAGCCATTGGGTGGGAAATGCTTGTGGATGATGAATCCACACCGACGCTCGAATCGCGCCGCGTGACAAGTGATGAAGGGTGACGCCAGCCATGGAACAACTCTCGACGAGCAGCCGTCTGACGCGGCTTGACAACCTCCACCTGACCGGGGAGCACCTGCCGGTGTCTGACCCCCTGGCCGACCTCCGCCGGGTAGCCACCCTGCGCATCCACAACGGTGTCGGGTTGCGCCCTGTGCCGGAGGAACTCACCGAAACTGTCCTGCGTGAATGCTGGCAGATGCGCCGGCAACGGGCCTTCTGGCTGGATTTGACCGCGCCAACGCCGGCGGCCCTCCAGGCGGTGGCAATGCTGTTCGGCTTTCACCTGCTGACCGTCGAAGACGCCCTCAGTCCAGAACATCGCCCGAAGATTGATGAGCATGAAGACTACCTGTTCATGATGTTTCAGAGCGTGGCCGGCATCAGCGATGAAACCGTGTTGCCCACGGCGGGCGTCGGGCACTGCGCCACCAATCGCCTGGCGGTCTATCTCGGCGTCGGCTTTCTGGTCACGGTTCACGACCGTGGCTTTGCACCCGTGGAAGAAGTGGCCGAGATTGTGGATGCACGTGATACCACCATGGACCAGCACCTTGACCTGGTGCTGCATGCCATTGTGGACCGCATGATCGATCAGGTGTTTCCCGTGCTGTCCGGGGTCGAAGACCGGATTCAGGAAATCGAGGCTCATATCTTCACAGAGCAGGATCAGGATGTTCTGCCCACTGTCCTCAAAACCAAGCGGGAACTGATGACCCTGCGGCGGCTGATGGGGCTTCAGCGCGAAATGCTGCTCCGGCTCAGCCGGCGGGAGGACCTGCCCTGCATTGAAGCCAAGACGGCCATTTACTTCCGGGATGTGTACGACCACGCCGTCCGGCTCGAAGAAACCTGTGTCATGCTCATCGAACTGGCGACAAACGTCGCCGAAGCGCACCTGGCTGTGGCTTCCCGGCGCACCAACGAGGTGATGAAGTTTCTCACGATTTTTTCGACCATCTGGATGCCACTGACCTTTATCGTCGGCGTGTATGGGATGAACTTCGAGTACCTGCCCGAACTCAAGGTGTGGTGGTTTTACCCGTTTCTCTGGGTGGTCATGATTGGCATCGTCGGCGGGATGCTCATGTTCTTCCGGCGCAAGAAATGGCTCTGACCGCTTGTTCCCATGCCCAAACGCACTGATCTCCGCAAGATTCTCGTCATTGGTTCCGGCCCGATTGTCATCGGCCAGGCCTGTGAATTCGACTATTCCGGGACCCAGGCCTGCAAGGCGCTCCGCGCCGAAGGTTATGAGGTGGTGCTCATCAACTCCAACCCGGCCACCATCATGACCGACCCGGAGATGGCCGACGGCACCTACATCGAACCCCTCACGCTGGAAGCCGTCACCGCCGTCCTGGAGCGCGAGCGCCCGGACGCGCTGCTGCCGACCGTCGGCGGTCAGACGGCGCTCAATCTGGCCATGCAGCTTGCGCAGACCGGCGTTCTCGACCGCCTTGGAGTACAGCTTATCGGGGCCAACATTGCCGCCATCGAGCTGGCCGAATCCCGGCGGCAGTTCAAAGCCGCCATGGAAGACATCGGTCTCGAAATGACCAAGGCCATGTTCGTGACGCCGGAAACCAACCTGGAAGAAGTCCGGGCGGCGATTGGCTATCCGGCCATCGTACGGCCGAGCTTCACGCTGGGCGGGGCCGGCGGCGGCATTGCCTACAACGACGAGGAGTTCTACCAGATTGTCGAGCGGGGCCTGGCGTTGAGTCCGGTTCACGAAGTGGTCGTCGAGGAGTCGGTCCTGGGCTGGAAAGAGTACGAACTCGAAGTCATGCGCGATGCCGCCGACAACATCGTGATCGTGTGTTCGATTGAGAATTTCGATCCGATGGGCGTTCACACCGGCGACTCGATTACCGTCGCGCCGGCGCAAACCCTGACCGACCGCGAATACCAGACCCTGCGCGACGCCAGCCTGAAAATCATCCGCCGCATCGGGGTGGAAACCGGCGGCTCCAACATCCAGTTTGCGGTCAATCCCAGAGACGGACGGGTGCGGGTCATCGAGATGAACCCACGGGTGTCCCGTTCCTCGGCGCTGGCCTCGAAGGCCACGGGCTTTCCCATTGCCAAGATTGCCGCCAAGCTCGCCGTCGGTTACACCCTGGACGAAATTCCCAACGACATCACCCGCAAAACACCAGCCAGCTTTGAGCCGACGCTCGATTACGTCGTCGTCAAGATTCCGAAGTGGGCCTTTGAGAAGTTCCAGGCGGCCGAGCCGGTGCTGGGAACGCAGATGAAATCCGTGGGAGAAGCCATGGCCATCGGCCGCACCTTCAAGGAAGCCTTCATGAAGGCACTGCGGTCGTTGGAAGCCAGCGCGGCGCGCGTGCCAACCTACACCAATGACGACGACCTGCGGCGGCATCTCATCACGCCCAACCCCGAACGGGTGCGCTACCTGCAAATGGCGCTCGAACGCGGCTGGGGCTGCGCCGAACTGCACGAACTCACCGCCATTGACCCGTGGTTTCTGCACCAGCTCAAGGAAATTGCCGACGCCCAGAACGCCCTGCGGGGGCGGACGCTCGAAGACATCCCCGATGCCGAACTGCGGCACGTCAAACGGCTGGGGTTTTCAGATCGCCGGGTGGCGCGCACGATTGGCTGTAGCGAGGCGGACGTGCGCGCCCGGCGCCTGCGCAGCGGTATTCGTCCGGTCTTCAAGCGCATTGACACCTGCGCTGCCGAGTTTGCCTCACACACGCCCTATCTTTACTCGACTTACGAGGAAGCGTGCGAAGCCGAGCCTACCAGCCGCCGCAAGATCGTCATTCTGGGCAGCGGCCCGAACCGGATCGGGCAGGGCATCGAGTTTGACTATTGCTGCTGTCACGCCAGTTTCGCGTTGCAGGAAGCCGGCTACGAAACCATCATGGTCAACTGCAACCCGGAAACGGTTTCAACCGACTACGACACTTCCGACCGGCTGTACTTCGAGCCTGTCACCTTCGAGGATGTCATGCACATCATCGAACGGGAGCAGCCGGACGGTGTCATCGTGCAGTTTGGCGGACAGACGCCGCTCAACCTCGCCTATGGCCTGCGGCAGGCGGGCGTGCCGATCATCGGCACTTCACCCGAAAGCATTGACCTGGCCGAAGACCGGGAACGGTTCGGCCGCCTGCTGCGGGAGTTGGAAATTCCACAGCCGCCGTCGGGAATGGCGGCCACGGTGGATGAAGCCTGCGCCGTGGCACGCCAGGTTGGCTATCCGGTGCTGGTGCGTCCCAGTTACGTGCTGGGCGGACGGGCAATGATGATTGCCTACGACGAACCCAGCCTGGCCGCCTATGTGGCGGAAGCCATGGGCGCTTCGCCGGGACGCGCCGTGCTCATTGACCACTTTCTGGAATCGGCCGTGGAAGTGGATGTGGATGCGCTCTCCGATGGCGAAGACGTGTGTATTGCCGGCATTCAGGAGCACATCGAGGAAGCCGGCGTTCACTCCGGCGACAGCTCCAGTGTGCTGCCGACCTACCTGATTGAGCCGTGGCATCTCGATGTCATGCGGCAGTACACCCGGCAGTTGGCCCGCGCCCTGCGGGTGGTGGGGCTGATGAACATCCAGTTTGCCGTCAAGGACGACATCGTGTATGTCCTGGAAGTCAACCCCCGCGCTTCGCGGACGGTGCCCTTTGTGAGCAAGGCCACCGGCGTGCCAATAGCCAAGATTGCCGCCTGGCTGATGATTGGCCGCCGTCTGGCGGATTTCAACCTGCCGCCGATGCTCTCCGTCGGGCGCTTCTTCATCAAGGCGCCGGTGTTTCCGTTCATCAAGTTTCCCGGTGTGGACCCGGTGCTGGGCCCCGAAATGCGCTCGATTGGCGAAGTGATGGGCGTGGCGGACAGCTTCGGAATGGCCTACTGGAAAGCGCAACTCGGCGCTGGCGTGCCGCTGCCGCGTACGGGAACCGTGTTTCTCAGTGTCAACAACCGCGACAAACCGGCTGCCCTGAAAGTGGCCCAGCGGCTGCACCGGTTGGGCTTCAAGCTCGTGGCAACCCGTGGCACGCAGGAAATGCTGGCGGCAGCCGGTCTGCCGGTTGAACCCGTCTTCAAGGTCAACGAAGGCCGCCCGAATATCGTGGACCTCATCCGCAGCCGGCGCATAGACCTCATCGTGAACACCCCGCTGGGCAAGGCGTCACACTTTGACGAAAAAGCCATCCGGTCGGCGGCTATCCAGTACAACGTCCCCTGTATCACCACCATTACGGGTGCCATTGCCGTCACCAGCGCCATCCATGCCCTGCAACATGACCAGTTCAGCGTAGGGCGGTTGCAGGACTACCACGCCGGGAAACCCAGCCTGACCTACCCAGCGCAGGCGGCTTCGGCTTCGTGAAGGCGGCGCACCATGAGGTGGAAAGTGTACGGAATGCAAAAACTTGTGACTTGCCGGAGGCTTGACACCGGACGGCTTCCGTCCGTAAAAGTGGCGTTGTCGGCGGTGTCTCTGAACGAAACCCGTCGCGGGCTGATGATTTCCCCGGTTTTGTTCCGCCGTCCGTGAACTTCTTTCTGCTCATTCTGGTAGAGCTTCAGGAAAGTACCCTGCTTGTCTGGCGCGCCCTGCGGCATCCATTCCGGCGTCCGCGCTACTGGCGTGAAACGGTGGCCCAGATGGATTCGATTGGGTTCGCCACGCTGCCCATCGTGCTGCTGGCCGGCTTTTTCATCGGGGCGGTGCTGGCCTTGCAGACGGCCGGCACGCTGCGGTCCTTTGGGGCGCAGAATTACACCGGGCGGCTGGTGGCCACGTCACTGTTGCGGGAACTGGGACCCGTCCTGACCTGCATTCTGCTGGCCGGGCGCGCCGGTTCGGGCATTGCTGCCGAGCTGGGGGCGATGTGTGTCAGCGAGCAGATTGACGCCATGCGCGCCCTGGGCACGGACCCGTTCCGCAAGCTGGTGCGGCCGCGCCTGCTGGCGCTCATCACCATGGCGCCCGTGCTGACGATTTTTGCCAATGTCGTAGGCATCATTGGCGGCCTGATTGTGGCGATAACCCTGTTGCAAATCCCGTCGTCGGTGTATCTGTCGTCGGCGCGCGAGGCGCTCAATTACGAGGACATTCTGGGGACATTTCTCAAAACCGGTGTGTTTGGTCTGATTGTGGCCGTGGTGGGCTGCCGGTGTGGGCTGCGGACGCGCGGGGGGACGGTTGGCGTCGGGCAGTCCACGACGACTTCGGTCGTCGTCTCCATCGTGCTGATTCTGGTGTCGGATTTTTTCCTCACCCGACTGATTCTGACGCTGAGCGGGACGGCATAAGCGCCCAGGCGGCGTGCTGCCCTCCGAGAGGACGATGAGCGAATACGCCATCGAGTTCCGGGATGTTTGCCTTGCGTTTGGGGAGCAGAAGGTGCTCGACGGCGTGAGTTTTGGCGTGCATCCGGGCGAAACCAAGATTCTCATGGGAGGGTCCGGGACGGGCAAATCCACCGTGCTCAAGCTCGTCCTGGGGCTGCTCAAGCCGGATAGTGGCCGCATCTTTGTGGACAACGAAGACATCACGGACTTCAGCGAATCGCAGTTGACGGTGATGCGTCAGAAGATCGGCATGGTCTTTCAGGAAGGGGCGCTGTTTGACAGCCTTTCGGTGTATGAAAATGTCGGCTACCGCCTGTTCGAGCAGGGTGCCGATGAGGAGGAAATCGAGGAAACCGTGCGGCGGATGCTGCGTTTCGTCAACCTGGAACAGGCCATCAACAAGATGCCCTCCGAGCTTTCCGGCGGGATGCGCCGCCGCGTCGGGATTGCCCGCGCCCTGGTGGGCAATCCCAAGATTATCCTCTACGATGAACCGACCGCCGGACTGGACCCGCCCACGGCCCGCACGATCTGCGAGTTGGCCATCAAGCTGCGGGACCTCGAAGGCGTCAGTTCGCTGTTTGTCACCCACCGGATTCAGGATGCCGTGGTGTTGGCCGACCACCACGCCACCATTGGCGATGATGGCGAAGTCGTCATTGCGAAGAACCCGCGCGGGCAGGCCGACACTTCCACGCAGTTCATCATGTTGCGCCACGGAAAGGTCCTGCTGGAAGGGGACGCCGATACCTTCTGGAATTCGACGGACCCCTACATTCGGACGTTCCTGGAGCTGGACTGAACCGGGACAAGACGCAGGACTGGTGTATGGCGAAAAAGAAGCTCTCCATTCTTGATTTGCGGGTGGGGCTGATGACCCTGGTGGCCATCGGCGTACTCATTGCCACCATTCTGACGATTAGCGGCGACCTCAATCCCTTCCGGCGGGAACTCACTGTGCGCACGCGACTCGCCAATGTGGATGGTCTGCGTCCGGGGGCGGAAGTGCGGTTGGCCGGCGTCAAGGTGGGCAAGGTACAGCGGATTGTGCTGCTGCCCGTCCCCCCGGACCAGAATGCCGCCCAGACCGTGGAGCTGGAACTCGCACTCGATCCGGTCATTGACGGCAAGCCGGCCGGAGAGCGCGTCCGGCAGGATTCGCAGGTCATTCTGGGGTCGGTCGGTCTGTTGGGCGACAAGGTGGTGGACATCACCCCAGGCACACTGGCTGCGGCTCCCGTCAAGGATGGCGATCTGATTGGTGGGGCTTCCGAGACGACCATCCGCCAGATCATTTCCGGTGCCGATGACATTCTGGCCAACTTCACAACCCTTTCGGATTCGCTCAAGCAGATTGCCGACAAGATCAATCGCGGCCAGGGAACGGTGGGACGACTCGTTTCCGACGCGGAGCTGTATGACAACCTGACGCGCACCGTAGCCGAGGCGTCCCGTCTGGTGCAGGAAGTGCGGACGGGACAGGGCACGGCTGCCAGACTCATCAATGACCCCCGCCTGTATGACGATCTTGACGCTTCGGTGCGGCGCGTCGAAAAGCTGCTGGCGGACATCAGCGACGGACGCGGCACGCTTGGCAAACTGGCCACGGATGACCGGGCCTACCAGGAAGTGCTCTCCGTGCTGGAGCGGCTGGACCGGACATCCGCCAAGCTCGAAGATGCCATGACCCGTCTGGAGCGGGGGGAAGGCACGGCCGGGCGTTTGCTCCGCGACGACAAACTCTACCGCGAAGCTGAGCAGACACTGGTCAGCCTCAACAACGTTCTCGCCGGACTGGAGCGCGGCGATGGTTCAGCCGGAAAGCTGCTGCGCGATCCGCAACTTTACGATAATCTGACGGCAACCTCTGCCCAGGCCAACCAGTTGCTGATAGACTTTCGCCAGGACCCGAAAAAGTACCTCACCATTCGTCTCAAGCTGTTTTGACACCCGTTGTGAGCCTGCGCTTGCCGGTCACCTGACCGGCAAGCGTCGCTTGGTTTCCGGCGCGCCCGGCGCCCCTGGTGACTGGCCATGAATCTGCCCAACACCCTGACGGTTTCGCGCATTTTCATCGTCCCCCTCATGGTGGTCGTGCTGATGACGAGCGTCTCGGAGTCCGTCTTTGGGCTGCCCCGTCAGTTACTCGCCGTGACGCTCTTTCTGGGCGCATCGCTGACGGACCTGCTCGACGGCTACCTGGCGCGGCGCCGGGGACAGGTCACGACCCTGGGAACGCTGCTCGACCCCATTGCCGACAAGCTGCTCATTTCTGCGGCTCTGATCTCGCTCGTCGAAAACAAGCTCGCGCCGGGCTGGGCCGTGGTCATCATCATCGGCCGGGAGTTTGCCGTGTCCGGTCTGCGCAGCATTGCCGCCCAGCAGGGCGTGACGATTGCTGCCTCCAAAATGGCCAAGTTCAAGATGCTCTCCCAGGTCGTGGCCATTACCTGCCTGATGCTGGGCAGCCACGAGGGGCGGCCGCCGCTGCCGGTGGGTACTTCGTCCGTGACGGCCGTGCAGCAGGCGTTCCGCGCCCTGTGGCAGGGAGCCTTTGGCGTCGAAGCCCTGCGGATCATTGCCTACGGCGCCGGCAGGCTCATGCTGTGGATCGTGGTGATTTCGGCGCTGTGGTCCATGTGGAACTACTTCAAGGACTTCTACGTTGCCGTCCGCGACCGGATTGAAACCGCGCCGCGCATCCCCCTGCGGGAACGCTGGCGGGTGCGCCCGCGCATCCGCTGGCGGCGTCCGCTGTTTGCCCGGGTGCGGGCGCGGAAAACGACGCCTGATCTGCCTGAAGCGCCCTAAGCCGGCCGCCCTGATTGCCCTATGCTGCCCAGCCCCCTGCCGCCGCTGATGGAGACTGGTTTTCTCCCGCTTCCGCACTTCCGCTCCGGCAAGGTACGCGAAGTTTATGACCTCGGGGAGACGCTGCTCATCGTCGCCACTGACCGTATCTCGGCTTTTGACTGTGTGCTGCCGACCCCCATCCCGGACAAGGGAAGGATTCTGACGGCGCTTTCGGCCTTCTGGTTCAACCGCCTGGGCAACTTCGTGCCGCATCACATGCTGTCCTGTGCCCCGGAGGACTTTCCGGCCGCCGTCCGGCCCTACCGCGACCAACTCGCCGGGCGCGCGATGCTCGTCCGCAAGACCATGCCGCTGCCGGTCGAGTGTGTGGCCCGGGGCTATCTGGCCGGCTCCGGCTGGAAGGATTACCAGCGTACCGGCCAGGTCTGCGGACATCCCCTGCCGCCGGGCCTCCGGGAGGCCGACCCGCTGCCCGAACCGCTGTTCACACCGGCGACCAAAGCGGCGACCGGCCACGATGAAAACATCTCGCTGGTGCAGATGGCTGACCGGATTGGGTCGGAACTCACCCGCCGGCTGGCGGAACTGACGCTGGCGCTCTACACGGCAGCCGCGGCCTATGCGCGCACCCGTGGACTGATTTTGTGCGACACCAAGTTTGAGTTCGGGCTGGACGGCGACGGGCAACTCGTCTGGATTGACGAAGCCCTGACGCCCGATTCTTCACGCTACTGGGATGCGGTCGCTTATGCGCCGGGGGGCAGCCCGCCCTCGTTTGACAAGCAGTTCGTCCGGGACTACCTCGAAACGCTTGACTGGAACAAGCAGCCGCCCGCGCCGGCGCTGCCGGATGCTATTATCGAGGCGACCCGCCAACGCTACTGGGAGGCCTACCGCCGGCTGGTTGGAGAACCACAAGGCGATCCACAACATGTCTGAAGCCCTGCCTTCACCGGAATGTTCACCGGAAGCCGCACCGCAGGCGGCCTACCGTCAGTTGCTGGCGGACATCGCGCGTTTTGCCGCCGTGCTGCGCCGGCGTTTTCCAACGTCCATCACCTGCCGCCTGGGTTGTACCGGCTGCTGCCAGCAGCATCTGACGGTTCTGCCCATCGAAGCTGCCGCGTTGCACGAGTATGTGTCCCGTCTGGACGCCCCAACCCGGGCGCGTCTGCGTCAGCAGGCACAAGCAGCACAGGAACAGGAAGCCGCGCCGACGCCTGCGGCGGTGCCCTGCCCGGCGCTGGTGGATGGCGCCTGTGCCGTCTATCCGGCGCGGCCGGTGCTGTGCCGCACCCACGGGTTTCCGCTGCTTTACCTGGATGAGGATGACCCAACCGACGGCATCCTTGATGTCTGTCCGCTCAACTTCACAGACGATGCGGATGCCATCACGCACTGGGATGTCTTCGACATGACGGTGGTCAACACCCGTCTGGTCGCCGCCAGTCTGGCCTTTGACCCCACTGGCAAGCGTCAGTTCATCGCCGACATCATCCTGGCAGCCACGGCGGCCGCAGCGTCTGAACCCGACGGGCAAGCGTAGCGGGCTATGCGGTGTGTGGGATGGCTTCGCGTCATGGTTGGAGTGCTGGCGGCGTGGATGCTCTGGAGTGCCGAAAGCCGCGCCCAGCAGACGTTCGAGCCACGGATGCCCGTCAAGCGTTACTTCGACGACACCCGGACGTTGCTGCCGCCCAAAAGCACGGTGCGCATCCGCAATCCACGGGGCAACATTTCTGTCCGCATCGTCCCGCGCCCGGATGTGTTCATCACGGCAACCCGGCATGCTGCGCCGGGGCCGCCGGTGCGCGCCGAAGAAGTCATCATCGAAGAACTTCCGCAGCAGCTCAACATCACCACGGACCCGCCCGACACCACAACCGGCGTGGACCTGGAAGTGCTCGTGCCGGAGCAGACCTATCTGCGCCTGATGAGTGAAATCGGCACGTTGCGCGTGGAGGGCCTGCCGGCCGGACTCATCGCCACGGCCTACTACGGCAACATCGAGCTGTGCCTTCCACCGGAGTCCGACGCCGATGTGACCTGGACGAGTGTCCACGGCCGGGTGCGCGCCGAAGTGCCGCTCCGACAGTTCGGCACGCCGGATGACCGCGCGCTGCACGGGCAGATGGGACGTGGCGGCGCGATTCTGGTGGCTCAGGCCGACCGGGGGGATGTCGTCGCCACGGCCCTGCCGCCGGAAAACAGCGCCCGTGAGCGGCCGGTGCTGCATCGGTCGGCAACGGCTACGGTCGAGGAGCCGGTCAGTACGGCTGAAGGCAGCGATGTGGTTCTGGAAACAACGCTGGTGGTGCTCAACGCCGTGGTGACGACGCCCAACGGAGCGCCCATTCGCGGGTTACAGCTTGAGGATGTCGTCGTTCTGGAGGACGGCGAACCGCAGGACATCACCTATTTCGGCACGCTGGAAACGCCGTTCAACCTGGTGTTGCTGCTCGATCTCAGCGGCAGCACCCGTGAAAAGCTGGCCGTCATCCGCCGGGCGGCGCTGGGGTTTCTGGCCACGCTGCGGCCGGAAGACCGCATGGCGATTGTGACGTTTTCCGATACGGCGCGCCTGCTGTGCCCGCTGACCAACGACCGCCGGAAACTGCGGGAGCGCCTTGATGAAATCCGCCGACCGGAAGGCGGAACCAACTTCTATGACGCACTGGCCGGCACGATGAACTCGGTTCTGCGTGAAGTCCGTGGCGAGCGCAATGCCGTCGTGCTCGTCACCGACGGGATGGATAACGTCCTGCCGCCAGGCGGCCCTGACTATGGCTCAGTGACCACCTACGAGGAGTTGCGCCGTCTGGCCCAGGAATGCGATGCCATGCTGCTGCCGATTTATCTCGACACCGAAGCCGAGGTGGTGGAGCGCTACGGCGCGCGCGCGCGACTGGGTTACGCCATTGCGCGCAACCAGTTGCGCGAACTCGCCGCCCTGACCGGCGGACGGCTGTTTTACGCCAAAACCGTCGAAGACCTCGAAGATTGCTATGCGGCTGTGGCAGCCGAACTGCGCGCCGTTTATAGTTTTGGATACTATCCGAAACAGGCACAGCGGGATGGTCGCTTCCGGCGGATTCACGTCAAGGTACGGCGTGAAGGTGCGGTGGTGCGTACGCGCCAAGGGTACGTCATGCCGAAATGATCGTTGGCTTGAATAGTGTCTTTTCTGGGAGTGCGGGCATCCTGCCCGCGCTCTTGGCTCGTACCATGGGAAAACTTCCCCAGGTGGACAGTTCAAGGTTACACCACACCTGCCGTAGAGAAGGGATGGCGCTGAAAATGGCTCACATTCTGGTGGTTGAAGATGAACAGGACGTGTGTGAGGTCGTTGTCGCGGCCCTGAAAGCCGAAGGGCACGACGTTACGGCGACGGGCGATGGGATTGCGGCCATCGTCCTGCTCAAAGACGCCCTCCGGGACAGGCAGCCATTTTCACTGGTCATCTGCGACATCCGGTTGCCGAGTCTGTCAGGGCTTTCAGTGTGCGACTTCGTGCGGCTTGATCCCCGGCTTGCGGGAGTGCCGTTTCTCTTTCTGAGCGGTTTGGGAGCGACCGAGCAGCGGCTGGCCGGTCTTTCGCGCGGGGCCAACGACTACCTGGCCAAACCGTTCGCGCTCGATGAACTCATCGCGCGCGTCAATTGGCTTTTGCAGAACTCTTCTTCCGGGAGCGCCGACGACACAGAGGCACCGAATCCGCTGGAACAGAAGACGCTCGATGCGTTGCTGCGGGACATTGTGCATAACGCGCGGCATGGAACACTTCACTTCCTGCTTCAGGATGGTTCGCGCGGGCAGATTGCCTTCCGCGAAGGGAAAGCCGCTGCCGTGGTAGGCGATGGCGTCGCGCCACTTGAAGAGCAGTTGCGGCGGCTGTTCAGCGGCCAGGCCAAGATGTTTCACTTTGCGTAAGGGACGTTCCCCAGCCGGGCCAGCGCGCGATAGACCTGTTCGGCCGCCAGGACGCGCGCCATTTCGTGCGTAAAGGTGAGTTTCGACAGCGACCAGCACCAGTCGGCGCGCTGCCGGACTTCCTCCGCCACGCCCCAGTGGCCGCCGATGATGAAGGCGAGATGGCGCGCGCCGCCGTCGCGCCACCGGCGCAGTTTTTCGGCAAAGGCTTCGGAAGCAACCATGTCGCCGGCCACATCGAGCAGCACGACCTGGGCTTCGGCCGGCAGTGCCGCCAGAAGGTGCTTGCCTTCGTAGGTGCGGGCCGGATTAGGCTGCGCCGCCAGAGACCCTTCCGCCGCGCGTACGATTTTGGTGCCACACGGCAGGAAACGCGCGATGCGCTGTTCGTACTCGCGCGCCAGGGCTTCCCAGTGTGGTGATTTGGTTTTGCCCACGACGAAAAAAGTCACCTGCATGGTCGTTGTCCAGAAGGCTGTGCGCCGGTTTGCCTGCGGCCGGCCCGGTCGCATCGCCGTTGAAAGGCAGGGAGGCATCGGGTTTGGCCGTTCTCCGCAGCTCGCCTAAAGTCACCTGCCATGACGCCTCGTATGCCGTTTTCCGTCAGCGTTGTCATTCCAACCTACAAGGGCAAGGCCCTTCTGGCGCGTTTTTTGCCCTCGGTGGTGACGGCCCTGCACACCTACACGACGGCCACGGGCGCGCCGGTGGAAATCCTCGTGGTGGATGATGGCAGCCAGGACGACACCGTGGACTGGCTGACGGCGGCGGCCTTCGACTTCGTACGGGTGCTCGCGCTGCCGGTCAACCGGGGTTTTGCGCCAACCTGCAACCAGGGCTTTGCCGCTGCCCGTTACGACCTCATCTGGCTGCTCAACAACGATATTGAAGTCAGGCCGGACGCACTGTTTCCGCTGGTGAAGCATTTTTCGACGCCCACGGTCTTTGCTGTGGCGTCGCGGGCACAGCGTTTGGGAAGCGACGCCATTGACGGGGCCGGGCGGCTGGGGCGGTGTGTCCGGGGCTACTGGAAAGTGTTTGAGGGCTACGATGTCTTTCCCGACCGGATGCCCCCGGAGGCGATTCTGCCGACCTTTGCGGCAAGCGGCGGCTACAGTCTCTTTGACGCGGCCAAGCTGCGCGCACTGGGTGGCTTCGAGGAACTGCTGGCTCCGTTTTACTGGGAAGACATTGAACTGTGCTACCGCGCGTGGAAGCGGGGCTGGGAAGTCCGCTACGAGCCGCGCAGTCTGGTGTTTCACCAGTCGAGTGCCACGATCCGGTCGCGTTTCGAGGCACGTGCCATTGAGGTGACATCCGCCCGGAACCGGCTGCTGATGCACTGGATACACCTGCACGACCCGCGCTGGTGGCTGGCCCACCTGGCGCTGACGGGCCTGCTGCTGCTGGCTGATGTCGTGACGCGGCGCGGCTATCGGGAAGCATTCCGGCAGGCGTGGGCCTGCCGGCGGTTGGCCTTCCGGCGGCGGCGGGAGGAACAGGCCCACAGCCGCCGGACGGACCGGGAAGTCGCCGCCATCTTTGCCGCCGTACGGCAGCGTCCCTACGTCAAAACCTTTCGCAAACCCGCTGAAGAAATGACGCTGCGCACTGCGTGGGCGCGGGTGTCAGGCTTCCGCACCGGGGCGGCGGATGATGAAGCGGCAGCAGGAAGCTCCTTCCGAAAGGGCGCACTGACGGATGACCTCGGCATCGAGTGACTGTGAGGCAATGAGGCAGTCGCCGTCGCAGACTTCGGGAAAGTCGCGCGCGATGAGCAGCACCGGACAGTGATGCATGACGACGGCATAGCTGTCCGGCGTACCGTTTTCGACCCGTACCAGGTAGCCCATTTCCTCGAAGGCGCGCGCAAATTCCTCGACCCGCTTGCGCAGCGTTTTGCCTTGCAGCCGGGGCTTGATTTTGGCGGCCAGCGTGTCGGCGCGTCCCTGCAGAATGGATGTCACCACTTCGCGTCCGAAGCGTTGTTCGATCTGCTGGAGGATTTCGACACTCAGGACATCGTAGGCGTGCGGGAACAGTTCATCGGCGCGTTCAGTCAGGCGGTAGAGGTGAACTGGGCGGCCACGCTCGCGGCGCTTGAGGGTGGACTCCACCAGCCCATCCCGTTCAAGGGCTTCGAGGTAGCGCCGGACGTTGACGCCGGACGTGGCCAGTTCCGTCGCCAGTTCCTCGACGCTCAGGGGCGCACGGGTTTTCAGTAGAAAAACAATCTTTTCGCGCGTATCTTTTCCGCTGATGCCGCTGGTTTTCATGGCGGCATTTTGCCACAGCCGTGGCATCTGATAAACCCACTCGCCGTGGCAGCGCCCAGCGGCGGCGGTCTGCCGAACGGGAGTCCACCCCGGAGCTATCCTGCATGTACCAGACCAAAGGACGTATCACGAAGCAGGCCCACGTCGAAATTCCAGCCGGCACGTATGAAGAACAGCACGGACGGGACGGCTTCTTCGGGCCGGTTTCGCATCTTTACCACCGCCATCCCCCGACCGGCTGGACGCGCATCGAGGGCGAGTGTCGTCCGCAGGCGTTTTACACCAGCCGCGTCGAAACATCCGCTGACCGGCCGGCGGTGCTGTTGGAAAACGCCGATGTCCGGCTTGGCGTCGCGCGGCGGCGCGGAGGGACTCCCTACTTTGAGCGCAATGCCGACGGCGACGAACTCTGGTTTGCCCACGTCGGAGGCGGCGTTCTGGAAACCGACTACGGGCAGTTGCGCTTTGGTGTTGGCGATTATCTGGTGATTCCGCGCGGCACGACCTACCGGTTTGTCGGCACTGATGAGTGCTTCTTTTTCGTGATTCAGAGCCTGGGGACGCGCCTGCGCCAGCCCGACCGGGGGCTGCTGGGGCAGTATTCGCTCTATGATGCAACGGCAATACGGACGCCCGACCTCGTGCCCGTCACGACCCAGGCGGAGGAATATGAAGTGCGCGTCCAGCGCGAAGGGAAGCTGACGCGGATTTTCTATCCCTTTCATCCGCTCGATGTCACCGGCTGGAAAGGCGATCTCTATCCGTGGGCGCTCAACATTGCCGACTTCTGTCCGGTGATGAGCCACCGCGCCCACCTGCCGCCAAGCGTTCACGTGACGCTGGTGGGTGAGGGGTTTGTGGTGTGTTCGTTTGT